>Ga0315288_10013644_pt1 | contig 10170 bp, 7 predicted proteins | sample YL17G11_20_MG_FD_203454 | JGI IMG/M metagenome (GOLD analysis project Ga0315288, IMG submission 203454) | Sediment microbial communities from Yellowstone Lake, YNP, Wyoming, USA - YL17G11_20 | ecosystem: Environmental > Aquatic > Freshwater > Lake > Sediment | place: USA: Wyoming | collected... | reverse complement strand
CGAAATTCATGGCCGCTTCAAGATTTTCGGCCGTAACTGCGTACTTCATGATTCGTTTGGGCAATCCCCCGGCCAGTTTTCTGTCCGCCAAGATAGTCGGGTAGGTCTGGGCCAGGTCCACAAAGAGCTCTCGCCAGGAATAGTTTATGACCAGGGCTTTCACCGACTGATTCAGAGTCTTGGGGATTGGTTTACGAGTCGAGCCTACCTCCAGGTCCAGATAGTCCGTGGGCGCTTTGAAAAGGTTGCCCGAGGTCAAGCCACCCGCGTGCAGGTACCACGGCCATCTTCCGGCATCCAGGACGGCGACGCACTCGTCTATCTCGGCAAAGAGCCGCATCAGTTTTCCGTAAGATTTGAGGGTATTCGCAGTCAGTCGGCGGTTGAGTCGATCGAGGTCATGATCGGCCTCGACCCCTAATATTCCTGCCGGGGAGGTCATCAGAAAACTGGCCAAGGCGAACTTCTGCTGGACGAAGGGCGAATCGAAGATCGCCCTGGGGACGATATTGCTGCTTCGGTTGCCGAAATTCATGTGGTAGACCGATCTCGTCTCCAACCTGGCGTAGCTCATCGTAAAAGGCTTGAGACATCGGTCGATAAGGCGATGAAAGTAGACCTCTCGCGGGTCGTCATTGTGGGCGTGGATGAACCAGTCGGCATCATAGGCCCGGGCCAGGCCGTAAAGAGTACCAATTTCCGTCTCAATGGGGACCCCCTTGTCAAAAGGGCCCGTCCCGGAGGCCTGCCCATTGAAATACTTGTCTAACGCGTAATGGGGAATGATCTCCCTGGCCTCGGTGAGCCCGCCTCCAACGCACAGCCTGAGGCGGATCTTCTGACAGCCGGTCCTCTCCTGAACTACGTCCTTTATGGCCCTGAGCATCTCGGCATAGGGTTCGCCCTCCAGGATACTGAAGCCGTGCTCGGAGCACAGGAGATTGATGCTGTGGTGGGGCTTGATCCTGGACATGTCCACCTTGGCCAGGGCCTTTTCAGTAGACTTCCTGACCGACGAGAGGTCGCCCCCACAAAGATAGACCTCCTGCGGAATATCCGGGAAGAGTTCTCTCACCCCTAAAGAGACGATCCCTTCCAGGTCGGCCGCTCGCCGGGCCGGCAGATCCGGCCCCAGAACGGACCTTATTATTCTTGGCGGTGGAGATGCGGTCTTCAGCATACCTTCCTCCTTTACTTCAGAAGGGTATTGTCAAAATCTAACCACAGAGAACCCAGAGAAATTATCTCAACCAACCTGCTCTTTTATCCCGTCCCCGTAGGTAAATTATTGCCTGAGCCTCATATATCCTGGGCAGGGGTTCTAAACCTTTCCCCTCAAAAATAACCTCTCATCCTCTACCAACGAGTCTATTTTCCACCTCCCCATGTCTCTTCCTTTTTATCTACTTTTTTTTGAGGACACAGAGTGTTTCTCGGTGACCTCTGTGGTTTCATATGTTCTCCCATTTTTCATAAAACTTTTGACCGTTCCTTCAGAAGGGAAACTAGATTATCCATTATCCCCTCGTGGAACAGCCTTTTGTCTTCCTCCAGGCGATATTGGGGGTATTTGAGCTCTACCTCCTTGGAGACGTTCCACAGGGCGGGCTGAGCGTCATACCAGTTGAAGCCTTTGGGTGGTGTTATCGGCAGGCCATGAGCCCTGAGGAGCCTCAAAATAGGCGCCATGCACCACATCCCGCAGGACGTCCGGATTCCGGTCTCCAGGGTAACCTCTTCAGGGGACTTGGCCCCCTTCAGGATGGCAGCAGCGACTTCAGCGGCCCGGGTCGAGGTACACAGGCATATCGCCTCTTCAGGATCCAAATGGGCCTTTTGGCATAATTCCCGGAGTCCGACTTGATCGACCTTTTCCGGGTCCACGCTCAGCGTTAGCGGCTGGGAGCGCGGTACGAAATGGATGGCCCCTTCGCCACAGGCATCCAGGCATTTGAAACAGGCCGCACACTTGTCTGCCTCCACACGGGCTTTCTTATCGATGACCCTGATCGCTCCGGTAGGGCATACGTTTTCACAAACTCCATCTCCTATGCACTTTTTCTCGTCCACTTGAGACGATAGATAGACCTTTTTCATGCCACCCCCTCTTAAACATCCAAGCCTCTCTGCCGGAGCGGCCTGGGCAAAAGCTTTTGTTCAACCTTTAGACCGGTTTAGAGCACGTTTTCCAGTAAATAACAAAATCATCTCTGTGGGTTCCCTCAGTAGTTGCAAAAATATTCTCCGAAATTTCGTTTTCGCCCCTGCATGTAAAAGGCAATAACGGTTTTTTCGATGGTCACAGGACTTCACCCCTGGTGTCCTTTGCCCCCCCACCCTAACCCTCCCCCTCGGAGGGGGGAGGGGAGGGTGGGGGTGATGTTTTTAATGTTTTTTTGCAATATTTAGGTTCTGTGCCCGCGGGGAGTCTTTTCGGGCTCACGTAAAACCAGGGATTTCCATGGACAGATATCTTATCACAATGAACCCACCAGGTGCATAAATTTATTGAGAGTGATCATGAAAACACCCGTTAGGATTGCGTCTCAGTGCAATTATGAAGCTGCATCTGGAGATCACTTTTGGAGGCCTTCAACATCCGTCATTCCGGGCTTGACCCGGAATCCAGGATTTCTGTCTGGATTCCCGCCTTCGCGGGAATGACAACCCTGATTTATGCGAATATTTATGCAACGTTTAGGTTAAGTCTGGACTTTAAGGATCTGAAGACGATTCGACAGGGAGATGTTATGAAAAGGAAGGTCAAAACAAAACAACAATTTCTCCTTGAGATGGAAGAGCTTCGGACGAGGCTCGACGCCACGGAGCGGCGCTTACAGGAGGCTAACGAAATATTGCAGGCTCAGATCGCCGGGTGTAGGAGGGCAGAGGAAACCTTGGAGAGAGTTCAAAAATATGCTGAGAGCATCGTGGAAACGATACGTGAACCTCTTATCGTGCTTACCCCCGACCTAAGAGTAATCTCAGCGAATCATTCCTTCTACGGGACGTTCCAGATGACGCCTGAAGAGACGGAGGGACGATTTGTCTACAGCCTAGGCGACCATGCGTGGGACAATCCTTCATTACGAGAACTGTTGGAGGAAATTATTCCCCAAAATGCCTACTTCAATGATTTCGAGGTTGACCATGAGTTTCCGGTCATCGGACGGAGAACCATGCTTCTTAATGCTCGCCGGATCTATCGGGAGGGTCAAGGCACGGATATGATACTCCTCGCTCTTGAGGACATCACCGACCACAAGCGGTCGGAGGAGGCGCTAAAAATTTCTGAAACTCGTTATCGGCGCCTCTTTGAGTCAGCCCAAGACGGAATATTAATCCTCGACGCCGAGACAGGACAAATATCGGATGTGAACCCATTCCTGGTAGAAATGCTGGGTTATTCACATGAGGAATTTTTAGGGAAGAAACTCTGGGAAATTGGCCCCTTTAAAAATATGGAAGCATCGAAAGCCGCCTTTTTGGAATTGCAGAGCAAAGGATATGTCCGCTACAACGACTTACCGCTGGAGACGAAAGAGGGCCGGCCCATTGCCGTGGAATTTGTCAGTAATGTCTATCTGGTCAATCATCATAAAGTGATTCAGTGTAACATCCGCGATATCACCGAACGGAAACTTATAGCCGAGGCTTTACAACAAGCCCACAATGAACTGGAACGACGGGTGGAGGAGCGGACGGTCGAACTTCGGACGGCTCTTTCGGAAATCAAAACCATGAAAGACCAACTCGAGGCCGAGAATATTTACTTCCGTCAAGAGATCAAAATGAAACATCAATTCGACCATATTCTCGGGCAAAGTGATGGTCTCAAGTATGTTCTCTATCGAGCGGAGCAGGTCGCTCCTACGAACACAACGGTCCTCATCCTCGGCGAGACCGGTACGGGAAAGGAGCTGATCGCCGCCGCCATCCACAACATGAGCCCTCGCAAGGATCGGCCGCTGATCAGCGTCAACTGTGCCGCCCTGCCGGCCAATTTAATGGAGAGCGAGTTGTTCGGCCGGGAGAAGGGGGCATTTACCGGGGCCGATACCCGGCAGGTAGGCCGGTTCGAGGTCGCCAACGGTTCCACCCTTTGCCTGGACGAGATCGGGGAACTGCCGCTGGAGGCGCAGGCCAAGCTGCTCCGGGCGATCCAGCATAACGAGTTTGAGCGCCTGGGCTCGTCCCATACCATCAAAGTGGATGCCCGGATCGTGGCCACGACAAATCGAAACCTTGAGGAAGAGGTCCGCAAGGGCCGGTTTCGGCAGGACCTTTACTATCGGCTCAACGTCTTCCCCATCACCGTACCTCCATTACGGCAGCGGAAAGAAGACATCCCGCTGTTGGTCCAGGCCTTCATAGAGCGATATGCCAGGAAATTGGGGAAACAGATCACGTCGATCCAGAAGGAGACGATGATGGCCCTGCAGGATTACCCGTGGCCCGGGAACGTCCGGGAGCTGGAAAGTGTCCTTGAACGGGCCGTGATCTTGTGCCCCGGGCCGGTTTTGCAGCTGGCAGATAAACTGGAGATTTCATCCCTCCCAATGTCATCCACCATGAGAACCTTAGAAGAGATGGAGCGAAACCAAATCCTTAAAACCCTTTCGGAAACCCGATGGCGCATCGAGGGAAAGGACGGCGCCGCAGCGATCCTGGGCCTCCACCCGAGTACCTTGAGAGCGAGGATGCATAAGCTCGGGATACTCCGGCCGGAGATTAAGGAGTCAGATTAAGATCTATCTTCCCTCAAAGGTTCCCTCAATATATGGAGGTTCCACCAAATATTGAGGCCCAACAAATCGTTTCAACCTTCTCTCCTATTCATCTAATCCCGCGTTATTAAAAGATGATTCCAAACTCTTGCCTTTCCCCGGTTCTTGGCAGGCCATTTGCAAATACATTTGCATGATCCTGGTCATCATACGAATGAGGGTTCTTGCTGAGAAGCGAAAGGAGCTGTCCCAGACGATCTCTTCCCTGATCGGCTCCATAAGGACGGAGAACGGATGCCGGCGCTGCGATTTTTGCCAGAGTATGGAGGATGAAAATGAACTCTCTCTTCTGGAAGAATGGGATACCCAGGAGAACCTTAAAATCTACCTGAAGTCGGAGCGTTTTAGGGTACTTCGGGGGGCGATGAACCTTCTCCAAGAGCCCTATGGAATGATGTTCCACACGATTTTCCATCCGGCAGGAATGAAGGAAATGTAATGGATAATTTGCCTTTTATGAATGGGCATCGCTGCAGGGGTGCTTGGTCTATGACCAATTTTACGGTCCCCAGGAACAGTTTTAGGGATGGAATTGTTTGATCTGCGGGGAGATTGTTGACCCGGTAATTCTGGAGAAGCGGCAATTGATGAGAGCGGGTCAGGGGATCCGAAGCGGCCCGGTTTTCACTGCGTGAGGAATTTTGACAAACACCTCATCCGCTGATTTTACCAATGACCGTTTTGATGAAAGAAAGGGGGTGATTGCCGTCTATGACTATTGTTCTTACAATCGCTAAAAATGAGGCTCGATTCAAAGGTTAAATATTCTTAATAACTCCAGAAAGGGGAAAATTAAATGCGTTTTACAAAAATCTTCACAATCTTAGCTTTAAGTCTGGCCGTTGGATTTTTGGGTTGTACTACGGATAAGAAGGTAGAGGCTCCCAAACAAGAGCGGATCGAAAAGAATTTGGTTCCACCGAAGGCTGAAGTTAAGGGTCAGAATTTTGCTGTGGAGCTCACCGACCTTAAAGTGGCCATGACCGTTGACACAGCTTCTAAAGAGATCACCGAGACGCCAAATCTCAGGGGTAGGATCAAGATCACCAATAAATCGAAAGATGTCCTGGATATTCAGGGGATTACCCTCGAATACTTGGATGGAGCTGGGAAGCCAATCGCTTTTACCGCTGGAGAAAAAATAGCCACGGTTTATCCGTTTTGGAAGGCTGTTAAACCTGAAGAAATTACCGAAGGTTCTTTAGATGTCACCATCCCAAAGATGGCTGTCAAGGAAAAGGCCCTGGGAAAGATAGAAATCAACCTGGTCTACGTCCCGTCTCCTCTTAAACGAGAGATTTTGACTTTGTCTGAAAAAATTGAATAGTCCGTTATAGGGGGTATCAAAGGCAGGGTCGTCATGGCTCTGCCTTACTCAAACTATATAATTACTCCGAGCATACCTAAAATATCAGTCTAAGGTTTCCAGCGAAAAAGCTAAACCCTCTGTGAGTAGGGGACAGAAAGCGGCGGATCTCTCTGAAGATGGCCGAGCTACCGATGGATGACCTTTGGCAAGCTCGGCCTTTTTGTTTTAATGAATCGATAAAAGGAAGGGGAGGTAAAAAGATGTACTAAAAGCCGGCAAAACATGGAAAGGAGCGCTAGATTTAAAGGCCTGGTATTTCTATTAACCGTTAACCAAGAAAGGAGAGGGTAAGCATGAAGATCAGACCACTTCAAGACAGGGTAATTGTGAGACGGATTGAAGAAGCGGAGAAGACCAAGGGCGGCATTATTATCCCCGACACGGCCAAGGAAAAGCCCATGGAAGGCAAAATTATCGGCGTGGGAAAAGGGAAGGTCCTGGAGGACGGAAAGATTCATCCCCTTGATGTAAAGGCCGGCGACCGGGTTCTCTTCGCCAAATACGCGGGCACAGAAGTAAAGATTGATGGGGAAGAACATCTGATCATGCGGGAAGACGACATTTTAGGCGTGATCGAAAAGTAATCAACGGAAACATAATAAAGGAGGAATGAAAAGATGGCAGCCAAAGAAATCCGTTATGATCAGAAGGCTCGGGAATCTCTCCTCAGGGGCGTGAATATCCTGGCCGATGCCGTGAGAGTAACCCTGGGACCCAAGGGCCGGAATGTAATCCTGGAGAAGAGCTTCGGGGCCCCCACCGTTACCAAAGACGGGGTCACCGTAGCCAAAGAGATCGAGCTGGAAGATAAGTTTGAGAACATGGGCGCCCAGATGGTCCGGGAAGTTGCTTCCAAGACCTCGGACGTAGCCGGCGACGGGACCACCACGGCCACCGTATTGGCCCAGGCGATCTACCGCGAAGGTTCCAAGCTGGTGGCAGCGGGTCATAACCCCATGGAACTGAAGAGAGGGATCGAAAGAGGTGTGGAGGTCGTGGGCGAAGAACTCAAGAAGCTCTCCAAGCCCACCAAGGAGCAGAAGGAAATCTCCCAGGTGGGAAAGATCTCCGCGAATAACGATGAGACCATCGGAAACATCATTGCCGAGGCCATGGCCAAGGTGGGGAAAGAAGGGGTCATCACCGTTGAGGAAGCCAAATCTATGGAGACCACCCTGGACATCGTAGAAGGAATGCAGTTCGACCGCGGGTATATCTCCCCCTACTTTGTGACCAACCCGGAGAAGATGCAAGCGGTCCTGGAAGACGCGCTCATCCTCATCAATGAGAAAAAGATCAGCAATATGAAAGACCTGCTCCCGGTGTTAGAGCAGATTGCCAAGATGGGCAAACCCCTGTTGATTATCGCCGAAGAAGTGGAAGGTGAGGCCCTGGCCACTCTGGTGGTGAACAAGCTGCGGGGCACGCTCAAATGCGCGGCCGTGAAGGCTCCCGGTTTCGGCGACCGCCGCAAGGCCATGCTGGAAGACATTGCCACCCTGACCGGTGGACAGATGATCTCTGAGGAGATGGGAGTGAAACTGGAGTCGATCTCCCTCAAGGTCCTAGGCAAAGCCAAACGGATCACCATCGACAAGGATAACACCACCATCGTCGAGGGCGCCGGAGATTCGAAAGGCATTGAAGGCCGGGTGAAACAGATTCGGGCCCAGATCGAAGAGACCACCTCGGACTATGATCGCGAGAAGCTGCAGGAACGGCTGGCCAAGCTGGTCGGCGGCGTGGCGGTGATCAACGTGGGAGCGGCCACGGAGTCCGAAATGAAGGAGAAGAAGGCCCGAGTGGAAGACGCCCTGAACGCGACCCGTGCGGCCGTGGAAGAAGGAATCGTTCCGGGCGGCGGCGTGGCCTACCTGCGAACCCTGCACGCCCTGGATAAACTAAAACTGTCCGAGGCCCAGCAGTTTGGCCTGAACATCCTTAAGAAGTCCCTGGAGGAGCCCATTCGCTGGATCGCCCAGAATGCCGGGCATGACGGCTCCATCGTGATCGAGAAAGTAAAGAATGAGAAGGGGAATTTCGGGTTCGATGCCCAGAACGAAGAATACACTGATATGGTGAAAGCGGGGATTATCGACCCCACCAAAGTGGTGCGAATTGCGTTGCAGAATGCCGCTTCCGTGGCCTCTTTGTTACTCACCACCGAGGCTATGGTAGCGGAGAGGCCCAGAGAGAAAGAAAAATATCCGCCTATGCCTCCGGGGGGTGGTGGAATGGGTGGCATGGAAGGGATGTATTAGAAGCTGAAGGCTTACAGAAGACCATTAGCCCATAGCCGATAGCCGGTTCCGGCTACCGGGGGAAAACAGTCCTCCGCATGGAGGGCTGTTTCTTTTTGGTCAAAATTTCATGGGGTTAAATCTGGTCGCTTAGGAATTTCAGAAAGGACTTGCTCTAATTTATCCTCCAGAACGCGGAGCCTCAAAGCCATCTTCTTCAACATTTTCATGGCGATTTCCCGGCTGTTCTTTAATACGGTCTCAAAGGTATCTGGGCCGACGACCAGGATCCTGCTATCTTCCATGACTTCTACCGTGGCGGAGCGGTCCATCCCCCCAAAAAACGTCGGGAATATGGTAAATCACAGAAATGGCCCTGCCTTTTTTGTTAAAACGTATGGGAATAAGTTCAGCTCGCTGTGCCCAAACTGTGCCTGTGGGGCTGAATCTTTCTCGAATGTTTTCCAAGGCAACTGCAAAGTGTTAAGCAGCACCCTCCTTTCTCCGATATATGCTGCCTTTCATTTAAGACGATATCAACTCTGATGGATTCGTAAAAAGTCCTTTTTGTCCCATTTTCGTCATTCCCGCGAAAGCGGGAATCCAGTTAATTCAAGTAGTCCTGGACTCCTCCTTTCGCAGGAGTGACGGCTTTTCTGACTTTTTACGAGATCATCAACTCTAATGTTAAGATAAAGAAGAATTAACCGCTAACCCGAAAGTATACTCTGAGATAGAAATTTTGAATGCCAAATCGATCGAGAGGAATCTCAACCACATTTCCAGAGATTCCCGCAGGGAAGGAAACTAAAAGGGGATATTCCCCTACGATAATGCCCCTTCCATCGCAACGCCAACATTCGAAAGGCCCTACCCCACCGCGACCATCGCAGGCTGGGCATTGGAATTGAGATGGAATGAATACTCGAACCTGACCTCCTCTAAGGGCTTCTTCCGGAGACAGGAGAATTTCAACATTCAGGCCCTCGATTGTTTCAGCCTTGGGACGGGTCAGAATGGTAAAATTGCTCCATAAACGGTCAAAAAGTTGCTCAAATGAAGGCTGGATGGTTTGGAAGGAATGGGTTAAGGATACTTCCCCAAGATCCACTGTTTTTTCGGGTGCGAGCGACTCCACTGGGGTTTTTGGGGTTACATTTAAAGGTTTTTCCCCGCCACGCAACGCCTCATCATAGGCCTTTCGACGCTCCGCATTGGTTAATGTAGAATATGCCTTCTGGATTCTAAGGAAAATTTCTCTGTCGTGTTCGAGGCGATCTGGATATAACTTTGAAACGAATTCCCGGTAGGCTGATTCGATCAAATCCATCGATGCATCTGATTCAAGACCGAGAAGGGAATAAAGATCTCTTTTCATAATAAACCTCCTTCCATTCCTTCCAAAAATCCTTTCTTGCCAGTAGACCAAAAGGATTCGCCTCTTAATCCAGCTCCTCTCAATTTTCATTCATTATATCATATCTGCAATATTCGTCTTCACACAGAATTATCAACCCTGCTATCATTTAAAAATTCTTGAACACTTTAAAGAGCGCACCCGTCGTTGGAGCTTGGGTTGATTTGTTTCAGAACCAAGTAGTGGAGATAAAAAATCCGCCTGCGCCTGTGAAGCACGAGAATATTCTTGTACCGCTTCCCTAGGTAGGTTGCAAGACGACAATAGGCTTTTTGAAGAAGCGTATAGACAATTCTTATATGGGGTCAAAAGGCAAGCGAACAAGCACATGCCACGCGTGCTAAACCCACAGGCTAG
>Ga0315288_10013642_pt1 | contig 10171 bp, 8 predicted proteins | sample YL17G11_20_MG_FD_203454 | JGI IMG/M metagenome (GOLD analysis project Ga0315288, IMG submission 203454) | Sediment microbial communities from Yellowstone Lake, YNP, Wyoming, USA - YL17G11_20 | ecosystem: Environmental > Aquatic > Freshwater > Lake > Sediment | place: USA: Wyoming | collected... | reverse complement strand
TCGCGTCGCTGTTCTTCGAGAAGCACCCCAACGGAGAGAAGCCGACCCAGTTCCAGATCAAGGTCCGCAGGGGTGCGGAGAGCATCGGGGGCGTGGACAACCCCATCACCCCGGACTTCGTCCTGCAGGAGGACGACCGGGTGGCCTTCACGCCGTCGAAGATCGAGGCGGCCAGTCACTAGCAACCCAGTAACTAGCAACCCAGTGGCTAGTTGCCCGTGTTGACCGGTCGAACACCCGCTCCGGCGGTCCTACTGCAGGGCCGCCGGAGCTTTTTGGGAGCTACCGTATGTCGCGATTGAGAGCGGATCAGCGGCGGCGGCTCAGGCTAGCCGAGCGGATCGTGCGAGAATGGGAGCCGGGCTGGGCTTGGGACCTCGGCGACCATCTACCGGGCCTGCTGACCCTGACCCGGGTCCTGCGGTCGCAAATAGCGCAGGCCAAGAAGCGTTTGTATAACCGCGAGTGGAACCGGGCCACGCAGAACCTGCGGGCGGCCCACCGATACGCGGCCCAGTTCGAGAGCCATCAGCTGCGACTGCACAAGGAGCTGCAGAAGCCGAGCGGCGAGCCGCCCCGCGTGGGGCCCATCTGGTACGACCTGGAGATCCTGGCCAAGAGCAACTACGGGTTGTCGACGGCCGACGGCGCGGCGGCCTTCACGCTCCTGTTGCCGGCCCGCAAGCTCAAGCACCCGCGGGGCTGGGACTACGAGCTGGGACCGTTCGTGGTGAACTTCTTTTTGGATCCCGGCAACTACCGGACGAGGATCTCGGTGCGGGAATCCGCGAAGCTGGTCGACGGCTATTGCCATCCGCACGTGTTCAGCGATGGGATCTTGTGCGCCGGAGAGTTCCAAGGCAGCCTGTCGGCCGCCTTGCAAGAGCTGCGGCTGCTGGACGCGGTCGAGCTGATCGACAGCCTGCTGGCCAGCTACGACAAGACGAGCGCGTACGTCCAGCTGGAGCGCTGGAAGCAACAGGACCAAGAGCGGGCGGGCGGGCCTGCGCGGAGGCACAACGACGACGGCGACGAGTCCGACAGCGACGAGGAGGATCCCGAGTACATCCGCTGCAGGCAGTGCGAGTCGCTGCTCGATCCGGAGATGGTTGGCTCTTGCCACGGCTGCGGGCACGAGGTCTGCGACGATTGCCATTACAGCTGCCGGGACTGCGGCAATCGGCTCTGCAGCGATTGCGAAGCGCACTGCGAAGCGTGTCGCGAATCGTACTGCGGCAATCACGCGGGGCAGCTGATAGTCCTCCCCGACCCGTCGTTTGAGCACGGTAACCTCTACTGCCCTCACTGCCGATCGGAATGCGGTCGCTGCGGCAGGGGGTACGTCCTGCACGGCAGGGAGAGACCCGTCGACGATCTCTGCGACGCCTGCCGGGCGCTCGGCGAGGAAGACCCCGAGGAAGCCCCTGCGGTCGACGACCAGGCGCCGCCTCTCTTTGCGGACACGGTCGGGCCCACGGGCCTGTTTAGAGGCGGTCCCCCGATCCGCAGCTGGGACACGACCGACCCCAATAACCTATCCACCCCTACCGAGGTGCCTCGTGAGCAAGCGACACAAGTCCAAGAAGGCCAAGTGGGGTTGGAAAGAGTGGATACGTCCAGGCCAGGATTCCCGCCCCAATAGTTCCAAGAAAGGGACGACAGCTGTGCATGACCCCATCGACTCCAATCCCGAGTTCGATCCAGTCGCCTGGCTGACCGAGAAGCCGGCCAACCAGCCCCTGGAAACCATCCCAGAAGCCCCAGGGACGACCCTGGCTGCGACGGAGACCCAGGTGGCGATTGCAGTCGGGGGCAGCGTTCCGGCGGCCCTGGCGATCGATATAAGCGACGCCACGCCGGTTACCCAGGCGACGGGCTTGCCGGCTGGCACGACCCTGGCGAACGTCCGCAAGGATTACCCCAAGGCCGAGGGGTTGCGGTTCACCCCCTACGCGTGGTCCAAGCTGCTCTATCTTCTGCACCGAGGGGATACGGAAGTGGGGGGCTTTGGGATCAGTGCCGAGAACGACGTGATGCTCGTGCGGGACTTCGTCCTGGTGCCCCAGGAATGCACCTCATGCACGGTGGACTTCGACGAGAGCGGGGTGGGGGACTTCATGCTGGATTGCCTCGACAAGGGCATCCCGCCAGCCCTCTCCACGCGGATCTTCATCCACACGCATCCCGACATGAGCCCCCGGCCCAGCGGGGTCGACGAGCACACCTTCCGGACGGCCTTCGGCAAGTGCGACTGGGCGGTGATGTTCATCATCGCGCGGCGGCACGAGACCTTCTGCCGGTTGAAGTTCAACGTGGGACCCGGCCATGTGATGGAGGTGCCCGTGAGCGTCGATTGGGGCGCGGTGCTCGGCGAGACGCTGGCGCCGGTGACGTCGCCGGCGACGCTGGCGGTGAGCGAGCACGTGGCGGCGTGGGACGCGGAGTACACGCGGTGCGTGCGGCGGTCGCAGATGGGCTTTCACACCCGGACCTGGCAGCAGCCCTACCAGCAGAACGGTCACTACCATCCCAATCCGCAGATCGCGCACCAGAACGAGAGGTCGTGGTTGGACCGGCACTCGGCGATCGCGACGACGAGCAGCCGGGTCGACGACAACGCCTGGGAGCAGGCGGCTTGGAAGGGCTTGGCCCACATGGATTTCCAGGCCCTGATCAACACCGACGCGGCGTTGGCGGACGAGGTGCTGCACGACCTGATCGCCGATCGCTACGCCGACCCGGCCGATCCGGCCCAGGCCGAGGACCTGGCGGCGGTCCGCGAGCGGTACAAGGCCCTCTGGGACACCCTGGGCGTCGAGGTGCGGTACATCTACGTGAAGGACGCGAAGGCGAAGCAAGCCAAGCCCAAGAGCACGAACTTCCGCCGGGCGGACGACGGGTACGAAGACGCGGAGTGGGCGCTGATGCTGGAGCAAGAAGAGCACGAGTGCGAGCAGGAGCTGGCCCTGGACCGGTGGTTCTTTCGCATGGCCCTGCTGCAGTTCTGGGAGTTCTACCGCGAGAGCCCGGCCTTGGCGGAGCTGTCGCTGGCGGAGCTGGCGGCCGCACGGGAGGCGGGTTACAAGGACTGCGACGAGACCCGCGAGCTGGTCATAACGTCGGTCGAAGAGAACCAGAAAGCCGAGTGGTTCGTCGAGCTGGTGACGCTCTACAACAGCCTGCCGAGCACGCGAACGGCGGAGATCATCCGCTCGGCCTACGAGTATTACCTGCCCGACGCGGATTGCGAGGAGATCTGCCGAGAGCTCTCGGACGAGCTGGCCGCGAAGGCGGCTCCGCTCGAGATCGAAGGCGAGGACTCGGTCGAAGGGCCCTACCTCGAGATGACCCCGGCCCAGATGAAGGACGCCAGCTCGGCGTCCTACAGCCGCGCGTTGCGGCTCTACCCGCGGCTGACGACGCAGGCCACGATCTTGCTGCGGGCTCGCCACGCGGTCGCCGGTCAGACCGAGCAAGACATCCGCGACCTGTGGGATACCCTCACCGAGGACCAGCAGCGGACCTTGTTGCGGGAGGCGGAAGAGACGCTGCAGCAGCCGACCGGCGCGCAACCCCGCGGGGAAGCCGAGGTCATCGCGAGCATGTCGCAGCTCCGCTGGGTCGAGCTGCTGGCCGGCTACGCGGCGACGGCGGCCACGATCTCTGGCGAGCTGCAGCTGACCCCGCCGATTTGGGACCAGATGGACCCGGAGCAACGGGGGCGCGTCTTGCGGAGCGCAGCCTGCCTGCGGCAGGCGCAGCAAGCGAGTGCCGCGGCCACGGTTGCGGTGGGCGAGCCGGCGCCGACGGAGGAGGCGCTGCGGAAGATCGCCAACCTGTCGTGGACGACCTTGGAGAACAACTACTCGGAATTGGCCAAGAACCTGGCCAGCGAGCTGGAGATCACGGCGAGGGACTGGAACTCCTTGAGCGTCGACAGCTGCTTGCGGGCACTGCACAACCTGCAGTACCTCCAGGGCCACGCGGCCCAGGAGAACGGGAAGCAGGAGAACGCGACGCTGCCCGAGCAGCCACCGACGGTTTGAGCGAACTGGGGCGGGGTTTTTATTTCCGGAAATAAACAGGAGTCAGAACCATGAGTGCAACCGAAACGAACGACCGCTTCGCGCGGCAAGGGGATCTCGTGCCGCAGGACGCCCTGGCGGGCGTGGCGGTAGTCGTCGTGGGCGTGGGGGCGGTGGGCCGGCAGGTGGCCTTGCAGCTGGCCCCGATCGGGCTGCGGCGGATGCACCTGGTGGACTTCGACACCATCGAGATGACGAACGTCACCACGCAGGGCTACCTGCCCGAGGACATCGGCGAGTTCAAGGTCGACATCATGCAGAACGACTGCGAGTGCTGCGTCCCCGAGGAGGAGGGCTTCGATTGCGTGGTCCACAACGAGCGGATCACGGCCGCTTTGTTGGACAAGATCGTGGCCGGCAATCGGCCCCGCAAGACGGTGGTCTTCTCCTGCGTGGACTCGATCGAGACGCGGGCCAAGCTGGTCAGCTGGGTCCACGAGCTGGGGCTGCCCCTGATGGTCGACGGCCGCATGCGGGGCGAGGTGCTCCGCGTGCTGACCGCCACGGTGGACAGCTACGACGCCTACCGGGCCACGCTGTTCGCGGGCAGCGAAGCCCTGGACGGCCGCTGCACGGCCCGCGTGACGCTCTACGGGGCCAGCATCCTGGCGGGCCTGATGGTCCACCAGTTCACCCGCTGGCTGCGGTCGGGTCCGCTCGACAACGACCTGATGGTGACCCTGAGCGACAGCCAGATGTTCGTGCCGGGACCCGAGGCGAGCTTCGATGCGCTCGTCGAGTCGCCGGACGCAATCCACGAAGGGACGGTGGCTCCTTGAACCTTTACAGCTTTTCGTTCCATACGGACCGAAACTATCAGCAGGACATTGCCGCGGAGAACGAGGTCGAGGCCCGCGAGCTGGCCCACATCGCGATCGACCAGTTCCTCGAGAACGAGACCAGGTCCGCGACGCCCTGGCGGTTCACGGGGGGCGATGTCGACCTGCGGCTGTTCGACCAGCAGGCACAGCCCGAGCCGTCGGCAGACCGGGACGCGACCCCGGGCCCCATGCGGCAGTACACGTTCTTGTACGAGACCAAGAAGGGCTGGTCGAAGACGTTCGAAGCCCACAACGAAGCGGAGGCCCGGGCTCTGGCCGAGGGCGAGGTCGACGCCGTCGAGGGGCTCGAGCAGCAGGACTGGAATCGCTACGAGAGGGACGAGGGCGAGCTGCGGTTGGATAACAAGGATGAGGCCGACAACGGCTTCCTGCCGGGCACGCCGGTGGGCGCCGAGCGCCGACAGCGCACGCCAACGGACGACGTGTACCTGCCGGGCTGGCGGGAGGACGCCGAGAGCCGGGCCCAAGCGGCAGCCCGGGCCCCGGCGCCCCAGGCGGGTCGGCATCTGTTGAGCTACGAGACCGAATCGTGGGTGGACGTGTGGCGGGTGCGGACTCTGCAGATCTGCGTCTATCCGGGCCGTCGGCAGACGCTGAGCGAGCGTCTGAGGGCCTGGGCGGAGAACAACCCGGCCAACCGCGTGAGCCCGCTGGTCCTCTCCAGCACGAACCTGGAGGCGACGCTGTTCGCGGTCGGCTTCACGGCAGGTCAGGACCCCGATTGGAACTGCCGCGTGACGAGCTACGGCGGCAACATGGATCTGCTGCGAGAGCACTTCCTGCCCATGTTCGAGGGCTGCACTCGCGAGCTGACGTCCGTCGCGGACTTGGTCGGTCTCCACGACTCGTCGCGGCGAGCGTCGTGGGTCTTGTCGCCGGGTGAGCTCGGCACCTGGTGCGGCGGCGATCCCATCGACGAGCCGCCGTACGTCATGGTGGACAGGCGGGGGGCGGTCAACGTGGCGGGTCTGCCGCGGCCACTGCCGCTGTCGGGGATGCCGAGAGCGAGGCAGCAGAGCGAGGCCGCGACGCGGGAGTTCCAGGTGGAGATCGGCTTCGCGCCGGGGCCCGCCGAGGGGAACTACCTGTCGGCCGGCGTGGACATCTGCGGCGTGCCGCATCGCATGCGTTTGCTGCGGGTGCTGGCCGAGGACGATGCGGAAAGTCCGGATTTCCCCCTGGGCTTCGACGATCCCAACGTCCTGCGGGCTTACGCCGCGATCAGCATCCTGACCGGCGCCGTCCCGCAGGCGATCGCGATCCCGGGTCATAGCGGCCGTTACGTGTGCGCGGTGTTTCCCCAGGCTCGGCGGATCGAGGAGCTCGCGGAGAACGAGGACAGCGACGACTACGGCGACGACGACGAGGTGGAAGACGACGATCTGGGAGAAGACGATGGCTAAGCGAGGAGGACAGCATGCCGCGTGACATCTTTGCGAGGGATATTACTTGGTCGGAATGGGTGTTGGACTCGGGGACCATCACGGTCCCCGGGTCCCGGCGGGCGGCCGCCTTGGCGAGGCTGCACACCTGGCTGACACCCGGCGTGGACGTCGACAGCTTCGTGGACGGGGTCCCCGACAGTGCGGTACAGACCATGTCGGCCCTGCTGGAACTCCTTGGACTGCCGGTCGCGTGGGCCGAGGCGCCGCTGCCTTGGTCCACGCTCGAGTGGGCCTTGGAGTACATGGGGGTCACGGCGGTGTTCAATGGCGACTGGGACACCGTCATCACGGGCATCGAGAACTTGGACGTGTTCTGCCCGGCGATCCTGCCGCAGCTGGTGCAGTTCGTCCAGCGGGATTCGCGGCTCGTGCTGGCGCGGCGGCAGGCCTCCGAGGAGGTCCTGCTGACGGGGAGCTCACTGACGTGGTCCTACGACGGACGCCGGAACGGCTTCCGCTGGCGACTCTGGGGGTCCGAGGAGGCCCTGCCGGACTTCGACGAGGAGCTGGCGAATGGGCCGCAGCCCGGAGCCCGTTTTGACCCGACGACCCCCTTCCCCACGGGCGGCACAATTGAGGGCGGCGAGAACGACTCGCAGCGGGCGCATTCCTCGTGGCCGGCGTTGACCCCGGCGTTGGCCACGGAGGAGGAGCTGCGACGGCAGATCCGCGCAGGGCGAGAGCGGGAGGCGCAGACGCTACGACACATCATCCCGTCGTGGTTCGAGCTGGAGCGCGCGTTTCGCGAGGTCGGTGCTGACGGCCTCGCGGCGGCCGTGGCGGCGAGTGAGCTGACGGGCGTGCTGCAACGCGCTCAGGCCGCGTCGGGCGAGGAGCTGGAATATATGATCGGCCGGCTCGAAGTGCAGGCCAGGCTGCTGCGCGACGTGCAGGACTCGCGACGCACCCGGACCGCGCTGCAGACCCTGCGAGACCGTGAGATCCAGGGCGATGTGGCCCCGGTCTCGCAGACCGCGCGGGAGCACTTGCTGCGGCGACTGCAGGACCGCCACGAGCAGCGGCAGGGGGAGGCCGCAGCGATCGCGGCGACCGTAAGCGCCCTGGCCAGCGAGAGTGTCCGCGAGTCAGCCGACGAGACGTCGCTGCAGGACCTGTTGCAAAGCGAACTGGAGGGCTCGGCCCCGAACGCGACTTTGGAGCAGGCCCACTTCAACGTCCGCGTGCTGAGCCGGCCGCATTCGGTTCGTCTCGGGGCCGACGTGTTGACCGTGGATCTCGCGATCGAAGGCCAGCCTCATACGCTGCGCCTGGTCCGCATCGTAGCGGCCTGGGCGGGCTTGCCCGAGGGCGGGCAGCGGCGGCAGCAGGTGGCCGTCACGGAACAGGGCGAATACCTGCTGCGGCGGTATCGGCCGCAGGAGACCGAGCATGTGACGCTGCGCGTGCCGGGCTACGATGGCGACTACGTGTGCATGCTGCTCCCGCGGGACGAGCCCTAGCAGCCGGGGATGCGGCCTTGGGGCGGCCGCGCCCGGTCCCGGGCCTGTTCGGCCGAGAGCTCGGCCCACTGTTTGTCGAACGCCTCGCTACCCGGTAGGACTTGAGTGCCGTGACGGTGGCTGAGCACGCAGGTGATGTTGGCGGGCTGGCGGCGAAAGGGCCGGAGCAGCCACAGCAGCCAGTAGCGAATGTATTTCACGGGTCGCCTCCGCGGTCGATTCGCCCCGCGTACCTTATCCTTTTTTCCAGGAGCCTGTCCATGCCCGACACTGCCATACAGTCCGCGAGCATCCAAGCCGCCGTCTCGATCGATGCCGCGGCCATCAACAACTTCGTCGCCAAGGCCGTCATGGAGTCGTCCATCGGCGAGGCCCTGAGCAAGGTCATCAACGACCAGGTCAAGGACCTGCGGTCGACGTACGACCGGGCGATGCGGACGGCGGTCGAGGAGGCCATCAAGCAGCAGATCCAGAAGATCATCATGGTCGACCACCGTGAGCTGATCGACAAGATCGTCCGCGAGCGGATCACCGAGGACATGGCCGCCAAGATCATCAACGAGCTGTTCGAGCGGCTGAGCAACACCTACTAGATTTATTTCCGGAAATAAACAGCTTGCTTTCTTTGTGGCCGACGATATCTTATTCGCATCCTACCCCAGGAGACTGCCATGTTGCGACTCGCGCATCGGCTGCTCAGCCAGCCTTTCTATAATATAGAAGAGCGACCGCCGGAACTGCTGTCGGGGACGTTCATCGGGGCTCCGGCATCCCCGCGGCTCACGAGCAGCATCCGCGACGTCATTCGCGGGGGGGTGATCATTATCGGCGACGATATCGCCCGGGGCATGCCCGACGAGGTCACCGACGACAAGGCAGACTACCCCTGTCCCGTACCCCCTTTCGCTTCTTGCTTCATCGAGCACCTGATCACGCCTTGCACAGAGCCCGACGAGCCCGGCAGGAGGCCTTCCATGCTGCCGGGCTTCCTTGCGACGTTCGACGATATAAAAATGGTAGGGTGGCTGGTGGGTTCTCTGCGACGTAGCGATCTCGGCACTCCGCGGGATTTCATGGACCGCTGGCTTGCGGCGATCGCCGACAGCGATGCCCGCGCTCCTTTCATCGAGATGGCCAACCAGTTCCGGGAGAACGAGCGAGGCGGCTGGTTGAACTGGGAGAGGCCCTTCATGGTTGCTGGAGATAGGAATCTGCGGCTGCCGGTCGAGGCCATGACGTTGCTGGACGAGAGCGGGAACATCACCGAGTCGCCTTATGTGATCTTCGGCGGTGGCGTCGATGAGTCGCTGCAGGGAGCAGTACACTGGTCCCACACAGTGATGTGGCGGACCCTCTCGATGCTCAACTGCCGCAACGTCGAGCTGGTCGACGAGACCGGCAAGCACGGACCCCGGGCCAAGTGGCTGCGGCGGATGAAGCAGCCGGAGATCAAGTACCACGTCCTCAAGGTGCAGGTGGGCAGGCCCCGCAAGCTCCGCGAGGGCGACGACGAGTCGGGCGCGGCGGGCGCCGGCAAGGCCCTGCACGTCTGCCGGGGCCACTTCCGCACGTACGACGAGAACAGCCCCGGCCTGTTCGGCAGGCTGCACGGCCGTTACTGGATTCCCCAACACGCCCGCGGGGACGAGAAGCTGGGCGAGGTCAAGAAGGATTACCAGGTCGAAGTCTGAATCAACCCCGAGCCGAGGAGGCCAGCCAATAGGTGAGAATCTGCATGTGGTGGAAGCGTAGCCAAGGTTGATGACCCTGCATCAAAGGGGGAGCGTAGCCCAGTTTGGAGACCCTTCAGACTACCTGAGCGTAGCCCGGGATCGAGACCCTTCCCGCCCTAAGAGCGTAGTCCATTCTTGCGATCCTTCCCAGTTCCAGAGCGTAGCCCTTGCTGGGGACACTTCCCCCCAATTGAGCGTAGTCCTAACTCCGGACCCTTCCAGCCAACTGAGCGTAGCCCCGAACGACGACCCGTCCTCGACAGAGAGTGCAGTCCAATTCGGAGACCCTTCCATGCTTCTGAGCGTAGCCCAGTCTTCGGAACCTTCAATTTGGACGAGCGTAGTCTAAAACTGGGACCCTTCAAGTGGTCAGAGCGTAGCCCTTACGGCGGATCCTGCCAAATTTCTGATCGTAGCCCGAAGTGCAGACCCTTCAAGATGTTTGAGCGTAGCCCGGAATCGAGACCCTGCCCGCCCCAAGAGCGTAGTCCTGTTGGAAGACCCCTCAAAATGTTTGAGCGTAGCCCATCATGCAGACCGGAAGTCTGCGATCCTTCCTAGAAGCAAAGCGTAGCCCATCATGCAGACCGGAAGTCTGCGATCCTT
>Ga0315288_10013641_pt1 | contig 10171 bp, 8 predicted proteins | sample YL17G11_20_MG_FD_203454 | JGI IMG/M metagenome (GOLD analysis project Ga0315288, IMG submission 203454) | Sediment microbial communities from Yellowstone Lake, YNP, Wyoming, USA - YL17G11_20 | ecosystem: Environmental > Aquatic > Freshwater > Lake > Sediment | place: USA: Wyoming | collected... | reverse complement strand
TGTGGATGGGATAACCAGTATCTGCTAAGGGTCATCGCCCAATAAGGTTACATTCACATGCGTTTGCCCTGGTGATGACTCAGGGCTTCCGGGCGGTGATGAGCGTTTGGCCGGATTCCCGGGGCATCGGCTGGTGGCTGATACTGGTGAACCCAGCCGCGGCGACGAGAGCCAGGAGCTCAGGGAGGGAGTATGCGCCGACCATGATGGTGAACAGCGCCGGCACGAGAGGGCCGGTTTTTTCATCGTTGAGGAGGAAGTCCTGAAGGATGAGCAGGCCGCCGGGCGAGAGGCAGCGGCGGGCCTTGTGGAGCTTCATCTCGGCGTTGCTGGAGGGGCCATGGAGGACGTTGGACATCAGCAATGCATCGTGGCCATCAGGAAAATCGTCGGTGTCCCAGTCACCTATGAGCGTGGCGACGCGGTCGGCGAAGCCGCGTTGCGCGATGGCCTGGCGGGCGATGGCGATGGTGGGTGGGACATCAAAGACGGTGGCGTGGAGTTGCGGGAAGCGGTGACAGAGGGCCATGGAGTACGTACCCGGTCCGCCGCCGACGTCGAGGAGGGTTTTCCTGCCGGTCAGGTCGGCACGCGCCGCCAGCTCTGCGGCGCGGCCCGCCATCGCGTAGCTCTGCATGGCGAGGATGAACTCGGCGTGATCGCGGGTGCGCGTGGCGTCGGGGGAGAAGGTTGACGCGCCTTTCCGGCCGCGGAGGGCGTGCTCGAGGTCGTGCCAGAAGTCCCAGACGCTGTTCATGTGATCGAGTGCGTGGCCTTGATAGAAGGGGGAGTCGGCCACAAGGGTGGCTTGAGCTTTGGAGGTCAGAGCCCAGGCGCCCGATTGACGCTGGACGAGGTCCATGGCTGCGCAGGCGATGAGGACGCGTTCGGTCATATCGGGATCGAGATGAAGGTCGGCCGCGACGGTTGCCGAGCGTGCGGGCGATCGGGACAGTCGGCGGAAGACGCCTGTTCGGTGGGCGGCCATGAGGGCGCGCGAGGCGCGGAACTGCCAGGAGAGCCGGGCGATGTCTTGGGCCCACGTGATTACATTGCCACGACGAGGGAAGGGGTTGCGACGGCTCATGGATGCGACCTCCGTATGGGCGCTTAGTGCGCCGCAGGCATGTTACCGCATCAATCGCGTGGTGCCATCGCACGAAAGGCCGTGACGGGACGGCAGAGGCAGATGTTCCCGTCATGGTCGCTCGCGGGGGGCATACGCGGAGGGGGGCAGGAAATGCTGACGCGGAAAAGGTCATTTTTACCCGTTGGCATTCCGGCGGCGTCGTGAGTAGATAAGAGAGATCAGAGTCAGACGGTCTGCGCGACCAAGTGTCAAGGGGGGGGAGTTCAATGACTTGGCCGTAGGGCTGTCTGCGGCGACGTGGGTCCTCACGGGTAGGTGAGGGATGAGCGGCAAGGAGGACGGCGACCGGGAGAACACGCGATGACGGGCCGCCTGAGGGGCGGAGCGGAAGAAGGTGTCCGCCAGGGATAGCGCAGAGGGGGACACCTTCATGGCGGTTGGGGGCGGGGGTGGCCGTCTTTCCCGTACTGGCCTTCGCGTTGTGGATCGGCCAGACCAAGGGGTGCATCCTACGATTATTATCGTTCTCAGAAATCGTGGCATCACGTATATACGAAAGCAACGATGACATGTCTGACCGGCTGCAGGGCGGGTGAGCAGGCCTTGCGTCAGGTAGGCAGACTGCGTCAGGCGTTTGAGGCCATTTCCGCGTCGTGCCGGCGGTCCGCATGGCAGTCCGAAATGCTTGTGTTGAGGCTTCGCGCCCGGGGTCATGCTAGAGGGCCGCGGGTTGCGGGCTTGCCGCCCAGTGCCATGCAAGGTCGCATGAGAAGCCCCGGAGGTGGAGGCCGACACTGACGCGGGCATGGTGCAACGAGCGAGGCAACGGTGCGGCCTTGTGCCGAGAGGAGGTGCGCATGGTGGAAGACCGGGGGCCGAACGGGGGCTGTAATTCGACGAGAGAAGTATTCTGTTCTGAAGCGGTCGTGTTCTTATTTCAAGGAGAGTGCTATGAGATTCGCTAAGAGAACGCTGGTGTTTGCCGGCGTGATGCTGGCCGTGGTGTGGATGACGTCGCAGGCGCGAGGGGACTGGCCGACCGACAGTAGTATCACCAAGTGGGTGCAGTTGCCGGATCCGACGGAGTTGGGGCTGGACGTGAAGGTCTCGGAGCCGAAGATCCTGGCCGATGACTTCCAGTGCAGGATGACCGGGCCGATCACGGATATTCACATCTGGGGATCGTGGTTGAACGATTACATGCCGGTGGACGCGACCGGGGCGCCGGACCCATCGCAGGTGGTGTTCAAGCTGAGCTTTCATACGGACATTCCCGCTGATCCGCCGAACGGCTATAGCCGGCCGGGGCAGCCCCTGTGGCGGAAGTTCTACGAGCCGGGGACGTACAAGGCCCGGATCGTGGAGCATGTGCCCTATGAGGGCTTCTTTGACCCGAACATCAACGAGATCATCGGCAAGGACAACATCATCTGGCAGTACAACTTCGACGTGCCGGTGGCCGAAGCGTTCGTGCAGAAGGAAGGAACCATCTACTGGCTGGATGTGCAGGCGTTGACGCCGAGCCCGAATTTCATGTTCGGGTGGAAATCGAGCCGTGAGCACTGGAACGACGATGCAGTGTTCGGCGATGCGCCGTTTGGGGCGGAGCCGACGTTCTGGAATGAACTGCGTTATCCGCCGGGCCATCCGATGGCGGGCCAGAGCATTGATCTGGCGTTTGCGTTGACGACGGTTCCGGAGCCGGCGTCGCTGGGAATGCTGGCGATGGCGGCGTTGGCGCTGGGGCTGAGGCGCCGTTGAGTCGTCGCATAATCCATTGCGGGAAGGGCGGTCTGCGGAGGGCCGCCCTTTCCCCTGCGTTTAGGGAGCGCCGGCGGCCTTGCCGGAGCCGCGGTGCTGGGCGAGCATCCACTGGAAGACCTCGCCTTCCTCGTACGCTCTTGTCCAGCAGTCGTGCCCGAAGCCGCCGTACTGGGTGTATTTCACATTGCCGCCGGCGGCCTTGATGCGGTCGCACATGCCGCGGGCGTTGCCCGACGAACGGAAGGGGTCGACGGAGTTGTGGAAGCACCAGATGGGGATCTTGGTGAGCTTGGGCACGTCGTCGTAGTCTCCCTCGGCGCACATGGGCACGAGAGCCGCGAAACGTTCGGGGTGGGCCGCGCCGATCGACCATGTGCCGTCCCCACCGTTCGACAGGCCGGTGAGAATAACACGGCCGGGGTCGGCGGCGGGGTAGTCCTTGAGGATCTGATCAAGTGTCGCCAGGCACAGGCGGACCTTCTCCTCGCCCTTCCAGTCGCCGCCCGATTGGGGGAAGACGACGATGAAGGGGAAGGTCTTGGCACGTTCGCTGACGGCTGGGCCGATGCCGACGGTGACGCATTTTTTGCCATTGGAACCGCTTTCGAGGACGCCGTGGAGGAAGACGATGACGGGGTAGCGGCTCTGGGGATTGTATGAGTGGGGGATAAAGACGGTGTAGTTGCGGGTTTCGCCTGCGAAGGTGAACTGCTTGGTGGCGAAGCCGGTGTTGGGGGGGGCGCCTTCGTTGGCCCAGTCGACGTGGCGGGCGGAGCAGCCGGCAAGGAGGGTGAGAAGAAGAGTGTTGAGAGTCCGGAGGGCTTGGTTGCGAGTCCGCATGAAGACGAGTCCTTTCGTTTCGAGGATGGCAGAGATTCTCTGGAAAAATGGGGGGAGATCAAGGCGCAGATAACAGGTGGGAATCGGGAGCGGGCGCCCCTCACGGGGCGGCAGCATCAATTTGAGATAGTTGCGGCGGCGAGATTGCCCGGGAGCGGGTCCAGGCCAGGAGCACAACGAGGGCTGCGAAATGCAGCAGCATGCCGAGGCTGGGGGCGAGGAACTTGGGGACGAACCGGATCAGCAGGATGGCCGAGAGCAGGGCGGCGATGCGCAGGGGCCAGGTGAAGCGAGGGGAGGTGAGGGAAACAGGCCGGGGCTGGAAGGCAGCGGACGCGGCGGCGGCGAACCAGCGTGCGTCGAGTGCTGAGAGCCGCTGGAATTCGGCTTGCAGGGCGGGGTCGGCATCGATCGCGCCTCGCACTTGCGCTGCGCGATCAGGAGGCAGTTCGCCGTCGAGAAGAGCGGAGAGCTCGGCGGGGTCGATGGGATTCATGGCTTCTCCTGTGTATAGACCGAGGCTAGCGCTTGTCTGGCGGCATGAAGGCGAGACATCACGGTGCCGATGGGGATGTCCAACGCGTCGGCAAGGTCACGGTAGGAGCATTGGGCGAAGTAGCGGAGCTGCAGGATCTGTCGGTGTTGGGTGGAGAGGCTGTCGAGGGCATCACAGAGCTCCTGCCAAGGCACGTGGCCGGGAGTCTGGCGGTCCGCGTCGTCGACGGGACGAGCGGGGGGGTTGCTCTGTCGATGACGGAGGAAATCGCGGCAGCAGTTGCGGACGATGGCGAACCACCAGCCCGCGAAGGAACGGGCAGGGTCGTAGCTGGCCAGGGCGCGGTAGGCACGCAGGGCGGCGTCTTGGACGGCGTCTTCTGCGTCGGCATGGTTGTGGAGGATGGCGCGGGCCAGGCCGGCGGCGCGGGCGAGCAGCGGGGATACGAGCTGCTCGAAGGAGGCGGCTGCAATGCCTGGAGGCTTCGACATGGGCATGCCTGTGATGGAATCAGGTTACGAGAGCTGCTGAAGCAGTCGGACCATCTGTAGGAGTTTGTCGTGGAAGATGGCCAGAAGGACGATGACGCTGAGGATGAAGAGGGCGGCAAGTGCGATGGCCAGGAGGCTGGTCCGGCGGCATCCGGGGTCTGTGGCGTTGGATCGCAGCGAGAGGAACGCGAGGGCGATGGCCAGGATCGCTTTCTCCACGCCGAGGAGACTGAGGAAGGAGACGAGAGCGACAGCGAGCGCGGCGGAGGCGAAGCCCGAGCGGCGTCCCTGCTCGAAGGCGGCGAGCGAGGGCGACTCAGATTGAGGCCGCGGATGACCGGAAAGGTTGAGTTGCGACATGGCGTACTCCTTGAGGCGTTGTTACGGGTCTCTAGAGAGGTATACGGGCGTCAGCAGCGCTTTATTCAGAGGGGCGGGAGCTTGGCGGCCTGGTCCATCCGAGGTTCGTTTACATCGCACACGCCTATGACATCGGCGTCCGGATGGAAAGCGAACATGGGCATCATTCGGCGCGCCCGGCCGCCGCATCCGATGTACGCCAGACGCACACGCTCGCTCGGCACGGAACGCGCGGACGAGGCGATGAAAGGGCCGGTGGCCATCGCGATCGCGGCGGTCCTGATGAACTGGCGGCGGTTGGGCTGACTGGTCATGGCCATGCCTCCCGTAAGCTGAGCGACCCGGCGGCGGATCGAGTTTAACCATTCGGTCGCGGAATGGTATTGGGTAGTAGCGGGACATCTCGTTGGAGAAGGGACTGCATCATGAAGATCAGAAGCTCCCTGACGAGCGCGGCGGCGGTGTTGCTCGGAGTGGCGGTTCTGGCCGAGGCGGCACCGGCCCAACTCTGGTGGGAACGCGGGGCGGACCGGTGGTACTACAAGGATGATTGGAAGGCGATGGCCATCACGGGGGCAAGACAACGCGTCACCAGAACGATTGAAGTGCGCGGCGGGGCGGCGGGGGGGTGGATCGTCATCTGGGGCGACCGCGGGTATCGGTTGCTGGTGAATGGCAAAGAAATCGCGGCCTCCGTCGATGGGGGCCTGATCGACGATTATGACCTGTCGGAGGCCGTGACCGGCGCCGAGGCCGTCGTGGTACGCATCGACGGCACCGACGTGTGCGCCGAGGGCGAGATCGTGGGCCAGGACGGCAAGCGATATGCCTTTGCCACGGGGGAAGACTGGCAGAGCGAAGGCGGCGGAAGAGTGAGGGCCAAGAAGATGGAGGTGCAGCAGAGCACCGGAGCGTTCAATCGGGCGCACAACGGCCGGCTGATGACCTACAACGACGAGGAGCGGGGCAAGACGGCCATCGCCAAGGTGCTGGCGAGGATACAGAAGCTGAATGAGCAGGGGTTGTACCTGATGCGGCGGTATCGGCCGGCGGCGGAGATCGTGTCCTTTGATGACCATACGCCGTGGCGGCGGGCGGAGAAGGCCGCCAAGCCGCTCGCGGAGAATGCCAAGGGGATTCTGACCGGGCGAGCGATTCCGGCGCAGAAGGCGGGCCGGTTTGCAGAGGCGGTTGCAGCAGCGGAAGAGGCAGGGGCGCTGCTGAGTGCCGCGGAGGCGGCCGTCGAGGCGACGACAGATCTGTACCGGGCCGAGCGTGAGGTGATGTACCTCCAGAGCGCATGCGCGATGATCATTCCCACGCAGGAAAAGAAGGTGCCTGAGCAGTCCGCCTGGTCGCTGGCGCTGCGGGAAATGCGCGGGCTGGCGGATGCAGCGAGGCAGACCCTGTTGCTGGGGGACTACGCATCCGCCAGGAAGGCCGTTGACCGGGCGGGCGCACTCGCCCAGGAGTTTCGTCAACAACTGCGGGCCGAAGCGCCCACGGTGGTCCTGTCATCGCTCGACGAGTATCCCGACGACCCATTCGGATGGCTGAACGCGCGCGAGCTGATGGGCCATGATCCGGTGAACTGGCCGTTCGTCGTTGGGCCCTCCGAGAATGCCTACCTGGACTTGGCCGGGATGTGGCATTTCCGCGCGGACCCGGACAACCAGGGCGAGAAGCTGGGCTGGCCGGCGGGCGGCGGCGAGGAGTGGCGGCAGTTGTTCGTGCCCAGAGCGTGGGAGCGGCAGGGCGTCGTGGAGGACAATCGCAAGGCGCCCAATGCCCCCGTCGTGACCAACGAGCGGTTCAGGAGTACGACGGGGGAGGATAAGCCTTACAACGGGTGGGCATGGTATCGTAAGAGCGTGCTGGTGCCGGAGGCGTGGCGGGGCAAGCGGATCGTAATGAGCTGCGGCGTCGTGGCGAATTGGGGGCGGGTGTTTTGGAACGGAAAAGGGCTGGAACCGATCACCAGGCCCGGCGAAGAGCGCGGCGTGGTGCGGTCGAGCGTGGTGAAGATTCCGCAGGAGCTGATTCAGTTCGGCAGCTCGAATTCCATCGCGATCCAGGTGTACAACCATGACAATTTCGGTGGGATTGTGCAGGGGGAGGTGGCGCTATATGCCGAGGATGAGAAGCCGAAGGTGGTGGAGACGGCCATGCCAATGGGGTACGCCAGAGAGGTCGAATATAAAGGGCACCGGTTCGCGTTCCTGATGAGCGCCATGTCACCGGGGGTGGTGGTGAGCAGCGAGCGCAAGACGCTGGAGCTATGGGGATGGCAGGTCCGGGGACATGCGCTGCCGGAAACCGTGCAATTCGTCGGGCCGGATGGGCTGCGCGAGATTCAATTGCAGGGGCCGCGTGATCTGCCCGCCGGCGGCCAGACCATTCGCCCTGACCAGAGCGCCAAGCACCCAAGCGACGCCTTGCTGGGACAGAACTGGCTTCTTCTGAAGGGGAAGACCACCCATGCACTGATCGTTCCCGAAACAATTCCCGACGCGGTAACCTGGAAGCAGAATCCCCAAGGCGCTGTGGGTTTGAGCATCGATTTCCGCTCTGGGCCGTGCAGCGCCATCGTGCTTTGTCTCCCGATCGATGCGACGATGACGCCGCAGACGTGTCGTTTTTGGGAGCGGTCGCTGCGGCGCTATCCGATCTCCGCCAGCGAATGCGTTACGGCGGCCCCAGGCGGCGGGATGCAGGTGCACCGGGTGAAGTACGACTACCTGGGAATACAGGGCCCGCCATACGACGACGTGCCGCCGAGCGTCGCCCCCCTGCCGATGCTGGCCAGCTTCGGCTTGCAGTACAGATACCCGGAACTAGCCACACAGGGACTGAAGGAAACGGAGTATCGCTCGCAGTACGCCAGCTACCGGGTGAAGGAAAACAGCGATACGGTGGAGTATCGGGCACCTGCGGTGGATCGGGGCAAGGCCATGAAAGGCGTCGGCGAGTTGTTCGCCCGAAAACGCGCCGCCGACAACATCCATGGCGTGCTGGGGGAGGCCGCGATGTTCAAGCGGTTCGCGGAATGGGGATTCGACCATTGCCGCTATGCGCTGGCGTTCGACGCCGACTGGGATCTGCCCATGGTGCGAAACAAAACACAGATTACCGACGACGAGGCCATCTGGAAGCGCCTGGATGAGTTGGTCGCCAACTGCAATGCCGCCGGCGTGCAGATGATGCTCTGCTGGTTCCCCGAGATCGGCTCGCGCCGGTGGAAAGACAACCCCGAGTGGCAGAAAATGACGCTCGAATGGTGGCGGCGAGTCGCCAAACGCTACGCCGATCTGCCGGAGTGGGCGATCTCGTATGACCCGTTCAACGAGCCGGCCTACATGAACACCGATCACTGGAAACAGGTGATGAAAGAGCTGACGGCCAGCATCCGGTCGGTGGACAAGAAGCACATGATCGTGTGGGAGTCGGCCGACGGTTGGGCCCAGCCGCAATGGTGCCTGTGGATGGAGCCCGTCGAGGATCCCAACGTCCTCTACAGTTTCCATCACTACGGCAAGCACTGGGGATACGCCTACGACGAGTACTACCCCAGCTACCGGAACACGCAAGAGCGCACGCACGTGGACGTCTGGCTGGAGGCGATCCTCTTTGGCATCAAACACCATGTCCCGATCCACTGCGGCGAGTTCGGCATCTCGATGATCCAGCCCGACGGCGACGGCGAAGCATGGCTGAATGACTACCTCGCCTTCTTCGAGCGGTTTGGCATCGGCTGGAACTGGTGGAATTACTCGGGGGGCGATATCTATAGAACCGGCCTGGCGGCGGGGGAGAGGACCAGCCCCTATGTGCCGATCCTGCGGAAGTGGACGGCGCGCTCCGGATGGGGCAAGGCCAGACGTGGCAACTGAAAGGGTCGCAAACCAAGCGAGGAACCATGTTGAGAATGCTGCTTCTTGCCGTATTGGGCGCCGGAGCGGCGGCAGGGGAGCCAGATCGCAGGGACTTCGGCAAGCCATGGGAAAGGCATATCGTTGATGATGCATCGAAGGGGGCCGACGGCGTCAAGCTCGCCGACACCCATGGGGATGGCCTGCTCGATATTGCCACCGGCTGGGAAGAGGGCGCGGAGATACGCGTGTGTTTGAACCCCGGCCCGGCCCAAGCCAGGCTGAAATGGCCCGCCGTCAGGGTCGGCAAGGTCCGCGATCCCGAAGATGCGGTGTTCGTCGATCTCGACGGCGACGGCTCGCTCGACGTGGTGAGCTGCTGTGAGGGCAAGACGAGAACCGTCTATCTCCATTTCGGGCCGAAGGACAAGGGCAAGTGCCTCGATGAACAGGCCTGGACCACGGTGGCGCTCCCGGCGAGTGTCGGCCTGACCAGGTGGATGTTCTGCGTGCCGGCTCAGGTCGACGGCAAATACGGCCTTGACCTGATCTGCGGAAGCAAGGAGACCGGCGGGCAGATCGGGTGGTTCGAATCGCCGCAGGATCCGCGAAAAGCAGACGACTGGCGATGGCACTCGCTTCGCGCCGCGGGGTGGGTGATGTCATTGGTATGGGTGGATATGAACGGCGACGGCCAGCCCGACATCCTCTTCAGCGACCGCTACGGGCCAAGGCGGGGCGTGTACTGGCTTGAGAATCCGGGCCGAGGCGCCGACCTGGCCAGGCCATGGAAGGAACACGCGGTCGGCGCCACGGACCGCGAGGCGATGTTCCTGACTCAGGCCGACCTGGATGGCGACGGCCTGCGAGATGTCATCGTACCGGCCAAGCCGAAGGACCTGCTGTGGCTCCGGCGGCTGGACAAGTCCGGCGACCGCTGGGAAACGCGCACGATCAGGATTCCCGAAGAGTCGGCCCGTACGAAGGGGGTGAACGCGGCGGACCTGGATGGCGACGGGTGCATCGAACTGGTCTTCTCCTGCGAAGGAGCGGGCGGCGGATCAGGCAGGTCGGGCATCATGTGGCTCAAGTACCGCAACGCACCCACGGACCAGGCCTGGGAGGCGCACGACATCGCCGGCACAAAGGGGATCAAGTATGACCTTGTGGAGTTGATCGATATGGACGGCGACGGGGACCTGGATGTGCTGACAACCGAGGAGCGGGAGATCAACGCCGTGGTGTGGTACGAAAACCCGGC
>Ga0315288_10013640_pt1 | contig 10171 bp, 7 predicted proteins | sample YL17G11_20_MG_FD_203454 | JGI IMG/M metagenome (GOLD analysis project Ga0315288, IMG submission 203454) | Sediment microbial communities from Yellowstone Lake, YNP, Wyoming, USA - YL17G11_20 | ecosystem: Environmental > Aquatic > Freshwater > Lake > Sediment | place: USA: Wyoming | collected... | reverse complement strand
GGAACGACCCCGCGCACCCGTGGCTCACGATCGCCAGCGTCTCGTCGGCGTGCTCGCGCTTGAGGGCCTCCGCGCCCGCCGCCACCCGCTCGTACACGTTGCGGAACGTCTCCCCTTGCGGCGTCCGCCACTCCCAGTCGTCCCACAGGTCCTCGCGCCACCTCCCGGGCCACGCCGCCTCGATCTCCTCCAGGGGCTTGCCGGCGAACGGCGTGACGTCGTGCTCCCTGAGCCACTCGGCCAGCACAGGCTCCGCGCCGAGGATCTCCCCGATGATCCGCGCCGTCTCGGCGGCGCGCCGCATCGTGCTGGCGACGAGGTGGTCCACCTGCGCTTCTCCGGCGAGCCGCAGACCGGTCAGGCGGGCCTGCTCGCGGCCCAGATCGGTGAGCGGCGGATCGGCCCCGTGGCCGAACTGTGCGTTGCCCACGGATTGCCCGTGCCGGATGAGATACCAGATCATTCGTACGTCCCGAACTCGAGGAAGGCCTCGTACATGGCCTCGATGTTCTGAAGCGGCACGTCGGGGCCGATTTCGCCGCAGGCGATGAGGCCGCCCCGCGCTCCCCCCACCGCCTCGCAGATGCGCCGCACGTGGTCGCGCATCTCCCGGGGCGTGCCGCGCGGCAGGATATACTGCCGATCCACGTCGGAGCGGAAGCAGAGTCGCCCGCCGAAGCGCCGCCCGATCTCCTCGATCCCCATGCAGTTCATCTGCACGTTGATCGAGTTCACGCCGCACTCCATCAGGTCCTCGATGATCTCGATGATGTAGCCGTCGCTGTGGAAGCGCAGGTCGCGCCCCGCCTTCACCACCGGCGCGAACAGCGCCGCGTACGCCGGCTTGAAGAACTCGCGCCACAGTTGCGGCCGGATCATGAGCGCGCGCTGGGTGCCCCAGTCGTCGGAGAAGCCTATCGCATCCACGTCGAACTCGAGCCACCGGTGGATGCCGCCCAGGTAGGTCTCCACCATGCGGTCGCGCAACTCGTACACCTCGCGCGGCAAGGTGGCGAGGCCCATCATCAGGTTCGCGTAGCCGCGCAGCCACTGCATCCGCTCGAACAGGTTGTAGCCGCCGCCGGTGATGTACTGGTCGCGGCGGGCCGCGATGGTCTCGGCGACCTTGCTGAAGTCGCCGAAGTTCGCCTGGTCGGGGAAGCGATAGGTTCGCAGCGCGCTCCAGTCCTCCAGCGGGTAGCCCCGCGGCTGGCCCGCGACGCCCTCGCGCAGGTTCTCCCACACGCAGCCCCACTCGTCGGTGTGCCGCCCCGCGCGGTACGAGGCGCCGATCACGTCATAGCCCTCGGGCGCGATCCAGCCGTTGGGCCCGAAGTCGCTGGGATACTTCTCCAAGAGGCGATCCAGCGCTTCGCCGAGCACCTCGCGCGCGGCGGGGAGCACGCCGTGCAGAAACGGCACGCGGTCGGGGTGCTCGAAGTGGATGGCTCGCCGCACGCGCTCGCGGCTTGTCACGACGCGTTCCTCAGCGCGTGGATCCGCTCGGCGATGCCGCGGGCGCGCAGGATCACCTGCTCCCAGCCGGGCGAGCCGCTTTCGAAGACATACGGCCCGGTGTAGCCGGCGGCGTCGAGCGCGCGGGCTACCTCGCCCCAGTCGGCGGTGCCGTCGAAGGGCAGCAGGTGCTCGTCGCGGCTGCCGTTGTTGTCGTGCAGGTGCACCGTGAACATGCGGCCGCGCATCGCCGCGCCCACTCCCACGCCTTCCGCCGACCAATGGGCATGGCCGGTATCGAAGCAGAAGCCCACGCGCTCCGGATCGAGGCCGTCCACGCAGGCGAGCAGGTCCCGCGCGCAGTCCCCGAAGTACTCGGCGTGCATGTTCTCGAGCGCGAAGGTCACCGGCAGGCCGTCGGCGCGCGCCGCGATCTCCTCGAGCGCCGCCCGGCAGCGCGCGGCCCGGCCTGCGCGCTCCTCGTCGGCGCACTTCTGGCCGGGATGAAGCACCACGTGCCCGCCGCCCATGGCGGAGATGATCTGCGCCGCCTCGATCGCCCCGGCGATGCCTTGCTCGCGCACCGCGGGGTCGGCGGACGAGAGGTCCACGGTGTCCCCCCAGCGCGCGTGGATCGAGTGGATCCGCAGCCCGGCGTCTTGCAGCCGGCGGGCGAACGCGGCCGGCCCCGCGGCCAGCAGGTCGGGATCGGTCTCGGGGTCTTCGACCCAGATCTCGACACACGACAGCCCCGCCGCCGCGACCTTGGCGATGATCCCATCGAGGCCGCCCGGCTCGAACGGCGGCAATTTCGTTCCGACTTGCATAATACCTCCGTAGACGGTGTCATTCCGAGGCGGAGTCCCTAGGCCCCGACAACGTCGGGGCCGGGACCCCGGCCCGAAGGGCCTAGGGGCCGAGGAATCTCGGCAAGCGATAGCCTCGGGCTGACTTTACACGAGATTCTTCGCTTCGCTCAGAATGACAACAGCCAACGCCCGGCGGGCTTAGGAAAGCCCGCCCTACAATCATCCCCTCAGCGCCCGCTCCAGGAAGCGGTAGGCCACCCGCTTCATCTCGTCGGGAAAGCCGTGCCCACCCATGAACGTGGCCAGCGCGAAGGCGCCCGGCGCGCCGGCGTCTCGGTAAGCGCGTTCCGCGACAGCCGCGAGGTGGCGCACCCCGTCAATAGGGAAAATGGTGTCCTGGGTCCCCGCCGTCAGCATGAGTGGCTTGGGCGCGATCGAGGCCACCAGTTCGTCCAGGTCGCAGACCTTGAGCAGGCCGGGGACATAGAACGGCATGTTGTGCCCGATCCGCGCCCGCAGGATGGCCTCCACCAGGCTCACCCCGCAGGAGCAGACGCCCGCCTTCACCCGCGCATCGTACCAGGTGAGCCACATCGCCTCCTGGCCGCCGAGCGAGTGGCCGATGCACCCGATGCGCTCCGCGTCCACGCTGGGCTGCCGGCGCAGCACCTCGATGGCGCAGCCCAGGTCATGCAGGTACTTCGCCTGCAGCGTCGAGCCGCGCAGCAGGTACTCGGTGGCCACCTGGCGTTCGTACCACTCGTCGCGCAGGTACAGGCTCTCCACGCGCTCGAACTCCGGCGGCCGGCGGTCCTCGAAGCACAGGAAATCGGGGCAGATCACCACGAAGCCGCGGCGGCAGAGGTCCCTGCCGTAGTGGTACATCGCATCGGCCGAAAGGCCCGCCGGCTCGCTCTTGCCCAGGTAGAACTGTCCCCCGTGCTGGTGAATAGCCAGGATCCCCGGCGCGGGGCCCTCCAGGCCGTCAGGGGTGAGCAGGTAGGCCCGCACGCGCTCGTGCGGCTCCACGTTGTAGGCGACGAGTTCGCGGGTGAAGCCCTCGCCGCGGTGGCGCTCGATCACCTCGGGCTGGGGATCCGTGGGCGGAAGGAAGTCGCCCAGCAACGCCAGGATCCGCGCGCGCAGTTCAGCCATGGGTCTTCACCTCAGCAGCCCGGCGATAATGCCCCAGACGAATACCAGCCAGAAACCAAGCCCCGCCACCATCGCCCACGACGGCATCGAGACACAGGGCCGCTCGCGGCGCACGCAGGTAGCGCAGCGCTCCTGAAAGCGGCCCAGGCCGGCGGCCAGCCAGACGAACGCCGCCGCTGCCAGGGCGATCCCCGCCGAGGCCAGGGCGGCGGGAATGCGGCCCGAGGAGGCCTGCAGGTTCCAGGGCGTGAGCCAGATCCCGAGCGTCACGGGGATGCTGCTCTGGAAGACCATCGCCCCGGTGATGTTGCCCAGGGCAAAGGTGTCCTTGCCCTGGCGCACCCAAATCACGGAGTTGAATTTCTCCGGCAATTCCGTCGCCACCGGGGCGATGATGAGCGCCAGCACCAGCGGCCTCACGCCCATCACGGCAGCCATGTGCCCCACGGCATGGACGAACACCCAGGCGCCGCCGATGATCCCAACGAGCGCCAACACCAGTTGGGTCGAGATCTCGCGGTACTGCGGTGTCGCCACGCCGTGCGCGTGCCGGCGCTCGTGGAAGGCCTCCGGTTCCTCTTCGTCCTCGGGCCGGATGAGCCACCGCCTGAACCATAAGCGGAGGGTCAAGCCCTCCAACTCGTGCTCGGTGGCCTCGCCGCCGCGGAAGGTGAGGACCAGGTACAGCACATACCCTCCCAGCAGCAGCGCGCCGATCACCCCCCGCACCACCACGGGCGGGATCGCCGGCGAAACCGCCGGGATCACGAAACTCGCGCCCACGGCGCCGCAGAAGAGCACCAGGAAAAAACCCAGGTCCCGCCGCATCACGCTCGCGGTGATGCAGAGGTCCCGCCCCTGCGGCCGGCGGCGCCGATAGATCACCGCCGCCAGGCCGGTGACGAACATCGCCAGCGTCGCCAGCATGAACGGCGCGCCCAGGATGGCCCCGGTGCCGATCTCCTTGCCCAGATCGCCGCCCTGGAAAAGAATCGCCACCACCGGCAGCAGCGTCTCCGGGAGCGCCGTGCCCACCGCCGCCAGCACGCTGCCGATGGCGCCCTCCGACAGCCGCAGCCGCTTGCCCAGCCACTCCACAGCATTGGTGAAGAGCGCCGCCGCAAACAGGATGACGACCAGCCCCAACAGCAGCAGAAGGATGTTGATGGCCATACCCGGGCTACCCACGCGGCTTCATCGTCGGTTTCGGTACGGGCGGGAGATTTCCCTGTGGCGCGCGGTCAGTCCGAATGCACCGAGACCGCCGCCAGCAGCGTGCACAGGGTCAGCGTCGCCGCGGCCGCGAGGAACAAGTAGGCATGCCGGATGTCCCAGATCACGCCGCCCAGGAGCGCCGCGGCGCTCGCCCCCAGCCCCTGCGCCGTGCCGAAGTAGGCCACGGTGAAGCCGCGGGAGCGCCGCGGAGCCAGTTCGGTGAGCAGCGCCAGCCAGGCCGGCATCGCCGCCGCCACGGCCACTCCCAGCAACGTCACCACCCCCAGCATGCCCAGGGGAGTTCGCGCGAAGGGCATGAGCCAGAGGGCGACGGCGCCCCCGCCCATGCCCGCCTTGGCCATGAAGCCCTTGCCGATGCGATCGGCCGCGCGCCCCAGCGGCATCGCCGTGAGCGCCACCGCGGCGCCGGGGACGACGAAGAGGAGCGCGAGGTGCTGGGGCGCGACGTGGAGATCGCGGGTGACATAGAGTTCGAGGAACGGCGCCAGGATGATCACGGAGAAGGTCTGGCCGGCGGTGATGACCAGCATGGCCGCGACGCGGGCGCCGGAGATGGGCCTGGCCGCGACGTAGTCGTCGTCGGCATCTAGGTGGGCGGCGTGGGCGTGCCCGGGAGGCGCATGAGGCAGCCTCAAGAGCGCCACCAGCCCCGCCGCGGCCAACATGGCGGCGCAGAGATAGAGCGCCAGCGTCGCCGAATTCGCATATCCGATCACCAGGTTCGATACCCAGAGGCCAAGCGCCAGCCCGCTGACATAGACCATGTTGATCACGCTCATGGCGGTGGCGCGGCTCTCGCGCGCCACGTGGTCGCCCACCAGGGCCAGCAGCGGCGGCCAGAGCGTCGCCGCGCCTAGGCCGTCAATGGCGCGCAGGGGATAGAACATCCAGAACGCCGATACGCTCGCCAGCAGCACCGGCGAGAAGCAGGTGAGGAGCGGCGCGCCTGCGATGAACAGCCGCCGACCGAAGCGGTCGGAGAGCGCGCCGGCCGGGATGCGTATGAGGGTCTCCACCGCGAGGAACGTCGCGATCACGGACCCCACCGCCCAGCCCAGCCGCGCGGGATTCACCCCCAGCCGCGCCGCCTCCCGGTCCAGGTAGAGCGGGACGATCACGTTGTTGAGGCTGGCGTAAACGAATTCGGCCATGAACGCGATCGCCGCCAGCACGATCAGCAGCGGGTACGCGCGGAACACGGCCAGGTAGGTGCGCTCTAACGTCTTGAGCATCGCCGATTCTAACGCGAAAGCGCCCCGCGAACCTGCGGGGCGCTGGACACCTTCGCTGTCCGCCGCGCCTATCCCTTCATTGGCCACTGGGGACACACGCCTTCCCGGCGCCGCACCGGCCCCCGATGACGCTGCGCAGGGGGACATACGACTTCCCAACGCGGCGCCGCTGCCCGATGACCCCGCGCAGAAGATCGCGTGTCCCCAGAGCGCCCCACGCCCTTCCGCGCCCCGGTCAGACCTCGTCGTCGCTGTTGCCGGTCAACACGCTGTCGTCCAGGACAATCTCTCCCACGGTCCCCTCCCGCTCGGGGCGCAGCCGCAGCGAACCCTGCAACTGCGCGGTGATGATCTCCCGCGCGACGCGGAGCCCCATGCCCTGCTGCCGGGCGACGTCGAAGTCGGCCGAGACCGGGGTTCCCGAGTTCCAGATGCGCAGCAGCACCTTCTCCGCGGAGCGCGACAGGCCGATCTCGATCCGCAGTCTCCCGTCCGCTTCCGGCGCGCCGTGCTTGATCGCGTTGGTGATGAGTTCGTTGGCGACCACCGCCAGCGCGCTGCCCACCTTGGAGGAGGCGTAGATCGGCCCGCCGCTCACCGCGACCGCCACGCCGGCCTTCGAGAGCGCCGAGGCGGCGATCTCCCCCACCCGGCGCAGGCCGTCCGCCAGTTCGACCCGTTCCGCCCGCGCCTCGTAGAGTTGCTCGTGCACGGCCGAGAGGGACAAGATCCGGGTCATCACCTGGCCGAGCACCTCGGCGACCGGGGACTGGAGCGGCTGGGCCAGCAACTGCAACTGCACCATCCCGGCCACCAGCGTCAGGTTGTTCTTCATGCGGTGGTTGATCTCGGCGGCCATCGTCTCCGCGACGCGCACGCGCTCCTGCTCGGCCTGTGCGATCCGCTCGCGCGCACGCACCTGCTCGGTCATGTCCGTCAGCGAGAACACCAGGCCCTCCACCTCGCCGGCGTCGCCTTTGATCGGCGTCAGCGTCCAGTCCCAGTAGGTGACGCCCCATTCGGGGTGGTCGGGGAACACGAACGGCTTCTCGCGGAACTCGACGGGCCGGCCGGTATCGCGGACGCGCCGGAAGATCGCCTCGTTCTCCTCGTGCGGGTAGAAGTCGAAGTGGTTGTGGCCGGCGAATTGCTCGCGGGGACGCTGGCACGCCTCGGCATAGGCCGGGTTGACCCAGAGGAAGTTGAAGTCGCGGTCCAGGTACACCAGTTGGTTGCGGCTGTTCTCGACGATGGCCTCCAGCAGGCGCGCCTGGCCGGCCCGCTCGCGCTCGCGAGCCTGCAACTCGCCCGCCATGCGGTTGAACGCCTCCGCCAGGTCGCCCAGTTCGGCCGGGCCCAAGGGCTCGATGCGGCGGTCCAGCCGGCCGCGCCCCAACTCCAGGGCCTGTTCGCGCAGCCGTAGCACCGGCCGCGTAATCCGTCCCGCCACCACCGAGCCCACCAGCAGCGCGAAACCGCCCACCAGGACCAGGATCCCCGCGTTCCGCGTCAGCGACAGCAGGATGGGGCCCACCGCCTCCCGCTCGGGCGTGCTCGCGCTGGCGACCCAGCCGATGGAGGGAATCGGCGTCTGGCCCACCAGTCGCGTGAGACCCTTTTCATTCTCGAAGAATCCGCGAATCGCGCCGGAGCCCTCGCGGCCTGCAAGCGCCTCCCGGGTGATCTGGTAGCGCGCCCGCCAATCCCGATCCGCCCAGGGCACCATCGTGGGGTAACGATAGACCAGCCAGCCGCTGCCATCCACGATGCCGAACATGCCTCCGCCCGAGCGCTTGATCCCGAGCACCGAACGCAGCCCCTCCGGGTCCACCGCGGCCGCGATCGTTCCCCGCAAGGCCCCGCTCGCGTCGCCGATCGCCTGGGCCACGATGAAGGTGGCCTGGTGGGCTGCCGTGTTGCGCGCCACGTTGGACACCTCCCAGCCGCGCCCTGACTGAATCTCGCGGAACCACGGCGTCTGGCCGACATCGCGGCCGACCAGTGGCGCCACACTGGAGGCTTGCACACGGCCCCGGGCGTCGGCCCAGGAAAGAGACTGCACATCCGGGTACTGCCGCGCGGTCTCGATCAGGAAAGCGGTCGCCTGTTCCTGCGTGAACGGGGCCAGCCGCAACAGCGCCTCGCCGATCGCCGACTCCTGGCGCCGCAGGTCCCGAATGTGGCCGTTGAAGGCCATCGCTACGATCCGCGCTACCTCCAGGTTGGTCTCCAACTCGTGCGCCCGCCTGGACTGATACTCGGTGTAGTAGATCCCCGCCTGCACCACCAGGATGGGGATCACCACGATCAAAAGCAGCAGGAACAACATTCTCCTGATGCCGGGCCGTCGGACTGCACCCGCCTGACTCTCCGTTACCACGATACCGCCCTCGCTGTCTCTTCCCCCGATGAGTGCCCGGTCTGGCAGGCCGCATCGCGACCATAGCCGGAGAGCCTCCCTTGGCACGGCTCTAGGTCAGCACGCTTCGCCGGTTCTGTCAAACGATAACCGAGCGCCTGCCCGCCTTGGGCGGCGTAAGGTGAGGGTCGTCGGCCAGGGTGGCGTGGACCGGTAACCTGTGCACGCGCGTGGGGCAGGGGGCTTGCCTCCGCCCACGCCCCGCGTCAGCCCTTCATCACCCCGATGGGCCGCAGCCGCGCCACCGGCTTGCTGATCCCCGCCTCGGCGCAGGCCGCCACCACCTCGTCCACGTCCTTGTAGGCCTCGGGCATCTCCTCGGCCAGCCCCGCCCGGCTGGCGGCCCGCACGTAGATCCCCTTGCTCTTCAACTCCCCCGCCAGGTCGCGCCCCTGCGCCCGGCGAATCGCCTCGTGGCGGCTCATGCGCCGGCCCGCCCCGTGGCAGGTGGAGCCCCAGGTCTCGCGCATCGCCAGTTCCGTGCCCACCAGCAGGTACGAATGCGTCCCCATGTCGCCGGGCACTAGCACCGGCTGGCCCACCTCGCGATAGGCCTTGGGCACCTCGGGGCGTCCCGGGGGGAAGGCGCGCGTCGCCCCCTTGCGGTGGACGCAGAGGGTGCGCTTCTTGCCCTCCACCTCGTGCTCCTCGATCTTGGCGACGTTGTGCGCCACGTCGTAGATCTGCGCGAAGCCCAGGCTCGCCGCGCTGGCGCCGAAGATACGCTCGAAGGCCTCGCGCACCCAGTGGGTGATCGCCTGGCGGTTGGCCCAGGCGTAGTTCGCCGCGGCGGCCATGGCGGCGAGGTAGTCCTGTCCCTCGGGCGACTTCACCGGCGCGCAGGCCAGTTGCCGGTCGGGCAACTCGATGCCGTACTTCTGCATCGCCTTCTGCATCACCACCAGGTAATCGTCGCACACCTGGTGGCCCAGGCCGCGCGAGCCGGTGTGCACCATCACCGTCACCTGGTCCAGGCGATCAATGCCCATCACCCGGGCGATCCGCTCGTCATAGATGGTGTCCACCACCTGCACTTCGAGGAAGTGGTTCCCCGCGCCCAGGGTGCCGATCTGCGGCGAGCCGCGGGTGAGCGCGCGCTCCGAGACCTTCGAGGGGTCGGCGCCGGGCAGCGTGCCGCCGCTTTCGGTATGCTCGAAGTCGTCGGGGGTGCCGTAGCCGTGCTCCACGGCCCAGCGGGCCCCCTTGGTCAGCGGCCCCTCGAGTTCCTTGCCGCGCACGCGGATGCGCCCCTCGGAGCCGACGCCCGAGGGCACGTCGCGGAAAACCTGGTTCACGATCTCGGTGATCTTGGGCTCCACGCGCTCGCGGTCGAGGTCGGTGCGCAGCAGGCGCACCCCGCAGTTGATGTCATAGCCCACGCCGCCGGGCGAGACCACGCCGGTCTCGACGTCGGTGGCCGCCACCCCGCCGATGGGGAAGCCGTAGCCGTAGTGGATGTCGGGCATGGCCATGGAGAAGCCGACGATGCCGGGCAGGCAGGCGACATTGGCGACCTGCTCGGGGGACTCGTCGCTCTTGATCTCGCCAATCAGGTTATCCGAGGCGTAGATGATGCCGTCGGTCTTCATGCAGGGCTTGTAATCGCGCGGGATGCGCCACCGCGCCGGGCCGATCTTCTCGATCGTGCCGGTCCACTTGGCCATCGTGCGTTCCTCCCGAAGCCGACGCACGCTCGTCAGAGCGTCGGGCAGCGTTCGTTTCGCGCGTGGATTATAACACGGGCGCCGGGGGTCGGCTGTGGGGCGGGCCTTCCCCGGCGCGCCCCCCGGGCTCCGGTTGTAGGGGCCGATTCTCAATCGGCCCGTCTGAGGAATCGCGGGCCCAATAAGTTTGGGCCCCGACCC
>Ga0315288_10013637_pt1 | contig 10172 bp, 9 predicted proteins | sample YL17G11_20_MG_FD_203454 | JGI IMG/M metagenome (GOLD analysis project Ga0315288, IMG submission 203454) | Sediment microbial communities from Yellowstone Lake, YNP, Wyoming, USA - YL17G11_20 | ecosystem: Environmental > Aquatic > Freshwater > Lake > Sediment | place: USA: Wyoming | collected... | reverse complement strand
GCGGTGTTTCCAAATGACTTGCATTTACCTCTCCATTATGTAGAAAGTTGATTTCTTTTGAGGTTGATGTTGAACGGGCAAAAACTATTGACCCAATCATGTCTGAACCATCTGCCGTCAATGTATGAACCCCCTGAACGCTTTGAGTTGACACAAGTCCATAAGCAGTCCCGATAAAGGGAACTGCGGTGGTTACTCCAAACAGTTTTCTCCATATCTTCCAGTTCCCTGCTGGGATATTGGTTTCATCTGCATACGGTGTCCCGCCATTAGGAACTGTTACGGTTACTATTTTTGCGGTTGAATATGCTGTTATTTCGTACAAACCCTGTGGTGTTTGCAGGTATCCGCAGGTAGATATGTCGGCTGTTGCATCCCCCGCCGCAAAAAGTCCTGTCGTAGCCGTTTGTGTAGCTACCGCATTTCCCAAAGTCCGTACCGTTGAAAGAGTACCCGTTCCCTGAATTACCTGATAGACGTTTCTTGATATTTGAGGAGTATTACTTGTGTTTCCGTTTACAGAACAATATGTTTCAAAAATCCATGTTCCTGCATCAAGTTGAGTTCTTTCCAATGCGGTGTTATAAAGATACGCTTCACCAAACTTCGGAGTAACGGTAGTAGTAAAAGTTTCAACAACCTGTGGTTGTTCTGATGCAGTTCTTGGAGTCTTCAAGTAACTTTCAACTGGATTGGAATTATTATTTCCAATTCCTACAATAGAAATGTCGTCATTGAAAAACTCAATACCTGGAGAACCTGAAACGGTAGCTCCAGCACTATTTACCCATCCTGAACCGTTATATTTTATAACTTGGTCAACTGCGGGAGCGGAAATTACAACATCACCCAAATCATCAAGGTTAGCATCCGCACCAACCGTGACCAGTCCTTTTGCGTCATAGGTTATTTTTGTTTTTGTATTACTGACAATCGCGCCGTTGGCAGTCACCTTGTCTTCCGTGAGTTTTGCTTTGGTTATTTTCTTGGTGGTGGTGGTCGTTACGTCAACGATTGGAATAACATCCGTATCAATGGGAGTTGTATATGAAGTCAGTTCTGTAATTTTTGCATCTGCCATATTTTCTCCTATCTAAACTCTACTCCGTCAGTGTTTTCCGTTACTATTGTTTCCCCTGACGGGAGTATCATTATAGTCATTTTTTCTATACGACTTTTTATCTGATACCCAAAACAATATGCCGTAATAAATCTTTCATTCTTCGCACCCATGTCCAGTCTATAGTTCTTATAATAATGTACCAATTTCATCTTCAGGGGGTCAAAGAGAAGTGTATAACAAGGCTTCCCCTCTGACACCATCTTGAAGATGGATAATTTTGTCTGGTCAATCTCCGCGAACTGATGAAACAATCCGTTGTCACCAAACTGTTTCAACATTGTCCCGTCACTATAGTACGCTTCCCATTTCCATTTTTCTTCTCGGACATCTTCCCAGACTCCATCTCGTAAAAACTTGTAAATCATTGTATTGACTGTATTGTATTACTGTTTTTTACCTCTTTGTAATGCACTATCAGAGATTGCCTTGTAATTCGGGTCTAACGCCACCTGATGTTCAAAATCAGTTGGCTTGAACCCTGTCGTACAGACATGGTTGAGATAATCTTCCTCTGTCGCAAAACTCTGACCACACACAGAACATTTATTCATATTACGCTACCTCATCATACTGATAACTCATGGTTGATGTGCTTCCTGCAATATCAGCCACGTTTGTCACTATTTGATGTACCAGATAATCTGAATATCCTGTCGCTATCAGACTTCCTGCTAACGACCCTGCGATACCCAGGTTTGCACTAGCTGGTGTAGATGTCGGCATAGTATTGTCAACATCAGCAATAGCAACTTTGACTGGAGTCACAAATGATAAGTTGGTATATGCCGCCCCGATTCCTCCATTGGTCACATGAGTTGCCGCTCCGCCCAATGCGCCTGTCCTCCATGCTTTCAGGTTATTGATTGCTGAAGAACCGCCCATTGCGGTTACATGAACCCGTTGATACTTTGCATAACTCAAATCACCTGGAGTTATGGGATACGCTACTGGGTCAAGATTCGGTGCTTCTACGTTTCCCATGTTGGTATTGGTAATGTTGTGTTCCACAACAGGAGCACCCGTTGTCCCGTTTGTTTCACAAATCTCTATTGTTGCCGCCATTTTTCACCTCCTTCTATAACTGTAGTCTTTTCTACAGATTTTACAAGACTTCCCTTTTTATTATGTCGTTGTTACTGTTTCCCAATCACTTGCCGCTCCTGCATTTGCTGTCTGAAAGAACATTTTTCCTGCGGTTGAAAGGTACATTGAGCCAGTTGCATCTATTGTACCGACTGCCGCATAGACCGCCGCCTCATCTGCCGCAGACCCGCTAAATACCTTGACTCCCGTTCCCAATGTAATTTCCTCTACATCCAATTTCACTTTCCCTGATGTTGTAGAGATTTCAGGCTCGGAAGTATTTGTTGCTCCCACTGTCGTTTTATCCACCCTATCAATCGTAAGTTTATCAGACCCCTCTACATCTCCAACTGCACGCAGGTTATAACTAACTCCCGCCCTTACGTTCATCTGGATTCTTCCTTTGACATCTGTCGGTGTATCCCCGTCATCTACGGCAGAAAGGAGCATACAGTTTGGTGTCTGCATCTCCATATCCATTGATTCGTTTGAACCGAGTATCATTCTGGTATGGAGATTCCCTACTCCATGACCACCGATAAGGGTTGAACCGAAGACTATATCGTAGAACACTCCCTCATATCCCTGAACTGCCGCTCCAGCATAATCTTTTCCAGCAAGTCGGAATGATGTGGCATTATCCTTATAGGTTTTCGTTGTCCCCGTCAAGGTAAATGTTGTTGTTCCGACATCATAGAATGACAATTTTGGTTCAGTAATCTGTGCCGCTTTGACTGAATCCGTTATAACCTCGTCAAGATGCACATGAGTCATACCAGTCAATGTCGGTGTCATCAACATCAGCGACCTATATGAATTAGCGTCAGAGTATAGGTTCTTACTGGCAACAATCGTTGTCGTTGAGTTGAATGTAGAGTTCTTCACCGTACAGTTCTCCGACGGCGTAATGTTCACCAAATCAAAGTAAGTGTTATTGCAGTCATACAGCGTCATGGGAACTGCTGACCCGTCTTGTGCCGATAGATGTGAGAGAATCTTGTTATACCCATACGATTCAATCATCACGTGCTCGGAAGCTGAAATCAGATGCGATTCAATGAACTTTGCCCCGTTTCCGAAGTACGCATTTTCCAGACACAAGACCCATGTTCCATGAATCGGTGTCGCGGTTGTTCCGTAGGACACATTCCCTGTGACATTGATTCCAATAAATCCGTCATAGGCAAGAGAATCATACGCCGCCTTGTGGAAGTTGATGTCCCCTGAAATCAATCCGCAGTTGCCACGATACGGTCTATTTCCTGCTCCGCCGATAAACTCCACTTTCCCGTAGTAGTCAGACAGTCCAAGTTGAGATTGCGTAATATCAATGTTCCCCGAAATCTCTACACCCTTCATGTCATATCCCAGATACCTGACTGTCTGGATGTCCAGATTGTCCGTGTACTTGCCAGGTGCGATATGGATAAGAAACTTACAGAGTTCAAAGTGTGCTTGGGTGTCGTACAATGTTGCCGCCGTGATATTGATTGCGTCTTGTGCCGCTTTGATAGTCTTGAATGGAGTCAGGATATTCCCTGTCGCTGTATAGGTATCAATCCGTGACCCGTCAACATAGTATTCATGGGTATTTCCCAGAACCACATTCGTTCCGAGTTTTGGAATCGTTACCGCTCCGTCTGTGATATTTGATGTAGATGCCTGGTCAACTAAATCCCATGCGGCTGATGTTGTATCCGCCGTATTCATGTATAACCCATTGCCTGTTGCATCCGTCTTGATAAATGTTGCTCCCTTTGAAAATCCAGAATATCCAGTCGGAACAGTCAATCCAGAAGCCGACATAATAAGTCCATCCACATCTACGGAAATAATAACATTGGTAAGATATGGCAGGAGTGCGGTAAGAAATGCCTGTTGTGTTGCGGTACGATTTGCCGCAGGAATAGCCTCCAACGCATCTATTTTCTTCTGCGTTTCAATCGGAAGGTCTGATTTGATTTCAAATACTGACATATATCACCACCTCCTATAATTTTATAAATATAATTGGTTCGGTATAGGGGGTTGTGACAGCCCCCTATGGCTAATCAATTATAGATTAGACACCGCAAAGCAATGAAGCTCCCATCTTCCTTCGTTCATCCACGACTTTTCCGCCGTAAATGTTCAAGCCTTTGTAGGCTTTACCGAAATCTCCAATGAGGTCTTCAATACCGCTCTCAACCCAACCCATAGCAAACGTGAGCCAGGACTTGTGACAGGCAATGACCTGCCAACCATCCGTAGCGTTCCCCGCAACCTGCGTATTCATCATTACTTTGAATCCGCAAATATCGCCGACATACCCTTTCAATACCACTGCCTGATACGCTTCCGAAACGGAAGGAATCAGTTGTGTCGTCTGCACTAAAACCGTATAGATTTCAGGCGGGACAATCAGGTATCTGTCTGTCGCTGGGGCTTGTGCTCTGTTGAGTTTCTCCTGTAACTTCGCAACATACCCATAGAGGGTATTGTACGCAACCGTTACTTTGGAAACCGCTTCAACCACATACGAAGCACCGCCAATCGCACCGCCTGTATAGGCAGTTGTCTTATCATCCAAATCATCTTCAACGAAACCTTCCGTTGTACTTGATTGTGATTTTACCCGATACCATTTCGTTTGACCGACTGCTTTGATTCCTTGTCCAACCCACGCCGAAGTGACGGGAGTTCCGCCAGCGACAACAAACGCACCCGTAGTGACGGTAATCGTAATTGTCGTAGCATCATCCACATCCGTTCCGACTCTGTTCCCTGCCGCAACATCCGCCTCAAAGCCGAGCACATACGCATCAACTTCTTGGGCTAATGTTTTTGCAACTGTTTCAAGCAAGGAGTTTTCTGGGTTCTTTATCCAAGAATGGAATCGCTGTAAGGATTGAATCTTGAAGTAGTATGCTCTCTGAACATTTGTGTTCAATACGCCAACGCTCTCGGTAGCATCATCAGCCGCCGCCATAGTGACTCCCGAATATGTACGGGTTGCAATAGCACCGAATGTCAAAATGTTGAGCTTGGAGAGTTTATCACGGATTTCACCTTCATAATCCTGATTGGTGATGTCCATTGCGATAGACTTTTCAAAGAAGAGAGAAACTACTTTTTGAGAGAAACCTTCTGCAAGTGTAGTAGCATAAGTAGCCATAATTTTTTCACCTCCAGTTTTGGTGATAATCAACCGCTCTTGCAGAGAAGTGTTTGGCTGTCACTTACAAATATGAGCCATTATAATACCCTTGTCAAGTCCTGTTATAGTTTGACCACTATTTTCTTTTCCCGAACAAGCCTCATGTACTCTAACGGCTTTGTGATGCGGAGCATCCGAATCTCATCTTCACTCATTCCAGGTGCTTCTGGCGGTACTCCACCTCCCCCACTGGGAGCATGAAAGAGATTCTTCTTTGGTTCTTTTGGCGGGTTCTCAAACAGGAATACTTTTGCCAAATCATCCATAGGAAGTCCTTTTCTGGTTGGTCGGGTAGCAAACCGTTTGAAATCTTCTTCCCGCCCTACAATACCAGGGAATAAATCGGGCATCTCTTCGGTGACAAACGTATCTACTTTTTCCACCCACAATTTGTCATTGTTGAACTGATTGGCATTGTTCTTGAGTTCCGCCACTTCCTGTGCCAGTTGTTCGGCTCTCCGCATTGCCTTTTGTTCTGTCGGAGTCATATCATCCCATTCAGGATACATTCCCTTGAGCACCTCATCAGTAATTTCCACTTTTTTGTGTTTCTCCTCCTCAACCTTGTCCAGTTGTGCCTTGAGAATCATGGCTTCCTTCTGGGATTCCTTGAACTTCGTTTCGTAATCCACAGTCGGAGGCTTCGGTGGTTCAACGACTGGTGGAGTAACCACAGGAGGAGTTTCCTCCACTGGTGGTTGATTCTCTGGAAGCTCCTCATCCTTCGGCGGTTCTTCTGGCGGGACTTCATCTGGCGGGGCAACGTCATCTATATTGACGGCTGGTTTGGATTGGATTCCAATGGCTTTATGTTTCATATACCTCCTATCGTTCCGCTCATGCGGAGTTTGATATTATTTTATAATTTTTGGGACAAATGGTTTCTTTTTTGGCTCAACTTTCTTGACGGGTTCTGCTGAAATCCTCGCCATCACTTTTTTCCGATTGATTGGTTTTTCCATAACTTCTCCAAACTGTTCTTTTTCCCTTTCCGTCAGATACAAAATACGGGATTTGAGAAATGCCCGTTGGTAGTCATCCAACTCCCAGGATTCTCTCTCCAATATATCTCTCAATTCTTGCTGTGTATCCTCTGGTAAATCTTTTTTTGATAACATAATTAGCTCCTTCCTGTATAAAACTTTTCCAATGCCGCCTTTGCCCGTTCTGGTGCAAAGAGGAATTGTTCCAAGATGAGCAGGTTCTTGAGTCGTGCCTTCAAACTGATAGACGCAGGAGTCTTTTCTTCCGCATCAACGAGTAACCGTTCCACAATCAAAATCATCTGTCGGACAAATGCCTTGACATCATCAACGGATACAGTCCTTCCCTCCAGAATCTTCAGGTGTTCCCTGTAGGTTTCCTTTTCTGCAACCGAGAGTTCATCCCACCCACCCAGTTTCTCAACCAGGTCATCTAGTGCGTTTGACATAAATCTTCTTTCTTCGGGCAAGAGTTTTTTTCTTATCAGCCGCAAACTCTTTCGGGGTATGAATCTTCCCCGTCTTCATGTTCTTGGCTTCAATAACCGTACCATTCTTGAACGCTAAACGAGTCTTTGTTCCTTTTTTATACCGATACCGTACTCCTTTTCCTAATGGCATATCATTCACTCCCCTTCTACATCCCTGGAGGAACTGCTCCAGGTGGAATCATATTTCTTTCTACTGGTTGTTTCGGCGGTGACGGCATATTCGGTAATGTAATCGGACTCGCCCCAGGAGCAGGAGGCGTAAGTCCAGTCGGAGGCATGAGTGTTGCCGACTTCGCTTCTTCCTCCATAATGGTCTTTATCTCGTCAGGAGTCAATCCACCGATATTGAGTAGTTTGTTCTGAATGAGGGTATTGAGAATCCTATTGGTTGGCATAAAGGATTTCACGGCATTGAGTTTCTGCATCTGGTCTAAATCCTTATCAGACTTATCCTTCATGGAAATCACCTGCACATCCCACCCGCCTTTACTTTCCCACCGTTTCGGAGTCACCGTCTTTGCAAATACTGTCCCATTGTATCCAGTTTTATACAGTTTGACCGCTTCTATCTCATCTCCCATTGCTTCCATAAGTTTGACATACTTCAGTCCGAGATTGAGCCATGCCTGTTTATAGAAGAGGCTCATAGATTGAATCCTGTCCATTGCGTTTTTGCTCAAAAGCTCTACCTCGCCAAGTGTAATCTTTCTTGGTTCACTTACTCCCTGCGTAATGGCAGTTGCGGCACTGGCTTTCTCCGCCAGTTGCACGACAAACGTAATTTCATCAAGATTCCCTGTCAACTGCGGAATCTCCACGCTCTTGATAAGGTCATTCGGATTCCCTGGAACGGGATACCAGCCCCACGCCTTCGGTTCAAAGGTCTGCGGGATGAACCCGCCGTCTTCCCCGCCAAGCGTAGAATTGTAATACTGCATCCCGAAGTTCCGCATGGTACGGTTTTCAACCGTCTGGGAGAACCAGGAATTGACAATCTTATTCGGAATCCTGACGCTATCTGCTACCCCGTCACACCAGAAATCACGGTTCTCCACATCTTCACCCCATGTTTCAAACGGATAATGATACCGCCAGAAGTGGTCAGGACATCTTCCGTTAGGGTCAATGACACTTTCCAGTCTGTCAGCAAATAGGATTCTTCTTGTCACTGCGCCTTCTACTGTAATTGCTCCCGATACCGTGAAGACAATCTCTTCTTCCTCAATGTCTGGGTTGTAGATTTTGATGAATCCTTCCTGCATTTGGACAAGTGTTTGACCAATCTTCGGGTTGTTGCAGTAATAGTCGCCTAAATCCATCATGGCTTCGTTCTTGATACGGAGTTTCTCCAGATTTTGCGCCGCCGTCACCAGTCCCCTGTCTGTTGCAAAGAACTCCACCATCTCGTTCACAATCTTCTGGTCGTACATGGGATTCTTTTTCAAATCGGAGAGCGATTCAAAAATGTTGTCTTGGATGACGTACCGTGCGGAATCAATGTCAGTCGGGTCAATATACCTATCAACCCGCATATCCTGTGGGTCAACGACATAGAACTTCACCTTCCCCCCCATGACATTCAACTTTTCAAAAGTCCTACCGAAAAGTCCGACCTGTTTCTTATCCACGACATCCTTCAACTCCAAATGATTGTCCACTTTGACCACATCAGTCCAGTAGGTATTGAAGAAAAGTTCCTTCTGTTTGTCATTATCACGGTTGACGAACACCAAATCCACGAAGTCATCAATCTTGGAGAGGATGGTTTTGATGATTTGTTTCATCAGGGGAACATTGACGCTCTGGCGTTGGGTCAAACGGTTTACAATAACCTTATCGCGGTACAGTTCATAGTTATCTTTCCAGTCATCATGGCGTTTTTTCTGGAACTCCCACCCGTCTTCAACAGAAGCATTGAGGATATACTCTAACTTATCAGGAGAAATCATCTTTTCTGAAACCATAGGATTACCTCAACTATAACACTATCCCTTCCAAATGCAAATTGCAACTAGAAATACGGATTTACGCCACCAAAACCATATTTCACGTCAATCGGGACATATATTTTCGGTTTATCCAGCTCAAAATAGCACCGCATGACCATCATATCGGATAAATCGGGACTTCTGCCAAGATTCATCTTTATATCTTCCTTGCTCATCAGTTGAAGCGTGGACACATCCTCCGTAATCTTCCGTCTGACCTGCTGAAGTTCCTCAATCATGGAATCCCTGTCCCGTTCCGAGAGTTGGGCGGTGACCGCGAGCTTATGGTTGTTTATTTTATCCGCAAGGATATAGGAACACTGCGCCTTGAGATTTCGGTAGTTCTCTTTTTTCGGAACTCCCGTCAGGACATTCGCCGTTTTTATAGCTGTGGAGTTATTGACAAACCCCTTGACCCCCCGCAGATGGTCAACCACGCCGCCGCCCACCCCGTCTTCATCAATCACGCAATGGGAATAGGGAACATTCTGTGTTCCGAGCATGGTGCGGATGTCCGTGACCGTTGTATCAATCCCCTGATGTTCGCGGGTGACGACCTTGAAGAGTTCAAACCCCCGCCAGACCCCGAAGACTGTCCTATCGCTCCCGAACCGTGCCACATCACAGGTGAGATACAGATGCGGCGAGTATTCCGCCTTATTATGGAATATATCCGTTATCGCATCATAGGAAATCAGGGAAGTATCTGCATCTTCGTACTCCCAGATGCCGTCACGAAGCCTACTTCGGGTAATGGAATCCGTAATTTCGTTGAGGGACTTTCCGTATTCTTCCGCCGTATAGGGATTGTCAGAATACAGAGCCTTCACGAACTTATATTCCTTCGGAAGCGAATTGGTGAGGGATGGTTTGTAGAAAATCCGATACAACCAGTTCTTCGTGGGATTGCAGGTCAGGAGGATTTTGGCGGGGAACAGGTCAAACTCTTCATTCCTGAACCTTCCTACCCTGGATTTGAGAATATCAAAGCTCCCGAACTCCACTTCTCCCGCTTCTTCAATCCATCCTCCTGTGTATTCCAAACTCCCGAACCGTTCAAACATAGGGTCAGCAGGTTGGGCGGCTAAATCCAGTAAATCAATCCGTGAACCGTTCTTGAACTCAATATACGAATACTGTCCGTTGAACTTCCAGTCGTTCTTCGGAACTTGCATAGCCTTGAAGACCTTTGAGAACGTGATGAAGACCGAAGCCATCAGCCGTTTCAGTTCCTTGCGACCAACGAACCACCGACTGCCTGGGTAGTTGTAGCAGTTGAGCGTCAGCCAGACACAGCCCAACCAGGTC
>Ga0315288_10013636_pt1 | contig 10173 bp, 11 predicted proteins | sample YL17G11_20_MG_FD_203454 | JGI IMG/M metagenome (GOLD analysis project Ga0315288, IMG submission 203454) | Sediment microbial communities from Yellowstone Lake, YNP, Wyoming, USA - YL17G11_20 | ecosystem: Environmental > Aquatic > Freshwater > Lake > Sediment | place: USA: Wyoming | collected... | reverse complement strand
TGGATAGCGCTTATAGCCAAAGCATTCCACTGGCTTAAACTTAATGAATTCTTGGCGGCATTTAAACATTCCTCAGCCCGCACAAGGTAATTTGTATATAAACTTCTTTCTACTTTGCTGACCTTTATCTTTTCCATTTAAATAATCTGAACCCCTTTCTCGATTTCTTTTAAGATGGCTAACTTCTTCTTTTCTTGTAATTGCCCTTCCGTTAAGATATACGGCGCAAACCTGTTTCCATAGAGGGAAAGACATAGGCTGGAAATCTTATCAATATGAGGAGTTAAATCTTGCGCCTCTTTTTGCGATTTCACCAAGATATATAAATCAATATCACTGTTCGCCTTGGATTTACCTTTCGCTACAGAACCATACAAAATAACCTTTTTCACTAATTCTTTTGGGATATTCTCAGACAAGGTGACTTTTAGGTGTTCAAACGGCGTAGAGATGCTGGATATTTCACCCACTATTTTGGATAATGCCCCGTAAGCATAGCTCTCCTTATTGACGGACCAGACATTAGCATTGCCGACACGCTCCATGCTTACTAAATTGAGCTCACGCAGCTCTTTCATCAGACGGTTGACAGTCATAGGCGATATTCTAATTACTTTGGCTAATTCGTTTTCGCTCATCGAAGCCTGATGTCCAAAAAGGTATTTTAAAATTTTAATCTTGGCCTTTGAGCCGATTATTTTATCCAAAGACAATTCAAATTGCATTATTCCTCCCTATCTAACATTTCTGTTAAGATTATAACATTTATGTTATATTTGTCAAGGCTTATTTGCTCCGCTAAAACAAAAACCGCATCAGGAATTTCTTGATGCGGGTTTTGTTTATCCCTCGCCTAAACTGGGCAAAATTCTATGCGCGGGGAGGGAGTTGAACCCTCACACCTTGCGGCACTACCCCCTCAAAGTAGCGTGTCTGCCATTCCACCACCCGCGCGTGTCATCTATTCAATTTTCTCTACAGTAACTGAGAAAGTCGCCTTACCGACCACTTCGATGAACGAGGTCGGAGTTTTTACCTCAAATTTCGCCTTGCCGCTATTAAGCTTCTGGGATCTGATCAGCGCTTCGCCCAAGGCAAGATCAAAAAGTATCCCCTTCTCGGGCTCCAATTTTGTAAGCCTCAGCTCGCTGTTTTCCTTAAGCTCAACAGAGGCAATTTCTTTTTTGCCATCGCGCATATCGAGATAAACCCATCCGCCTTGTTTTGTGCGGATAATATCTCCCTGATGAAGCGTCATCCCGGCTTTCGCAGCCTCCCATTCTTTTCCCGCTACCTTCACCTCGGATGCGCCCTGAAGGGATGAAATTTTCAACTCTCCCTTTACATCCGCGGCAGAAACAACGGAATAAACCGCGAGAACGAGAAAAGCCGAAGCTAAAAAATTTATTCTCTTCATTATTTTATATTTATCAGCGGCTTGGTGTCCTTCATTTCCTCTTGACGGGTAGTAACCTGCTGCATTATCTCATTACCCTTGTCTTCCTTGACCCCGTAGTATTTCACCTTATCGCCGTCTTTAACAATATAGACGCACCCGCTTAAGGATAACGCCAAAACCGCCAAAAATATTTTTTTCATATCCATCCTCCCTACTTTTTTAGTGGAGCCCCTTGGCCTTTAGGCCGAGGCTCCCTCCCTGAAGCAAAATCATATTTCGCAATTCCTATCCTCTGACTGAAGTCCGGGGATTTTGCGGAAGGGATTAAAATGATATTTTTATTATATACTTCTTTACTCAAATATCAAGGGCATTGTTGGGCCGCAATTCATGCATTCACCGGCGAAACCACGTACACATACTCCAAAACATCCCCGCCTATATTCTTCACATCATGCGCTGTTTCCGGCGGCACATAGACTACCGAGCGCTCAACAGCGATAATCGGCTCATCGTCATTGCCGCAGAGAATCACCGCTTTCCCTTTAAGGATGATGATCACCTCTTCTTTGGCTTCCGTGACATGCTCTCCGACATTTTCTCCCGGCTTTAAGATTACATGCCCCGACTTGATCCCCATCGTCTCAGGAAAACCGCCGAGGAGGCGCGTGAACTTCTCTGCCTTTTTCAAAGTAATCAGCCTGATCTTACCCATTTGTTCACCTTCCGCGCCACAACTTCGCGCCCAATGCTGCCACCAGATAAAATCCCGCGCAAAATAAAACAATGGTAGCACCCGTTGCAGTCCCCAAATAAAATGAAAGGATCAATCCGCTTATCCCGGAGATTAAACTGATAAGAATGCTCAACAAGGTATATTCGCGCACATTATTAGCGAGGTTGCGCGCTGCCGCGGCCGGCAGGATCAAAAGAGAATTAACCATCAGGATCCCGATCAGGCGTATGGAAATAGCCACAATCACCGCGAGGACAATCACAAAGCTCGTCTCCATCCAGAAAACCCTGATCCCTCTTGCGCGCGCCAGCGCCGGGTTAACGCTGATAAGCATCAGATTATTGCCAAAAAACATCCAATACCACAGCACCCCGACCGTTATCCCCATTAACCAGTAGATCTGCTCCCGGGAAACCGCCAGTATATCGCCGATAAGATAAACAGTAAATTTATTGAACCCTGCCCCCTTACTCAAAATAACCACGCCAAGCGCGACAGTAACGGCAAAGAAAACTCCTAACACCGTATCAGAGGAAGCCTGAGTCAGGCCTTTGAATAAATTTATCAGGACGCTAAGCACAACCATAAAGGCTAACATCGCCCAGAAAGGCTCACGCAACCCAAAGATCACTCCCAGCGCGATTCCGGTCAATGCCGAATGCCCCAGGACATCCGAGAAGAAAGCCATGCGCTTGCCCACGACCAGTGTCCCAAGCAGCGCGAAAAGTGGCGCGATAAAAATTATCGCGATAAGCGCATTCTTCATAAAAACGTAATGCGCCCAGCCAAAAGGAAATATCGCTTCAATTATCCTGTAATAATTTTCAATCATTTTTTAGGCTTGAGATGTTCCAGAGGCTTAGCTGGAACGTTTCCAGCATTAACTTATCCCGGAAAACTTCTGCGGGGGTGCCTTCGGCGATAATTGAGCGATTCATCAGGACCATCCGGTCAGCATGCGGGGCAATGCCGGCTAAATCATGCGTGGCCATGATAATGGAAATATCGTATTCCTTCTTGAGGTCAGTGACAATGTCATAAAATAATGACAACCCATTTACATCCACCGCGGATAGCGGCTCATCAAGCAACAATAAATCCGGCACCGGGTTCATGGCCATGGCTAAAAATACTCTCTGCAGCTCTCCTCCAGATAGCTCCCCTATTCTTCTGTGCATGAGGCCATCGGCGGAAAATTTCTTTAATGATTCTTTGGCTTCTTCCCGGACAGCGCGCCTTACTCCCATCCAGACCGGGCAGCGCCTTATAGACGCGGCAACAAGGTCTAATACGCTGATCGGAGAATCCGGGTCAAAGATAAGCTTCTGTGGGACGTATCCTATGGCAGGGCGCTGTTTCTGGGCAGATCTCACCAAAAAATTAATTTTTCCGCTGTAGGGGATTTCTCCGAGTATCGCGCGCAACAATGTGGTCTTTCCCGCGCCATTCGGGCCGATCAATGCCAGGAGCTCCTTGCAATTTAAATGCAGGTTGACTCCTTCTAAAACAGGGCGCGCCCCAAAATCAACCCCTAAATCCTCAATTTTTGTGCAGCAATGCGCACAGGAATTTTGCAAAGCTTACTCCTCTTATTTTAAAGCTTCCCTCAAAGTATCGATGTTACTCTGTATCGTGGCGATATACGCGCCGGGGTCATTATCGCCGCTTACCGCGGTATTGATAAAATAAACCGGGGCCCCGGTCTCCCGGGAAATCGTATCCAGCGCCGCGGAAGGATACCACTGGTCGCTAAAAATCGCCTTGACCCCTTCCTTTTTAATCAGCTCGATTATCTCGCCCAGCTCTTTGGCGCTGGGTTCTGCGCCCGGCTCCCTTTCCACCACCGCTACAATATCCAGCCCGAATTCCTGCGCAAAATAAGGAAAGGCGTCGTGAAGGGTAATGATTTTTGCGCCCTTGTAAGGCGCCAAAGCAGAATACATCTTAAGCCCCAGCTTTTCCAATTTAACCACGTAAGCGTCAGTATTTTTTTGATAAAGCTCTGCGCGCTCCGGATCAAATCCTTCCATGGCTATCCCCAGATTCTTCACCTGCATGATTGCGCCGCTAATGCTCAGCCACACGTGCGGATTATCATCGATAAGCGGAATTCTGTCGGTGAGCTTGACTACCTGTATCCGCGGATATTGCTTGGTGACATTTTCTAAAAATCCTTCCATCCCGGAGCCGTTAGCGATAAAAATATCCGCCTCTGCCAGTCTTTGCATGTCCGTAGTGCTTAGCACATAATCATGCAGGCATCCATTGATGCTGGGCGTGAGATTGCTGACCGTGACTTGCGGTACATCCTTAGTGACATTAAGCGCCATGATATAAAGAGGATAAAAGGAAGTGACGACTTTAACCTCTTTAGCCTCTGCAGCGCCTATCCCGCAGAGCATTAAAATAAAAACCAGCAAGCTTTTCTTTAAAACCTTTACTATTCTTACCGCAGTTTTTCCGTCCCAGAATTTAGGCCTCCGGGTCTTTCTTTCTAAAGGCAACCTTTTTATGAGGCTTAAGAGCTTTGTATAGTCATCTGCGATAAGAATATTTGTCCCCAAGGTAATGGTGATCGGCCGCTCCGTGTTTTTGCGTAAGGTAAAACAGGGAATCCCTAAGTAAGTGGTTTCTTCCTGTATGCCTCCGGAATCGGTGATTAAACATTTTGCATTGACCATCAGGCTTAAAAAATCTATGTAACCAAGGGGGTCTATAAGCAACAGGTTTGGCAAGCTCCTTAGCCTCTCCAGCAGGTGGAACTTTTTTAGCATTTTTACCGTCCGCGGATGGGCCGGATACACTGTTTTTGTAATTTTTTGCAAGTCTGTGATAAACCGCACAATTCTCGCCAGCCTGCTTTTTTTGTCGACATTAGAGGGCCGATGAATCGTCAACAAGGCAAATTCTTTTCTGTCCAGCCCGAATTTTGGCAAAAGCCTCTTCTTTCGGGCTTCTTTTAAGTTGGCTATAAGAGAGTCGATCATAATATTTCCCACAAAGAATATTTTTTTTCTGGGTATCCCTTCTTTAGCTAAATTCTTAAGGGCAGAGGGCTCGGTAATAAATAAAAAATCACTCACAGAATCGGTAATTATCCGGTTTATCTCTTCGGGCATGGTCTTGTCAAAGCTTCTTAAGCCGGCCTCAATGTGGGCGACCTTTATTTTTAGCCCCGAGGCAGCAAGGGCGCAAGCCCGCGTTGAGTTTACGTCTCCCACCACCACCACTAAATCCGGCTTTTCTTTCCTAAGCACCTTGGTGAATTTTTCTTGGATCTGAAGAATCTGCTTCTCAGGAGAAACACGGCTTACCTTAAGCATGATATATTTTGATATCTTAAAATCCCTTAAGAAGAACTCGGACATATAGTCCGTGTAATGCTGTCCCGTGTGCACCAGAATATTCTCTATACCCTTATGCTTCTTGAGCTCTTTTAAAAACGGGGCTATCTTCACAAAATTCGGCCTCGCCCCCACAACGCTGATTATTTTCATCTTTTCCATATCCTTCATTAACAATATCCTTTAAAAATTGTTATTTTTTAATGCGAGTGCGCAAAAAATCAATAAATTCCGCAGAGCCGGCCAATGAATCGACTATGCGTTTCGCCATCAACCCGCATCCCTGATCAGTAAAATGGATTGAATCTTTAAAATACCTATCATCTCCGGGAATAATGAGTTCATTCTTTATCAGAATAACACCTGTCTCTTTTGCCACTTCGCGTATAACACGGTTATATTCCTCATAAGCGTCAAGTAGCCCGGATAGACTCATATATGGCATATAGAAAAGGGCTGTATTGGCATTCCTTAACTTCTCGCCCCCTGACTGTTCACGTCTTATTTTATAGGAAAGTGTGGCTATCGCCACTATTGGTGCCGCTCTTTTACTAGCCATTACCAACTCTGTCAATTCTCTTCGAAAAGTTATTGATACTTCCTTCGGCTCAAAACTTAATCTATCTTTCCCTGATTTTGCTTTTTGCTGGTTAATAAAGATGCCCAGGTTTTTTTTGATTATATTATAAGCAAGCGAGTATTTTTCCAGCAAGCCTTCCCAGGTTATACTTTCCCGGCTTATGCTCTTTTCCTGCTTTATGGCAAGTTTATTTGCCGCCCAGCACATATCATTAAATCCCTCGTAGATAATGACTATGTCCGGCTGTAGAGGTTTGATGCGTTTTTCTAAATTTACAATGTCATTTGGAACCCCATATGCGACCACGGCCGCATTTACATAGTCTATTTTTATTTGCGGATATGTTTTTTGAAGGTCGTGCCAAACAAGGTACGGCCAAGTCCTCTTTTCTTCTCCTGCTTCCGCGCAAAAAGTGGTCGATGAACCTATAAAAGCTATCCGAACCCTGCCCAAAGGCTTAGGATCTTCTAATTCCGGACTACGAAAACCTAGTGAGTTAATTTTGATTGACGCTGTTTTTGTGTTCGGGGGCAATATCATCAAACCGGTATCATGATCTTTTATTCTATCTCCCCCGATATAAGGCGAGGTGGTGCCGTATCTTACATATTGACGAAACCTGACGACTCCCTCTATCACAAGCAACCCTATAATGATACTGATAATTACCAAAGATGCATTTATAATAATGTTAGTGCTTCTTCTTTTCATCTTCATTGCTCCCTCGGAGTGCAGTATTTAAATAAGCTTATACTATTTCATACCTTGGGCCTGCCGACGCAATAGTACTCAAAACCAAGCTCAGACATCTTATGCCTGCTGAACATATTTCTTTCATCAATTATAAATAGTACAGAAAATTTTATGGGTTTAGTAAATATCTAATAATATTTCTTGCTAATCGAGAATATATTCCTTTGCTAAATCTATAAGTGCCGATAAAATGAATAAAAACCGCTTCTAGTGGCTTCATTTTATCAACAGCGCAATATTTCGGATGCGGCAATACTTTTGAGTTTGGGATATTGGCTACTATAATATTGCCCATCGCCTGCTCGCTGCCCCACTCATTCCACTTTTCTCCTATAGCTGCTCTAATTTCACCGGAAATTCTTTCTATAAAACTTTTAGAAAAAGAACCTTTTGGAAATCCCATAAACCCGGAGCAACCGCGTATATATTTTAATGACTTAAATTCGCTTAATTTGTCAAAATTTGCTTCGGCCACAACCTGCACATGATCTTTACTCCCTCTTTTATTATAGTTCTTCGCAGTTTCACACCTTTCTTCCATGGTTTCCAAATCCTGATTATCCCAAGTGCCTATAATAAAACCTCTGTTACCTTTAATACAATCAACCACCTCTGTAATGGGCCCTAATGTCAACGTATCGCTATCCAGCTGGATTATATAATGATTTTTTATAAGCTCTGAAACTGCTTTCAGACGTTGCCAGCTTACATCGCTAGGGCAATATTGAATCTTGAAATCTTTTCCCTCCAGAAGAATAAATCCGGGTATATGTTTATTCAAGATTTCAATATCTTTACGGGTAAGGGTCCCGTCGTTTAATATATAGATATTCCCAACATCCACCTGCCTAGTCAATGATTTAACCGCAAGCAAATACATTATAAGGTTTTTGTGCTGCACGGCGCTGATCACTGCTGTTTCACAGCCCTGCATTAACCTAACTGCAGGGACATTTAATATCCCCCTGCAATTAAAGGAAAAATATAGTTTATTAATTTTATCTTTCAACCTATATAACATATTTTTTCACCATAGACTTTAATATTTCATCAAGTTTAGAAATATTTCTCTCCCAGTTATAATTCTCTTCCACATATTTTCTGGCGAGCTCTCCCAATCTTCTCCTTAAATCACCATCTTCCAAAAGCATGATTACCTTGCTGGCGAAATCCTGCGGATTGTCCGCGACCAACACGTTCTTATCAGCCTGCGGCTTTAATCCTAAAACAGCTTTAGATGTGATTACTACAGAAAGCCCCGAAGCCATTGCCTCAAGCACCTTATTCTGGATGCCCTGCGTTACCCTTAAAGGGATAACGCAAATAGCGTCATCCTTTAGATATTCTCTTATATCTTCCACAAAACCGGTGACAAAAATGTCTTTCCCGTTAGAGAGGGCCCTTACGGAGCGCGCGGGATTGCTGCCCACAATGTAAAATTTTACCTCGGGAATCCTTTCCCTTATTAAGGGTAGGATCTCGTTGCAGAAATAAATGATCCCGTCTATGTTGGCAAAATAATCCATGGCGCCCGTAAAAATAAGCTTTTTTTCTTGAGGCGCAAAAACAGGCTTAAAAAAGCCTGTATCCACGCCATTGGCCACCGCGGTAAATTTTTCTGTGCTTATAAATTCAGCAAATTCTTTTTTCTCTCCTTCGGTTGCTACAATCGAATGGTCAAAAGCCTGCGCTATTCTTTTTTCGTAATCTCTGAGCAGCCTATGCTCCCTGGAATATATAAAAGACAGCGGAAATCCCGCGATTGCGCTATACTGTTTCCACTTACTAGAATCACAATCCACAAAATCTATTATTTTCTTCAAATCCTGATCCATAACATACTGGGCCACGGAAGAAGAATAAACAAAAATTAAGTCTATACTTTTGGTTTTTATATAATCTTTTACCTTCCTTTGCATCTTACGCGAATAAAAATAACACAAAGTAACCGGCTGATTAAAGAATAAACAGAAAAATCCCTTTATTTTTGCTAACCATGGATTCAGGTAAAAAAAACTTGATTCCCGGCAGAATTGTTTTAGCCCGGGTAAATATTTCTTATCTTTTTTATCGTCATATAGCGAAACCAAATAAATCTCGTGTTCTTTACAGAGGTGCTTGATTATATTGAAAGCCCTCAGCTTATCGCCTTTGGTCGGCGGATAAGGGATCCTGTGTGAAAGAAATAGTATTTTCATAGATTAAGGCATGACATATTTAAACACCTTTGGCCCCAGGAACTTTGTAATGCACAGGGGCAGGTGGCTCCAGATTTTTTTGGCCAGATTAAAGGACTTATTCGACGGGCTGATCTCAGGGATTCTCTTGGCTTTATGCAGGTAATACTGGTAATATAGCTGCATAGGCTCAAAGCCCTGATTGATCTTAAAGTGATAGGTGCCTGCGTCTTTCCTGCTACGGCCGAAATCAAACAATTTATATCCTTTTTCTACCCCATATTCTTGAAGCTTTAAATACATGTAGTTATTCGGGTTTAAAGAAAAAAAGCCCGGAATACATGCCCCGTAAAACGGCAGCACCGTATCTTTATAAAAGAAAGTCAGCACAGAGGCAATACAACGGTTGCCGGATTTGACTACCAGAATATTTGTTTTACCTTTAAATAATCTTACCAACGCATTAAACCATTTTCTTGAGACAACCGGAGAACCCAACTCCTTTTGGTTTATGGCATAGATCTTATAGCATTCTTCTAAATAGCTAAGACCCACATCAAAGGTAAGCCCCTCATTGATAGCGTGGCGCGCCGCTGCGCGGGCATGCTGCGGCATTAAGGCAAGGCATTCTTCTGGCCGCTCAGGCAGCTTTTTAATAAACGTTACATATAAATCCTTGGAAGGAAGGTCGTTAACTTTACGGTTTAAGTTTCGTAATTCTAAATATCCACAGCCAAACTCCTTTGTCAATTCTTTTGCCCGCTCAATCAATGCCTGCTCTATCAGTTCATTATCAGCTAAAGCCCCGGCATAAATTCCTATCGGAATAGAAATCAAGCTTCTGCCGGAAGCTGTCTTAGCTAAAATAAGAGGCAAGATCCCGCAGATTTTATTGTCAATTACTGCCTCTAGATAAATATTGCGGAAACCAAACACCTCCTTAAATGCTTCGCCCCAGCCATAAAGATGGAAGAATGATGATGCCGGATGATTCATGGCATATTCATCCCAACCCTTATCGGAGGAGATAGTTACAGTTAAGCCATTGATTTTTTTAGCGTTCATTTGCCACCATAAATTTATCCATCTCTTTATTCACTATATTCTCCAGCGCGATTGAAAGCGCGACAAGATGCCAGGATATATCGAGAAAAGAGGCGTTCACAAAGAATCCCGAAGAGAAG
>Ga0315288_10013634_pt1 | contig 10174 bp, 9 predicted proteins | sample YL17G11_20_MG_FD_203454 | JGI IMG/M metagenome (GOLD analysis project Ga0315288, IMG submission 203454) | Sediment microbial communities from Yellowstone Lake, YNP, Wyoming, USA - YL17G11_20 | ecosystem: Environmental > Aquatic > Freshwater > Lake > Sediment | place: USA: Wyoming | collected... | reverse complement strand
CCTTGCCGGTGACTTCATCGTACACCGGCGGGCGCTCCACGTTGTTGAGCAGCCCTTCGGCTAAATCGGACGCGGGCGTCACATCTTTCAGCCCTTGCTGGTACTGAATACCAATCGTATCGCACCCAAATTCATCCGCGATGCGAACCACCGCGATGTACATCTTGAACTGCAACAAAACCTGGTGCGCGGTCAGTTCGGTCTTTTCGTCCTTGCCGAGATTGAATGTCATCCCTTTGGCGAGTAGCCACTCGTACACGCTGTGCGCGTCGCCATCAGACACGGTTCGCATTTTTGCGAAGAGCGCGGATTGACTCAAGCGCTCCTTGAACACGCCGACCGGACTCAGCAGTTCGTCGGGAATGATCGCGTTGTACATCCCCATGCATCCTTCGTCGAAAATGCCCATAATCGTTTTGTTCGCGCGAAACTCGCGCGCGAATTTCACGCCGATTTTAGCCGCGCTTGCTGGCACACGCACATCTTCGAACGTGCGAACGTGCGATGTGTCGTGTGCGACCTTGCCGGTCTTGAGCCACTTGCGCAAGCCCTTGATAAAAAAATCGTCATCGAAGTTTTCGCTCCACAGCGTCGAGTATTTTACTCCGGCTTTGGTGAGCGAGCCGTTGAGGTTGAGCATCCCGACCAAACCGGGCCACTGGCCGCTCCAATTCGCGACGGTGAGGATAGGGCCCTGGTGCGTCATCAGTCCGGGCAAGATGTGATGTGTGTATTGCCACACCGCTTCCACGACGATGAGCGGCGCGTCCGGTGGAATCGTGCGAAACGCTTCGATGCCGCGCTTTTGCGAATCGAGGAAACCGTGTTTCGCTTGCGGATCGTACGGATGCGCGCGTTTGGCCTTCGCACCCTCGCGCTCGACCGCCGCAATCACTTGCTTTTCCATCGCGTTTTGCGCCGCCCAACAATTTTGATTTGCCGATAAACGCAGGTCGCCGCTGGCGACGAGATAAACGATTTTCATTGTGCCTCCAAAAATGTGACTGCCGACCGCAGACCACCGCCCACTGTCTGCCGTCTGCGGTCAGCCGTCTAATGTTTTGCGCGCGACACGCGCTCGCGCAATTTTCCCATTTGCGCTTTCGATTCGGCTTGGCGTTCGCGCAGCAATTTGAGATTGCCCGGCGCTTCACGCATCGCGTTGATGATGAGCATTTCAGCGGCGATGTACTCATCGCCGATGTCCGCAACTTCGGCAGCGATCTCTTTTGGAACCGTCGTGACGCCGTTGCAATCGCCGTGCAAAAGATCGTCCGGATAAATCGCGATGCCGCCAACGTGAACGGGAATGTGAATCTGCGGGATGCTTGAGTAACCGTGCGAACAAATCATCCCGTTCGTGAAAACCGGGAATCCCAATTTGCGAACCTGATCGAGATCGCGTCCCGCACCGCTCGTGATCAAACCGACCGCGCCGAACGATTGATACGTCGTGCACATAATTTCGCCGAACGTCGCGGCGACGCACGGTGAGTCCACGTCTTGAAAAACGACGACGGCGGGACCAGACAATTCCGCGAATCGTTCGACTTGTTTGTCGAGACTGCCGTACGAATCGCCAGCGCGCGGCGGCGCGGACGAGCGAAAGGTCGCCGTCACCGCGAATCCAATCATCGGCGGCATTTCCGGAAACGCTGCGACGATACGCGCGTCCATAAACCCGGTGTTACGCGGGCGCACGTCGAAGAGTTCGATGATGTTGCAGATCGTCGGCGTGTCGAAGGAGCGAAGTTTGGCGAGTGTTTTGGGTGAAATCATTTTCCTATACCAACCCCAATTTTGCAAGCACTTGTTTCATCGCCGCGCGTTCGTCTGCCGTTGCCGGATCAAGCGGCATGCGCGCGGGACCGATGGACCAGCCCACCAATTCCAACGCGGCGCGCACCAAAGGCATCGGGTTGACCCGCCCATTCGGGCAAAACGCGCGCCAGAGCGGATGCAACTGTTGGTGAATTTCGCGCGCGCCCAAAATGTCGGCTGCAAAGAACTTTTGGATCATTAATCGAATGCGATCCCCGACCAGATGCGAGCCGCCAGAGACGACGCCGACCGCGCCTTGCACAAACGTCGCCAGGATCATAATATCGTCGCCATTGTACACGACGAAATCATCTGGTGTTGCGAGAATATAGTCGGTGGTTTGCAGTGGATTCATCCCGGCTTCGTCTTTGATGCCCTTGATATTCTTGACCTTGGCGAGGCGAACGACGGTGTCGGGATCAATATTCACCGCGGTAAAGATCGGAATGTTGTAGAGCATGATCGGCATCTGCACTGACTCGGCGATCGCTTTATAGTGCTGAAAAATGCCTTCCTGGGTCGGGCGGCAATAGTACGGCGCGACGACCATCGCGCAATCATAACTGAGTTCCTCGGCGACGTGCGTCAGTTTGATTGTTTCGCGCGTCGACGCGCATCCTGACCCGGCGATTAGCGGCACGCGTCCGTTCACTGTGGCTTTGACTGTCTTGAACATTTCGACGCGCTCATCAAAGGTGAGCGTGTTGAATTCGCCCGTCGTGCCAGTCACGATGATCGAATCGCAAAATTTGCGTTCGACCAGCATCGCCGCCAATCGCCCAGCCAAATCGTAATTGACATCGCCATTCGGTTTGAATGGCGTAACCAACGGGACGAGAATCTGTCCTAATCGTTTGTCTAATCGTGCTGCCACAGGAAATCTCCTATTTGATATTTGTTTGCGCTTTGTACGCCGCCAGCCACTTTTCATTTGGTGGATACACTTCTTGGATGGATACGCCTGCTTCGATCTGCGCGCGGATAAACCGTTCCTCGTCTTCTTCAGCGATTCCTGCATCGGCGAGTCGCTCCGTGTAACTGGGCGGGATGACGAGCACGCCTTCATCGTCGGCAAGAATGATGTCGCCGGGCATTACCAAGACGCCGCCGCATTGAATCGGAACGTTGACATCCATGCTCATCAACCCGCGCTCGATGCCGCCCGCGTGGACGCCGCGTACAAAAGTCGGCAATCCGACCTGACGAATGAATGGCGAATCGCGCACTGCACCGTCCACGACGGTCGCGACCGCGCCGCGATATTTCATCCGCGCGGACAACATGTCGCCGAACGTCCCGGTGGCGAGATAGCCCATCGCGTCAATCACGAGGATATCGCCCGGCTCGATAGACTCGACCGCACGGCGATAGGGCGCGTTGTGTCGTTGCTCCGGCGTGAGCGCGGCGTCAACATCTTCACGCAAGGGCAGAAATCGCAGTGTCACCGCGCGCCCGACCACGCGTTTGCCGATACCCAGTGACGCGAGCGGATGTAGACCTTGCATAAAGACGTTGCGAATCCCCATCTTGTACAGATTCATGCAGCCGGTCGCGGTGCTAATCTGCGACAATTTGTCTTTCAATGCCGGTGGAATGGATTCACGCATTTTCTATCCTTTGATGCTTCCTGCCGCGAGACCGGTCACGATGTCGCGCTGGACGAAAATGGTCAGCAGGAGCGAGGGCAGCGTCACCACCAGCGCGGCGGCAGCCAGCGGTCCCCACGAAAATTGTTCAAATGTCAATGCGCTGTACACGGCGACTGGCAGTGTGCGCGTTAGACGCGTGGCAAGCACTGCTCCAAAGAGAAAGTTGTTCCACGATTGGATGAACGCGAGAATGGCGGCAACCGCGATCCCAGGTCGCGCTATCGGCATCGCGACGCGATAGAATGCCTGCCAGATGTTACATCCATCGGTCAACGCGGCTTCTTCTAATTCCGGATGCATATCCTCGAAGAAACTGATCATTACCCACACGGCCATTGGAATCGTGAGGACGAGATGGCTGATCATTTGGGGGAGCAAAGTGCCCGAGATTTGCAGAAAGCGAAAGAGCGTGAACAACGGAATTAGGTATGACAAGCCCGGTGTGATGCGCGCGACCATAATCAACATTCCCAGCCCTTGCGCCTTCCCTTTCGCGATGCCATACCCCGCCGGCACGCCAACAAGGAGCGCGACCAAGGTCGCCGTGCCGGAGACGACAATGCTGTTGAATGTGAACAACCCATAGGGGCTTTCCTGAAATATCTTCTCGAAATTCGCGAGCGTTGGCGGATTCGGGATAAAGATCGGGGGATAAGCGATATTGTCAATTTCGTTTTTAAGCGAGAGCGACAACATCCAGAAGAACACAAAGATCGCCGGTGAGACCACCACGATTACGGCAAATAGCAACGCGAGGCTATTGAGCAACTTGTTCAGACGATGGCGGACTGCAAATTTGCGGCGGTCGCTTATTGATTCCATCGTAGTTTCTCCCTCGCGTACAACAAAATCAGCGCCAGCGCAAGAATGATCACGAAGAAAACGATCACGACAGCGGACGCATGCCCAATATTGAAAAATGAAAACGCTTGCAGATAAAGATAGAGATTGATCGTTTCCGACGCTGTGCCCGGCCCACCCTGTGTCAGGACATAGATGATGTCGAACGATTTGAGCGCGTCAATCGTCCGCAGAATGACCGCGATCATCAGGAAAGGCAGAATCAGCGGGAAGGTGATATGGCGAAACATCTGCCACTGACTCGCGCCATCCATCACTGCCGATTCGTACGGGTCAGTCGGCAGCGCGGCGAGCGCACCGAGGACAATCAACATCACGAGGGGCGTCCACTGCCACACTTCGACCAAGACGAGCGATGGAATCACTGTGTCGGCAGAATACACCCACAACTGTTTGGGAATCCCGACTAAACTCAGCAGATAATTCAGGACACCCAATTGCGGATGGAACATCATCGCAAAGACAAGCGCAATCGCGACTGGCGTCGCCATCATCGGCGCGATGTAAATGCCGCGCAAGAGACCGCGCAGCGGAAAATTCTGGTGAAACACTTCGGCAGCAAACACGCCGAGAATCACCGGCAGAATCACGGCGAGCACGGTGAAGTACAGCGTGCGCGGAATCGTTGAGAGAAAGCGCACATTAGTCGCAAGCGTCGCAAAATTCCCCGAGCCAATAAACTCGCTCTTCATCCCGATCGTCCAATCTTGCAGACTCATCCACAGCGTGAAAATCCACGGAAACACAATCACGGCGAAAATTGCTACGATCGCCGGGACGATGAACCACAAGTAGGCCTGCCGGCGACTGTATCCCCTTTTGCGATCCGCGACCACCGCGCGACTTGGCATTTCCACATTCACCTCACGTTTCGGTTCGAGAGCCGCCAGCGCGACGGCTCTCGAACGGTTTATACTTTGTCATTGCGAGCGTTCCTTCGACTTTGCTCAGGACAAGTTCTTGCGAAGCAATCCCCAACTTGCGGTCAGGAGTCTTCTTCGTCGCTTCGCTCCCTGCAATGACAATGCCACGTTGTTACGCCTCGCTCTTGGCCAAGATCGGCTTAAATTGGGCAGTCGCACTCTTTAGTTCAGTCGCCGGGTCCGCACCACCAATCATGTTCGTGAGCGCCACGCCAAAGATGTCGCGGAACTCGGTCACTGGTGTGATCAGCGGAAAGGTGGGACGACCGACTTTGCCCGAGCCAGCTACGGCATCCAACCAGTCCTTGGGCATGGTCACGCTGGCTAACGCCTGCGGGTCTGTGTATACCGAATCACGTGGCATCGCACCCGCACCTGCCGCAAAGGACCGGGCTTGCATCAGCTTGTTGGTCGCCCATTGGCAGTAGAAATATGCCGGTCCCTTGTTCTTGCTGGTCGACGAAATACCAATCCCATCGCCAGTCATGCCTGCCCATTGCTTCTTAGGTCCCGCGGGAGCCACGAGATAGGCGACCTTGCCGACGACCTTGGACACCTTGGGGTCTTCGAGCGGAGCAGCAAAGCCGATGGAATCAAACCACATCGCCGCCTGACCCAGTGCAAATACCGACTGGGATTCGTTCCAGTTGAAGCCGCTCACGCCGGGTGGCGCATACTTCATCAGGTTCTGATAGAACGTGGCAGACGCGACCGCTTCTGGGGTCTCAGTGTTCATGTTGAGTTTGCTATCGATCGCGTCGATGTCCCAGCCCAGTAGCAGACAGCACCACACATACGTGTTGGCGTTCTTGAGCCCGCGTCCAACGAAGCCATAAACGTTCTTGCTGGGGTCATGCAGCGTTTTCGCGGCGGCGAGCATGTCATCAAAGGTCTTGGGGAGAGGGACGTTCTTGGCGGCGAAGATTTCCTTGTTGCACATAAGAAAGCCATAGGCAATGTTGCAACAGAAAGAATCGATGCGTCCATCCGCCTCCGTCATCCACGCCTTGCCTGCCACCGAAAAATCGTCGTAGGCATAATCCGGTGCGGTCATGGTTGGGTCTTGCAGGTACGGCCGGATATCTTCGGTCCATTTATTCTTGCCAATCATGCGTTTGTGGGTGTGGAAAGAATAGTAGACCACATCGAAACTCGGGTTGCCTGAGTTGAATTCCACGACCATTTGCGGTCTTTGCTGCTGCTCGGGCACTTCTTGTAACCCGACCGTGATGCCCGTAAGGTCCTGGAATTCATTCGTGTACTTGGCGATCACATCACCCTGGGCATTCTTGATAAGGTTTACCTCAATGTGTTGCCCTTTGAACCGCTTCCAATCAAAAGCCGCCACCGTGGGTTTGGGTACGGCGGTCGGTGGCACCGCGGTTGGCACCGCTGGTGCCGTAGTTGGTGCTGGGGGAGGGACAGGTGTTGGCGCCGGCGCGCACGCGTTGAGAATCGCCGCGCCAGCGACACCCGTGCCCAAGATTGCCGAGCGTTTCAGGAACTCTCGGCGGGTTAATTTCTTGCTCATTTTTCTCCTCCTGTAGTTGGGGAAATGGTTGAACAGACACAGATGCGCAAAATGCAAACCGATTCAATTTCGTGCGATTGCATCACCTCCCTCGACCAACTGACTGCGCTGAATTCTCCAGAGCATGGCAAATGCCCAATAACGCGTTCACGCGCGAATCTGTCGTCGTCGCTTGAATGTCCGCCATCACGATGTCGCACGGTGCGAGTTCGTCGCGAATCCTTTGCATGTCTGCGCGGATTTCCGCGATAGACGCGTCCTGCAATTTCACCGGCGAGTACATCACCGCGCGGCGCGTGTCGGGAAACAGCGCGCGCGCTTGGCGCATATCCGATACAATGCCCATATCGAGATAGCCGATCTTCGGCAGTTCGTTCAACACTTGGAGGTACGGCGTCACGTTCCAGTTGCAGGTGTGCACGCCGAAGCGTTCGAAACTTTCCGCGATTCTTTTGTCGCACGGAAAAATGAACTGCCGATACGCGCGCGGCGAGATCATATTCATCACACAGTTGCTCACGTCGAGTTGGTTGATGTCAAAACCCGACTGGCGTTGGCGCGCTTGCACGCATTGCGCGAGCGCGATCACAACATCACAAATGAGCGCGAAAAACTTGTGTGCGAGTTCCGGCGTGTCTGTCATCGCGACGAAAATGTCTTGCCCGTAAATGTTGAACGCATTGTTCAAAACGCCTTGCCAATTCAAGTAACCGTTAATGTTACCGCTCTCGCGTTCGATCACATCCATTTGCCGAAACAAATCAGCGACGATGGGCGCACTCTGCAAATCGTCCGGCTTGAGATTCGCGAGTTCTTCGAGCGACAACGCCGGCTTGCTGACGATGAGGGGCCAGCGGTCAGGCGCGTACCGCAATCGGCAGCCGAACACCAGTGCGATAAAGTACGCACCATAGACGCCGGAAATCGTCCACGTATCGTCGCTGCGGTTCACGTCCCAGTACTCGACTGTTGGAAACGCGCGATGCAGTTCCGCTTTCATCGTGACGAGCGTATCGTGGCGATACACCGGATCGGTGTGCCAGCGTTCCGAAAAATCTACACCGCATCGCTGATGAAACCACGCCGGCTCGAAACCGAGCGACATGCGCATCGGTGATTCGGTCCCATCCGCCGGTTCGCGGCGCGCGGGCGAACTGATCGGGATGTGGTTGCGTAACTGTTTCATCTCATTCACGCGGGCGTCAATGCAATGCCGCCATCCAGTAGGGATTGGATTGCCGCATCTGCCATTTCTTTCGGCGCGTTCAACAGTGGCGCGCGCACGCCGCCCACCGGAATGCCACGGTAAGTCACTACTGCTTTGAACAGCGACAGATCGCCGCCGTCTTTCAACGTCCGCCGCGCGTGTTGGATGCGCGCCTGCGCGGCTTGTGCTGCCGCGAGATCGCCGCGCCAGAACGCGTTGTAAAACTCGACGAATAATTCCGGCACGGCGTTCGCGTTGCCGGAAATCCCCGCGCCGATGCCCGCCACTGCCGCCGACAACAGCAAGCCATCGCTTCCAATCGCGACGTTGAACTTGCCGCCCCGCGCGCCCGCCGAGTCTATGATCTGCGCGAGGATGCCGCAACTATCTTTCAAGCCGACGACGTTTGGACAACGATCCGCAATCGCGTGAACGACGGTCGGCGAAAGGTTGTTGCCAGTCAACTGCGGAATGTTGTAGAGGTAAATCGGAAAATCGGGAACGCTCTCCGCGACGCGGATGTAATGCTGAATCAGCGCGTCGTCGCCATATCGAAAGTACCACGGTGTTACGACCGTCGCCGCGCGCGCGCCGATTTTTTGCGCGTGGCGCGTGAGCACAATCGTCATCTCCGTGCTTGCCGCGCCAGTTTGCACGAGAACAGGTGCGCGTCCTTTCGCAACGCTGACCACAACTTCGGCGATGCGTTGTCGTTCTTCAAACGTGAGCAAAACGGTTTCGCCTGTGGTGCCGCACGGACTCAAGCCGTTAGCGCCTGCGCGAATCTGAAACTCGACCAGGCGTTCAAGGGATGATTCGTTTACTTTGCCTTGCGCATCGAATGGTGTGATTAAGGCGGTAATCACGCCGCGAACGGCGAAATCGGTAACAGGCATTTGGGCGGGCTACTCCTCAGTGCGATTATGCGCGTGGTTTCCCGGACGACCCGCGCACAATCAGCATCGTATCGAGTTGCACGTTCGCCACGGGCTTGTGTGGATTTTGCAGGCGCTCGAGTAACAATTCTCCGGCTTTTCTGCCTAGTTCGTACGTCGGCTGTGCGACGGCAGTGAGCGGAGGTTGCAACAGCGTCGCCCAGGGCATATCGTCAAAACCGACAATCGAAATATCTTCCGGAATTCTCAAGCCGCGTTCACGAATTGCCGTCAGCGCGCCGAGAGCCATCAAATTGTTGGCGACGAAGAATGCAGTGATGCAGGGTTGGCTCGCTATCAAATCGCGGGTGCTCTCGTACCCGCCCTGCTGTTTGGCATCTGAGATGCGAATGAAATCCTGAGATGTCGGCAGGTTGTGTTCGCGCATCACGCTTTGATAACCGGCGTAACGTTCCTTGCCGGGCGTGCGCGTCAGGGGCAAACCGATAAAGCCGATGCAGTGGTGTCCCAGTTCAATCAGGTGCGTCACGGCCGCGCGCGCGCCTTCGATGTTCGCAGCAAGCACGGTGTCAATTGGGCGATGATCGATCTTGCGATCAATCGCCACCACTGGAATGTTGTAGGTAAGCAGATCATCAACGTGGGTATCGGCTTGCGACGCGCTGGCGAGGATCACCCCAGCCACTTCTTCCGCGCGCATCACGTTGACGTACAGTTTTTCCTTTTCGGGGTCTTCATCAGAATTGCAGAGGACAAGTGAATAGCCGTGCTGATAGGCGACGTCTTCGATACCGCGCACGACTGAGGTGAAGAAGGGGTTTTGGATATCGGAGATGATCAACCCGATCACGTGACTGCGGCCGGCGCGGAGGCGTTGCGCGGTGCGATTCGGCTGATAATTCAGCGTTTTGACCGCGGACAAAACCTTGTGTCGCGCGCGCTGACTGACGTGAGGGGAATCATTCAGGACACGCGACACAGTAGCAACAGAGACCCCGGCTTTCCTTGCCACATCATGGCTCGTCGGTGAAATCATGTGTTTGTACCTCATTGTCGAGCGAGAATTGCGAGCCCCTGAAAACGTTTACATTGTTTTGGCAACGTTTACAATTCGATTGTAATCGTTTTCATCTAGGTTGTCAAGCCGGACATCTGTTCAAGGGTGTGCGTCACGTTTTTGGGTAGATGACATTCGAGGCACTTTCGGGTAATATTGGGTATCCCTGCTTCCCGAAAGGACATGCCCATGCCCACCCTAGACGAACTCGAGGCGCGCTGGCGACCGT
>Ga0315288_10013632_pt1 | contig 10175 bp, 18 predicted proteins | sample YL17G11_20_MG_FD_203454 | JGI IMG/M metagenome (GOLD analysis project Ga0315288, IMG submission 203454) | Sediment microbial communities from Yellowstone Lake, YNP, Wyoming, USA - YL17G11_20 | ecosystem: Environmental > Aquatic > Freshwater > Lake > Sediment | place: USA: Wyoming | collected... | reverse complement strand
CATAATTGCAGCAAAAGCTGTTCCAGTTCCCATCCTTGGATGTCTGGACCACGCAATGGCACGGGGTCTCGATGCACTGATTATCGGTGGAGGATCGTTGCTCGATGGTCGACCTGACATTGAACCTGGACTGGCATTGAAGTTGCCGCTGGCCTACGTGAGCGTGGGTCTTGAGACTGACATTCACCCCGAACACGCGTCGTTGCTCTGTGATGCCCGCTTGGTGATGCATCGTTCACCAGAAGCCCGTGGAGAAGAATTGCATCGGAGATTGCAAGCAAAAGGATCCTGGTTCTCTGCACCCGATGCAGTCTATACGATGCAGTGTTGCACCGCCCTACACAATGAAAGTTTCTTCACCCGCAAAGAACTGCTGGTGTTGCCCAATATGGAGGTGATACCGACCTGGACTGCACCTCACTGGATGCACCTCGCGTGGGATCGTTTCAAAGATGAGTTTGCCCAATTTTTGGATGATCTCTACGAAGACGGTTGGCGCCCGCGGTTCATGAGCTCGTGTCTCAATCCCCGTCAGGATGACAATTGGGCTGCGTCTGAAATAATTTCACGGATGACCAGGCGCTCACCAGGCCTGATAGAGCGTGAAAACCTGTCAGCCGAAGCAACAGTTGCGACCTCACAGGTCTCACGGTACCGCCTCGTCATCAGCCAGCGATTTCATGGGGCAGTGTTGGCGCGCATGGCCCAAGTTCCATGCATGGCAATTTATCATCACGATAAGATCCGTGAGCTGAATCCATCTCCTGAGGCCTGTGTTCCATACCATGGAATCACCAAGGATGGCCTTCACAAGGCATTTAATGTCGCCCTTAGTTCAGTGCCAGAAGAATTTCCCATGAGTGATGTATACCATCGTCACGTGGCCGAGTTCATCTCAACTGTCGACAAAAGGGTAGGCGCTGATGAAGCGATGGGTCGGCTCTAAGAAAGGTAGCATCTGTCTCATTTCCACGAGTCAATTCACGGCTCCTGGTGTGACAGTCACAGAATTGCCTGAAGACCTGTTCGATGCAACGTATGTTGACCTGATCACGGGTTATCGCGTTGTCAATTCCCGTGTTGTTCCGAGAAAGGCGTCTAAACCAGCACACCAGCTCCGGATTGCTTTTGTCGGGAATTGGAAGATGCAGTGCGGCATTGCCTCGTATTCAGAATCACTGTGGCCTGAAGTGGCACGTCACCTGGGTGACTTCAAACTGTTCATTGAGCGCAATGATCGGCCCACCGGACCGGTGACCATGATGGGTGACCGCGTCTTGTCGTCTGACAAGGTCGTCCCGTGTTGGCGCCGCGGTGAACGTCTAGATGAACTGGAAACTGCCCTCGAGACATATGCTCCAGACATCATCTGGATCCAGCACGAGTTTGGCATCTGGCCCAACGCCGCGCGTTGGTTGTCGACACTTTCACGGTTGGCCACCTGGTCACGGGTAATCGTCACAATGCACAGCGTGTTTCATCACAGGGACAAGACAATCGTCGAGGCCGGCATGCCAGAGATTGTTGTCCACCTTGATGCTGCAGCTAGTGTCTTGAAAGACGAAAAGGGAATCTCGGGTAAAGTTCACGTGGTACCTCATGGATGTTCTCCTGCTACGAACCGCGACAGGTTGTGGAACTTCTATAAGACAGATCACACTTTCATGCAATTCGGATTCGGCTTTCGGTACAAAGGTTGGGAACTTAGCCTTCGCACGGCACACGAGTTGAAAAAGCGACACCTTGACGTGTTCTTCACCGGTTTGTTTTCAGAGTCACCTTTTAACGCGATGGAACACCAAGTATACTACGATGAATTGATGAACCTGGTCGATGAGCTTGATCTTCGTGACAACGTGGCCTTGATCAGAGGTTATCAGTCTGATGTGGCCCTAGACTCGTACCTAAGGACAAACAACGTTGTCATTTTTCCCTATGTGTCGCACCCGGCTCACGAGGTCTTCGGCGTCTCAGGGGCAGCCAGATACGCAATGTCGAAGTGTGTTCCGGTGGTGACTACCCACGTCAATCACTTCTCTGACGTACCGACTGTCAAGGCTGACACGCCGGTAGATTTGGCTGAATCACTAGATCGAATGATGTCGAACCCGTTGGCCCGAAAAGACCAGGTCGACAGGCAACTACAGTACATCGACGATAACACGTGGGATAAAGTTGCCCTGCACTACGTGAAAATTTTCGAGAATCCTTTAGTGGTTAAAAGTGTACAGTTCGAACATGGACCTCATCGTGGATGCAGTGAAGAATCAACAGTTCTTGATCGATCACATCAAAAAATTGATTCACGAGACGTTGAAAGACAAGACCATCAATGGCCCTGACTCTGGGTTTAATGCATTGGATGTTCAACATACGATTAGCGATCAATTGCGTAATCTGATCAACACGGGAACGATTCAAAATTGGAAATTCGACGAGATCGAGATTTGTTCAGGACAATTTCCAGTCATCAGAGAAGTCTATGATATGTCGTCTGAGGCTGTTCCGGGCGATCAAGTCGTTGAAGGTGGCAAATTTATCGGGACAGTGATCAGCACTGACGGCTTGGGCCACGGGGTGATCATGGTCACCGACGATGCTCGAAAAGATTACTCTGTCGTCGATGTCAAAATTTCAGTGCAGCCCAATTTTCCTCTCAATTATGTCACAATCGATGTAAAGATATGAAAAACGAAGACAGTCTCACTAGACGAATCAAAATTGCTCAATTGTCTGCCTCATTGCAACGTGCCGCGAACAGCGCTGATGCTGCAAAAAGATTGTTGGCCGACGTAGGTGATGTTCATGACGACGCAGAATTGCAAAATATTGTCAGTTACAACATCATCGCAGCTACACAATTGTTGCAGGCAGCCCACAGCATAATCAAGCAGCTTGCCTAATTAAAACATGAAAATCGCTCTCGGCGCGCTCCGTAAAATTATCCGTGAAATGGTCAAAAGAACGGACGAAGAGGCCGTCGTTCCAGGTAAATGGGCCGCTAACACCGGTGAACCTGCCGACGAAGAAGACCTTGAGCGCCTCGGTGAGGCCGACGAGTGAAGATCCGTCTCGGGAGGCTCCGTCGATTGATCCGCGAGGCCATCGTAACTGAGACCTTGGGGGCTTCTGCATCTGGCACAGATCCCACTGATCACAAGGGTTTCTACCCATATGAGATCGAACGTGGCACTGACATTCATGGATTCTGGTACAGATCCCCAGGCCGTGAACCAGGCAGTGATGGAGATCCATTTCGACCATCAAATGCTGCGCAGTACATCGGTCAACAACCCCCTGATGATAACACAGTCAACACACCTGGCGAAGATGCAGCAGAAGACATGGAAGCTGAACCTATCATGCCTGGTGAGGGTGCTGATGTTGATGGGACGGCACTTGACACAGATGTTGCTCGAGCAGGAGGCGAAAAATGAGCAAGAAAAAATCACTCTACGAAAGCGTCACACAGGCGCCTCCGGAGGCCCCGATGGGATCTGTCGCCTGGCCCGAGCACCGTGACGATGTCCCTAAAGGCGAGCCTGACACTGCCTTTGAAAAAAAGTTGTACATGCAGCTGCGAAATTATCTCAGTGGCAAAGGTAGCATCGACGATGATATGGTTGAAGACCTCACCACGATGCTTCAACAGGGCTTGTACCCAAAGATCCTACACGCTCCGGATGCAAAGACAGTATACCGTGGCATGGGAGTCGATGCAACCTGGCTTAAGAAAGCATTGAAAACTCAAAAACTCAAAAACGCAGGAAGACTTGACACGGGATTTACGTTCAGCCCCCGCGGGGGTCACATTTCTTCTTGGACATATTCTATTGGCACAGCAGAGATGTTCGCTCATGAGAGTGCACATTCTAGCATTGAGTACTCTGTCGTTCTAGGTGCTACCGTTGACCAAAATGTCGGGCACTTGTTGTCGTGTCCAGGAGGTCTGTACAACGTCAAGGGATTTGATGCATATGCTGACGAGGGCGAGGTCATCGGGTTGTATGACATCAAAGTTTCCAGCATCACATGGGGCCCACCGTAAGTGTAAATTGCAACATTGTTGGGATAAAATTGTCACCATGGGCCTCAAGAAAAACAAGAAAAAGAAGGACACTGTTACCCCTGACCCGAGAGTCAAAGGTTCTTCTAGGGCCGATCTGGTGCTCAGGATTGTGGCCAGTGACAACACCTTTGAGTGTCTCAAGGTGGGTGACAATGAATGGGACGAGCGGTGGCTCGGCAAGTGTATCCACTGTGGTACCAAGCTCGTGGTCGACCACCGTTTTGGGACCGGCACTGTGAAGACTAACGCCACGGTTGAGCACATCATGCCGTTGACGGCAGGAGGTTCTGGGACCGACCTTCTCAACCTGGCGTTGGCCTGTTCCCGGTGCAACAACTGGAAGGGCATTCACCACGATCAAAAGAACCTTGACACCCGTGCACGCGAGGTAATTTCAGCCTTGCTAGAAAAACGCTCTGCACGGTTCCGCGGGACCGTGACCAACACCTGATCACAGAGAGACCAGAGACAAATAATGAACATTCGTAATGCGATTGACAAATCAATGAAGTTGATCATCAACCCCAAGGTGCGCGCCTGGCTGACGCTCTGTGTCGCACTGGTGGCAGTCGTTAAAGCTGTTCATGAACTGAAGTCACTCTCAGGTGACGATGACCAGTGAATTTCACTGTGTAACGTTTTGTGATCACGGGGTATTATGATCATGGCTGCACATGCTCCCACGCATCATTCCTTCCATAACGTTCCGTGAATGGCTCGCAGGCTGTGCGCTGGCGAATCCTGAATTGACAAGAGGAACACCGGTTGAAGCTGCCCGACTAGCGTGGGCATACGCTGATGCAATCCTTGATGGGTCCGTCACAGTATTCCCACAAAACCCAGTTCCCAGAATCACGCAAGAATTTCCAGCGGTTGAACCACCGACAAAACCTGAAACACCCGTGGTGATCCGTGAGTTGACGGCTTCTGAACACTTCAGTGCCGCGTCTGAGGCCTTGCGCCCGGGTTCAACCTATTCGATGTCAAATTTGAAATCTGAAAAGATAAAGATACGCTAGCACGGTGTGTAAAAGTCATCCCAGCCTGTTACAATTGTTCCATGGGTTATACGACCGAGTTCAAAGGCAAGTTTCGCCTATCGAGAAAATTGAACGACGAGGAATATGCTGTGTTGATCGCTCTCAACGACGAGCGCCACGGGGGCAACATCAACGTCTATTCGGGTTTCCCGGGTTATTGGTGTGGGTGGCTTCCAACGGCAGATCGCAGTTACATCGTCTGGGACGGCCAAGAGAAGTTTTATCACTACATCGAATGGCTCAATTTCATCGTGGACCGCCACTTGGAACCCTGGGGTGTCACTGTCACCGGCACCGTCCGGTGGACGGGTGAAACAAAAGAAGACAAGGGTCGAATCAGGTTCGATCAATCTGTGATGACGGTGCACCGAGCAAAGCAGAAAAAAGTGCAGTAAAACAAACAGCTAATTGCACTTGATTCAAGTGTGCTCAACCATAGTTATAATCACATGCCATGTGAAATGTGTGGTGAACGATTGAGAGAAAAGTGGTATTATTACTACGCAACCATTCATCACAAACGTATTGCGCTTGAAAAATTTTGTGAAGAACGAGGTTATCGTGCATTTTTCTTTGATCGATCTCTTCACAAGAAGTTCTATAATGAACTAAATAGTGAAACACTTGGAGTACGACGGGCGGGTAGCCCTGGCACCTCTGATACGGGCGCTGTGTAGAGTTCGAGTCTCTAGTACTCCACCAGAAAATAAAAGTGAACAGTTGGTGTCAAGCGGTATACGATATACAAGTCAGTCATGAAACGTTTCATCAAAATTCAGTACCAGCAAAAAAAGCAATGGCGAGATAATGCTATTGCGTATCAAAATAGAATCTGACGGGTGCCTCACTGCCCCGTCCGCTTCCGGGGTGGCAGAGATGATGGTAGCAAGAAGCCAAAATCGAAATCAGCCTCTGAAACGGCCGTAGTAGGGAGCGCCCAAGTTTTGGAGTGTTAGTCCCGTAGGGAGCGGGGGGCGACTGTAAATCGCTTATCTTTAGGTCCTCTGAGTTCGACTCTCAGGCACTCCACCAAGGAAAGAATTTCTTCCTGTAGTTCTCTGATAACCTGCGTTTCAACATCCCTGGGTAGCTCAGTTGGAGAGCGTTGCCAAATTAAAGGCAAAGGTCGGCAGTATCGATTCTGTCCCCGGGGCAACATTCCAGTGGCGCCTAATGGTGGGTACCTGACTGTTTATCAGGCATGAAGAGGTTCGATTCCTTTCGCTGGAGCCAACAAGAACGTATATTGTGCATTAGCTGGCTTGGTGCAGCAACCGCCTGTTAAGCGGAAGACGGTGGGTTCGATTCCCACATGCACAGCCATGGGAGCCTACGGAGCGGTGGCCAAACTCTCAACAGAACTTCAAAACCACCGCACAACGGTCCGAGGTGTTATCGGTAATGCATAGCTGACTCTTAATCAGACAGGTGCGGGTTCGAATCCCGTCGAGCCGACCAGCAGGAACTCAGTAACCATCGACATGGCGAGTGTAACGGCAGCACGGAAGACTTTGAATCTTCAAGACCCAGTTCGATTCTGGGGCGAAGGTGAACAGTGATTGCTAACGGGGGAGTAGCTCAACTACGAGAGCGCCGGGCTTTGGAGCCCGGAGGTTGCTGGTGAAAATCCTTCCTCCCCCACCGAACAAGTAACCAGCAACAAAATAGTGTAACGGATTACACGCCCGGCCAAAAACCGAGAGAAGGGGTTCGAGTCCTCGAAGGTGAAAGTCAAGTTTCAAACGGGTTCGTAATTCAAGCGGCAGAAACCAGTCTTTTAAACTGGCATGTGGGGTTTCGATTACCCCCGAACCCACCCAATATGATCAAAAGAATATTGTCGCAATCAACACGTGATAAAATTTCACTTGCTCTTAAGAAACCCAAAATTAAAAAGAACTGTCGACACTGTCGAAAAGAATTCCTAGCTCGAAGAGAATCTCACACATCATGTAGTCGTTCATGTGCGCATCTGTCTCGAATAGACGTCTTTGACATGGCCCGAAAGGGTGGGCAAAAATCCGCAGCTAAACAATTTGTTTCACGACGCAGTAAAAACGAAGTGATGTTTGCAGAATTGTGTGCAACACGCTTTGAAATAGCGACAAACCTTCAAATGTTTGAAGGTTGGGATGCCGATGTAATCATTCCTGTGTTGAAAGTTGCCGTCCTCTGGAACGGGCCGTGGCACTACAAACAAATTTCTAAACGTTCAAGTTTGTTGCAAATTCAGAACAGAGACAAATTGAAACTTAATGCCATCATCAGGTGCAGATACGTTCCTTATATCATCAAAGATATGGGAAAACATAATCCCGTCTTTGTAAAAGATCAGTTCAATATATTCATAGCGGGTTGGAGCAGCAGCAGCTTACCAGGCTCATAACCTTGGAGGACGGGGGTGCAAGTCCCTCACCCGCTACCATTCAGGAGAAAGCCGTGCCTATTTGAACAGGCTTGACAGACAGGAGAGAGACTGTCACTATCGGGCCGTGTGTTCCAGCGGCAAAGACGTCACCGTGACACGGTGAAGATCGTGGGTTCGAGTCCCATCGGCCCGACCGGATTGCTGAGTAACGAGCACAAAAGAGTCGCTAAACATGAAGCAGGTGAAAGGTGATCCAATTTACGGGGGAGTAGCTCAACTACGAGAGCGCCGGCCGCGATGCCGGAGGTTGTTGGTGAAAATCCTTCCTCCCCCACCTGTCAGTGAGAAACCAGGCACCAGCGGAAGGGCCGCATGAGCTGCACTGTCATTTTCACTGACACAGTACCTGACTGTGTGCTGAACAAAAACGGCACGGTGACAGGGTTGACCGCGACTCCCATGCAGTCGAAATTGCGGTGTACACGGGGCTGTCTGTCTAACGGGAAGACGCTGCGTTTGCAACGCAGAAATCGGGGTTCGATTCCCCGCAGCTCCACGGACGCACTTCACGTGGGAAGCTCGATGCAACACAATTATCATGTCGAGTACGGCGAAGGAAGGTCAGCGAGTAACCTATGGGCAACGGCAAACACCGTGGAGGTGAAAGATTCGACGAACTAAAGAAACGGTGGACGGGCCCAGGTCCACCAGTTTCCCGGGGCTCTAACTCAACGGGAGAGTGCTACCTCGGCAGGGTAGAAATACGGGTTCAATTCCCGTGAGCTCCACTGCGCTCGAGGGAGGTATTCAGAAGAAACCCACCAGTGAACATCGGCTGGCGCTCACACCAAGATCACCAAAACAATTGCTCAGCGATATGCTGGTGATCACAGGAGAGATGGCTCGGTGAGGTTCCGAGGGGCGCAACCACTGTTTGGAAATCTTAACATGGAGATATGTGCATCAGGTGATGCAGCACCGCTGTCTACGGTGTGAGGCTCGGATCGTTACCGGCTATCTCCGCCAACACCATCACAGGAGTATCGTACAAAGGCAAGTACGCGGGCCTCCAAAACCCGTCATCCCGGTTCGAGTCCGGGTGCTCCTGCCAAGTGAAAGTCACACACTTTCACCCGGTCCCGCGTTTGAGGGAAACAATGGGAGATCACAGAATCTTACCAGAATTTCTATGCGGCTGCAACCCATAGTGTCTGTTCGATCCAGACCGCGGGACCTATTGGGAAGTCGTCTAACGGCAGGACGTCTCGCTTTGAACGAGAACAACGTGGGTTCGAATCCTACCTTCCCAGCAGCCCCGAGAATAATCGGGGAAATAACAACGCAGGTTACCAAAGACGTTTTTGGATACTTATTGACATGGACTTCAAGACATTTGACACGAGAGTGAAGTGGGGCCTCTGGATCTGGGGCTCGGTGATTGCGGCGGGCTGCATCGCGGGATTCATCTATTCACTTTTTCGCCCCGTCACTGATCCCAATGCTCCGCTGCCGCCAGGCCCGTGGCCTACACAGCAACAGTCGCACTTAATCAATGGAGAGTCATCCAACTGGCAGGATGACACATTCTGACTGTGTTCATGAGGGTTCAAATCCTTCCTCTCCAGCCAACACTAACAGTGTACAAACTGACCACAGTGTAATACCTTCATGAACCATGAAGAGAAATTTGCTACTGATGTCAGCCGCGATTGGAATGTTCTTGTCCTGTCAGACCACCGGTGCGCCCAGCGTCGAAGTTTCTGCGCCTGGCCCGGTGACTTCCAATGCACCGGCAATTAGCTCTGTTACACCTGTTACCAGTGCCTCATCAAGTTCCAATCATGTTCCCGTGGGTCTGTGTTTGACGCCATCCGGTGTTAACCGGATGCCGCTCATGAGCGTCACGCCGGGAAAACTATGTACTGATAAGGACCTAGATTTTGATGGATTCAGGTACCCGAGCCACGTGGCTTACTGTCGTCGTCACATCACTGGTCGAATGAAGAACACCGTTGCAATGGCTTACGGAATTCCCAAGTCTGATTATTCTAAATATGAATTTGATCACTACATCCCGTTGGCGGCTGGTGGAGCCAACGATTTGGCAAACCTGTGGCCACAGCCCATTGAAGACGCCAAAGAAAAAGACGTGATCGAAGATCACGTGTATCATGGGTTGAAGTCAGGTACGATGTCGCAGGCTGAAGCAGTCACTGCGATTCGCTCCTGGCGTCCTGCGACATGCAAGTGAAATGTCCTGTGACGGAGTGGTACTATATTTCTAGATGAACCACGGACGTAAAAAATCTCCGGGTGATCCGGGTTACATGATGCAGTATCTCACGGTCCTGATTCAAAGGATCAAAACCGTGAAGCACATGGTGGGCCGAGCACGTACCGTTGCCCGTCGCAAGAAAACACTTCACAAGTTGATCAACTTGGTGAATGAATTCAATGCATTGTCGATGCCTTACACGTCAATTGGCATCGACAATAATGGTCATTTGCACTTGACACGGGTCTGTGCCACAAATGGACCCATCAAGAACACAGCAACTGCCGCTTTGTTCTGTTCAGATTTCGTCTGGTGCTGGTATCCTGAGGAAAACAAACTTGTTTCGGCCAAGTCGACGGAAAAGCCCGGAGAATCGTTCTCTGAATTTCAGAGGCTGCTGCAAGCAAAAGCACCGTGAAATTC
>Ga0315288_10013631_pt1 | contig 10175 bp, 7 predicted proteins | sample YL17G11_20_MG_FD_203454 | JGI IMG/M metagenome (GOLD analysis project Ga0315288, IMG submission 203454) | Sediment microbial communities from Yellowstone Lake, YNP, Wyoming, USA - YL17G11_20 | ecosystem: Environmental > Aquatic > Freshwater > Lake > Sediment | place: USA: Wyoming | collected... | reverse complement strand
ATCCTGGATCAAGCGGCATCCGCGTTTTCATCTGCACTTCACTCCGACGTCCAGTTCCTGGTTGAATCTGATTGAACGGTGGTTTCGCGAACTCACCGCGAAGCGTCTCCGCCGTGGTAGTTTTGCCGGCGTGCCGGCTTTGATCGCCACGATTGAAGAATATCTGTCCAATCACAACCAAAACCCCCGGGTCTTTCTCTGGAGCGCGTCGGTTGATAAAATCTTATCGAAAATCTCCAAATGTAAAGAAGCGTTAGACGCACTACACTAGCTAAATAATGATACGGGGAGGGGTCTATCTTTGTATATAGAGAATCTGACTACACGAATCAGAAGGTCGGAGGTTCGAGTCCTCTCTGGCGCGCTCCCTTTTTCCCTGATTTTTCAGTCATTTAGCCTGATTTTCGGTTTAAGCCTGAGTAAGCGAAACTGAGCCATTTATAGCGATTTTGTCCACACCGTGTCCGCACGGGATTGTAAAGGTCTGGCAAAACTGGGCAGGAACGCTGGCCTGTCACGCCGGAGGTCGCGAGTTCAAGTCTCGTCGGCCCCGCCACCTTATCCCTTTGATTTCAACGATTTTGGTGCTTTGTCTCCTTTAAGTCCCGTGACGTAATTTACAGCGCTTTTAAGCGAATTTTGGCGCATTTTGGTCACACGGGGATAGGTCTGCCTCCCTCGAATTGACTTCTCCTTTTCGCTTTGATATAGGTTGAACTAATGAACCCCAAAAAGGGTGGCCTGAAGGATTTCTTGCCCGGACTCGCCGGTCGTGATTTCCGGTGGCTCCCGCGCATTTTGGGAACCCTTATCGGGCTCTTGGCGCTCGGAGAGTTCATAGAAGGGCTCGGGTATCTTGGACAGCTCGATACGCGCGACATAATGCTCAGAGCCGGATTCTTCGTGGTCTTTGCGGGCTGTGTGGTCGGCTGGTTCAAGGAGCTCGCGGCGTCGCTCATTATCCTCGGCGGGACGGCGACCATCGTGATTTCCGGCGGCCCTCCCTTAAGCGTTATCATGTTCCCGGCTCTGGTTGGCCTTCTTTATCTCCTCGTCCACGTCGGAACAAAGAAAGAATAGCGTCTCTGCTGGCTGCGTCGTTTTGCCCGTGAAGACCTGCGGCCAAGCAGCCCGGCCTTCGCCTTCCGTGCGCCGTGTCAAACATAATTCAGTGTGCCCCCCGCCAGCAGCTCCTGCCGCTCCCGGGGATTTTGCTCTTCGTGCCACGCAAAGAGGCTTACGGGATTCAATGACACATGGCAGGGCAGCGCATCGGCTCATAACCCGGAGGTCGTTGGTTCAAATCCAACCCCCGCTACGACCCCCATCTCTCTATTTCCCCTGACGTCAAGCACTTCCTAAGTTTCATATAGGGGAAACCTGGAAGAGGTCCAGAATTCTACTCTCTACCCTCTTTTTCAGTTCCGGATCAATCATGATGTCACCTAGAAATCTATCCATGGCCGAAAAGAAGTCTACGATTAGTCGGGGCCAGCTTATTGCTACGAGCTTTTCATGTTTGTCTGGCTTATAAATATGGTTGGGATCATTGTGATACCCAAAAATATTGCACCCACCACGATCACTCAACCTTGAGGTTGCTCCATATCTATGCACTATCCCGCATCTCGCTCCGTATAGGTCAATTCCTCGGTATTGGTAGGGTTGACTCGGTTCAGCTCTCATATACTTTTCTACCCAATCTATGAAATCTTGCCTATGGACTTCTTTCCTATTCTCTGGCATTGACAAGAAAGACATAGCGTCGATTGCAGCATAGGTGAGGATAATTGCTCCTGCATAAGCTCCGTTATTTAAGGCAACGCTGATATCATCTCCAATATCTTTAAGAGTTTTCAATGGATCAAAGACCATTGTTTACCTCTCATTTGAGAATTTCCCCTCCCGGGATTCGTCTATCCTAGGATATCCAGCGCTTTCTGTGCGAACAGCCGAACTGCATCTGGAGTCAGCGGCTGTAATCCCGGTACATCATTGGTGGCATGATGACTTGGGAGTGACGCTTCGTTTATTGCCTCCAGCTCCCCAAGTTGCGCTCGAAGAGTGTAAAGCCGAGATTTCGGGGGGCTTTCTCGTATTTTGGTAATCATCTTGCCAAAATTATCACGAGTATTAAATGGCGGTCCGGGAAACAAATAGCGAAGTCGCTGTTCCAAGTATGGACGAATACAGCCGGCTGCGCGCTTGTGATCGCCGCCTACTCATTCACCCACGGGCAAGCCCGTGGAACTCTGCCCTTCGGGTTATTAGATGAAGCGATTATCCTCGCAAGCGTCATTATCGGTCAAGGGAAGCCATGCCTTCGGGCCTCTGGCTTCCCCTACGCTCATTCTGCTTATATCGCCGCGATAATTATAAGACTCCAGACTCATAGCCATTACATCGCCTATCCTAATCACGACGAATCGGATTCTCTATATATCCCCTTGCTATTCAACAATCTTATATTTGATAAAAACGAGACTCTCGTCGGCCCTTTTTTCAGTAACGAAAATCTCGTCGCCTCTCGCCCCGAGAAGTGTCCGGCCAGCGCCGAGCCAGAAACAGTCGAGATAACGCCCAGCGAAATCAAAGACGTCATAGAAGTCTCCCTTCTCTTTCTCGGCTGTGGATGTCTTTATCCAGAGTCTATCTCGATTCACCAGAAGATCGAGCACATCGCTTTCATATTCGAACTCAGGCAGTCCATGTTGTTTCCGGAAATCATCCTCCCATTTTTCTTTGGTATGTCTCACCCGGCGATATCTCCGGGTGAATCTCGCGACGATTTGAGCTTTGGCGATTTCCAGGACTTCGATGAGATATTCTCGAGAATGACTTCCGAACAGAAGATTTCGATCGTCGCTTAGGGCTTCGATGTTCAAGTCCCATGTCGTCTGGGCATGCAATGCCATATACCATCTCGTTCGGAAGGTATGGAGATCTTTGGCTGTTTTTCCATCTTTCGAAACGAGCTTGACCGTGTCAAGGATGGGCAAAAGTTTCCCTGTCATCTCCTCCGCCGGAGGCCAAACAGATTGAATGAAAAGATAGCCGTCGTCCCGGACCCCGATGAGATTATCCCGGCTCTGTTCCAAATTGAGTTGATCGATGTATCGGCCATTAAGGGCCATTCGAAAGATCCGCCTTTGAGAGTAATCTTTCACATATAGCTCATGGCCGGCGATGATATAGGTGAACGAACTCCCGATTTCACCCGGGCCCTGTCCTTTTTTAAAAAAATTTTTAAGAAAAACTCCCTCAGCAGAAATTTTGAGCAACTCCTCGCGGTCGGCGAGAAAAATGCTTCCGTCTTCGGCGATCTTGAGTTTGTTAGGATACCTAAAAAAGAAAGTACCGCTTGCATCCGTAACCCGCCAGACTTCTTGAAGTTTCAAAACGCGCCCGGCATTCGGGGCCGGGGGCTTTTCGGGATTTTCGATGATCTGGGCCCGGCCGAAGGCGGCGATGCCGAGCAGGACGGCGAAGATCCCTGCCGCCTGAACTCTCATCTCTTTCACCCTCGTCGGATTCCGATCATTGGACCTTCCAGGTCACGGCGTAGCGTTTGACATATTGGTAGCCGTCCTCGTCTTCCTCGAGGGCGTAGTACTTGCCCTTGAGGATCTCGACCCCGGAGGGCCTCAGCGGGATCCGGCCGATGAACCGGCTCTCGGCGTCGAAGACATCGTGGATGAGCTTGCCGCCGTCGGATTTCTCGTAGGTCTGGACGAAGAGGTGGCCGAGGTCACTCAGGAAGAATCGCGTGAAGGCCGGGTGGTGTTTCGGGAATTCGAGCACACGGTTGTAGCCCGGAGGGACGTCCTTTTTGCGCTCGGCCTTGTCCTCTTCGGTAACAGCCACCGGATCGTACTCCCGCGTGATCTTTCGGACGACCTTGGCCTCCGCCGGACCATAGATCTGGATCTCGTAGGTCTGCGGATAGCCGTAGATGAATCGGTCGTCTCGGTCGAGCAGGAAGTAAGCGACGGGGATGAAGGCCAGGGTCGTATTCCCCGGTCCTGTCGGAGTGGGCGTCTCGCTGATCGTCGCCAGGACGGACCCGTCGGGGGCCAGCTTCTTCGTCGCGTACCTTGAGTTTTCCGCGTCCATGATGATGTCGATGACATAGATCTGGCCCCTGGAATCGAGCCGGGCGCGGCCCGCCAGGATGCCCTTGAGGGAAAGCTGGCGGAGGAACGTCCCGTCCGTCTTGAAAAAGACGATCCCCCGTGTTTGTTGTTGAACGGCCAGCTCGCCCGTCGCCCTGTTTAGGGATAGAGTCATGGGGTATTCGAGCTCGCCCGGGCCCTGGCCCTTACGGCTGATCGTCCGAAGGTATTTCCCCGACGCATCGAAGACCTTGACGTGCGCGGCCCGTTGCTCAAGGACATAGATCGTGCCGGCGTCGTCTACGACGAAGGAGCGGACCATATCGAAGGCCTGATCGCCCTGGGCGTCCGGGCCTCCGAGGGAGAGGTCTTCCTTGAACTCGATGACAGGCGTCTTGGAGAGCGGCTCCTTGGGGTTCTTGATGACGGTGACATCGCCGTCCTTGATGACCGTCCCCTTCCACTTGGCCTGAGGCGCGGCCGCCGCCGCAGCGAAGAGAACGGCGAGCCCCAAGCCGATGATCAAGGCTTTTCCCCGATGTCGTATCATTCGTCGTCTCCTTCCGCCCCTATGGTCGGCTTCGCGTTCATTTCTCTACGATTCGATACTGGTAGACGGTGACGCCGCGCTCGCGGTCGATGAGGAAGAGGCTATCGCCGATGATGCGGATCGAGTTAACGAACTGAGTCAGCAAAATATCGCCCAGAAGGACGCCGTCGGGATCGAAAATTTCCAGTTTATAAGCATCGGTCGTCCGCAGATCGACATTTCCCTTTGTTTTCAAGGAAAGCGTAGAGATGCCACCCCCGCCACCCCGGCTCGTCGTCGTCATAATTTTTTCTTCCTTGCGAAGTTGTCTGTTTAAAGTAACGACCCACGCCCTGCCCTTGTCATCGATGGCAATCCCTGCCGAGCAAGCGTTCATTTCAGGCTGTATGACCGTCCCCCCGCCGGCGCTATTCATTTCTATCTTTCCTCTTTTTAAAACGCCCGTGGCGTAATTGAGAGGCCGGTCCGCTTTCCACAAGAGCTTTCCATCCGGCAAGTATTTTTCGATGCGGTTTTGATAGCTGTATGAGACACAAAAATTGTCGTTCTTATCGACCGCGTAATCGAAATCATTCCCCATGAAGCTCGTGACTCCATCGCCGAAATCGACGCCGTCGACGAACGATTTTTGAGCTTTTCCTTCTTGATCGAGCAGCTTAATCAGTTTCGGTAATTTGGATTTATTGTCAAAACTGTTATAAAAAAGCGCGCTCTTGACAGCCAACAGACCTGATTTCAAGCAACGAAGTTTATAAAGAGCACGATCCATGAAGCGGATCGTTTGATTACCCCTACCCTCTGGCGTCATCGTCTGGATCCTATTTTGGCTAGAATCCAGAATATAGAAAACCCCGTTTGTGTTGATATCCATAGAATCGGGATTAAAAAACTCGCCCGGTCCTTGGCCTCTCCGACCGAATGTCGCCAGATATTTGCCGTCCAAGCCGATTTTCTGAACCCGGTTGTTGGAAGAATCCAGGACATATATAGTTCCCGATGTATCCATGGCGATATCAGAAGGATAGTTGAATGCCAGATTTTCGTCTGCCGCGTCGAAGTCGCCGATTTTTCTGATCAATTGAATGGAAACGCCAAGCTTGCTGCCCAGCTTGCCTCTTTTTGCATTGTGGACGATACGGCCGCCGTTCACCGTCTCAATTTTCTGCGACGCAACGAAGATCGAAGCGAGAAATATAGCCGAAAGAATTCTCAATCTGAAATTCGTGACTTTTCGTAGCATTTTTCCCCTTACGGCTGCTTGTCAAGACAATAGCACTAATAGTGCGGTGAGTCAAATTCGAGAAAATAGAGCACTCCCTCTTTGTCACCCATTTGTCACAGAAAATTGTCTAAAACCGCCTAATTCCAGCTAAGGGAGCTAAGAGTTAAAGAGGCAATTCCTCTGGGGAGAAGGGGAGGACGTGGGGTAGAGCAGCCTGGTAGCTCGTCGGGCTCATAACCCGGAGGTCGTTGGTTCAAATCCAACCCCCGCTATTCCCTTTTTCCCCTAATTCAATTGACCGAAAAGCCATAGTTCGCAAGCAATCCGTTTGGGTTTATCACCAAATCGTCACTGACCGGAATCTTTTTCTCCATCAAAAGCTCTACCGCTTTCGCCTTCCTCTTTGCGTCTGTCAAGGTGTAAGTCTGTGTCTGAGTGAGTGAGGCATGGCCCAGAAGCTGCGAAATGCTGATAAGGTCCGATCCTGCTTGAAGCAGGCGACTGGCGAATGATCTCCGCAAGTCCAAGAGCAGAAGGTTTTTGATTCCGGTTATCCCTCTTCGCTTAAATCTTCACACCCACTTTGGCACGGGTCGTGTAATCGACGGTCAGCCCCGTCTCGGCGCCGAAGCGTGCTGAGGCCTTTGCTTCCGCGGTGGCGGGGCCCAGGTTCGCGGACAAACCCGCCTCATCCTTCACGCCATAGTCAACCATCTTCACGCTGTCGCTGCCCAGCTCGTAGGTGACGTAGGGTCCGATCTTGCCGGTCAGGTTGGCCGGGCCGAGCGGTATGTTCTGACCCAGACCGCCCCACAGGGTTACCTGATCCTCGGCTGACGTCTTGCCCCAGCGGTACTCCCCCGAGACGAATGCACCTGCGGAGAACTCCACTTTCAGCATGTCGCAATTGCCTTCGACCTTGGCGATGCCAACGTTTATGAACATGGTGCCCGACCGGCACTTCATCGGATCGTCCGGCCAGACCTTGAGCGGGCGGGGAACCCAGGCTTCGCTCTTCTCCTCAAATGCCACGCAGTCCTCCTCGGTAAGTTGGGCCATGAGCGTGGCTTCCGAGGCGGCGAGCGCGTAGAGGCTAGTCGCCTGACCCAGGATGTAACTCTGGCGGCTCATGTTGTAGATCTGGTTCGCTCTGGCGTCATGGATGTCCTTAAGCCACGGTGTGCTGAAGGCGTGGTAGTCGGAAAGGTCTTTGTGCGTGCCCTGCCAGAGCTCCTGCCAGATGGGAAGAAACCGGCCATGCACCTGCGAGGCAAGGGCGTGACGGGCGCGGCAGGCCTTGAGCTCCGCGGCCTTGACGCAGCGGTCGTCGTTGCTGCCGCAGGCGGCTATGTCGGCTTCGAGTTGCTTCAGGATGGCCATTTGCCGCTCCTGCGCTCCAGCCATCAATTCGTTAAACTTGGCCATCAGGCGCTCCGAGCGTTCGAAAATTCGGGCATCGAAGATGCGCCACAAGTCGTCGAGGACAAAGTCCTCCTTGTCGTAAGGATTTCGGAGCACGAGACGGGAGCCCGACGATCCCGAGCCGGCCGCAGCCTCGCTAGCCATCGCCGAGGAGGCAGCCGCGGCTTGCTGTCCCAGGTCTTCGAGCTGCTTACCTCCCTCCTGGACGAGGCGTTGAAAGTCATCGAGCCGCCGGCCCGTCTCGCGCGCCGATCCGCTTATCGGCGGATCAGGCAGGCTGATCCCCTTGCCGCCGCCCTTTCCGGCCGGATGCTGAATGGGCGTGTTCTGCCCTTCGCTCTGCCGGGATCGGGATCCGGGCGATCCTGGTTTTCCTTCCCCCGTCTTGCTGTCGTCAATGTTGCGCGTCTCCTGCAGACCCGCCCGGGCGGCCGGCAGGTACATTTCGTTCATGGCCTTGCGGAAGTAGCGCGCCGCGGCGGCCTCGTCGCCCCGGCAAAGCGCGAGGTTGCCGAGACCCGTGAGGGCCGCCGGATGGTCGGCGCGCGCGGCGAGCGCCTGCTGGTAGAAGTCTCCGGCGGTTTTGCCGTCTCCGAGTGCAAAGGCCACGTTGCCCAGGTTGGTGAGGACGATCGGTGAGCCGGGCTGGAGGGCGTTCGCGTACGATAAAACCGCAAACGCGCTGTCGTAGGCACGCGCGACCTTGAGGACCGAACCGAGGTTGTTGGCCGTGAGCGCGTCGGCGGGATCCCGTTTCGCGCTGATGGCCGTGGCGTAAACTGCGGCGGACACGTCGTTGATGGAGAGGAAAATCAGGCCGGCGTCCGCGCCAGCCGCCGCACGAGGCGCCGTAAACAGGTTACGCTCCAGCGTGCGGATCCCGTCGGCCGACATGTCGCGCGCCGCCTTCTGCTGCTCGCGGATCACGAGCGCGAGGTATTCCTTCTCGGTAGGAGCCGCCCGGCCTGCATAGCTCACCTTCGGCTTCGCGGCCGGACAGGAGAGGCCGGAGACATCTTCCTGGGCTGATGCGGCTGCACAGAGGGCAATCAATGCCGCAGCCAAGGTTAGCTTTATTCTGCTCTTCATAGGTTCCTCCTTGGAGGATAGAAATTTGCTTTTTGGCGCGAGCCGAAATTCCTTCCCGGCTACCTCGGAATCAAAGCTTTCCATCTCACAAAAAGGATATTCCCAGTTGCGGAGCGAAGTCAAGAAAACAACGTGGTCCGAGGCGGGCGCTCCGGCCGTGTCATCGACGAGGCAGGCCGGAAAATCGGCCAAAAAAGCAAGACCTCTTTCTCTCAGGAAATCGACGGCCTCAAAAATATTCCGCCCTCTCTTTGGCCGCCATCAAGGCGACCCGATGGAAGACATGGGACGGCAGAAGCTTTTCCACTTTGATCTTTATCTGGCCCGGGCATATAGAAGCAGACCTCTTCCCGTGTTCCACCCGTGGGGACAGGGCGGGGGACAAAGACAGACTTCTCCGAAATTTTGTCAATAATTTGTCACGAGATAATGCTTAAAACCGCCTAATTCCAGCTAAGGGAGCTAAGAGTCAAAGAGGCAATTTCTCTGGGGAATACGGGAAACTGCGGGGTAGAGCAGCCTGGTAGCACGTCGGTCTCTATGCCTGTTACCTTCTATTCCCAATTCATATTGTAAACTATCAGTTCCTTATAGCCGGAATCTTTCTCTCTCAAACAGTACAATTTTTGGCTCTTCATGCATGCCCAGAGGTGATTTTCCCAAACATACACGTTTAAGCTTTTTCTTCCAATAAAAACGCCCTCTTCGTTGAAAATATCGAACATGAATTCTCCCTGGCTTTGTCCTGGTTCAAACGTCTGGACTAAAAGCGTTCCATCTTCGCCGGCAACCAGGGATTGAAAAGGCGGATGAAATTCGGGGAAATAGGCGATCTTTCTTAAAGCCTCCGGAAGAGGTTTCAATATTTTCTCTTTATCGCTCTCAGAAAAAGCTATTTTCCTATAATCTTTTCGGATTTTGCGAATCAATGTCCCTTCGAAATCGTAAACCCATATTTCGTTTCCTTTGTCTTCATTAGCCACAAAGATGTTATTCCTCGAAGCGCTCCAACAAAATAGCGGCTCCGTCGCCCTGAATTTGTCTCGCCTCATCTCAAAGCCATATTGATCGATGAGTATTCGCCCTTCTAAATCAAGGTTGGCCACTTTCAAGAAAAAAAGATGCTTGCTGTTTACAGTGTCAAAAGAATCTTCTAAGACGATGAGTTTATCTCTGGGGCCGGACGTGATTCTGTATTCTCCTTTCGTTATCGGATAAGATTTCAAGAAATCGCCATTCTGATCGTATATGACCACCATCATTCTGATCCCGTCGTAAAGGAGGACGTGGTCTTCAGTATCTAGGGCAATATGATTCGGCAATTCCAGTTCGCCCGGGCCTTGTCCTTTGGGTCCAAACGAATTGACGAATCTTCCGTCTCGGTCGAATTTGTAAACATAATCACCTTTTCCCTTGACCGTTTTGAGAATAAATATTTCGCCTCCGGAATTGACGTCAAAGCCTCGAATGTCGATCAGTCCGAGCTTTTCTATCTCATTATTTTCTGTATCGATATGGAATATTTCTTCCAGAGCCAGAGTGATCGCGCCGCCGACATGGTATGGCTTCAAATGATTAATAACGATGTCCACGCCATTCTCGATCCTTCTCTCCACTTTGTCCTGTTTTGGGCTGCAATAAGCCATCAGCAAAAGGCAGAATACGCTCGGAAGCTTATTTCTCATACTGATTCTTGAAAACGATCCTAGATTTTTACTTAAATGAGACAAACTTCCAGCTTCCGTCCTTTTGTTTTTTCAAAACGCTTAAACCCCAAGAT
>Ga0315288_10013629_pt1 | contig 10176 bp, 10 predicted proteins | sample YL17G11_20_MG_FD_203454 | JGI IMG/M metagenome (GOLD analysis project Ga0315288, IMG submission 203454) | Sediment microbial communities from Yellowstone Lake, YNP, Wyoming, USA - YL17G11_20 | ecosystem: Environmental > Aquatic > Freshwater > Lake > Sediment | place: USA: Wyoming | collected... | reverse complement strand
GCTGACGGTGGACTATCTCGAGATTGACTCTGCCACCAACGCCGATGCCCCCTTGGGCACCCCGACCTTTGCCGGCTACGTGTCCTCCCATCCTGACGTCAAGCTGGTCGTGACCGACCACGGCGGGCTGACCGCCACGCTCGAGACCTACCTGAAGGCCGCCGGCAAGGGGCCTGACGACATCTACGGCGCCGGGTTCGACATGTCGCCTGCCACGCTGGCGGCGATCCGGGGCGGCTGGACCGACCTGGTGATTGACCAGCAGCCCTGGCTGCAAGGGTATCTGCCCGTCCTGCAGATCTGCCTGACCAAGATCTATGGCTTCTCCGGGCTGCACGTTGACACCGGCGGTGGCTTCGCGGACAAGGACAACATCGAATTCCTGGCTCCGCTGGTCGAGAAGGAGATCCGGTAGAGCATATTCGCACTCCTGCTCCTGAAGGGCACGGAGAAGGTACTCTGAAGGAGGAGGTGCGGCAGTAGAACGACGGGGGCAAACGGCCCGCTCGCTTGTGGCATAAGGATATGCGCTGAGCACAAGCACGTCCGGTGCCGTTTGCCCCCTTGTTGTGCAAGGAGAGTATGATGGATTACATACTTGAGATGAGGGACATCTGCAAGTCGTTTGGGGAGGTGGACGCGCTGCGCCACGTGGATTTCGCCGTGGGGGCCAATGAGATCGTGGGTCTCCTGGGTGACAACGGGGCGGGCAAGTCCACGCTGATCAAGATCATCACCGGCTATCACCATCCGGACACCGGCGAGATCTACTTCAACGACGAGAAAATGGAACGCCTGTCCGTCGCCAGGGCGCGGCAACTAGGCATCGAAACGGTCTATCAGGAACGCGCGCTGGCGGACCTCCAACCGCTGTGGAGGAACATCTTCATGGGGCGCGAACTGTCGGGGCCACTGGGTTTTCTCGACGTAGGGAAGATGATGCAGGAGACCCAAAACCTGATGGTGGGCTCTATGGGCTTTACCTCGTCGGCCGTCGTGCCGGATTCCGTCGTCGGGTCTTTCTCCGGCGGAGAGAAACAGGGCGTGGCGATCGTGCGCGCGCTATATTTCGAGGCTGAGTTGATCATCCTGGACGAGCCGACCATGGGGCTGTCGCTGTCGGAGACGCGCAAACTGTTGGACTTTGTGCGCGACATCAAGAAGGCCGGCAAAGCGTGCATTTTCATTGACCACAACGTGTTTCACGTCCATTCGGTCGCCGACAGGGTGGTCGTGTTGGACCGGGGAGCGGTCGCGGGCCAGTTCTCGACGAAGAACATCACGCTCGACCAACTCATGGACAAGATGTATCGCGTGGCGCAGACGGGTAGTCTGGACTGAGAAGGAAGGTGTTTCAATGGCTTCTTGCAATGAAGAACGATCGCAGCCCGGTGGTCTGGCCCGGTTTGCTCGCCGGTATGGACTGCAGATTGGCATCGTGCTTGTCGGTGTGGTTGTGTGGGTGTTGTTCTTGATTGGATCTCCGCAGACGTTTCTCTCGTTCCCCATCTATCAGGCATTTATGTCCACGACCCCCTTCTTTGCCCTCATGGCGCTGCCCCTGACGTTGGTGATCATCGCGGCCGAGATTGACCTGTCGTTTCCGTCGGTGATGGCGTTTGGCATGACGATATTTACCCTCATTCTCAGGGCGACGAACAGCCTGACGCTGGCGTTCATTGGGTGTTTGCTGGCGGGGTTGCTGGCCGGGGTGGTCAATGGGCTCCTCGTCGTCAGGATAGGCATCCCGTCACTCGTCGCGACGATCGGTACCCAGTTCTTTTGGCGCGGCGTGGTGCTGGTCACTACGGGAGGCAACGGGAAGTCGCTCGTCTCGGCCCAGGGGTCGCTCTTGTATGGCACATTGGTGGGCCGGCTGGCGGGGCGCATCCCGGCCCAGATGATTTGGACGATCATCGTAGCGGTCGTCGTGTGGCTGTTCTTGAACCGCCACAAGTTCGGCGCGCACGTGTATTTGATCGGTGACAACGTCGAAAGTGCCAAACTGATGGGTGTCAACGCGGCCCGCACCAAGTTGCTGGTCTTTGCCATCATGGGGGTGGTGGCGGCGTTTGCAGGGCTCGTCGTCAGCCTGGAAGTGTTGTACTTTTGGCCTACGCTGGGTGAGGGGTACCTGATGAGCACCCTATCGTCCGTGTTCCTGGGCGGCACCTCGGTGTTCGGCGGTACAGGCACCATCTTCGGGACGTTCGTGGCGTCGTTCATCATCGGCGCGATCAACGCCGGCATCGTCGCCGCCGGCCTGGCCGGGTTCTGGACGCAATTGATCTACGGGCTGATCATCGTCGCCTCCGTGTCCATGCACGCTGTCCTGAGACGAAGACTGGCTTAGAAATTGGACGCAGATGAACGCGGATGAACGCGGATGAACGCGGATAGGAAGGGGAAATCCGTGTTAATCCGTGTCCGATGAATTGATTGCGGCAGAAAGGAGGCCGCGCTATGAAGCATCGAGAGCGAGTGCGGATGGCGCTCCACCACGAGCAGCCCGACCGGTGCCCGATGCAGATCAGTTTCACCCCAGAGTTTGCTGCCAGGCTCAAGGGCGAACTGGGCCTGACGGACGCCGATCTCCACAACCCGCACGGCGGCGGCAACACGTACGTGCTGGAGCGCGCACTAGACGAAGACATGATTCTGACGTCTGTCGGATGGGCCAATTCGTACTATGCCACGGAAACGCTCAGTGAGGATGGGGTCACCTACACCGACGAGTGGGGCGTGACGTGGCGCAACGTCGAGTACGAGACCCGCTTCGGTACGGGGCGTTACACCGAGATGGTGGGCCATCCGCTGGCCGATGAGCGGGCGATAGACTCGTACCGGCCCCCCGATCCGCACCGGTCCGAGTTGTACGTGGAAGCCGAGCGGGTGGTGCGCGAGTTCAAAGACGAATACTGGATCGTGGGGGTCACGGTCACGACGATCTTTGAGACCGCCTGGGCGCTCCGGGGGTACGAGAGGACGTTGATGGACCTGGCGACCAATCCTGATTTTGTCGAAAGGCTGTTCGACATCCCGTTTCGGTATCACCTGGCAGCGGCGGCGAAACTGGTGGAAATGGGCGTGGACATGATTTGGACGGGGGATGACGTGGGAGCGCAGGACAGGATGCTGGTCTCGCCCGCTACCTGGCGCCGGTTCTTGAAGCCGCGCATGCAGGAATTTGTCTCTACCCTGAAGCGCATCAATCCGGGCGTCAAGGTCGCCTATCACTCGGATGGCTGCATCTACCCGATCATCCCGGACCTGGTCGAAATTGGTGTGGACGTGCTCAACCCGATCCAGCCCAGGTCTATGGACCCCGAAAAACTGAAGCGGGAGTACGGGGACCGCCTGTGTTTCTGGGGTTCGATTGACGAGCAGCATACGCTGCCCTTCGGAACGCCGGCTGACGTGAGGGATGAGGTCATCGCGCGGCTGAAGACGTTGGGCAAGGGTGGGGGGCTGATCTTGGGGCCGACCCACCACGTGCAACTCGACACGCCGCTCGAAAACTTCTGGGCGATGGTGAATACAATTTGTGCCTAACGGAGGAAGCATGAACGCTCGCGAACGAGTTATGCTCGCGTTAAACCACCAGGAACCGGACCGCATCCCCATTGACCTGGGGGGGACGATTTGCTCCTCCATCCACAGGGAACCCTACGTCGCGCTCAAGAAATACCTGGGGATGGAGGTGGAAGCGCTCCGCATGGCGGACTATATCCAGCAACTGCCGTACCTGGATGAACCGCTCCTGGAACGGTTCGGCGTGGATTTTCGCATGGTGCAGTTGCCGGCGGCGACGGCGCCGGATTTGCAGATATTCGAAGAGGGCGGCTATTATGCCTTCATTGACCGGTGGGGCTCCAAGTTGTACATGCCCAAGCAGGGGGGCCTGTATTTCGACTGGGTGGATTTTCCGATCAAGGAGGCCACGCTGGAGGCGCTGGAATCGTACGCCTGGCCGCGGCCCGACCCGCCGGAGGTCTTGGCCCAACTGCGCCAGGAGGCGGAATACCTCTACCGGCACACGGACTATGCGTTGGTGGGCAACGCCATCATCGGCGGCGGCATCTTCGAGCAACCGGCCAGGACCATGGGCCTGGAGAATTTTTTCATGGCACTGGTCAAGGAGCCCCAATTCGCCGACCGCATGATGGAGCAGATTACCGACATCTACGTCGAGTCTTGCAACAACTACCTGGACCTGATGGGCCAGTACATGCACGTGTTCACGTACTGGGACGACGTGTGCGGCCAGGATGGCTGGCTCATCTCGCCGGACCTGTATCGCAAGATGATCAAACCCAAGCAGCGCCGCGTGCTGGAGGCGATCAAGAAGAAGACGAGCGCCAAGGTCTACTATCACAGTTGTGGGGCGATCTTTGACCTGATCCCGGATCTGATCGAACTCGGTTTCGACATCATCAACCCGGTGCAGGTCTCGGCGCGCCGGATGGACACCCGGCGGCTGAAGAAGGAGTATGGCAAAGACATCGTCTTCTGGGGAGGCGGGGTGGACACCCAGCGGGTGTTGCCTTTCGGCAAGCCTCGGGAGGTGGCCGACGAGGTCAAGCGGCGCATAGACGACCTGGCCCCAGGGGGTGGGTTCGTCTTTGCGGCGGTCCACAACATCCAGGCTCTGGTCCCCCCCGAAAACGTCGTCACAGCGTTCGACACGGCGCTCGAATATGGCAAGTACTGATGGCAATGAGGAAACGTGAAACGTGAAACGTGAACCGTGAAACGTGAAACGTGAAACGTGAAACGTGAACCGTGAAACGTGAAACGTGAAATGTGAAATGTGAGACATGCTGCGTATTGCGTGCTGCGTGACGGTGAGGGAGGCATGACGAAACGAGAGGTTGTCAGGCAGGTACTGGAGGGGAAACGTCCCCCCTACGTGCCGTGGAACATCGGGTTGACGGAAGAGGCGCGGGCCAAACTTGAGCAGCATTTCGGCCAGGCGGACCTGGAGGGGGTGCTGCAAAACCACTTTCTCGGGCTGGGGAATGCGATTGGCTTCTTCACCGACCTCGGCCAGAATTGTGTCCAGGACGTGTTTGGGGTGGTGTGGGACCGGAGCATTGACAGGGACATCGGCAACGTGAAAGGCTGCGTCTTGCCGGAGCCCACGCTCCAGGGCTATACCTTCCCTGACCCGTTGGACCGCCGTTTCTTTGCCGACATCCCGGAGCGGATCGAGCGGTTCGGTGATCGCTTTCGCGTCTTTCAGATCGGTTTTTCCCTCTATGAGCGGGCCTGGACGCTGCGCGGCTGGGAGAACCTGATGATGGATTTCCACGACCATCCCGGCTTCGTCAATGACCTGTTGAACAGTATCGCGGATTACAACGTGGCCCAGGTTCACGAGGCGCTCAAGTACGACGTTGACGCGATCTATTTTGGCGACGATTGGGGCATGCAGCGGGGCCTGCAAATGGGACCACGGGTGTGGCACACGTTTATCTACCCGGTGTTGAAACGGATGTACGGGGTCGTGCGGCAGGCGGGCACGTTCGTGATGATCCACTCCTGCGGGGACGTGGACGAGTTATTCGACGACTTGATCGAGATCGGCTTGAACTGTTTCAACCCGTTCCAGCCGGAAGTGATGGACGTGACCTCTCTCCTGCAGCGCTACCGGGGCCGCCTGGCCTTCCACGGAGGCCTTTCGACCCAGCGGACGCTGCCGTATGGTTCCACCGCGGACGTGCGCCGGGAGACCGAAACCCTGCTGGAACTGGGGCGCGACGGCGGGTACATCTTTGCCCCGGCCCACGACGTCGAGGGGGACGTGCCGCTGGAGAACATGTTGGCGTTCATCGAGGTCGTCCAGCGGCAGCCAGGATATACGCACGAGCAATAGGAGAGGTAGGGAGACGCTGATGAATTGGTTGGCCGTGTGCCTGGCCCTCTCGCCGGTGATCATCCTCTTGTTGCTGCTCGTCCTGCGCCGCGCGCCCGCCGACGTGGCAGGTGTCGTCGGGTGGATCGTGGCCATGATCGTCGCCTGCATCTATTTTCAAACCCCTCTGCGCATTGCGCTCCAGGCCAGCCTGGGCGGGATCGTGGCCTCGCTCCCCATTGCCCTGGTCGTGGCGACCTCGATGTTGCAGATGACGATCATGCTGGAGACGGGAGCCATCGCGCGGGTGGTGGCCTTCGTCAAGACGGTGGCGCCCGGTAACCCGGTGGTGCGGATGATGATCATCAGCGTCGGCTTTGGTACGCTGTTGACGGCGCTGGGGGCAGTGCCGGTCTCGATCCTGCCGCCCATCCTGCTCGCCCTGGGGTATTCTCCCTTCGCCGCCATCGCCCTGCCGGCCATCGGGTACGACGCGCTGTGCACCTACGCGCTGTTGGGCATCCCGGTGGTCGTCTTTGCCGGGTTAGTCGGCCAGCCGGTGGATCAGGTTGGCCACTATTTCGCCCGCTTCATGCCGGTGATCAGCACGTGCATCGCGCTGGGGATGTTGTGGATCGTCGGCCGGTGGAGGTTGGTGTGGCGAGGGCTGGTGCCGGCACTCGTCGCCGGGCTGACGGCGGGCTTTATCGCCATCGGCATGAATAGACTGGGGATGGTGACACTCACGGGCATCGCGGCCGGGCTGGGGGTGGTCCTGGCTATGCTCGTCTACCTCAGGGTCACCGGCCGGCCGCTGGTGGACCGGGGTGTACTCCGCCAGGGTGCTTCTTCGCCTGGCCAGGGGAGCGGGCGGGGACTGTCGCTGGGGGCGGCGGTCTCGCCCTGGATCATGCTGACCGTCATCTCGCTCCTGGCCAACGCTCCTTTTCTGCCCTTCTTCGACCTGACTTTCCGGCGCTGGGCGATGCCGGTGGAGATCATCCCCGGTGCTCCGGAGAAGGTGCGGCTGTTGTGGCAGGCCTATTTCTGGATCCTGGTGACGACGCTGCTGGCGCTGCCCTTCCTCAAGCCCACGCGGGCGCAACTTGGCACCTCGCTCCGCAAGTGGCTGAAGCGGGCCCCGCGACCGGTGCTGGCGGCGGCGGTATTCTTCGCCATCGCCTTCGTCATCAATCACTCGGGCAAAGGAGTGGACTGGCAACTGGTGGACCCGGGCCGTAACATGATCTACGTGGTGGCTGCAGCCTCGGCGGGGGCGTTCGGCCGCTCCTACCCGCTCGTCGCGCCGTTCCTGGGGTTGTTGGGCGGGTTCATCAGCGGCTCTGAGACTTCGTCCATCGCCATGCTGACGGCGCTGCACCTCTCGACGGCGGAGCGCATCGGTGCGCTGGGAGTGCTGATCGCGGCCGCGAGTGGGATTGGCGGAGGGCTGGCGAGCGTCATCTCACCGGCCAAACTGCAGAACGCGGCGGCCAGCATTGACCGCATCGGCCAGGAGTCGCAGGTGCTCCGCACGACGTTCGTGATCGCGCTGATCATCACCGCAGTCTGCGCGCTGATGACGTTGCTGTGGGCTTTCTAGCCTACGCCTCTGGGCACTGGGGTTGTAGATGCAATGCGGATGAGTACATCCGTGCCCGTATTGACTTCTGCGCCGGGTTCAGTTATACTTTGGGACATCGCGGATGAGTACATCGCGGATGAGTACATCCGTAAGTCTGGAGGAGACTAGCAGATGAATAAAGACCTGGGCTTTCGACCTGGACGAGGCTGTAGTGTGTGGGTTATCGTGGGAGCGGGCCTCGGGCTGCTGGTGGGCATTGGGTTGACCTGGTACGGGTTCACCCGCACCGGGGGTGGGCAGCGGGCGACAGTCCAGCCATCGGCCACGCTGCCGGCCACCTCACTGCCGTCACCAGTGCCCACGTTGCCTCCCACCGATACACCGCCGCCGACGTTCACGCTACAACCTACCCCGGTTCCGCCGACGGCGACTCCGGCCATCCCCAACGTCGTGGCCGGCGCCGACGGAGCCAACGTCCGCACGGGGCCAGGTATCAACTTCTCGCATGTGGGGTATCTCGACCCAGGCGCTCAAGCGCGGGTCATTGGGCGCTATGGCGGTTGGTGGCAGATTGATTACGGCGGTAGCCCGGGGTGGGTCTATGGCGAGATCGTCACCCCCGCCAACACGGAGAGTGTGTCAGAGGTACAACCGCCTCCTTCGCCGACGCCTGTGCCGCCCACGGCCACTCTTCCTCCTCCTCCTACCGCCACGTCCGCGCCGGCAGCGCCGACGGCCACTCCGGGGCCACCGGCCGGGTTTCGCGGCCTGGTGCCGAACAAATACTGGGTCGAGAACGCGCCTGGTCCGTTTGGGCGTGGTACGGCGATCTGGTTCAACATGGATATCACTAACATGAACGCCGCTCGCCTGGATTACGAGGCACTTGGAACGTGGGTGCAGGAAACCGATCAGTTCCAGAAGAGCTGGAGCAAACAGCACTTTAAGGAAAACCAACACTTTACTTGGCGTGACCATCTCCAGATCGGAGAGGCCGGCACGTACCACTTTTGGATGAGGATCTGTTTCACCGATGGTGTTTGCGTCAATATGATGGGGCCTATCGAGGTGAAGGTCAACTAGCCAGAAGGAGGGCAGCGCATGGAAAACGCGGATGAGTACATCCGTCGAGGGCTGGGAACGAACGTCATCTGCCAGGTGGGAGTAATCGTGCGGGACATCGAGCGTTCGGTCGAGGCGTACAGTCAGATCCTCGGACTGCCCAAACCGCCGATCGTCGTCACGGATGAACCCGAGTTCGCGCACACCCGGTATAGAGGGAAGCCGACGAAGGCGCGGGCCAAACTGGCCTTCTTCGCCATGGGACAGGTCTCGCTGGAACTGATCGAGCCTGTCGGCAGCCCAAGCACCTGGCAGGAGTTTCTCGACGAGCGGGGCGAAGGGGTGCACCACATCGCCTTCATCGTGAAAGACACGGACCAGGTGGTGCAGTACCTGGAGGGCCAGGGCCTCGAGGTGGTGCAACGGGGGGACTATACGGGTGGCCGGTACACCTACGTAGACAGCGCGTCTGCTCTGGGGGTTGTCCTCGAACTGCTGGAGAATTTCGAGACACAGCCGGACAAGGCGGATTAGTACATCCGCATCATGAGGCTCGTGGTGTGCTCACGGCGGGGGAACGATGGGTAACCTGCTCGTCGGCATCGTCGGGTTCGTGGCGGGGCTGGCGCTGGGTGCGCTTGCTACGTACCTGCTCATGGTCTCCAGGACGCCACGCAAGCCGGTGGAGGCACGGGAGGAGCGACCGCGCCAATGGCAGCGCGCGCCGCTGCTTGCCAGCCTGGAGGCGCTGGACCTGGGGATGACCAGCCTGGCCACAGCCGCGCTCCAGGGCGGCGACGGGCTGGCGCCGGAGCGGGCCGCCAGCCTGGCACAGGTGACCAACGCGGTCAACCGGAGCGGTGACGACGTGTTGCGCCGGCTGGTGGAGACGGTGGTGGCCCACTGTGATACTCTGAGTGCGGCCGGGCCAGGCGGCGAAAACCGCGAGCGGCTGGTGCAACAACTCGGCGAGGCACAACGAGAGGTGTACCGCCGTATAGAAATGCTGCTGGGCCAGACGTTCGACTGATCGCGTTATCCGAACATCGAATCCAGCCGGCGGGCCGATTCCGGGTCCTCGTGCGACTCTGGAGCGGGCGCTTCCTCCACCGGGTGGCCTGCCAGTTGGGCGCGCAACTGGCGCACCTCGTTCGCCAGCAGCGTCGCCAGTTCCTCCCACTGTGATAGCCGCCGGTCCCCTTCGGTGGCCACGCCGATCAGCCGTACTACCGCCTCAGTAGGGTCGGGTTGGGCTGCCAGCCATTCGGCAGCCCGCCGATGGTCTGCCTCGTGAGGGTTCAAGTCCAGATGGAACGTGAACGCCATCTTCTTGCTACTTCTCGAAGGTTGCCGGCCGCTGGCCGAAGCGGTAGAGCCCTTCGGCATTGGCCCAGAACGCGTTGTCGAGGAGGCGGGCGTGCGGATACACGCCGTGAATCGCGTCGTAGAGGTACGGCCCTCCGCCACCGCTGACCAGGATGGCATCCAGTTGGGTGGCCTCGCCCCACAGGTCACGGGCGCGAGCGATGACCGCGGTGCGGATGTCGGCGATGACCGGCTCGACCAGTGGTTCCAGGGACACCGGTTCTCCGCGCACGCGCACCTCCATGGCCTGTACGGCCTGGTCCACCTCGTGGGGCAACAACTCCAGCCTGAGCAGGTCCCCCAGCGCCTG
>Ga0315288_10013628_pt1 | contig 10177 bp, 7 predicted proteins | sample YL17G11_20_MG_FD_203454 | JGI IMG/M metagenome (GOLD analysis project Ga0315288, IMG submission 203454) | Sediment microbial communities from Yellowstone Lake, YNP, Wyoming, USA - YL17G11_20 | ecosystem: Environmental > Aquatic > Freshwater > Lake > Sediment | place: USA: Wyoming | collected... | reverse complement strand
GCAGGCGCTCCGGCTTGGTTTCGGCGAACTCGTAGTCCGGGTCGGACCACACATCGACCATCCGGCGCGGCGGCAGGCTCATGAGGAACCCGCCGTACTCGGCGCGGCCGATGCCCGGTCCCACCAGGTGCTCGAAGGGCTGGGTCGAGTAGTAGGCCATGTCCGATTCGTTCTGGTTCTCGCCCAGCCAGGTGGTGTGGTAGGTGTAGCGGTTTTCGCGGTCCTCGTCGAAGATCACCACCACGGCGCCGACTTCGCCGGCGATGCGGTCGAACTGCCGCACGTAGATCTTCTTCTCGTGCCAGTTGCGGATGGTCTCGCGCAGGTCGATGCCGTCCAGCATTGACGTCGTGAACGGCTCGACGCGCATGCGTTCTTCCGAGAGCAGGCTCTTGGCCTTGTGCTTCAGGAACCGGCCATAGTCCTCCACCACCAGGTCTTCGGGAGGGTAGGAGCAGATGGCTTTGCCGTCGATCTCGTGCGCCCACTCGCCCGGGAACTTCTCTTTCTTGCGGAGCTTGAGATGGGCCGGGCGCAGGCGCTGTTTGGGCCTGGGGAGCCTGCGCCGCAGCCTCAGTTTCCGCATGTGGATCCAAACCTCTTCGCCCGAAAGGTTCACCGTCTCCAGTTCGCTCGATTCCTTCTGCGCCGGGTAACGGTTGGCGGTGTTCCAGACTTCCCAGCCGTAGTTGTCGTCCACCACCGCGCGCGCCGCCACGGTCAGATCGAACACCCCGGCCACCAGCTCACCGGCCAGTTGCGCCAGGTTGCGCGTGTAGCGCGCCATCATATGGCGCTGCCAGTGCTCGATCTTGTCGCCGGTGTTCTTTTGATAGGACTGCTCGGCGTCGCGGAACAGGCTCAACTGCGCGCGCTGCCGGTCCGTCAGCGCCTGGTCGGCCATTTCGGCGCGGAATTCTTCGTAGCGCGCCTGCAAGTACGGATACTCGATGGTAATCTCGGCCAGGCAGTCCGGGTGCGGATTCAGCAGATGCACGTCGTAGGATTTCAACGGGCGGCGGCGCTGGCGGCGGGGCTCCTCCTGCGGCTGCTCCATGGCGTCCAGCAGCGCGTCGAGCATGTTGAGCGACACCACCACCAGAATGCGGGCCTCGAGATCGGCGCCCTGGAGTTTCCAGGCCATCGCCTCGGCGTGCTCGGCGATCTCCTCGGTGCGGGCCGCCGGATGCACCCGGTAGGCTTCGACGTACTTGTCGAGCCCGATGCGGCGGATCGAGTACGGGTCCGGATAATTGTCCGGCACGTGGGGGCGGTCGATGACGTCGGGTTCGATGAACAGAATCTCGGCGTCCGCTTCCAGGCCGCTGCGGATGGCTTCGGTGAACGGGTCCGCCGGCTCGACCGGCACATACACCGCCCGATCTTCGTCCTTGCCCTCCTCGTAAACCAGAACCGACATCTCGGGCAACCGCCGCACCGCTTTTCGGTACGCCGGTTCGAGCGCGCGCGGCAACTCGACGGCCACCACCGGCGGCCGCCCGGCGAGGATCGCGCGGCGCAATTCGACGGCGAACTCGAGACGCCCCGGCACGACCGGAAAGTAAGTGAAGCGCCCGCGGCGCAGGCTGTTCAGCTCATCCGGGGGAAGATCAAGGCCGGGGAACATAGCGAAGCGCCTCTTCGCCGAGCGTCTCCAGGATGGCCGTCCGCATGGCGCCCTGGCCGTCGGCCGAGGTCCTGGCGGCGGCGCGCAGCTTCATGCAGAACCGCGCGACGTTGATGCCGTCGCGCACCGTGTAACGCTCGTCGGCCATGTGCGCCTGCTGGAGAAAGTCGGTGACGTAACGCAGGATCTGCTCGTCGCCGAAGGGCAGGTTCTCGTGCAGGATCTGGTACTCCTCTTCACGCTCCGGAAAATCGATCAGAATCTGCGGTTGCAGGCGCGAGTGAATGTACTCGGGCAGGTCGAAGGTCGAGGCGTCGTCGTTCATGGTGGCCACCAGGCGGAACAGCGGATGCGCCTTGAGCTTGATGCCGGCGACGATCGATTCGACATAGCGCCGGGTGTCGAGCAGCGGCGCCAGCGACGCCCAGCTCTTCTCGCTCATCCGGTTGCCTTCATCCACGATCGCGATGCCGCCGCGCAACATGGCCGTCACCACGGGCGAGGCCACATAGCGCAGCCGGCCTTCGCCTTCGATCACCGGCGTGACGATCAGGTCCTCGGGCCGCGTGTCGACCGTGGCCTGCATGATGTAAACTTCGCGGCCCAGGCGCTTGGCCGCCGCGTAGGCCAGCGTGGTCTTGCCGACGCCCGGCTTTCCGATCAGCCGCGGGTTCATCGGCAAATCCTGCGGATCCACCACCAGCCAGGCGGCCAGCAACTGCCGCATCACTTCTTCCTGCCCCACCCAGTTGACCGGGATTTCGTCCGGATGCGCCAGGTGCAGCGGGACGCCTTCGATCTCAACCACCATCAAGACGATTGTAGACGTTTACGACCGGCGCAGGCGCACCGTGCCCCGCTCGGACTTGACCAGCAGGCTGGGACCGCCGCCGTTTACCGCGCCGCGGTAGTCGTTCCGGTAGCGCGAATGGATGCGCGTGGGGATCCGGAAGTCGCTGGAAAGGCCGGCACGCCGGCCCAGTTCGGTCTCCAGGCTGAAGCCTCCGTCGCGAGGCAGCGCCAGGGTGATATCGCCGCGGTAGGTCTCCAGGCGGCTGTTGCGCGTGAGCCCAGCCAGCTTGAATCGCGCCTGCCCGCGATAGCTTTTGAACTGGATGGCGCCCTCCAACCCGTGCGCTTCGACCGAGCCGCGGTAGGTCTCCATCTCCAGGTCCGACTTCAGGTCCCAGACTTCCGTCTGCGACCGGTGATCCTTGATCTTCAGCTTGGCCGTGCGCGGCATCCGGATGGTGTAGTGAACGGCGGGAGACTCGATCACGAAGCCGAACAGGCCGAGCACGCCCCAGTCCCGCCCGCGCAAGCGGCTGTAGTCGCTCTTCACGCGGACCGAGCCCGGCGACGCGTCGATCTTGACGTCCGTCTCGCGCACGGCTTCCGAGTCCCGCAGGAAGTAGCTTTGGTCTTCGATCCGGGCGCGGATCTCGACTTCGGGACGGTCCCAGCCGGAAACGCGAAGCGATCCCTTTTCGGTCTCGACGATCAGCCGGCCATCGGCGGCGAGCGGCACGGTCCGGCTCACCTGCTTTTCCAGTTCACCCGCCGCCGCGGACCATCCGATCCCGGCAGCCACCACGATCAGCCACGCACTTCTCGTCATTCGGGGCCTCTTGTGCTAATACGTCCCAACCCTCGAAAAGTTCCGGGGAACGCGGGGACAGACGGGACGTTCCCCGGGTTTCGCGGGAACGCGGGGACAGACGGGACGTTCCCCGGAAAACCCTGGGGACACGCCTGTGCGGTGCGTGCGGGGACAGGCCGGTGTGTCCACAAGGGACACCCAAGCCAGTCCCCAGCGATTGTTCCCGTGAAGCCAGCCCGGAGTGTCCCCGGATCTTCCGGGGAACGTCCCGTCTGTCCCCACGTTTCCGGGGTAAACTGGGGCGTTGAGCACTCCGACGCCTCCCATTCGGCCGTTGCGTATATGCGCGGTGAGTTTTCTGAACACCGCTCCGCTGGTGTGGGGCCTGGTTCACGGCCGGCAGCGCGGTCTGTTCGACCTGAGCTTCTGCCTGCCGTCGGAGTGCGCCGACCGCCTCGCCGCTGGAACAGCGGACGTCGGCATCGTGCCGGCGATCGAGGCCGCGCGCCTGGGGCTAGACCCCCTGCCGGGCTGCGGAATCGCCTGCCGCGGCGCGGTCCGCAGCATCCTGCTGGTCTCCAAGGTCCCCTACGAGCGCATTCGCGCCGTGGCCGCCGATTCCAGTTCCCGGACCTCGGTCGCGCTGGCGCGCATCGTGCTGGCGCGCCGCTACGGCGTTGCCCCGGAGTTTCTGAGCCGCCCGCCGGCGCTGGAAGCCATGCTGGAGGCGGCCGACGCCGCGCTGATCATCGGCGACCCGGCGCTGCGCATCGATCCCGCCGCGCTCGCCTATCGCACGCTCGATCTCGGCGCCGAGTGGTGGGAACTAACCAGCCTGCCGATGGTCTTCGCCATTTGGGCCGCCCGCCCAGGCTATGCTTCGCCGGAACTCGCCGAAGCGTTGCTCGACTCGCTTCGGTTCGGCATGGAGCGCCTGGACGAGATCATCTCACGCGAGGCCGCCAGCCGCGGCTTCGAGGAATCGCTGGTCCGCGAGTACTTCGCCCGCAACGTCGTGCTGGAGTTCGGCGACGGCGAACGGCAAGGCCTCGAGCGGTTCCTCGGCTATGCGCGCGAATTTGGGATGACACGATGACCCGCAAGCAAGCGCTCGATCTGTTCGCCGACCCGGATCTGATCGGCATCGGCATGGCGGCGGACGCCGTGAGACGCCGGCTGCATCCGGAAGGCGTGGTCACCTACATCATCGACCGCAACATCAATTACACGAATTTCTGCTCGGAGTACTGCACCTTCTGCGCCTTCTACCGCCCGCTGGGGCATGAGGAAGGCTACGTTCTGGAGAAGGAAGCCGTCTTCCGGAAGATCCGGGAGACCATCGAGCTGGGGGGCACGGGCGTGCTCATGCAGGGCGGTCTGCACCCGGAGTTGAAGATCGAGTGGTACGAGGATCTGCTGCGGTCGATCAAGGAGCGCTTCCCGCGGATCTGGCTGCACTGCTTCTCGTCGCCCGAGATCCTGAACATCGCCGAGGTGAGCGGTCTAAGCCTCCCCGACACCATCGCGCGGTTGCGCGACGCCGGCCTGGATTCCATTCCGGGCGGCGGCGCCGAGATCCTGGACGACGACGTGCGGCGGCGCATCAGCCGGCTGAAGTGCACGGCCGCCGAGTGGATTGAAGTGCATCGCGTCGCTCACGGGCTGGGCATGCGAACGACGGCGACCATGATGTTCGGCGGCGGCGAGACCCTCGAGCAGCGGATGAATCACCTGGAAGCGGTCCGCCGGCTCCAGGAAGAGACCGGCGGCTTCACAGCCTTCATCCCATGGACCTTCCAGCGCCAGAACACGGCGCTCGGCCGCCTGGTCCGCGAAGAGGCGACGGCGGTGGAATACCTGAAGACGCTGGCGATTTCGCGGCTGTTTCTGGAGGACGTCCCGAACCTTCAGGCCTCCTGGGTGACGCAGGGGCTGAAGACCTGCCAGCTCGGCCTGCGCTTCGGCGCCAACGACGTTGGCAGCATCATGATCGAAGAAAACGTGGTGTCGGCCGCGGGCGTGCACCACCGGGCCTCGGAAGAAGAGTTGCGGCGCATCATCCGCGACGCCGGCTTCGTTCCCAAGCAGCGCGACACGCTCTACCGCACTTACTTCCTGAGCTGAAGGCTCACAGCCACTGAATCTTGACTTCCTTCTCCAACTGCCGGAACTCCGGATCGCCCGTGACCACCTTGCATCGCAGTTGCTGGGCCAGCGCGGCGGCGAAGCAGTCGGCGTAAGCGAGACGGTGTTTCGTCTTCAGGCGGGCGGCCCGCCGCGTCAAAGCCCAATCGACGTCGGCAACGCGAATGCCGACCTGAAGCAACCTGGCTAGCTCTTGATCGGCGACTTCCTCGGACTTCCTGCGGGCCAGGATGTACCAGACCTCACCGAGGTTGACTGTCGTCATCCATAGAACACGACGGTTCGCGTGTGCGTCCGCGAGTAGTGCTGCCACCGTGGCAGCCGCGGCTTGTTGCTCCAACAGAGCCACCACGGCCCAGCTATCGAGCACCAACAACGGAGGCGACACTCAGCGATCCCTTTCGCGCCGGCGGTCCGCCATCAGTTCTTCAAGCGCGCCGGTGCCTTTCAGGCTGCCCATCAGACTGTGGATGAAGTCCGGCGTAATCGGTTCAAGGACAATGCGGCCTTTCTCTTCAGTTATGGATATCCGAGTGCCCTTCTTGATGCCGTACTTGCGGCGAAGCGCCACCGGGATGAGGACCTGTCCCTTGACCGTCGCCCGGGTGTGCATCAGGCCGTCCATTTGGGTTACCTCCCGACATTAGTATACCACTGGACCCCAGGTATTACCTCCTGAGAATGTTATAACAGCGCCTCGATCCGCCGCGTCGTCGTGTCCCAGGGCCTCGGGGCCGGAGAGGCTCCCAGGCGGAGGCGAGTCGTGGTAGGCTTTTCTTCAGCCGGAGACTGCAATCCATGCCGAAACTTACAATTCGTTACACCGACTACTTTCCCGACGTGATGCGCCGGCTGCGCGAGGATGGCCTGCTGCTGGCGACGGCGGATGCCTCCGGCAAGCCGAATGTCATGACGATTGGCTGGGCCACCATCGGCTCGATCTGGGCGCGGCCCATCATGATCGTGTTGGTGCGCCCGTCGCGGCACAGCTACTCGCGTCTGGAGGAGGTTCCGGACTTCACGGTTAACGTTCCGCCGCACGAGTTGGCGGAGGCGGTGGCGTACTGCGGCAAGGCCTCGGGCCGCGACCGCGACAAGTTCGCCGACAGCGGTCTGAGGGTCGCGGCGTCGCGCCACGTGCGGGCGCCCATCATCGAGCAGTGCGTCATCCACTACGAGTGCCGCGCGGTGCACCGCAACGACCTCGTGCCGGCGGCCATCACACAGGCCATCGTCGATCAGTTCTATCCGCGGGGAGATTTTCACCGCGTCTACTTTGGCGAGATCGTGGCCGCATACGCCGACGAGAACGCCGCGCGCCTCCTGGCGCCGCCGAGCGGCCTGACTACCTTGTAGGGGCCGGACCGCGCAAGAGGAGGCAGGCCAAGGCGGGGGCGCGGAGAAACTGGTCGAAAAGGGGGCCGGGGCTCGGCGAGATCCTCGCTTTGCACCACGAGGTCGCCGTGTTCAAGCGGAAACGGCCGCGGCGCGGCGGCGGGCCGTTTTCCGGCAGACACCAGCATCGCCGCCACGCGCACAATGCATGGACAAAATGGGCATTACGCGGCTGAGGGACGTCCAGGCCCCCCGGCCATTCGCGGTCAAAAAATCAGCTTCAACCCGAACTGCATCTGCCGGTTGGGCAGGCTCGTGCCGCCGATTACGCCGGCGCTGGCCGTGCCGATCGTCGAGCCCGGCAGATCGAAGTGCGGGCGGTTGAAGGCGTTGAACGCTTCGGCGCGGAATTGCAGCTCCGAGGCTTCGCTGATGGGAAGGCGGAAGCTGCGGTGCACCGAGAGATCGAAGGAATTCGTTCCCGGACCGGTGAGCACATTACGGCCGGAGTTGCCGTAGGTGAACTGCGCCGGGAAGACGAAGGCGTCGACATCGAAATAGCGCTGGACGGTCCAGTCAGCCAGTTGTCCGTTGCGGATGCGATTCGGACGGTTGGGCCCTCCCGTGTTGGCATTGTCGAACGACAGTGCCGGCGTGAAGGGGATGCCGCCGGCGAAGGTGGCGATACCACTGATGGCCCAACCTCCGAACAGGTAGCGCGGCACTCCGTTCTGCGCGTAGGGACGGCCGGGTCCGAAGGGCAGCTCCCAGGCGCCGCTGAAGACGAAGCGGCGGGCGACATGGTGGTTTGACAGACCTTTCTGCGATCCCTTGAGGTCGGCCGGATTCTGCACCTGATCGTCCCCCGACGCGCCGCAGTTATCGCAGACCGCGAATTCGCTCGCGGTGTCCAGCGCGCGACCGAAGGTGAAGCTGGCCAGAGACGAGAAGCCGCGGCTGAAGCGTTTCTCGAATTTCGTGGAGATGCCGTGATAGGTGCTGGTAGCCCACGGCGCTGCCCGGAAGACAGGCGCGCGCGTGAAGGCCGCCAGCGGACGCCGCGCGGGAATCGCGCCCGCGCCCGGGACCGGGTTGTTGGCAGGATAGGTGGCCCCTAATCCGAGGGCATGGTTGCCCACGTAATTCACTTCCAGCAGCGAGTCGCGGACGATCTCCTTCTGCAGGCTCAGGATCCACTGCTGGACGTAGCCGGTGCGGTAGTCCTGCTTCCAACTGATGAGCGTCGCGGTGGCGAGCGGGTCGAGCTTGAAGTTCTGCGGCGTGGGCGCCGGCGTCCGCGCGGGCAAGGTTCCGGAGAGCGGGATGGTGCTCGACACGTTGAGCTGGTCGCTGTTGACTGTGTAGCCGCCGAAACCCACGAATGGCGGATTGTTCGTCATACGCCGGTTGACGCCGGTGCCTTCATCCTGGCCGTAGAAAACGCCGTAGCCTCCGCGCACGACCAGGCCCGACGCCGGGGTACGCCAGGCGAAGCCGAAGCGCGGAGCGATGTTGTTCTTATCCGTGTAGATGAGTTCGCGCGGGCGCGCCGGGTTTCCGGCGAAGATGAGTCGGCCGTAGAGGGAATCGCCAGGGTCGAGAACCAGATTCCCGAATTTGTTGTCGGTTTCGTAGAAGGGAGGAGCGAACTCGTAGCGGATGCCGAGGTTCAAGGTGAGCGTGGGCGTGACGGTGAAATCATCCTGGAAATAGCCGAAATAGTTGCGGGTACGCTCGTTCGAGATGCCGCGCGTGCCCACGGTGATGGTGGCAGGCAAACCGAGCAGCAGGTCGGCGATGGGCGATCCGGTGCTGGTGCGGTTTTGCGGATCCTGGCTGAAGACGCCACTGAAGCCAAAGCTGCCGCGCCCTTGCAGCGTCGTGTCGGTAGTGACGCGGAGGTTCTGGAAATCGAAGCCCATTTTGAGGCTGTGCTTGCGGCGCACGATCGAGATGTTGTCGGAAAGATTCCATACGGCGGAGCTTTTGTTCAGAGGCAGGTTGCCGAAGTTAGCCGATTCCACTCCGATGCCGGCATAGCCGGTGGGATTGAAGGTGGGCGTGCCGCTGGTGACGCCGGGGTCGAGCGCGCCCTTGACCACCTCGTCGCGCGGCAGAACGCCATCCTGAATCACCGCGACGCGATTCCAGGCAAAGCGCAGTTCGTTGACCATGGTGGGCGTGATGACGCGCGTGTGGCCGATACCGACGCTCCAGGAGGGTTGATTGCGCAGGGTGCCGTTACCTGCCGGCGCGGGGAGCGGCGCGGGGCGGCCGAAGTCGCCGCCGACGAAGGAGAAGCGGCCGAAGATAGTATCGGCATTCGAGGCGCGGATGTCGCCGCGGAAGGTCCCGTTGTTGAGGCGCGTGGATTCCATCGGATTGATGATGTAGTTGCGCGCGGCGACGTTGACCAGCGGGGCGGGGTACTTGCCGAGTTGCGCTTTGCCGACGGGGTCGAAACGCGAAGAAGGGATCAGGTTACCGGGGAAGACGGTACGGATGGAGCCGGCGCCGTTGGGGTTGGGGCGCGTGGTGAGGGGATCGAATACACCGCGTGCGCCGAAGTTGCCCTGCCGGTCGGCGAGCAGCGGCACTGTGTTGGCGGTGGTGGTGGCGCTGCTGATATGCGTGCGCTCGTAAGCTCCGAACCACCACATGCGGTCCTTCTTCACGGGGCCGCCGGCCGAGCCTCCCAATTGATGTTGGATGAAGAGCGCCTTGCTGGTGCTGGAGAGCTGGAAGAAGTCCCTGGCATCGAACGCGTTGTTGCGCAGGAACTCGAAGGCCGTGCCATGGATTTGATTGGTGCCGCCGCGCGTGACCACGTTGACGACGGCGCCGGCGGAGGCCCCATATTCGGCGGAGAAGTTGGCGGTCTGGACTTTGAATTCGGCGATGGCTTCCAGCGAGGGACGCATGGCGTCCCGCTGGCGGTTATCGAGGCCGCGGAGATAGTTCTGATTGCGCGCTCCATCCAGCAGGAAGGCGTTCTGCAAGCCCCGATTTCCATGGGCGGAGAACGTTTTGTCGCGCGAGCGCACGTTCGGCACAGTGCCGGCGGTAAGGTTGCCGAGCTGGAGATAGTTGCGCCCGTTGAGCGGCAACTCGAGGAGCGTGCGCGAATCGACCACCTGCCCGATGCTGTGAGTTTTCTGTTCGACAAGCGGCGATTCGGCGGTGACGGTCACCTGCTCACTGACGTCGCCGGGTTCGAGTGTGAAGCGAAGGTCCAGAACTTCATCGACACGCAGGGGGATTGCCTGACGCGTGAGTTTCTTGAATCCCGGGAAGGTGACCTCGACCGTGTAGGTGCTGGGCCGCAGCAGCGGAGCGGTGAAGTTGCCGAGTTCGTTGGTGGTCAGGGTTCGGACCACATCGCCCGTGTCCGTCCCGACGATGCGGACCTGGGCTCCGGAAATTACCGCCGCGCTGGAGTCGAGAACGGCGCCGGTGAGGGTGCCGCTGGA
>Ga0315288_10013627_pt1 | contig 10177 bp, 5 predicted proteins | sample YL17G11_20_MG_FD_203454 | JGI IMG/M metagenome (GOLD analysis project Ga0315288, IMG submission 203454) | Sediment microbial communities from Yellowstone Lake, YNP, Wyoming, USA - YL17G11_20 | ecosystem: Environmental > Aquatic > Freshwater > Lake > Sediment | place: USA: Wyoming | collected... | reverse complement strand
ATTCAAGGCCTGACCGGTGCTCCAGGCGCTGATGGTCTTGACGGCGAAGACGGTTCTCCTGGGCCGCAGGGTCTACAAGGAGCACAGGGCGATCAGGGCCTTACCGGACCACCAGGCCTTGATGGTCTAGACGGCGAAGACGGACTCATCGGACCACAAGGCGTTCCTGGTTCGCAGGGCGTTCAAGGTCTCCAAGGGCCTCCTGGCCTAGATGGTGACGATGGCGAATACGGTGACCGTGGACCGCCAGGTCCACAGGGTCCACAGGGTCCGCAAGGAACACCAGCCGCCCCAGGAGCGGCCGCTTACGGTGAGCTTTTCATCGTCGATAACGCAACATCGGTCTCGTTGCCGCTTCAGAATGTCTACTATCAGATCCTTACCAACTGGGCGGCTGGCGATAACAACGGATTCACACCAGACCCGTCTAATGGAAATCTCATCTGTGTCACGCCCAGCATTTACAGGATTTCGTTCTCGACCACGATCGATCTCGCATCAAACAACGAGACACTCCAGTTCACTGTCGCCAAGAATGGCGTACCTATTACTGGATTTGAGCAGGAGGTCAGGTTCCACCAGACCGGCGACCTCAGCAACGTCACTCTCACCGGCATCGAACCTGTAGCGATCTCAGATACTATCTCCGCATGGGTTGAATGCACGACAGCGGCGGGCCGCACAATCACCGTAATCGAGGCGAACCTTGCCTGTACAGCGATCGCCGGCGCCAAAGGCGATACAGGCATGCCGGGTCTAGACGGAACAGACGGTGAGGATGGTTTCCCAGGACCTCAGGGCGCTCAGGGAGGTCAAGGTCTTGGTGGGCCCCCCGGACTAGACGGCGCCGATGGTGAGGAAGGCCCTGCTGGTCCTCCAGGCCTTATTGGTGCGACAGGCCAGACCGGCGCCCAAGGAGCTGCCGGGCCTCCTGGTCTTGACGGCATCGACGGTGAGGACGGACAACTCGGTCCTCCGGGCGTGCCTGGACCGCAAGGCCCGCAGGGCATCACCGGCGCAACCGGACTCGATGGACAGGATGGAGAAGACGGACAGGCTGGGGCTCCGGGGCTTCCTGGACCACAAGGTCTTCAGGGCATCGCCGGTGCCCCCGGGCTCGACGGACTTGACGGTGAGGAGGGGCAACCCGGCACGCCGGGCGCGACTGGTCCACAAGGTCCGCAGGGTGTTCAGGGTCTCATTGGTCCGACGGGGCTCGACGGAACGGACGGCGAGGAAGGGCCGCACGGACCTCCAGGAGCGACCGGCGCCACCGGCGCCACCGGCGCCCAGGGCATCGCTGGTGCGCCCGGTCTCGACGGCATTGACGGCGAAGACGGTTTAATTGGACCGCCAGGTCCGCAAGGCCAGCAAGGCGTTCAGGGCCTTACCGGAGCACCTGGTCTTGATGGAACTGATGGCGAGACGGGCTCGCCAGGCCCAACCGGCCTCACTGGCGCTCAGGGAGTTCAAGGCCTAACCGGAGCGCCTGGGCTTGATGGGGCCGACGGTGACGAAGGTATTCCTGGACCGCCAGGTACTCCGGGTGTGGCCGGCGCAGTCGGACCACAGGGGCTTTCTGGGCCGCCTGGCTTGGACGGTATTGACGGAGAAGACGGACTTATCGGTCCGCAAGGACCACAGGGAGTCCAAGGCGTACAAGGCCTAACCGGCGCTCCAGGCCTAGACGGCGTCGATGGTGAGGACGGACCTCTCGGACCTCCGGGCATCCCAGGACCTATCGGACCGCAGGGTCCGTTCGGGCCAGCCGGTATTGACGGTGAAGACGGGCTAGATGGGCCGCCCGGCGCTCCGGGTGCAACTGGCCCGCGAGGCCTGACCGGCAATCCAGGACTTGATGGCCAGGACGGAGAAGACGGACTGCCCGGCGCACCCGGGATTACAGGAGCCCAAGGAATCCAGGGTAATCAAGGTCTGCAGGGGTCGCCGGGCATCGATGGGCTTGACGGCGACGACGGCCTGCCCGGTTCACCAGGTGCGCCTGGAGCCCAGGGTGCACCCGGCCTTCTTGGTCCTCCGGGTGTCGATGGCGAAGACGGCTTGGACGGGCCTCCAGGTGTTCCGGGAATCAGGGGCGCCCAGGGTCTGTCTGGTCCACCTGGACTTGATGGTACCGATGGTGAAGACGGCCTACTCGGTCCTCCTGGTGTTCAAGGCGTTCCAGGATTGCAGGGTCTCGCTGGGCCTCCCGGCATGGACGGCCCTGAGGGCGAGGATGGGCCGCCAGGTGCACCAGGAGTTCAAGGCCGGCCTGGAGTTCCAGGTTCGCCCGGAGCCATTGGTCCAGCCGGACTCGATGGTTCAGACGGTGATGATTCCGTCATTCCTGGCCCTCCTGGGCCGCGCGGCGCAACTGGCCTTACTGGTCCGCCTGGAATTGGCCAAGACGGCGAAGACGGCGAGCCCGGTTTCATGGGCGGCGGCAGCGCTACCGGTGGTTCCGGTGTGCCTGGCGTACCACGTCAAGCTCTATGGGTGGAAGTCTTCGCCAACAAAACGATCACCACAACTACTTGGCCGCACGCGAACACAACGCTCAACGCGGCAGGCGCGCTCCCGACTGGAACGATCACGGTTGTCTCCACAGCCGGATTTGGCTTCACGACTATCACTCCCGCCTCGAACGGAACAGCGCTCCCGACCGGAACGATTAACGTCGTCTCGACTGTCGGATTTCCCAGCGCCGGGACCATTCTGGTCACAACAACCACTGGCGTTCAGACGGTCACCTACACAGGCATCACCGGAACGACATTCACGGGCTGCACGGGTGGCACTGGCACCATGTCAACCGGTAACGCGGTGGCCTCACCGAACGGTGGGAAGATCACTGTCGAGTCGGACGTGGGCACGCAGACAATCTCTTTCACTGGTATCACTGCGACGACCTTTACGGGCTGCACCGGTGGGACCGGAGCGATCGCGGTCGGAAACCTTGTCCGAGCGATCGTGAAAGCCACGATCGCCGCAGGCTCGAACAACGTCGCGCTTCCAACTGGAACGATCAACGTCAACTCGACTTACGGGTTTCCGAGCAGTGGAAGTCTCACGATTTACACGACCGCCGGGTTCGTGACCGTCGCCTACACCGGAAACACACCGACTACGTTTACCGGCTGCACCGGTGGCTCTGGGAACATGCTGACCGGGAACCTCGTCGTAGCGATCACGGCGCAGGACCTTCTGCAGCTCAATATCGTGACGAGCAGCTCCAGCAACATACTCTCGATATTCGAGACCTGCGCATCGAACGCCACGAACAACTCAGTCGTCTTCTTCCGACTGATCTACGATGGCGCGGTCGTTCGTGGCGGCTCCACGAAGTCGAACGGTGGTAACGCGGCCACGGGAACGACGATCGGCAACCAGCAGAAGAACGTCGCGCAGGGCGCGCACGTTCTCGTCATTCAGTGGCGCGTGAACTCAGGCACGGGACAGGTGCGTCCGAACATCGCTGAGGATGAGAACGCCAGTCTGCTCGCGCAGGAGACGTCCTAATGGCTGACTACACCTACCAGATCTCGACTGACTTCCCTGGCGGCGTCTGCAACGAGGACAGCTTCTCGGTCGAGATCCAAGCGTCGAGCATCGTCACCGCGCTTGTCTCCATGGCTCGGAGCGGTAACACGCTCACGGTCACGTTCGCAAGCACGCTCTCCGGCGCTGAGAAGACGACGTTCGACGGCGACGTATCGAACCCTGCCGGTGGTTTGATCGCGGCGCACGACCCGGTCAGGCTACCAGAGTTGTCGCGCACCGTGCAGATCAAGACTACGGCCACGCTCTCCGCAGACAAAAACAACTTCGGCGGCCCTGAGTCTGCTGGTTACGGCATGTTCCGCGTGTCGTCATCGCTGGCAGTCAACATTACTGGACTGGGTCAGGGGGTGGAGGGGCGCGTCGTCTCTTTCCACAACGTCGGCGCCTACACAATCACGCTCAAGAACGAGTCGGCCTCTTCTGCGGAGGTGAATCGGTTCTCCCTTTCCATGGATCTGGCTCTCGCGCCGAGTGAATGCGTAGCCTTTCAGTACGACGCTGTATCACAGCGGTGGCGCGTCTCGCAGATCTTTCCGGTGATGCTCGGTGACGCTGGTGCTGGTGGTCGAAAGGGAATGGTCCCGGTTCCCGGAGTCGGCGACGCCACCAAGTTCCTGCGCGGCGACGGCACCTGGGTCACCGTGGCGGGTGGTGCTGTTCTCGCTCAGGCGGTCTCCACGCCGAATGTAATCGACGACTCGCTGGCGCAGCCGCCGACGATCGCCGGCACCGTCTCGATCACGAATGGTAGCGCCACAGTCACCGGCACCGGCACGGCGTTCACCACGGCGCTCGCCGTCGGCATGGTGATCCGGTTCAACGCCCAGACGGGCACGAACTACACGATCCTATCGATCGCCAGCAATACGAGCCTGACGTTGACCGCGAACTACGGCGGGACCACGAACGCAAGCACGACCATTCGTGGTGTTCGTGAGTCGGACGCTTACATCGTCGGCACGAGCCCAGCCGGTGACTGGTCCACCTTCGCCAAGGGTGATCTGGTTGTATGGACGGGCTCCGCCTGGACGAAGCTGCTCACCGGAACTGGGTCTGCGCCAGCAACGAACACGACGGTCCTCGTCACGGCCTTCCAGGGTACGGCCGCCGGAGCCTTCGCCGGCCAGAGCGGCAAGATCGGTGTCTATAACGGCGCTGCCTGGGCGTTTACGTCTCCGACCACAGATCACAAGCTCACGGTGATCGGTCTGGGTGATCCGCTCGAAGGGGCTACCGCTGTCTACAGGCTGACCAGCGCCACCTGGGCGATCACGGCTCCTGGCTTCAGGTTGACGACGCTCACGGGCTCGAACACGACGACCAGCACGTCGGATACGGTCGTCGGCCTGGGTATTCAGCTTGTGCCTGCGGCCGGCGTCTACGAGGTCGAATTCTTCGGTGGAGCTGCGAACTCCGGCACTGGTGCCACCGCGACCTGCATCATGACGCCTTACGCAGCCGGTGCGGCGCTTACGACCGCGATTTCGCGCGTCAAGTCTACGGCGGCCACGAGCGGCGGCACGAATATCTCCGGGTTCTACGGCGCGGCCAATGGCGTCGTCCTGAACGGCCTTCAGAATGTCGAAGGCCGCTGGAAGGTCGGCGCAAACACTGGAACCCGTTACGAAGTGGCCATCAAGATCCGCCGAGTTCGCTGATGCGCGCATTGATCGTTGGTAATGCTCAATGACTGAATTAGAATGCCTCCCAGGAGGAGGATCTAATTATGGGTCAATACAACTACCCGATTGCCTCAACGATCCCTGGTGGGCAGTGGATGCCACCTGAGAACACGTCCATGAGCGATCATCTCGCGTCACTCATTCGGGCGAACATCGCCTCGCTGGCTACGGACACGCCCGACAACCAGCTCTTCACGATCGGAAGTCAAACGCTCAATGATGTCGAGACTCTGATCATCGAGACGGTCACCGATCTGACCACCGATGAGAAAACGATCCTCGACGACCTGGTTCCGCGCTGCGCGGACTACTTCATCGTCACGACCGACGGCGGTGTCACCGACCTAGGCGAGCCTTCCGAGATCAGTCAGACCGCCGGTCCGACGTCTTCGGTCACGGTCACACTCAAGTGGAAGAACGGCGCTGGTGCCGATTCGAACGGGCACGGCGACACGGTGCTAATCACACCCGCCGCGCTCCTGCCAATTGACAAGACTTCAGCAGTCATTGACGCGAACGGTAAGGCTAGCTTCATCGTAGGTGCGTCACTGTCGCGCGGTAGCGTCGCGATCGCGCTCACTTCGGACAATCTGCCTGTCCGCAACCTCGTCGCGAAGTGGTCGTAGGAGGATCGCCATGAACATCAAGTTTCTTAAGGAAGGCGTCTCGGTCACCGCAGTTGAGATCAAGGCCGACCAGAGCACGACCCAGTCGCTCGTGGTCTCGAACGATTCCGGTCCAGCCTCCGCTGGTCAGGACGTCACGATTGAGACCAGTGCTCCATTGTTCATCGATAAGATCAAGGGCAAGCTCGACGCCACCGGCAAGCTCACGCTCGTTGTGGGTCCAAGCTTCGGCGCTCGCGGCGACGTACAGTTGGTCGCCCGTTGTAAGAACAAGACCGACGCGCTCAAGATTCGATTCGTCTGAACCAATCAACAGAGATTCATAAAACGAAACGAGGCCGGGAGAAGTTCTCCCGGCCTCGTCTATCTGTAGAGTTGAGTTAGTAGGTGTTAGGCTACGCCGATTTCACCCTCAGCGGTCAACGTGAGAGCCAGCGTCGTACCGGCGCCACCGTAAATGGCGTCCGAGGCGTTGACGCGGAGAGCGCCGTACCAGTCCATGTAGCTGTTCGCGGCGACCTGCATCAGGGTGCCAACGACTTCCGTGCCCGCTAGGTTAGCGCTCGTCACCGTCAGAACGGACTGCGCGGGGTCGAAGAAGATCGTCGCGCCACCACCGACCGTCGTGGTGCAACCAGTGAAGGTTGTAGCAGTGATGCCGGTGTAGGTGACGGTAAGAGTCACAACAACGCCAGTGACGGTTGTGACGCCAAACGTGGTGAGCGTGCCCGAAGCCGGGAACCCAGTGGTCGAGACGACGGTGAGCACACCGGCGCCAGCGAACGAGTTGCTGGCAACGCCGGCCATGGCGGGTGCCGTCGAGGTGGCCGCACTCAGCCAGAGCGAGAACGTGGCCGCTGCTGCGGTCTTATTGCTGATGCGAATGTGACGAAAGAGCGCGTAGGTTGAGACAATTGGAAGCTCATCACCAAAGCCACCGATGGCGACCGGCGGGTTGAAGATAGGTGTGGTGGTCGTTGTAGTCAGCGCGACCGGACCCACACGAAACGGACGATTGCTTGCCATGAGATCGATCTCCCTCTACAGCCTAGTTGCTCCGATGATAGCCTGAATGATGCACTCAAGCTAGCCGAAACACGTCCAACTCTTCCGAGCCCTTGGACACGGCCGGTGATAATACTCTACCGCAAGAGCATCGCATACGGTCTTGTGATAGGTTATGCTCTCCAACCAGGAGAGTCTAGTGGAATCATCAGCTACGGCTGCTGTCGAGGTTAGTCCTATGGAATTCGTGCTCTCTCCTGAAGATCGCTACCACCTTATGCAGCTCTCCGCAGAGGTGCGCATCAGGGCTGAGGAGTTCGCTTTGGCGCGCGTGAGGCTCGACGCAGCTAAGGCGCTTTCTGATGCTGCCGGCGATGTCGTACTTGCTAAGATGGGAGTGCCCAAAGAGGCGCAAGACGTTACGATAGACATCAATCAAGGCGTCCTGCGCTTCCAGCTTCCAACTAGCTCGTAACCGTCCGAGCGAGGATCTGTAAATGGCTACGACTAAACAAGTTCTTCGACTGCAGAGCGACCAGCTTCTTGATGGGCCGACCATCGGATCAGCTGTCAATCTGAAGCACCTCGACGATACGCGTCGACTCCAAATAGTTTGGGTTCAGCCAGCGACTGATCCATCGTCTCTACTATTTAGAGATCCGGGGGCGCTTCCAGCTGCCGTCGGAACAGTCTCAGTTATCAACACCAGCGCAGCCGTTGTTGGAACTCTGACTACGTTCTTGACGACGTTTGCGGTCAACCAGCTGGTTCAGTTCGCTAGCCAACCAAACATTGTCTACAAGATCCTATCGATCACGGACAACTTCAATCTAGCGCTTACGACCGCCTATACTGGTTCTACCAACGCCTCAACAACGGTCACCAGAGCCGCTGGCGATGCTGTTGTCTATGAGAACCTACCGCAGGTCCTTACAAACAAGAACTTCTCTGATCCATCAAACATTCCACCGTTCGACCCAACGGTTGCCCATCTGCCCGGCCAGGCCGGCGGCCAGACGATCCACGGTGGAACCGCCGCGAGCGAGAACCTCGTTCTCCGCTCGACGACGAACGTCACAAAGGGCTCCGTTCAGATAGATCAAGATAACCTGGTGATGGGCCTCAATAAGAACATCACTGTAAACGGTGGTGAGCTTACTGGTCTACCAGCTGTTCCTACTGGACCAACAGCATCGGCCTCAAAAGCTTATGTCGATTCCTCAGTCTCCGGCGGCGCGGCATGGAAAGAAACTCTTCTAAGCGCCGTCCAGCTCGACAATACAAATGACGCTATTGCACAGGCCGATGCCTTCTTCTTTGCCGGCAACCCGATAGCTGGCGATACGTTCATCATTAAGGATGGCACGACAACCGAGACGTGGACATTCCAGGCGGTGGCCGCCGCCTTTACACCTGCTGTTGGTGGCACAGCAACTATCTCACTAAATAATCTCTCTGGCCGCATTAACGCTGATTCAACGAAATGGGCCGCCACTGTTTTCACGACGCTGCAGTCGATCAATCCCGGTGGTAGCGTGATGATCGTCTACCGCAAGGTCCCCACTGCGGTTGTCGTGGACCGCATCTTCGGCGTACTAGGCACGCAATCGAACGCCAAGTACGTGAACTACAATGGGTTGACCGACTACCGCAGCAGCACAGTCGTAACGTTGTCTGCAGTCGATCCAACTACTAACACGTTTGGGTTTGGCCGCATTACAGCTGGCCTCTCACCAGGCGAAGCTCACATCGTCCGCGCTGAAGACAGCGTCTACCTCTGGAATGATGACCTCGGCATCTGGCAGCTCTCCGGCGGCGCAGTTTCGCTTGCTACCTCCGGCGCTGGCGGCGGTGTCATCGGTCAGGCGACCTTTGATTCCAGTAAGGGCCTTCTGGTCACAGCTGGTGTTACCGAAGTAAAGGTTGACACTACAAGCATCAATTTCAACGGCAGCGGTCAGCTTCAGCTGGCCGGTGGCGGCATCGCGGTCGCAACATCGGCATCCGGTGGTGGCACACAGGGCATCGTAACCGCCGACTCAGATCTCGGGCTCCAGATCACCGCCGGAGTGATGCGAACCAAGATCGACGGCTCTTCGATCGTCTACGACGGCCTTGGACAGATGAAGTCCACGCCGGTCGCACTCAATCCGATCGGCACAGTCTCCTTCGCAGCCCTGCTCACGCAGAACATCAACTCTCCAACTACGGTCCCTGGTACGGCCGCCGTTACCAACCTAGTTGCTTCTGTTGCCGGCACCGGCACAGCCTGGCTAACGTCGCTCTACAACGGCGCGTCTATCCAGTTCTCCAACCAGATAGGCACCTTCTATACGGTTCTCTCAGTCGTCAGCAACGTAAGTTTGCTCCTCACCGTGCCATTTACTGGTGCTACAAACGGTGCAGTCACAATAAGTTACAACATTGCGCCGCCAATCTCTGGCGTTGTCTCAGCAGACATTCCGACTCAGCGCTACCAAGACGCCACCGTTCAGGGTCAGTTCTTCGACTTCGTCGTACCGGAAGACTACGACAACGGTCCGATTAGCATCCTAGCCGCCTACCAGATGAGCACGGCCGTGGCGGCCAACGTTCGGATTAGAACGCAAGCGAAGATCGTTAAGGGTGGCGGCACAGTCGACACTACGACGTTCCCGTTGGCTGGGTCCACGATCACACCGCTGGTCACTACGAACTTTACGCGATCGACGCTGCTCTCGATCACCAGCGGAACGTTCGCTAAGGGCGACACGATCCAGTTCTATTTCGTTAGAGCTGGCAACGACACGGCCGATACTCACACCGGTGAAATGGTCGTCGTCGCGTTCGAGGTGAGCTACACGGGACAGGTCGCTACACGGGCCGCCGTTCAGTCGGCTGACGTCTTCGGACCAGTGTCCGGCTTCCCGGGTCCAGCGGTCGGGGCCTTCAATGCGGACATTCCGACCGCCAACTACTCCAACGCCGTTGATCAGGCGGCTGCCGCTTACTTTATCGTTCCCGATACGTGGGACGGAGTTAGTGATGCCTACGTCCGCGTTCAGTACGCGCTTGCGACAGCGGCCGCAGGTAACATCGATCTGCGGACATCAGGTAATGTCGCTGACGTAGTCAGCGGCGCAACAAACGTGATCCCATCGTTTGATGGTATTTTTGCGGTCACCGCTGATACCAATCCGCACAGGACCTCGATCATCAGGTCGATCCCGGCTGCACTGTTGTCGAAGGGTAGCTTCATCGAGCTGGCGATCCAGCGATTCACGGCCACGCCCGGTAACTCGGCGGCCGTCCTGCAGGTCCTAA
>Ga0315288_10013624_pt1 | contig 10178 bp, 13 predicted proteins | sample YL17G11_20_MG_FD_203454 | JGI IMG/M metagenome (GOLD analysis project Ga0315288, IMG submission 203454) | Sediment microbial communities from Yellowstone Lake, YNP, Wyoming, USA - YL17G11_20 | ecosystem: Environmental > Aquatic > Freshwater > Lake > Sediment | place: USA: Wyoming | collected... | reverse complement strand
TCCAAAATCTGTGCCAACGCACGAATCGCCGCATTCTTCCGATCTAACGTTGCGTTTCGCATCGTTTGTATCGTCGCGTTCATCGTTTCGCTCTTCCGGTAACGCTCGTGTCACTGATTTTGGTGGCGGTGTTGGCGAGGGTGGAGCAAACAAGAGGCCGCGTCTTTACGCCGGGCGCCACGTCCCGGGCGTTGACCTCGGCCTCTCTTTGCCCGGAGGTTGTCTCGGGCTATGGTGAAACGGCCTTAGAAGCCCCGTGGCGGCAGCGAGCGCCCTGCGCGGGGTTTGCTAAGGCCGTCGGATACATCGGCGCTTTCAGCGCCGGGAACGGCGTTTCTTGTGGCTTTTGCGAAACCTACCGCTTGCCGTTCGCGGCGGGAGGCGGTGCTTGCGGGTTTTTCTCTTTCGGGGCATTGGGGAACTCGGCCTCCGGTTTCAACGTCCTGATCTCGCGCTCAAGGTCTGAGCAGCGGTCAGCCAGTCGCTTGAGTGTTTCTTGTAGTGAGTAAGTTTGCTGCATGGACTGAATAACCTCCTCCAAGTTTCACGGTATCGTTAGGGCAACTTGAGTCGCCCCGTTTGATTTCCTGTTTGATCCACTGAACATCGTTTTTAACGACAGCTATGTCTGCCGCCAGAGTGGAATAGAAAACGAATCCGGAGAGCAACGCTCCCGATAGTGCGGCGATAGCGATTTCATAAAAGCGTTTGATTCCTACGGAGTCAGATCGCAAAAGTTTTCTCCATAGTTTTCAAAACGGCCGGAGACACACCACCAAAATTCATTTTCTTGGAAGAGTTCACCGTTGTGTGTGAGCCGTATAAAAGGAAACCCGCATCCGAGTTGCGCGGCTTCATCTTCCACAGAATAGAACAATTTGACGGGCGGATCGAATGTGAAGCGTTGGTCGTCTGCATAGTATCCTGCGAACGCTTCTTCTTCAAGGACGAAACCAGAACTGGAAAAAAAGTGGTGACGGAAAAAATGAAAATCGTTATTCCCCGGGGTGTAACTTTTGGTAAATAATTCCACCGTGGAAAAATCAAAAAACTTGGTTTGTGCTTCTCGCCGCATCTTCGCCGAAATTTGTATTCGGTCAATGCTGACAACTCGAAATTTCGGAGCGCCTTTAACGGTTGCAAGCATATGCGACGGGTCCCCGAAAATCGAACATTCCACTATTGGACCGGTAAAGTGGATGCGTATGTCTTCGATTTGCCAATTTGCTCCGCGTTTGGATTGACTCAAAACTCCCGGAAAAAAAACGGTTGGAGCAAAAACTAAGTAAGTGAAACCGTGATTGAAAAAGTCTTGCTTGAGTTCCTCTGTTGCCGGCGAATAAATCCCCGGCGAGGAAAGCCGCAAGTGTGCTATTCGGCAGTTTCCGAGCGGTACTGTTCCGCCTTCGATTAGAGGGACTTCCACTCCCAACTCCGTATAGAGAGTGACGCCTCCCATCAAAAGCGGATACCGATTCTCGTCCGTTTGCCAGTAGCCGGATGTGGAGTGAAAATTGTGAATCGTGTGGACGGAGTAAGGAACGTTCTCGACGTTGCCGAGCGGTATGTCGATGTTTCGCGTTCCGCGTTCAGCAAAACGACTCCACGGCAGCGCCACGTAGAAGGCGCCGCCACTGAGTGGAATTTCGATTTTGATAATCGGATGCATCATTCCGGAACCGGGGAGGGAACGGTTTCTCCGTAGTGCTGCCAACGGCCGGAAATGTGAACTCGCAACTCAAATTCAAGAAGAGCCACGTTTCTGAAAAACCAGAACGAAGCATGACCTAAACACTCATTGGCCACTTCTCCGGCTCTGTCATAAAGCAGTTTAATCGGAGGATCAAAAGTTTCCGAATAAGAATCTCCGACCTTTCCGGTTACGAGTGGAGTCGCCGAGACATTCGTGCAAAGCGTCCGGCGCCAAAGTTCGATATTTTCAGGAATCCCCGCCGTCGTTCTGACATAGAGACAAATTCTCGGATAGCTGACCATTCCGCCGACGGGAACAGTAGCCAGTAAGTTGACATTGATTCGGTCAATTTCCCAGACTCGGTATTCCGGGTTACCCTTAAAAAGATTCAGGCAAAACCCCGGATATACGGCCGGGTCAAAAATTATTCTATTGGTCGCCGCCTCCGCGGTGTCTGTTAATGGCCATGTGAGTTGCCATTGTTGGCCACGGCGTGCAATTGCAGTTACTGCCGGAAAGTACGCAACTGGCGCGATAATGATATAGACAAACCCGTCCACGGCCATTATTTTGCGAGCGCCGTCTATGTAATCCAAAAACAACGGCGTGGACAAATGAAGTGTGAGATTGTCAACTATTCCGATGGGAATAGTAGTGCCCTCTTCGAGTGGAATAAGTACGTTTCCGCGAGTGAACATACCAACGCTTGCACCCGGCCAGCGTTGTATAGTCTCAGCCGCTTCCGATGCCATAGTTCCAAGCGGGGGATTTCTAAAATTGTGTACGACGTGAACAGCATACGGAACCTTAGCCGGGTTACCGAAATTTATCTTAATATCTTTTTTCCACGCTTCAAGAAAGCGTCTCCACGGCATATAATAGTAGTAAACGCCGGATTGCGGAGAAAACGTTACATCATTCATAGACGGCTCGCCATTCCGAGATTTGCTCGAGTGATTGCTTTCGTGGCATAACTTTCCACAGCGGACGGGAGCGGAAAACGAGCGGCGGCCAAACGACGCCACTCCGTCGGCCCGAGGTTGTAAGCGGCGCAAACGTCAAACCATCGTCCAGTCATGGTATAGGCGTCAAACAGTTTGCGGAGATATTTGGTGCCGCATCGGATATTGTTGTCCGGGTACAACACTCCGGCGGAAGTTCCGAGCCATGCAAGTCTCATTTCGTCAATCACGGCGGCGATAGCGGCCGCTTGTTCCGAAAGATACGTTTTTGAATCTCTTCCCTCCACTTGAACATGTGCTATGGCCCTTTCTCGCTGCTTTTCCGTAAGCGTCATATCCGGAGGCAAAAACAAAGCTTCTTCGTCAACGTCCCGGGCGCAAATGCGAGTGACTTGCATCAAACCACAAGAGGCGTTTTGATAAGCGGCGACTGTGCGGACATCGCGCGGATTAGTTGCCGAGGCGTCTCCGCTTGACTCGTTCCAAATGATTGCCAGAATGAGAGCGGGTGGCACGTTGTATTGAGCGCCATAGGTCTGCGCAAAGGAACGCCACAGCCCCGGCCCGGAGTCCCAAATGTGTCCGGTCTGCTTGTTTACTGTCCGCGTTATCGGAAACGGCGGAGGCGGGTCAGGAAAGGCTTCTGTAAGCATTCTGGGGTCTGTATAGCGGTCTGGGTCTGACGTTCCCGGCGCCACTGGAGGAGCTACAGAAGTCGGAGCGGCAGAAGTCGGAGCGGCGGAACTCCGGCGGGTGAACAGAAACAAAACGGCGCCGACGGCGATAGCTATGGCGAGAAAATTCATTTACGGCCCGCTGCAAAACGCCATACTAAAAAGACGCCGAGGCCGAGCAAAATCAACTTTCCGGCACCTTGAAAAGCGTCGGTCAAGGTGTCAAAGATTGTCCGCTTTCCCAAAATCGGGGTCCCGTCCGGGTTGGTGCCTATGATTTCGGGAGTGGAAGTTGCATCGGCCAACTTGCGGACGGCGCTCACGCTCCAATTGAAGAGCGCCGCAATTACTCCAGCCGTTACCAGAATGGCGATGAGGGCTGCAACGGGTATCGGGTCTTGAACAATCAAAACCTTGATGCGGGCGCTGTTTTCGTCTCTCCAAATGTCCAGCACTTTAACAGTCTGAACATCGTTTGCCGCGTGAAATGTCCGTCCGATAAAATAGCTCTCGAAATAGCCGTCTGAGGCAAACGCTCCCCGTCGGAGTTCGATTTCGTGGACTCCGTCGGTGAGAATTTGATTGAACTCGTCCGGAACTTCGATTTGAACGTAGCGGTCATTCACTTCGTTCATGCATCACCCATCAGAAGCAAAATCACGAAAACCGCAATCAACAATACCTTACCACTGACAACTGTTCGCACCGCAGTTGCGACAGGCGCCAGAACAGCGACACTCGATGTCGTTTGAATCGGCGCCAGAGGAATATCTAAACCGGAGAGCGGGTCTGCCGATTCCATAGGAACAGTTTCCAGCAAAACCCGTTTCCAGAAGTCTTTCCAATAATTCGGATCGGGAGCACCGAGAGGGTCTGTCACAAAAGGAGTGTAGTAAGGAGAATCGTTTATCATGACTCTTCTCACTTTCTCAGAATCAAGAACAGTCCGAAAGCTCCTATCGCAAACCAAATCCAAACCGGAACCGACGGAGCCGCAGGCTGCACGATTGCAGCCTGCGGCGCCGGATATGAAATGCTTCCACCACCACCACCGCCGCGAGCGTCGCTAAAAATGTCAACGATGGAGTTGATGGCGCCTCCAATGATGGGAATGGCTCCCGCAATGTCCCCGAGCGTATCAAGAAGACTCATGAGAGATTAACTCCCGAAAAGTGCCGTTGATTCCGCCACGGCCTCGGCCCGGGTGCGGCCCGCCGCAGCTTTGATAGCCTTAATGGCTTTCGTCCGTTCATTCGTCGGAAGTTTCCGAATGGAATTGACCAGTTCCGCCGCTACCATTTGCCGCGTCTTATAGGCGTTATCGCCTAAGAATTTCGCGGCGAAGAGTAGTACGTTCATCGTGGCCGTTCCGGCGGTGTTGATCTGCAAACCGAAACTTGACGAGGCAAGCGCAGCCACAGTGCGAGAAACAGCGGGAACCACATGAACGTAATTCGGCGTTGCGGCCAGCGTGTCATCCGCGAACACTTCTCCGATTTCGATTCTGTCCCGCAGGTTCGCCAGTGTCCAGAGCGCAAACCAACTGGCTTCGATGACCGCTTTCCCACCGGAGAAAACCACCACGCGGTCAGCTTGCGCCACAGCCGAGGCCCGGATAATGAGATCCATTACATTGTTGATGCTGGGAACATCAACCACGTTTGCACCGGCTACCATCGCTTGAGTGATAACGTGAATCTTCGGAACGAAGATCGCCGGATGCAAAGAAGGCACCGCATAGACTTGCATCAAAGCATCCGTCGAGGCGGCGGTGTCGGCGATGAAGTCGGCGCCGATGTTGACTTGAATGGTGAGCGCTCCGTCTCTTTCCACAAAATAGGAATTGGGGAGCGCCTGTGCGTCCGGAGTGGCGGGGATACTGAGGCCGAGAAAACTCGCACCGGCAGTCGGGGCGATATGCGGCGGCGCTCCGGAGATTCTCTGATTGAGAATGTGCAGCATAGTCCATGAGGCGTTAACAATCTGCTCGCCTTGCAAGGTAAGCAGAAAGTTGGCGATATCATCGGAGGCCGGAATGGCATCCGAGGTATCAGTTGTCACCGACAACGCAAAAATGAATCGTTCCCACAAACCCGCCGGAACAGGAATAACCCGATTCCGGTCAGTCCGGGGATTGTATTCGGTCAAACATCGCATGAAGGTTTCACCTCATGTTGCGATTGTTGTATGGCGTTTGACAACCTCACGGAGAGCGCGGACGTTAGCGTTTACGCGCCCGTCCGAGGAGTAAAAAAACCTCCGATCATTCCTTTGAGGAATTGATCGTACACGAGTGCTCCAACCACTCCCCACATGATAGCCTTGACCCACGACGGCATAATGGACTCCTTAGAAGGTTAGGAACTCACCGCGGCCCAACGTCCGCAGTTTTTCAAGAGGCATTTGAATGGATTGCTCAAGCGCTTTCAAATCCGGCGGGTAATGCATCCGAAAAAGCACCCACGTTTCGGCAAACGCTCTCACCGTGGGCGGAACTTCCGACGGACGCCGGACGGCGGCGCAAACCGCTAAATTCCTGTGGCGTGAACGAGCGAGAAGATGTTTCAGAGAAGCAGGCAAATAAAACGTATCTCTCACCGAAAAAACCGTGTCCGCCTCGTCGAAACAAATCAGTGTATTCCCGGCGCTCCAAACGTAATTGCATAGATAATCGAGGAGCACGAAATCGTCAAAATCCGCTTGCACGCAGAGCGGGAAACATCCGTTTTTGAAAGCGGACTCAATCTCTCTCCAATTCTCGGCGGTATAGACGGCGGTGCCAAGTTCAGAGGAGACTCGTCCCGTTATGTCCCAAAGAATCGCCCGGAGCAGTTGATGTTTCGGGAGTAACTCCGGCGCCGTCAAGAGACGCTTTAGAAGCGTCGTCTTTCCCGTTCCCTTGATTCCGATGAGCAACGTCAGAGATGAGACGAGTGTTGACAACTCTTCCGAGGGCAACTGCAAAACCGATCTCCGGCCCGTATTCTCCCACTTGTTCCAGCCATTTGTATTTTCGAGCGAGAGGAACGCTTGCTCGTCCAAGTTCAGCAGATTCGTCAAGACTCAGTCTCAGAATCGGACGTTTGCTCAGTTTGGCGAGTAAGTCGGAAACGCTGAAAAAGAGCAAGCAAAACGATTCCGATAAGGACAAATCCGATAACTCGGGCGGAAGTTGCGCCGCGAGCGGCGGCGCTGTCACCGGGGGGCGTTTCGGCGCTCCCTTCGACTTCCCTGACTTCGTTCCCTTCGGTGGACGCCCCGGCCCTCCCGGGTGCCAGACTGGAGTTTTTTTTTCCGGCGATGGAGCCGGACTCGGCGGCGGAGTTTCAGGTGGAAGCGGCGGCGGAAGTTCCGCAACGGCTCCCTCGGCGCCCTGTGTGTTCAAAGAGCTTTCGTCCGACAGCGCCACATCGGACGGAATTTGATGCTTTGCCATACAACCTCCGGTGTGAAACAATGACAAGATACTACACGAAACGGAAAAAGTCAACAAGTGCGGCGTCAAAAGCGGAAGAGACAATCGGTATCTCGGCCCGCTCTTTTGTCTCAACATCAATCCAGCTTAAAACCGGAACCTTTCGGAGTTTCGCAGTTTTAGGAGAAATACATCGGCGTCTTTTTGTCCGGCCTTCCATCCATAACTGTTTCCACGCCAACTCCGGAGGCCACTGATTCAAACCATGTGAGGCAAACTTCCATTTATGCGAGAGATTGTCATAATGAGCGTAAAGTTTCGGGCGAATAATTAAGCACGGCCCGGAACATTCGAGCGTCAAACCTCCGAGGCCGGAATTTTCCTGCAAATAGAGTTCAGTTTTGACGGCGTCAGTGGAGGCGTGAACAGATTCGGATTCATGCTCTAAGTTATGAAGTTTAGCGCGGACAAAACCCGTTATTAGTGTAGCTAAAAACGGAGTCCACAAACCTCCGGCCCGGAAGTCAACGGAGTTTGGCACTTCCATTGTCTGTATCATTTTCCCATAGAGACTATTGAGTATTTTTTTGTAAAAATGCGAACGCGTCTTATCGCCCTTGACTTTAGCCTCGGCTTTGATTGCAAAAAAACAATCCACAAAATCTTTGAGAGCGGTATCCTGCGAAAACTTCACTTCCACACCGTCTAAAACTTTTCCACGAAACTCTCCCTTATCGAAAGCCTCTGCTAATTCGTAACCCGTAACATAGCTATACTCAGACCGAATAAGCGGATGAAACCCGGGACTAAAAAGAGCCGGGTGCCGAAAGTCCGTAACCCGTCCGCGAATATAATAGACGGCGCTGAGTGGCCCGAAACTGTTGATATACCGATATTCAGATGGAACACCAAGCGCGGCCATAGCCTCGGGATAAGCGCTGCAAATGTCATATTCTTGGAGTTTTTCATAAAAACCGGGACGAGCTAAACTGACTCCTCCGTGAAAACTGTCAATTGCTATTTGTTCCATTTGCGCACATGGACGGGCGACTTCGGATTTGAGAAAATGTTTCCGAAAAACCCGACCCGAAAGTTGCGCAAGTGAAACACAGAGCGGAACATTAAACTCAGCATGCATTTCAGAGATTTTCTCTCCGAGAGAGTGTGCGATAGCTGCGTCTGTTAAGGCATACTTTTCAAAATCCGTCTCGCCGTGAAAACGTCGTATCCCTAATTGGTCAGGTTTCGGTAATTTCTGAAACGGAACGTTGAAGAGTTTGGCGCTTTTTTCCAAACTCGTAAAAGTAAAATTGAACGTGTCTAAAATATCGGCCCGGCGATGGTTTCCAAAGCGGACTTTTGCAAACCAGACCCGGCCCGAAAAAATCTCCAGAGTCGCCCGTGGCCATTCAATTTTAAGATACCCGTCCGCTAATTTATCAACCCATTTCGGAAACTCCAGAAAAAGCGCCGTCAAATCATAAGCAGCATTATGACTCCAGACCGTGTTAATAGTTTCCTTACGAGTCCATTGATCCAAAACAGACATGAAAACGGCGAGAGCGTTTTTGTTGGTGACATACAAAACCTCGCCCGGAAAGTCGTCTCCGGCAAATTGCAGCGAGTTTATTTCGGCAGTTCCGTCCGGTCTTATGAAGGTTTCACAATCATAGCCGAGCGCCCGGCCATGAGAAAAGCCTCTCACAAGAGGCTTAACCTCGGGGCGACGTCCAATAATAGACTTAATCACTCCAATTCTCCCCAAATCGGCTCAAATCCAACAATGTTAATCTCCGATTCGGGAGCGGATTTTTGAAACCGTTTCAAAAAATCAGCTTGCCATGACTCCAGCCGCTTAGTCCAATCCTTTCCAAAGGCCTTAATCCGTTTAGAGCCGTGTTTGCTCTGCCAACCTCGCTTGGCCGTAATAATGAAACTCTGCCGACGCCCGTCTTTCATGTAAACGAAACGAATGAGATCCGGCGTCCGGCCCAATTGCCTCGCTAAGGCCTCATGCGGCAACGTAGAAACAATCTTCTGACCCTTGACGGTATAAGCGCGGGCGCCCGGCGCCAACACCGCCAGAGCGCCCCGGAGCGAGCGAGGGAGCGGACGCTTACTCACCCGCTCCCTCGCTTCTGTTGGTTTGAAAATTCGGACGGTCTTAGCCCCTTCTCGCAGTTCCGTTTGAATCGCCCGCCGGGAACTGGCCTTGCAAAATCGCCCAGCGGAGTCCCGGCCCCGAATGGACAAAGTCTCTCGCCGGGCGCTTTTTAGTCCAGTGGGTGTTAAAAAGTCCGCAGCCCGGCGAGAACTTTGTTTCATACATCAACGCGAGAATTGACGCGGATCAAGTTTCGTAACCCGAAACATCCGCAGCGGCGAACGGTTTTCGAGCGGAACAGATTCCTTTTCCATGATGTGAAAAAACATCCCGACACACTTCCGATTCGGAAGCATCTGTTGAAGTTTGTACGTTGCGTACAAAATCCGGGGCAACGCTGAAGGAATTTCCGTCACACTCCACTTCTCGAAACCGCAGACCGGGTCCTTTTCCAAATCACTCGTAAGCTCCACCACCACTCCACGCCTCAATTCATCCGGCGTGAAAAAAGGCGGCATTTCCTCCGGAATTTGTTCACCGTAAAGTTCCACTTCCTCGCCGTTGACTGTGACGAAAACAAGGTCAGTGACTTGCGCCGCCGCATAAACCTGCTCCAAAGCCGCCAATGTGGAACGAACGGCCGGAAGCGTTTCCCGTTTCTTTTTCTCTGCCATAACAACCTCCGAGAATTTTCCGGGCAAGCGGCCCGGACGCGAACAGATTAAAAAAATCCGCCCTGTTCCGTAATCTCTCCCTTGCCCCTAACCGTGCGCGTGTGTTTCACCAGAGCACAGGGAATGATAAAAAGCATTTTGTCTCCGAGGAAATGACAGTAACCTTCTCTCATGAGATCATCTACGGAAAACTCGAAACGATGACTCAAGAGATGCTGCGAGAACCCGAGAATCTGCTGCAAACGACGTTCAAACTCTGCCGGAGACAATTCATCGGTCAACGTCACAGTAGTCAATTCCCGCCTCCAATCGGAACAAGAGGTCTCATTTCTCCCTCGGGCAAAGAAGCTAATACCATCCGAATAGCTCCCGTTAAAAACCCGCGAACAGATTCAAGCGAAACTTCCAAAAGCTTGCGCTCATCGGACGGGAGTATGTCCGCAGTCGCATTGAGATCGAGCGGAACTCCGTCCTTAAAAACCTCAATCCAGAGCGTGACATGTTTTTTTTCGAGATGCAAATTCTCGAACTGAACGCGAAAACCCCTGAGTTCCATAACAACCTCCGTTAATAGAACGAGGAGCGGCGTGTGCACGGTGTCAACACACAGAGGCCGCTCCCCGTCCGTTAGGATATTAGGTTTCCCTGACACCGCG
>Ga0315288_10013623_pt1 | contig 10179 bp, 12 predicted proteins | sample YL17G11_20_MG_FD_203454 | JGI IMG/M metagenome (GOLD analysis project Ga0315288, IMG submission 203454) | Sediment microbial communities from Yellowstone Lake, YNP, Wyoming, USA - YL17G11_20 | ecosystem: Environmental > Aquatic > Freshwater > Lake > Sediment | place: USA: Wyoming | collected... | reverse complement strand
ATTTCAGCCCCGAAATACTAATAATGAATCGGATCGAATTGTTTCCTTCCTTTAAACAGTAAAACACCATGCGTGCTGTTCTCTTCCTGAATAAATCTTTCTAAGAACCTCATTTCTTCCTCGGCCCAAAATTTCCGACAAAAACGTATTAATGATTTAATCATTCGCTGGTTGAGTTTTACAAAAATTACCGAAGGGTGTTCGTCGCTCACAATAATATCATCTGAAGCGATATCGCGATACCGGTCATATATGACCTGATTATTAAGCTGAGCCACTAAAGGGTCAATTTTATTTTTGCTTAGTTCCAGCCCGACCTTATGAGCATCATGTATTAACTGTTGCGTGAGCTCTTTTTTTTGAACGGCCAAATCTGTAATTTGCGTCGCGATTTTGCCGTTAAAAAATTCGTATCTCAGGGGTTCCTGAATATTATTGCGCCATCTTCTAATCACCACGCGCTTGTCATCTGAGTCAAGAGCGTAAAAATAATCTTCTCTGACTAACTCAATGTATGGCTTTTTGCTTACCAGAGAATCCGGGATAGGTCTAAATGTTCGACCCTGAATCTCGATTTCATTATTCAGCATTTAACTCTCCTTTCAAAAGTTTCTCAAACAGTTTATTTTCCTCTTCAAAATAGTTCATCTCAGTTGCTTGTATCGGTTTGCCTTTAACCAATATTGCTGCCGCTTCAATCGGCTTAGTTTCGTCCAGTGGTATCCGAATGAGTTTCTTGCAAAACGAACAAGGAACTTGCCAGCCGCCAGTATCCAAAATACCCGCGTCTAGGGGTGGTCGAACACGTGATATTTCCACCTTTCCACAAACAGGACAAAGCTCTTTTTTTACACAATTTTTGCCCATTTCAGCCTCCTTATATATGAGTTAAAGAACACGGATATTGTAATAAAAATATAAAATTAAGTCAAGGTCTGAAAAGAAAAACCCCTCTGCCAATAGCAGAAGGGCTTTTTTCTTTCTAATACGGTTTTTTGTATTATTGTTTGGCGCCTTCACTAATCTTCGCAAAAAACTAAGTTTTGTTCTCGACAAAACTTTAAAAGCAAGTTTTTTATTTTTTTCTGATCTTTAGGATCGGTCTTAAGTCTAAAATGGGCGCACTTTTCATCCGCATAAGCTGGAGAAAGAACAGCGCTGGTTTTAAATTCTTTAAATAAGGTATCCCCCAGATGTTGGTAAATTTTCTGACAATCATTACTAGCAACCTCAATCCTAAAAATAATTTCCCACTTATAAAATCCCAAAACCCTAAGCTTCCTTTTGACCATCGTTATTCCTCCTTTTTAAGAACTGATTTTAAACGGAAAGGCTTTTCGACTTTCTATTCCCTCGCTTTTTTCACATATTCATCCAGTAGCCACGAACTTGATTGGATTTTTCCGCCCTGACCCACGTTAAAAACCATTTTACAGCCGATTTTTTTGCAGACTGCCACTTCAGGAATATTGTGAGCGAAGCGGTCTCCGCCGTTGGCAAAAATATCTGGTTTCAACTCTTCCAGTTCCCGGCAAACACTGATATCTTTTGTGCCCGGTTTGTGCTTGGTCATAATAACCCGATCCACCGGTTTAAAGGCTTCAATAATTTCTTTTCGTTCTTTGTCGGGCATAAAAACCCGCCGGCCTTTCACGCCGTACCAATTATCATTATTCAATATCACCACCAGCTCATCACCCAGCGCTTTTGCTTCCTGAAACATTCGAACGTGGCCAACATGGATCGGATCAAAACCGCCGCTCACGGCAACGACAATTTTTTTGTTTTTTTTCTGCATTGCGTTATATTAATATTTAGTTTTTTTCTAATCGCCTGACAAAAAATCAATTGAGTAATTTGTATCTTTAATCTCAACAAATCCAAGCAAGTTTTCAGCGTCTTTGAGGTCTTGGGGCGTGTTGCAGGGCTGCCAAAAATTAGCTATCTCTACTTTTATTTCATGATCGGCTGCCATCAAGGCAATGGTTTGAGGTAAACCGTATTCTTTAGCGGAAATCGCAACGGGTTCGTAATCAAAGAATTTTTTATTTAAAACATAAACCCCGATATTAACCAGGTTGCCGGGAGGATTGTCTGACTTTTCAATTATTTTTTTTAAATATCCTCTCTCATCAAGTTCTATCACGCCAAATCGTTCCGGACTTCCTGTCTCCTTGACCATTAAGCAAAATTCGTGCGCAATTGCTCGTTTAAGATCGTCGTGATGATAGAGATCATCGCCGTTTAAAACCAAAAACTTGCCTTTAAGCAATCTTCTGGCGCGCCTTATCGCGCCGGCCGAGCCGTCCAGATGATATTGCCAAACATAGGTTAACTCTCGACCTTGATGTTCAACTCCAAAGTAATTTTTTATGATATCGCCCCGATAACCAACGATAAAAATAATTTTATCGATCTCCCCGGGCAAATTCGCTAAAATATGCTCCAAGATAGTAGAGCCGCCAACCCTAAGCATTGGTTTTGGCCAATCATCAGTTGCCCTCCCCATTCTTGTTCCTTTCCCAGCCGCTAAAATTACCGCTTGCATAAAATGTGTATTTAATCGTTTAGTATAGAATCTTTTTTGAACATGCGCAACCTCCGATAAGAAAAACAATTCGCCATCAAGTTTAAATTTTTATTTTCTCAATGCTACCAATAAGGCAAAAATAATAACCACGATTAAAAATAGCCAGCCGGCAGTATATAAAAGCAACTTGATCGCATCCGATTTGGCGCCGTTCAAATAAAGATAAATCGGCCGACCCAGCACGAGTAATCCGACTGTCAAGGCCGAGAATACGAATAGCAGTAATATTGCCAAGGGCCCCCAAAAACCAGTTATTTGACCGAACAAATTGTTGCCGTTATACATGAGCCAGGCTACGCCTGTAGTGCAAACCAGTGTGCCCAGAGCGTTTAAAACGCTCCACAATAATAATTTTGATTTTGTCATACCCGGTAGTAGAACTTCGAATATATTAACTTTGCAATTAAAAAAATTACAATGATAACAAATTCGAGTTTTGATTTAAAAATAAGCTTCCCGATAGCCTAAAATAAACTGTCGAATTTTCACTACCTGGCATAAATTTATTAATTAATTATTATGTGGACTTCATATGTGTGAGATGGAACTAAATTATTGCTCACCTCCAGCAATTTCCAACACTGCCTCAAGAGCAACTGGCAACTCTGTAATGCCCGTGCTACCACTAAAATGACCCTTGCCGTGCTCTACAATAATTTTTGACCCTAGGATATCTGAAAAATCTTCCTTATTGTCTATCGGAACATATGGATCATCATCAGAAAAGATAGCCACGCTCTTTTTAAGATGAGCTTTTACCGCCTTGAGATTTAGTGGAGTTGTAAGCCATTCATCGGCAACACTCCTTACAACATCATCGTCTTCAAGATTTGTCAGCCGCTTAAAGAATCCCGCAACAAACACTGCTCCACCTACCACTTTGCTTTCAGGAAGCGTCTCGAGATAGCGAGCAATAGTTTGGCATCCCATACTATGACCGACAAAGAATGTCTGCTCATCTGGCTCTCCTACTACTTCTTTGAGTTTTGGCACCCAGTTGTTGATTCTTGGTTCGTCTGGTTTGGGGAGTTGTGGCACGAATACACTGAAGTTCCTTGATTCCAATTCTTTTTTTAACCACGGAAACCACGCTTCTTCAGGGTAACCGTCCCAACCGTGAATTATAAATACTCTTTTCATAGATAAACGTAGATTAAAATAAATATTTGTGGACTTGGCGAGAATCGAATGGCTAGACCCCTAAGCCCTTTGGGCCGGGGCCGCCACCTCCCTAGGCCTTCGGCCGGGATGGCGGCTTACACCTAGCCACCGGCGCGTAGCGCCTAGGGGCTCGCGTCTCCGCAACTCGCCCCGTTAGACATTCTGTGGACCTAGCCAGAATCGAACTGGCGTCTCGACAATGCGAATGTCGCGTCATACCACTAGACCATAGGCCCTCAACCTATGTCTAACGGGGTAAAAATGCGGCGTATTACCACTATACTACAAGCCCCTAATTTCTAACGGGGTAAAAATGTCGCGCCTGCCCCGCACCGAGCTTCGCTCTGGTGCCGGGGTCATACCACTAGACCATAGGCCCAAAACAGCTTAATGCTCATCGTATATCGCTTATGACTTTTCAAATTCTCTTTTAATCATCCCTGCTTCTTTTTCTAACCACTGATTTTCTTCAACGTTGTATTCCCCGCCGTGCGCCGTCGTGCCTCCGTAAGATGCTCCTTTCTGGTCTAGGTGCAAATTAACTTCACTGCTGTAAGGTCCAATCATCTTTACATATATATGAAAACGAGGAAAATCAGCGCTGCCAACATGCTTGACAAAAGATAACTCGCCTACTCTCTCATCGCGGCGCAAAAAAGCATAGCCGGCGCGGCGTAAAATATTTAACGGCGAATCGTTTGTTTTCTCAAAAATCAATTTCATTTGCTTATTGTATAACACAAAATACCCTTCTTTGGAAGGGTATTTTGTCAAACCCCACACTCAAGGAGGAAGATTTGTGAAATGTGGGGTGATTTAAAACATAAACCGCGCGTCGGCGATCTAGGCTAATAAGTAAATTATCTTTTCCCTCCAGCCGACGCGCGGTTTATAAAAATTAATAGGTGGACTATTAAATTTTATTGAGAACTATGAGCTCCTCTGGCATATGTTATTACAAAATAATTAACCAAATATTTCAGCCAGAAAACTATCTCGATTTATTGCCTTGATCTTCTTGAGTATTTTTCTTAATCTGCTGTGTATTTTTTGTATCTTGTTGTGTATTTTTTTGCATCCTCATTTGGACATTATTCTGCCAGCGCTGGAACAGCGGTTCCTTGTTTTTCTCAAACTTATGAACACCAAAAGCCCGAATTTCCGACCCTTTTTTCTCTCCCATAATCATGACCGGATCGCTTTTCTCAACCTTTTGTTTTATGATATCCTGACCGAAAGAAGTGCTGGTAGACATCTGAATTTTTACATTTTGCCCCTCGGGCGTCTCAATTGAAAAATCATTTTCGTTTATGGGCTCGGAAACCACACCGCTAAATAAATTTTCAGTCGGCATGACCCCGTAATTTCGATATAACGCGCCAGCCACGGGCAAGGTGCTCTCCTGGGCCGATTGAAACGCGCCTTCGTGAAGCGGTGTCGTCGCCACAAAAATCCCCGTGACCAAACCTATGCACAGCACTCCTACGAGCGAAATGATCAGCGGCCGACGATAAGCAAAGCCGAGACGATGAATTAATATCTCCATCAAAACTAAGAAAGCCAAAGCTATCAATGCCAAAATCCAAGGAAAATAAGCTAAAAACATTCTGATACCCGGCCAGCCAAAACCGAACAAAAACCAAGTACCATTGCCCTGTACAACAAAAAGTATAAAACTGACAAGAAAAACAATCGCTAAGAAAACAAACACCAGAGTAACGACAAAAAAGACGGTTTTAAAAACAAAATAAAATCTCGGTTTCATTTTAACCTGCCTGTCTTTAATTTCTCCGATTACTTTGTCGCTCAAGGTTGTTTTTGTTGTTTCAATATTCATAAAGTATAACCCAATTTTTGGCAAAGAAGCTGCACCGCTTCTCTGCCTCGCTTCAGCCTGACGCCGACGGTCGAAACGGGAATATGCAAAATATCGGCGATTTCCTCATAGCTTTGTTGCTCAAAATAATAAAGAACCAGCGGCTCGCGATATTTGACCGAAAGCTTGTCCATGCATTGATCAATCAATTCTTTCATCAGCCGTTCCTCGGCCCGCTGTTCCGTCCGTTCCTTGGCTACCGGATGAGGAAAAATAATGTCGGTGTCAAAAAATCTCATTGGCTCTGACTTTTTCTTTTTCAATAGATTTATAAATTCGTTATGGGCGATGCGGTATAGCCAGGGAGAAAATCTTCGTTGGGCATCAAAGCTTAATATATTTTGATAAGCTTTTAAAAATGCCTCTTGCACCGCGTCTTCCACCGCTGCCTCATCCCCCGCCAAAAACTTCTTGCCGTAGCGCTTAAGCTTTGCTTCATAGCGTCCTACCAGCTCCCCAAAAATGTCAACATTGCCGGTTTGAACCAGCCGCGCAATTTCTTCATCGGTTTTTTGTTGTGGCGCCGGATAAGCCGGCTGATCCATTAACATTAATACTCCAAAAGAATTTATTTATTTCGGTGTCGGGCTGTCGGGATTTGTCATCCCTGTATGAGCTCACCCGAAGGGTGAAACCCCGACTAAATCTTCACCCCGTAGCGAGCTCTGCTCTGCTACTGGGGCTCCCGCCCCGCACCAAAATTTTATCTGTCGGGGCACTGGGAATTGAACCCAGTCTACATCCTCCCGAAGGATGCGTACTACCGGTATACGATGCCCCGATGAATTTGGTGCGGGGTTAAAAGGACTCGTGCTACCGTTACACTACTACACTGCGTCCCGTCTTAAATTCTCATCTATCTTATTTCATCATATTTTAAACAAATAATCAAATAAAATTAAAAAGGCGCCTTGCTTGACATTTTGTGAACGAAATATAAAATAGTTTTAGCTCTTTTAATTACTTTAGAAGGTGATCTATGAAAATTCTCTGTCCTGTTTGCCAAAAGCTAACCTTGAGGGAAATTCATGGGAAAAAAATAAAAAGTAAATTTACAAATTTACGGCTAATGGCCGACATCAGAGATTCCGGAACCTTGGTTCAATGCGACCAATGTCATTGTTACTGGGGAATAACCGTCCTCAAGGAAAGCAATCGCACAGTTATAACATCGGTTATGGCAGATGAAATTGTTGATGCCGCCCCAAAACCAGATACTCGGAAAAATACCGATTTAGAAAAATATCTTAAAAGTAACGGCTGGCATAAAGTATTTACCGAAGATAAAGAATTTATCGGCTGGTGGCATCCTGGAGTTTCACCACTGTCTGGCCGAGTCTATCCTCCTTGGGCCGCCCAAATCATTCAAAACGGCATCGACGACTTTACTTATTCTCACATTAAACACTAGAATTACTCAAAAAGCCCTCTTCCTAAATTCGGATAAGGGTTTTTTCTTTCCTTAATTCTATCGACTTACGATGTCGATAGAATTAATCAAATAACTATATTCACCAGCCTCCCTTTCACAAAAATCACTTTCTTCGGTTCTTTACCGCCGAGCCATTTTTTTATATCGACGTCTGACGTCGATAATTTTCGTGCTTCCTCTTCTGAAATATCGGCTGGGACGGTCAGGCGCGCGCGCACTTTGCCATTGATTTGAACAACAAGCTCAATCGTTTCGTCTTTGATTAAATTTTTATCATATTCGGGCCATTTTTGCTTAAGGATACTTTCTCCTTTATGTCCGAGTCCCTCTTGCCAAATTTCTTCCGCGAAATGTGGTGCGAAAGGGGCGAGTAAAATTAGAAATTTCTCAAAATCAGATTTTTTTATACGTTGCCCTCCTATGGGTTCACTATACGATTTAGTCAGCATGGGCTGTCTTGTTTCCACTTCATAAAAAGAATTCCTAAGTATCATCAGCTGACTAATCGCTGTATTGAATTTTAAATTTTCAATATCTTCTGAAACTTTTTTTATTGTTTTATTTAATAAAATCTCTATCTTATGCGAGGTTTCAACTTGCTGTTTGCCGCTAACCCAGTCTGATCTATCTTTGCTAGAAATAAACATCCCCGTATAATCTCTGAAAATATAGTCCCAGGTTCTTTCCAAAAATCTAGAAATTCCTACCATCCCTTTCGTATTCCATTGCTTGGCATCCTCCAACGACCCCATAAACATTTCAAACATACGCAGGGCATCCGCGCCGTATTGCGCCACGACATCATCGGGATTTACCACATTACCCAAAGATTTTGACATTTTTCGGCCATCTTCAGCCAAAATTATTCCCTGATGGCGCATTTTTGCGAAGGGTTCGTCAAAATCAATATAGCCAAGATTATGCAGAACTTTGGTGAAAAATCTGGAATAAAGTAAATGCAAAACAGTATGTTCCGCTCCGCCCACGTACAAATCTACTGGCAGCCATTTTTGAAGCTGTGCCTTGCCGACAAATTCTTTTTTATTTTTCGGGTCAGCATAGCGCAAATAATACCAGCTTGAGCAGACAAAAGTATCCATGGTGTCAGATTCTCTGCGTGCCTTGGCGCCACAAACCGGGCACCTCACTTTATGGAAACTTTTTGACCGCGCCAACGGCGATTCGCCATGAGGCATAAAATCAACATCATCTGGCAACTTCACCGGCAAATCTTTTTCGGGTACAGGGATTATTGCATATTCTTTCCCGTCTATCACGGTATTTTCTTGTCGTGTCATCCCGGGCTTGATCCGGGATCCAGAATCTTCATCTGGATTCCCGCTTTCGCGGGAATGACAATTGGGGCAATAAATTATCGGTATCGGCGCACCCCAGTAGCGCTGGCGCGAAACGAGCCAATCACGGAGTTTATAATTTACTGTTTTTTTGCCAATTCCCTGTTTTTCTAACCAATCAGCCATTTTCTCCCGCGCCTGCACTGAACCTAAGGCATTGTAATCTTCCGAGTTAATCAAGATTCCGTCATCAACAGAAGCTTCTTTGTTAATTGAAGATTTGCCGTTCTCGCTTTTAACTACCTCGACAATTGGCAAATTAAATTTTTTGGCAAATTCCCAGTCTCGTTGGTCGTGCGCCGGCACAGCCATCACCGCGCCTGTGCCATAATGCGCCAAAATAAAATCACTCGCAAAAAGCGGAATTTCTTTTTTAGTAAACGGATTGACAATTTTTATGCCTTTGAGCTCAACGCCGGTTTTTTCTTTAACTTCAGCCATTCGCTGAAGCTCTGATTTCTTTTTTGCATCTGCGCGATATTTTTCGACTTCCGGCCAATTGGATATTTTACCTTTCAGTTTCTCAACCAATTCGTGCTCGGGCGCGATCAGTGCAAAAGTCATGCCAAAAACTGTGTCGAGGCGCGTCGTAAAAACCTCCAAAGACCCAAGAACCTCACCTTCGCCCTCTCCTACACTAGGAGAGGAAAAACGCTTAACCCCCTCTCCTTTAAAAGAAGAAGGTTGGGGTGAGGTCGTTATGATTTTCATTTTAAACCGCGCTCCTTCGGATCTTCCAATCCAATTTCTCTGCGCAATTTTAGTTGATTCGGGCCAGTCAATTTTATCCAAACCATCAATAAGTCCGGAAGTTTTTCTCCTTTGCCCTTCCGAAGCTTTAGCGTAGGAGGGCTCAATAAAATCCGTGATTTTGAAAAACCATTGTTCCATATCCTTTTGTACCACCGACGTGTCGCAGCGCTCGCAAACTCCCCCTTCGGCCTGCTCGTTGGCTAAAACTGTTTGGCATTTCGAGCACCAATTAACTTTAGCCACTCCTTTATAAGCTAAACCATTTTTATAAATTAAAAGAAAAAACCACTGGGTCCATTTATAATAATCTGGATTAGAAGAGTTCACTTCGCGCGACCAATCATAAGACAAACCAAGCAGACCCATCTGACGCTTGAAATTTTTAATGGCACGCTGGGTTGTAATGGCCGGATGGGTTTTAGTTTTAATAGCGAAATTTTCCGCGGGCAGGCCAAAAGCATCCCAACCCTGTGGGTGCAAAACATTTTTACCCTTTAGACGCAAGTAGCGAGAAACAATGTCAGTCGCGGTATAACTTTCTACGTGCCCTGTGTGCAAACCATCGGATGAGGGATATGGAAACATGTCCAAAATATATTGCTTTTCCGCGCTGCTTTTATCTTTCGCCGCAAAAAGTTCTGGATTTTTCTCCCAAAACTTCTGCCACTTTTTTTCTATTTTTGAATGATTATATTTTTCCATATAATAAAATCCTCCCTAACCCTCCTTTACAAAAGGAGGAAGTGAACGTAGCTCCTCCCTTTACTAAAGGGAGGTTGGGAGGGATTTTAAAAGAATTATATATTCGCGATTACTCCTTTAATCTATCTCAATTTTGCTTTTTTTTCAACCCCCGCACCAAACCTGAATAAGCGAATTTTCTTTGAAAATTAGCAAAAATTTAGTTCAAACACGCCCTCGGTAAGTTTAAGAATTAAAACCAAAAAATAAGGAGCGTCAGGAAACAATTCAGGTTTGGTGCGGGGGTCAACTCTGAATTCCTTGGCAAAAT
>Ga0315288_10013621_pt1 | contig 10179 bp, 5 predicted proteins | sample YL17G11_20_MG_FD_203454 | JGI IMG/M metagenome (GOLD analysis project Ga0315288, IMG submission 203454) | Sediment microbial communities from Yellowstone Lake, YNP, Wyoming, USA - YL17G11_20 | ecosystem: Environmental > Aquatic > Freshwater > Lake > Sediment | place: USA: Wyoming | collected... | reverse complement strand
GAGCCGGATCAGGAAATGTCGCGATGAAATTTCACAAAATTGCTAGAGGCACGCCTCCGCCGATCGTAATGCGCTTGTTTTAAGCCTAGGGTTCTGTGATGGACACGCGGGTGGAACGACGGGCTTGGAGTTTGGGCCGCGAAATGACGTCATTTTCTCGACCGGCTGCGATCGTGCCTTTCAAGTGTGGAACCCTTCGACAGGTGTCCACACGGAACGCATCGATACGGATGCGGGTGCGGTATCAGCCCTGGCGTTTGCCCCTGACGGCAAGTCGATTGCCGTAGGCTACGGCCCAAACAACGGCCTACAGCGCCAGGTCAAAACGCGGGCGACTCTCGATGGCCGGCAATTGGGCGAGTACGGTGAGTCAGCACTTGACGGCAGCGTGGTGACGTCATTGGGATTCTGTGCGGGCGGAACGAATCTCGCGGTGGGATACGGCCCCTGCGGCGGTTCTGCTCGGGTATTCGAATTGGCTCACGGCAACCGGGTTCTTCTGGTGGACGGCGCGATGACAAGGGATTACGTGGCTGTCTCGCCAACGCGCAGTCACTTGTTTGTCGCTGACAACTACGCGGCCTTAGCATTGCGCATCTTTGACGCCCAGAGCTTCCTCCAAATCACCAACATCCCATCACCTTGGAGCGGAGGGCCATCGAATATGTGCGGTATGGCCTGTCTGGCCTCATCTCCTACTGGCACGAACGTGCTGATCGGCCACACCGACCAGGTATTACGCATGTGGGAGTGGGCGACCAGAAAGGTTGTCTGGAAAGCCAATGCACATATCTCGACCATCAATAGGGTCGCGTTCTCGCCGGACGGGAATCTCGTTGTATCCGTCAGCGATGATCAGACCATCAAAATCTGGGATGCCGCAACCGGTGAGCTGAGACACACGCTGACCGGACACGGCGCTGCGGTAAAGGACGTCGGGTTTTCGCCCAGTGGCGCTGTCATCGCTTCTGTTGGAGGTGACACCGTGAGGTTCTGGGATCCAATCACAGGACAGCAGCTTGGGTATTTTGATGCTGAAACAAAAAGAGTGAGCGCCGTGGCATTTAGTCCAGACGGGGCCTTCGTGGCCTACGGACGCACTGATCCTGTGCTCGTGTTGGCTCGTAACCCGTTCTTTGTCCCTCCTCGATTGTCGGTAACGCACGCTGCGGGCGGTAACGCCATCGACCTGACCGTGACCAATTTGCCGGCATCTGGCTACACTCTCGAATCATCCCTCGACCTCGAGACGTGGTCCGACGATGAAACACCACTTTCTATCAACGGGACGTTCTCTGTGCCGGTGTCTTCGGATGGCGTGCGCCGTTTTTATCGAATACGACTAAACTGATCGACAACGCTGGCCTAGGCGGCCCCCACCCCCACTCCGTCTACCATGGGGGAGCGGCTACCTTCTAGACATGGAGTCTCGTTCGGTCTTCGGGCCGCGCAAACCCGTTCTACATACGCGACCAGAAGAATCCTGGGATTCAGCACGTAACCATGCAATCCTTCACTTGTCCGACGTGCGGGAAAGACTGGCCCGAAAACTACTGCCCTGAGTGCGCGCGGACGATCGCCGCTGCCGCCGACGCAGGTCCGCGCCCGGGTGAGGCAATTCCCCGCGGCGAGACTCACACCAATCCGGGGGTAGGAACGAAGACGGCTCAGGCTTCGCAGGCTAGCTCCGCTCTCTGCTCGGTCTGCGAAGTCAATGAGGTGTCGCCCCGGAGTCAGCTCTATGGGCGGGCGGTCTGCAAGCGATGCCTCGCGAGGTTTGTCTACCGGCGGAGCCTGGCCTACCTCTGCGATCAGATCGTGTTCTTCTGGGTTCTGCCGCTTCTGCTCTGTTTGGCCTTTGATGTGGCTCTCGACGACGGAGCCTTTTCAGGCCAGAGGGTGCTCTTCTCGGTCGGCAGCATGGCGGCAAGCTCGGTGCCTCTTTACGGTGCGGTAAGCGGACAGTACGGGCCAGACTTCGCGTTCCTTACCATCGTCGTCTTCATGGCGTGGTGTTTGAAGGATGGAGTTGGGGGAGCCTTTCTCGGAAAGAGAGTCTTCGGCCTGCGTGTGGTCGATAGTTGGAGCGGGAAACCCTTATCGTTCGGCGGCTCATTGAAGAGGAATCTGTTGATGATCGTGCCGATCGTGCCGTTGGTCGTGCTGGCTCAAGTCAGCCGGGGTCGTGATCGGTTGGGCGATGGTGTTGGCAAGAGCCGAGTACTCCCGAGGGGTAGCGAGGTCCGGTTCACCGAGCAGAAAGATCCTTCGCTCCGAGAGCATGAGTGGCTGCGGGTCGCCTCCCACCATGAAGCGCAAGGCAGCCTCCGTGAGGCGCTGGACCTTTACCGGCGAATCGCTCGTGAAAACCCGGGTAGTCCAGACGCCGCCGAGGCGGAGACCTGCGCCGCCGCAGTGCAGAGGCGGTTAAATGAGCTCCAATCCTGAGAAACAAACCAGTCCCGACAAGGTCCGCGGAGCGATTGGCGGCCCCGCTCATGCGTGTGATGCGGCATGGAAGTGCAGGCCTGCCGCGCCCCAACCACCGTCCCTGGCGGCGGAGTGTGCCCAGCTCTGGGGTGCGATCCGGAGAAGAACGTCACGGAGGACATGGAGTCTCGTAGTTGTCGTTCTCGCTCTTCTCGCGGTTGTCTACCTGATGCCTGTTCTGAACATTCTTCGCTACGACGCAAAACGCCTGCCAGTTGAAAACTCCGATCCATCACGGATCGTGGAAGTTCAGGCACTCCGTTCAAATGAGGCCGGAGTGCTGTTGCTCGCAAGCGAGCGATTCCTATTCTCAAACGACCCTTTCCCGAGTGTGATTCGAGCCACCAGGCCCGGAGCATCGCCTCGTGTGCCGGCACCAAGAATCCGCACTTCCATCAGCAAAGACCGGGACTGGTATTCGAATTTCATCATAATCATGTTCTTCCCAGTGGGGATACTAGCTGGCGGGGGCGCAGTATTCGCCTCTATCTTCGCGATTCCCGTCTTGGCTGTTACGCACCGCAAGAACATCGTAATCTCGGCCGTAGTTCTGATCCTGCTCATTGCGGCCATTTACTTCTTGGCCATCTGGCCCACCCTATTGCGCGAGCATTACGCACGGGAGCGACCGTTGGTTTGGGCCGGCTCACATTTGATCGTGTATCTCAGAACTCCGAGTAATGAGCCGGTCATCGTAGTCAACGGACGAACCTCCCCGATTGACCTGTTCGTCGATGGTCTCTGGGTGGACAGAATACCGGCGACAGGGTACCGAAAATACAAGAAGCTACGAGAGTTCTCTCGGCTCTCGAGCGTAGATGCTATCACGCAGGTCACGCTGGATGATGTGAGTTTTCAGCCGACAAGTACGCAGGAAGGCACCCTCATTTACAACGTGCACGGCGTGGACATTCTTCGCATCGAAAACCCGCCCGAATACCACTGACTTCCTGAGGAGCTATGCCTCTCGCTATGGACAAGCCATCAGTCCTCCCACCGGGCCGTCGGGTGGGATCGCGATCCCCCGCAATGACATGGCGCCGGCGGCAGCATCACAGGAGCCACTGCCCCCCTTCGGCCCAGCCCGTCGATGCGGGCCGTTAAGCTCGTCATCAATTGCCGCCTAGCCTTAAAACAAGCGCATTACGATCGGCGGAGGCGTGCCTCTAGCAATTTTGTGAAATTTCATCGCGACATTTCCTGATCCGGCTCCCCGCAGGCCGCGATTCGCCGACAAATCGCAGCAGAGCGGCGATTTCCGTCCGGGGCGACAGTTTTGACCCCATTTTTCGTTCTGCGCAGCGACACCTCTTCTGTGGTTCCTCACCTCGGCCAGCCCGCTGGCTCCTCTATTCCACGAGCACTAATCGCTGGAGCCGTTCCCAGGTCGCGAAAAAGTCAGCTAACCAACCATGGTATCCCAGCACCCGGTAAATCACCCGGCGGGCCGTCCGCACAATCTGACAGGGAATCAGCATGATCACATTGAGGAACCGCCGAAATTCCATCTTCACCAATTCCAGCCCTCGCTCCCGGTTGGGCATGAGCAGCCCATACCAGCTCTTGAGATTCCAAGCCAATGCCGCCATCACCCTATACGCCCAGTTGCTCAAGAGATCGTTCACGGGCATGCGCATCGCGTTCACCCCGTTCTTCAACTGCTCGATCACGTTCTCTTGATCGCACCGCCCGTTGGCTAACCCGACAATCTTTTCGGCTTTGTCGCGCCGGTTGGTGAGGTAGAAGAAATACCGTATCTCATCCAGGAGCGCCTGCTCCCCTTTCTGCACGCTGATGTTCTTGCGCAGGATCACCAACCGATACTTCCGGCTGCATTTCAGCGGCTCGTACTCGATTTCCGCGATGTCTTCTCCCACCAGAATCTGATTCTTAAACTCCTTCTCGATGACGATCTGTTCTTTGTGCCGAAAGGCTTTCTGGCGCGGTTCGGTCAGGATTCCGTACTTCGGCAACCGTGCCAACCGCTTCCAGGCGCTGGCCGGCAGGCCCTCCGCGAGGCTGACCACCTTGGGGTGCGCATCCATGCCCACAATGAAATGCCGGCCCGCTTCCTGCCAGCGATCCAGATGGGCCGTGTGCGTAAAATCCGTATCGCCGCGGATCGTCACCGTCCCGGCGAAGGGTGCCACCAGGTCCGCGGCTCGGTCGATCCATGCCACGCTCCCGCTATGACTGGCCGATTGGCCGGGGCGGTTCATCAAGTAGAGCACTTCCTTCGTATTGGCCAAGCTCACGATCAGCGGCGCGTAGCCCCAGATCCCTTTATACGACAGTCCGATTCCCTCCTTACATTCACCGTAGGTCCCGGCGATCGTCCCATCCACATCCAGGAACGCCTCCTGCAAAAATCCTTCTGGCTGCACCTTCCAAACGGCCTGACGCGATCGATTGAAGCATTCCTGCAGCGACAGGATATCCGCTTCCTTGAACCGCCGCGTGAAATCTCCCGCGGTCGTCGGATCGGGAATCCGTTGCGCCTCCAAACCGTTGAGATAGTTTTCGTCCTGCCGTCGTTGTTCGATATCTTCCAAGCGCACGCCTCCCGCCAAAAGGTTGTAGGCGATGTTCAGCACATGATCGCTCTCGTGGTAAGGCAGATGCACTTTCAACAACTCCAGGTTCTGATCGATCTCCTCAATCAATCCCAGACGTTGCACCATCAGATGCATGGCTCCGATTCCACCGCAGTTGATTCCCTTCACTCGCTCGGCCATCTCGTAGTGAATGTTGCTGGCCTTGAACATCGGCTGTGGCTGGTCTTCCCAGGCTTTCGGTGCCAACCGGCGCGCGATTCTATTCTTGCGGTTCCGGATAATCTTTGGGTAGGTTCTAGTCACTCGAAATGGCCTTTTGTTGGTTGTCTGCTTTCTTGAGCGATTGCATTTCAACCAATATTTACGGGCATTTCGAGTCTTTTTTGTTTTTCAATCACAAAATCACACTTGTTGCAGGACTAGCGGTTGAGGTGACCAACGAGGGGTTGATTTGGGCGGAGGTGGCCGGCAGTTCGATTACGATCCGGGCGCAGCCGTTCCGGAATCTGGGGCTGTTGCGAGGTGTGGAGGGGACAGTGGAGTTGCGCGGCAGGATTCCGAGCGACGAACTGGGGGCCTGGGAGAGCAGCGGAGCGAGTCAGGTGCGGCTAGCGGGGGTGTTGGAAAACGAGGGCAGGATGTTCGTGTTGGACGGGGCGACGAACACGCTGAGTCTGGTTTCAGGGGGAGCGATCCATGGAGGAACGGTGGTGACAACGAATGGCGCGGTGTTGGTGGGCGGGACCCTGGACGGAGTGACGGTGGAGGGGGAGATCGATCTGCGGGTGGCCGGCAGCACTTCCCTGGTGGTGACCAACGGGCTGGTATTGAACGGGACGATGTATGTCGGCTCTACCAACGACTCGGGAAAGACAGTGAGTTTTGCGGGGAGTCAGACGTTAGGAGGAAACGGGACGGTGGTGTTTGGGAGCGGTCCGAACAACTCGTTGAACGTGCTGTATGCGGGAACGGCGCTGACGATTGGACCAGGAATCGTGGTGCGAGGGCAGCGAGGGACGATTGGGAACTCGTCAAGGGCTGTAGAGGTGATCAACCAAGGGTTAATCTGGGCGGAGGTGGCGGGCACTTCGATCACGATCCAGGCGCAGCCGTTCCGGAATCTGGGGCTGTTGCGAGGTGCGGAGGGGACGGTGGCGCTGAGGGGAGTGATTCCGAGCGATGCGTTGGGGGCGTTGGAGCAGAGCGGGGCCGGCCAGGTGCTGCTGCTGTGCATGCTGGACAACACCGGGAAGACGTTCGTGCTGGATGGGGCGGCGAATACGCTGACTTTGAGCTCAGGGGGAGGGGCGGTCCGCGGAGGCACGGTGGTGACAACGAACGGGGCGGTGTTGGTGGGAGCCGGTGGGACCCTGGATGGGGTAACGCTGATCGGAGAGGTCGACTTGACAGCGAACGGGGCGCAGTTGGTGGTGACCAACGGGCTGGTGTTGAACGGGACGATGTATGTGGGATCGACCAACGGACTCAGAGGGGCGGTGAGTTTTGCGGGGAATCAGACATTGGATGGCAGTGGAGCGGTGGTCTTTGGGAACAGTTCGGCCAACGCGCTGCGACTGATGTATGCCAGTACGACGCTGACGCTAGGGCCGGAAATTGAGGTGCGGGGGAAGTCGGGGTCGATCGGGTACTCGTCATCCTGGGGCGGGCCGAGGGACGTGGGGGTGATCAACGAAGGCTGGGTTTGGGCGGAGGTATCCGGGGGCACGATCCGGGTGGAAGGGCGACCGTTCGTCAACCCGGGCGTTTTGCACAGCGCTGCGGGGGTGGTGGAGGTGAAGGCGAAGCTGGGGGACTTGATCACCTTCAATGCGCCGCCGCCGGACAACGCGGATCTCGCCTATCAGTGGCGGTTGAACGGGGTAAACATTCCGGATGCGACCAACGCGACCTTTGTAATCGGGAGCATCCAGGGGACGGAGAGCGGCAGTTACAGCGTCGTGATTGCGGACGAGCACCAGGCGATCACGTTTCAGGTGGCGGTGCTGGTGATCGATGTGCCGCCAATCCCCCCGGCAGATTCATTCACCAATCGCGTGACCTTGTCGGGAGCGGCGGGCATCGCGTCGGGGAACAATCGGAACGCCACCCAGGAAATCGGCGAACCGGTGCACGCGGGCAAGCGGGGTGGCAAGTCCGTGTGGTACACCTGGACGGCACCGGATAATGGGGTTGCCATGTTCCGGACGACGGGCAGCGCGTTCGATTCCCTGCTGGGGGTTTACACGGGCACGGAGGTGACGAACCTGGTGACCGTGGCGGACGATGACGATGGGGGTGGCTACCTGACGAGCGAGGTTCGATTCAACGCGGGGGCGGGCACGAACTACCAGATCGCGGTTGACGGCTATGCCGGAATCGGAGGTGAGTTCCTCGTGAGCTGGCGACTCGGAGCCGGAACGGAGAAGCTGCCGGTGATCCTCCAGCAACCGGTCAGTCAGGTTGTTCCCACCCACACGACCGTCACTTTTGGCGTTCAAGCTTCGGGCGCGGGCCTGTCGTTTCAATGGCTTTTCAATGACGTTGCGCTGGAAGGAGCCACCAACCCGCTCTTGCTACTCCCCAACGTCCAACCGCCCGCAGTGGGCGTTTACACGGTGCGTGTCACCGGCGATGGCGGGCTGAGTGTGGACAGTGCGCCTGCGGCTCTGGAGATCTCAGGCGAATCCAGTGACTTGTCGCAGGACAAGTTGGAAGACCTGGTGAGTGGTTTGAAAAGCCGAGCGAAGCAGAGCGGACCCCGCCAGCAGCAGGCCGAGAAAATGTCTGTGAGTTTGGGAACCATCGGGACGCAGATTCTGCACAATTACGCCTCGACCACTCAGGACGGCGAACCCAATCATGCAGGAAGGATCGGCGGCGCATCGCGCTGGTTCGGACTGGAGGTGCAAGAATCGGGCGTTCTGGTGGTCGATACGATCGGCAGCGAGGTTGACACCGTCTTGTCGGTTTATACGGGCACGAATATCTCAACACTCTACCGCGTGAATGCCGACGACAACGGGGCGCCGGATGCGATTCGGAGCCTGCTTCGTTGGGACGCGCAGCGGGCAAACTACCTCTTGGCGGTGGATACGGTCCGGGGCCAGACCGGCGTGTTGCACGTTAACTGGCAGTTGGGACTGCGACCGCTCGTGACCAACGGCGCGGTGAGATGCACCAACCTTCAAGGACAGCCATTCACGGTTCGGGCAGAGGTGTCGAACTCCGTAAATGTCATTTACCAGTGGTGGCGGAGCAACGCTTCAGGGGACACGATCCTTTCCAACGAGACTGGCGCGGTGCTCAGCATTCCCGCCGTGTCGTTCAACGACAGTGGCACCTACGTCCTGGTGGTGAGCAACGTGTTCGGGCTGACGACCAATGTACAGGCCTGGTTGCAGGTCAAGGAGCCACCGGAGCTACGTGGTGAGGTGCGGTGGGGCGAGGGCGAGGTGTCAGTCTGCTTTCCCAAGGCGACAAACAGGCTGGTGCTGGAAGCGACGACTGATTTCCAGGAGTGGTGGCCGGTTTATACCAACGACCTACCCTATACTCCCATCGAGTACCTGGTGCCGCAGTTTTCTGCAACGCCGTGGCGCTTCTACCGGGTCAGGCTTGAATGAGAGCCGCCCTGCTGCTGAGTTCCGTGCTCCTCGCCACAACGCTGATGGCACAGCGGCGGACCGAAGGAGCTCCTGCAGGTGCGACAGTCGTGGTCCTCGAAGTGGAAGGCGTGACGGAATTCATGCCCGCCGGTTCCACGAACTGGTACCGCTGTCACACGAATCACGCCCTGTTCGCGGGCGATCAGTTGCGGACAGGGGCCAAAAGTCGTGCAGTGGTGCGTCTGTCCGATCAATCGGTTTTCCGTCTTTGGGAACTCACTCACCTGGAACTGCCGCCGGCGGTGCAGTCACAGAACGGCCCCGGATTGATTCGCGGAGTTCTCTACTTTTTCCATCGAGGAAAACCAAAGGACATGCGTCTGCGTACCCCCACGGTGTCAGCGGTCGTCCGCGGAACCGAGTTCAACGTGTGGGTGAAGGATGATGGTACTTCGACCATGACGGTTCTGGATGGCGAGGTGCAGATGGCCAACGAGTTCGGCGAGCTGACGCTCTCGACTGGGGAACAAGGCACGGGGGGACTGGGGAGAGCCCCCGTGAGGACGGCGCTGGTAGAGGTGAACAGCGCGATCCAGTGGGCTTTGTACTATCCCGGCGTGCTGGACTTCAACGAGCTGGAATTGAACAGCGAGGATCAGGGCCTCCTGGCAGACGCCATGTCTGCGTATCGCACCGGGGACTTGTTGGCCGCTCTGGCATCCTACCCCGGCGGACGCCAGCCAACGTCAGACTCGGAAAGGGTGTTCCTCGCGGCATTGCTGCTGTCCGTCGGCCAAGTCCAGGAAGCGGAAGGCTGGCTCAGATCCTCTCGGCTGCGGGCGACTGCGGATGGCGGAAGCCGGGCGGACCGACTCGCCGCCGCGCTCTTGAACCTGATCGCCGTAGTGAGAGGCGAACGGCTCGAAACTGTTCAGGAACCGAGTCTGGCAACCGAGTGGCTGGTGGATTCCTATCGGCTGCAATCGCAGCGCGATCTCGAGGGCGCCCTGGCGGCCGGACGTGCAGCCGTCGAGTTGGCTCCCGACTTCGCTTTCGGCTGGTCGCGGGTGGCGGAATTGGAGTTCAGCTTCGGGCACAGCGAAGCAGCTCAGACTGCATTGGAGCGAAGTCTGGGCCTGGCTCAACGCAATGCTCAGGCCCACGCCTTGAGAGGTTTTGTGCTCTGCGCCCGCTACCAGATCCAGGAAGCGATCGCTTGCTTCGAGCAGGCGATGGCCATCGATGGCGCGCTGGGTAATGCCTGGCTGGGGCGGGGGCTCTGTCGCATTCAAAAGGGCCAGATCCAAGCCGGGCTCGAGGATCTGCAGGTGGCGGCGCTGCTCGAGCCGCAGCGGGCCCTGCCACGCAGTTATCTGGGCAAGGCCTATGATCGAGCCCACGACCCCGATCGAGCAGCGCGGGAGCTCGAGTTGGCTCAACGGCTCGATCCCAATGACCCCACGGGCTGGCTCTACTCAGCGCTGGTCCTCCGTAAGCAGAACCGGATCAACGAAGCGGTGAGCGACCTC
>Ga0315288_10013620_pt1 | contig 10179 bp, 14 predicted proteins | sample YL17G11_20_MG_FD_203454 | JGI IMG/M metagenome (GOLD analysis project Ga0315288, IMG submission 203454) | Sediment microbial communities from Yellowstone Lake, YNP, Wyoming, USA - YL17G11_20 | ecosystem: Environmental > Aquatic > Freshwater > Lake > Sediment | place: USA: Wyoming | collected... | reverse complement strand
CCGTCGGCTCCTGCCGCTCCTGCTTGGCCCCCGAGGCCGCCCGTGCCCGTATCGTCGCCAGCCGCTCCGCCGTCTCCCGCCGCAGCGCCGCCAGTCCCGCCCGTAGTCGCGCCGCCGCCCGAACCCGTGCCGCTGTGGCCACCGATGCCGCCCGACCCGCCGTGGCCGCCCTTGCCGCCTGTGCCTCCGGTGCCTCCGGTGCCGGCGCTTGTGCCGCCCGCTCCGCCCGTGCCCGCGCTACCTCCCACGCCGCCAGTCGTCTCGCCTGCAGATCCACCTACGTCGCCTCCGTTGCCGCCTTCCGACGAGCCACCTCCGCCGCTAACGCCGCCGTCGCCACCCTGAGCGCCCGCATCCCCTCCGCTGCCATCGCCAGTCCCGCCAGTAGATGCGCCGCCGCTGCCGGCGATATCACCGCCAGATCCCCCGAGACCACCGTCGCCAGCTCCTCCGGACTCGCCCCCGCCACCCACTCCGCTACCAGCGCCAGAACCTCCGGCGTCATTCCCGCCTCCGTTGCCGCCACGTCCTCCGCTGTCGGCGCCGCCGATACCAGCCCCATCAATACCACCTGACCCAGATCCATTGCCGCCCATTCCTGCGGTCGACTGACCGCCGTTACTCGTATCATCCGAGCCGCAACCCATGAGGGCCAGCGGCGCCACGCAAATCAAAAACACAACCAAGTCACGCATGGCACGCATGTTAGTTTGACTCGGAATAGTTTGCAAGCTACATACGTACGAATGACTGAGAACACAATCGCCGGCCGGCTGCGCGCGATGCGCATCGCGTCCGGGGTATCTAGCTACAGGATAGGCCAGCTCGGGGGGCTCACCCGGGGTCACGTCGGAATCATCGAGACGGGGCATGCCGAGAACCCGCGTGTTGACACCATTCGGAGGATCTGCGTGGTGCTCGGCTGCACGACCGATTATCTCGCGTTCGGCGACGGGTGCGCGCCGAGCAAGACGGCGATCCGTGCTGCGGTCAAGGCGGCCGAGTGGTGTCCGGCTCCGGGGACCGTGGGACCGTGAACGAGCTACGCCCCTACCAGTCCCGCGCGGTTGCGGGAGTACTCGAACAGTGGACGGCCGGCGAGCGGCGCGTGTTGCTCGTGGCTCCTACGGGTTCGGGTAAATCGCGCATGGCCGAAGAGTTCGTGCGCCTTGAGCTTGCCGGCGGCGGCAGCGTACTCATACTGGTGCACCGACTGGAGCTACTGGCGCAGATGGCAGACCGCATGCTCGGGGCCTTCGGGGTCGGTGCGCGCGTTGACGTAGTGACCGTGCAGACACTTGCCGCAAGGGGCACGCGCCCAGAAGCATCACTGTTGATTGGGGACGAAATCCATCACTTCGCCAGCGACCAATGGTCGACGGTGCTCAATCACTACACCGGCGCGCGCGTGCTTGGGCTCACCGCAACCCCCGAGCGCCAAGACGGACGCCCACTCGGGGATCTGTTCTCGTCGCTTGTTGTGGCGGCGAATTATTCCGAGCTGATTGCCGACGGGCATCTCGTTCCGTGTCGCGTATTCAGCCCGCCGGAGGTCGTCGAACAGGGGCTGGCGCAGCCGCCGGTGGAAGCGTATCTGAAGCTTGCGCGTGGCGAGCGGGCGTTCTTTTTCTGCTCACGGGTGGCCGAGGCGCATGACCTGGCGGCCGAGCTGAATGCCGCTGGGGTGCCCGCCGGGTGCATCGAAGGGACGACGGACAAGGCCGCGCGCGCTCGCATGCTGCGCCAGTTTGCAGACGGCGAGTTGCTCGCACTGACGAACATTTATTGTCTCACAGAAGGCGTTGACGTGCCGTCCGCGCGCGTCTGCGTGCTCGCCCGCGGGTGCGCCCACGTGAGCAACTACCTGCAGATGGTGGGCCGCGTGCTGCGGCCGTCGCCAGGCAAGACCGACGCCATCCTGATAGACCTTCCGGGCGTGTCCGTCATGCACGGTTTGCCGACCGAGGACCGGCGCTACTCGCTCGACGGTAACGGCATCCGACGCACGACAGCCGAGCCGATTCGGGTGTGTCCGCAATGCGGGGCGACCTACGTCCCGACGGCTGGCCAGCCATGCCCCGCGTGCGGGTACATGGCGCCGGTGAAGGAGTTCGCGGCGCGGATTTACAACCTGGAACTCAAGGAGGTCTACGCGGGGGCGGCTACGCCGCAGGACGCGAAGTCCGCGGAACTTGCGCGGCTCCGCGCGCTTGCGAGTGACCGCGGGTGGGGGCTTAGTTGGGTGGCCAAGGAGTATCGCAAACTTTTTTCGGAGTCGCCGGACCTGTCTAGACTGAGCGAGGCCGAGCGGCGCGCGGAGTTTCGGAACTTGGCAGAGTTCGCCGCAGCGCGAGGCTTCAAGCCGGGCTTCGCTGCTGTGAGATTTCGTGAGACGTTTGGTGCTTACCCGCCAAGGGGTTGGTAATGATGAGACAAGGGACCGAAGACCGCGACGAAATCGGCCGGCTCATGAACGTGATAGTGGCCAACGAACGCGAGATCGCAATGCTCAAGGCCGAGCTTGGCCGGCAGGGCGCACGGTGGAGCCCCGAGGCGCGCGAGATCGAAGCGCGCGCGCAGTCTTGTCTTGGGCTGCCCAATATCGTTGGGCGTCGGAGTCGCAACACACTGGCATGTCGAGTCCGTTGGGTCGTGTGGGGCGTGCTGCGGCGCCGCCACGGTAGCGCGTTTAGCTTTGGCGACATCGGCGAGGCGTGCGGCGGGTACCATCCGACAACGGTGCTGCATGGGCTGTGTCGGGTCGCGGCGGACGTGGCGCTTCGGGAAATTGTTGAGAGGCTGGCCGAGTGATAGTGGCCGCACTGTTCGTTCCGCGATGTGCTGCTAGCCATTGCCAGGGGGTCGCGGGCGTGTTAGCGTCGCGGTCGAAAGGGAAGGTATGATAGATAGGTATTACACGGACGACAAGCTGGCCAAGCGCATAGTCGACTGGGCGCACATCAAATCGACGGATCGTGTGCTGGAGCCGTCATGCGGTGCCGGGGCATTATCTCGGCATTTCCAGTGCGAGCATGCCACGCTCGTTGACGCAGATCTTACGGTGGACCCTGTGCGGGCTTCTGCGTGGGGTTTTATCCAGGGAGACTTTATTGGCATGTTCAACGAGTTGGAGTCGCGCCCCCTCCCCCTATTCGATCTCGCGGTCATGAACCCCCCCTATAGCAAGGGCGGGGACGTGGCTCACGTGGCTCACGCGCTCCGCCTAAGTCGGCGAGTAGTCGCGCTCGTTCGGCTGGCGTTCCTCGCGACCGAGGGGCGCTACCAACAGCTTTGGTCATGGGCTGGGATCTCGCGGCTGGCGGTGCTCGTTTCGCGACCTAAGTTCCACGGGCCCGAGGATAAGGGCCATGGAGCGATGCACGATTACTGCGTGATTGAACTGAAGGCGCGTCGGCAAGGCGCGGTAGTGGTGCCTGGTCCTATTGAGTTCTGGAGAGACAAGCTTTCACCATGATGTCAGAACACGAATCCGAGTCGCTATGGTCCGCGATCGTAGCGGCCGGCATCGCATCAAGCAACGCTCTTGCTCACTACGGGAGCGAGGTGCAGCGACTCAAGTGCGTTGAGGAGATGGGCGAGGCCATCGCGGAGCTCGCGCGCAACGAGAACCCAGAGACGACCATGGGCGAGCTGGCTGACGTGCTGGTCACGATGCTGGCAGTCGTGCAAGACATGGGCGTTCAGCGGTTCGCGGACGTACTGAGCGGCAAAGCCGGAGCGCTGCGCAGTCGACTGGCTTACGAGGAACCGGCGCCGTACGCTGGCACATGACAGAGGGCGAACTTCAGCATGCGATCCGAATCGCGCTCGGCAAAGAACCGGACCTGGTCCTGTGGCGCAACAACTGCGGAGTGGCCAAGGGCCCGTCGGGCATGATCCGCTACGGCCTGGCCGTCGGCAGCAGCGATCTCGTCGGAATGATAGGCGCTCGTTTCGCGGCCATCGAAATCAAAACCCCAAAGGGCCGACTCTCGCCCGAGCAAGGCATGTTCCTCGCGCTAGTCGCATCCAGGGGCGGCTTTGCCGCCGTCGTACGGTCAGTGGATGACGCGTGGGCCGCGCTCGCTGCGGCGCGGGCTGGTGAGACGCGTTGGGGGTTGCTGTGACAGCCGGTTACTACCGGACCGCGGTCAGTGGGGCCGTGCGCCCGAAGCGGGGCAAACGCGCGTACGCTCGCCGGCGCAGAATGGTCGAGTTCATCCATGACAGACTCGGCCTATGCCGCCCCCCACCGTCCGACATCGACGCATTCTACGATTTGATCAATAGTTTTTTGATAACTGCCCGGCCACGGCCGGCATTCTGTGTCGACTCAGCTACGTTCGAAAACGGTGTGTTTCGAGCAAAGATTCGCGGTCCGGCCGGTGGTTAAGCCGGGGCGCTGGCTCGCGGCTGTGCTCGCCCTGATGTGGCTCGCGAAAAACTCTTGACGCCGGTGGGGGGCCGGCGGTATGAGGGGAGCGTCAAACTACGATGCCGAACCATCTCTTCTCCACCAGACATCGCCTGCCCTGTCGTCGTAGTTTGACGATTAAGCCGATTGGGCGGGCGTTGTGTGGCGGTGAAGGTTTGATGTGAGCGACTACCTAGACGATGTTTTCGGTGCCGACGGGCTATTCGCTGCGCACTTCCCGGGATACGAGACGCGGCCGGGCCAAGTCGATCTTGCTCGCGCGGTTGATACCGCGATGCGCACAGGGACGCACGTGCTCGGTGAGGGGCCGTGTGGGACCAGTCTTAAAAGCCTTCCAAAAGATCGGCGTACATCAAGATCGCTAGGTAGTATCTCGGCTTTTTTTGACCACGTATGAACCCAATAGCCCAGATCAGTGATGCGCAGAAACTAGGCGGCCTCCTACATTACGCAAGGCGCGGCTGGTACGTGTTTCCTTGTTACGAAATCCTGGCAGGCGGAAAGTGCGCTTGCGGGGCCAAGGCCGGGTGCGCTCCTGGCAAGCATCCGCGCACGCCCAACGGATTCAAGAACGCCACGCTCGACGAAGACAAGATCCGGTCGTGGCATAAGCGCTGGCCCGGCGCGAACTGGGCGATCGCATGCGGGCTTTCCCGCATTGTTGTCGTAGATGTTGACCCGCGCAATCGAGGCGACGAGACGATCGCCGCCCTTCAAACCGAGCATGGGCAACTCCCCGATAGCGTCCGCGCGTGCACCGGAGGCGACGGACAGCACTATCTGTACCGCTTCCCAGCAGACTCCTCGGTCAAGAGTTGCGTGCTTGGGGACGGCGTCGAGATCAAAGCCGATGGTGGCTACATCATCGTAGCCCCGTCGAACCACGTCAAAGGAGTGTACCGTTGGGACATCGGAGCGCACCCGGTGGACGTCAAAACACTTGCCCTAGTACCCGACTGGATCTGCCGGCGCGCGGTGTCGCCAGCCGTCCGCCAGTTCGCGCTAGCCGGTCCAGTCACAGACGGCTTCCTCGGAGCTGCCTTCGACGCCGCGGGATGGCTAAGACGTTCACTCGGCACCAACAAATCAGAGGCGCTATGCCCTTGGGCCAACGAGCACACCGGCGGCGACACCGGCATCAATTCAAGCGCCGTCGTATTCGCTCCGCGCGAGGGGGGCCGCACCGGGCACTTCCACTGCTCGCATGCCCATTGCGACCACAAGCGCTCGTATCAGGACGTGGTTGACGCGCTCCCGGAGATGGCCAAGCAACAGGCGCGCGCCAAGCTTTTCGCGGCCTCTATTCCGGTGATCAATGATGCCGAGCCGGGATTAGAGCCAGATCCAAGCGACGAATGGACCCGATCGCTGTGCACGGATAAAGATGGTGATATCCTGAAAGTTACTATCAATGCTGCCCTGATGCTAGCTCATCTTCCCGAGTGGCGAGGGTGCCTGCAGTTCGATGAGTTTGCCCACAAGATCGAGTGGGCGAAACCGCCTCCTGCGATCGTTGGGCTTACGGCGCCACTGGCTGGCGAGCCCCTTCGTGACACCGATATCACCTACGTTGCGGGCTGGTTCGCCTCTGCCCGCCATATCTCGTTCGTCAAACAGACTATCGAGGATGCTGTTGAGGTCGCCGCTCGCGAGAACTCCCACCACCCAGTACGCGATTATTTCGCAGCGTTGAAGTGGGATAGGACGTACCGGTCCAACTGGCTTCACCTATTCGCTGGATCCGAAGACACTGAATATACTCGGCTCGTTTCGCGGTGGTGGATGATCAGTCTCGTGGCCCGAGTCATGCGCCCGGGCTGCCAGGTCGACCATATGCTCGTGCTCGAAGGGCCTCAGGGGCTGGGCAAAAGCACCATCCCTCGGATCCTCGCCGGGGAACGGTGGCACCAGGGCAAGCTCTCCGACATCCGCACCAAGGACGCCGTGGCAGAACTGCAGGGGCGACTGATAGTAGAGATGGGCGAGCTGTCGATTCTCAGTCGTTCAGAACTCGAAGTCGTCAAGGATTTTATGACCCGCACCGTAGACAGCTGCCGGCCGGCGTATGGACGCCAGACCGTCCAGTACCCGCGTCAGTGCGCGTTCATCGGAAATACGAACAAGCGCACGTACCTGGACGACCCGACGGGAGCGCGGCGTTTCTGGCCCGTCCCAATCCGAGAGATCGACGCGGATGGGCTCACTGCTGCGCGGGATCAGATATGGGCGGAGCACGTCCACTATTACCTCGCAGGGGAGCACTGGTGGCCCGAGGACGATCGCGTGAGGGCATTGTTCGCTCACGAGCAGGAGCAGCGCTATCAGATCGATAACTGGGAGCCGATCATTGATACATGGACCGTAGGGCGAACCGGATTCACGATCAACGACCTGCTCGCCCATCTTGGGATCGATCCCGGGAAGCGCCAGCACGCGGATTCAATCCGGATCGGCAAATGCTTGACCCGCCTCGGATGGGACTGGCGCCAGATGCGGATGCCCGACGGCCGGCGCGAGCGTTGCTACTACAGGACGGATGCGGTAGAGTTCGGGCAGACCGACAAAAACCAAACATAGCAACTGCGCGGCCCTCGGGCCCCTTTGCACCAGTAGCGGATTCCAGTGGGTGTCACAGTAGGATTGGCGGCCTACCGTGACAGGCTGTGACAGACCGTGACACTCGCGAGACCATTCCGCGTAATCATTAGGCTTTTTATCGGCCGACTCCCCGGACAATAACCGGCCAGCGGTAACCTTTTGGCTGGCCGATTCATGCCTTGTTGCGGCCGGCCGGACTAAAGCCGTGTTTTTGCTGCTTTGACTGTGACAGACTGTGACAGACTGTGACACCTTTTTCCTCTTTGATTCTCTATAGTTATAAGTTGTCACAATTGGAACAGTAGGATATATAGAGAGGTGGCAAAAAGTGCCTAAAGTGCCTAAAGTGCCTTTTGTTACTTTAGGCACTTCTGTGTGGCAATGTTTTGGGATGGGTTTTGCTGGTGACATCGTGACAACCACAAAAACGCGATAGAACCACAGGGCCGGTTTTTGGAAGAACTACCCCGAAAACTTAACGGACAGATGGCCGGACCGCCTCACGGATCCACCGAAACCGCCGACGTGGTTTCGGGGCGACAGGCCACCCCGGGCGCTTTTTGAGAAATGGGGGGGGGGTGGATCCCGGGCACTCTCTAGACCCCAAAAACGCGATAGAACCGCTTGGCCGGGTTTGGACATGTGGCCGACATTTCCGCGCCCCCGCGTTTGCCGCCCCGCCCCGCGGAGGCCCCGAAACCACTGACGTAGTTTCGGTGGCGACCATGCGCCGCGCTTGCCAGCGCCCTCTAGCCCCCGTACCCTGGCGGCATGGGAGACTACGATACCGATGCCGACCTAGACGCCAACTCTGATATGATGGGTGGGGTCCTCCTGGGCTTTTTTTGCTCCACATGCCCGCCATGCCGGGAGGGTGTGGGGCAGCGCGGCAAGCATCCGCGGGGACGCTATCGCCCGGCCCGACTCGATACAACCCGCGTACCATCCGAGTCCTTCGGGGCGCTCCTGAGGGCGTACAGGCGGACTACGGGGCAGTCCCTCGGGGCGTTCGCCGATGCACACGGTCTGTCGGTCCTCTATCTGTCCGACGTCGAGAGAGGACTCCAGGCGCCGAGCCCCAGGCTGCGCGCGATTTATTCCGCGGGGATCATGCGGGATTGTAAATAGTTGGTCGTTTCAGTTTGCGTCCCGCCCATCGATAGTGCAGGATACCGGAGTCGGCAGGGCGCCGGCAGAAAGCGACGACAGAATGAAAGCTCTCACACTCCGCTACACCCTCACGAGCAAGTTCAGCGGCCGTAAGGCCGACGTCCGGGGCGAAGCCCGTCACGGAAACCTCGTAATTAGCCCAGCGCAGGACGCCCGGGCCCGCTCGAAGGCCGGTCTGGGCGCGGGGGACTACTGGATCCGTGCGGAGCGCGAAGGCCAGTCATACTCGGTGTTTGTACGCGCTAGATAGCTCTCAGTCGGGGGCAGCTCGAACGAAAGGTAAGTTCAATGAAGGTTTCAGAATTCCGAGCGATGACCGAGCACTTGGAGCGGGTCGTCAATGTCGACCGGCACGCGTGTGTCGGGCCGGCCGAGAAGGCCAAGTGGGTTGACGTGGCCCGCCGAATTGGCGATGAGTTGGTCAAGGCGCATTGCGCCCGGGCGACGGCCAGCGACCTGGCCGCGCGTAAAGCGGCCGTTGAAGCGTGCGCAGACGCCGTCGCGGCAAATCTGGGGTGGGCGCCAGACTGGCATCGTGCGCAATGACCCGCCGCTCGCTCCGAGTTCTGACCAACAGCGAGCTCAATACGTGGCGCACATGCCACCAGCGATGGGGACTCCAGTACCACGAGCGGCTGCGGCCTCTCGCCCGGTCGGCGCCCATGGACTGGGGCAACCTCTATCACGCCGGCTGTGAGGCCGGGTGGTACGGCTCTCAGACTGTCGAGCCTGCCGAGCGACTCGCGCGGGCGCAGGCGGACGCAACAGCCGAGATTGCTCGCCGGGTTTCCAGCGAGCTTGGACGTACCGACCTGGCTGCCCGCGAGGGGGCGTTCGACGGCGACTACGAGCAGTCCGCCGACGAAATCGAGCAGGCTGCCCGGGAGGCTACGTGGGCCGTCTGCCACTATTTCCAGTGCGCGGCGGATGACCTCCGGCATCGTCTGCTCGGGGCCGAGATCGCGTTCAGCGTCAAAATCCCGGTGCGCGAGGCAATCACCGTGCCCTTCGCGGGCAAGATCGATCTCGTACTCTACGACGAGGACCAAAACATGGTCCTCGTGCAGGACCACAAATCGACGGGATTCAGCGTCGATACGCTGGCCCGCAAGCTCCCGCTCGATACTCAGATGACGGGCTACCTAGCCGCGGTTCGGCGGTTTATGCTCGGCAGGTGGCCCGACGTACCGGGCAACGCCCGGACAGGAGTGATCGGGTTCAACGTTTCGCGCCGCGCGATGCCGTCGACACCTAAATTAAATCTGCTCAAGAAATCCGAGTGCAAATATCCGCCGCACTCGGATGCGTTGGCGCAACAGACGTTTGACGGCGAGCCACGAGGGCTGGTGAGTGTGGCCGCAATCGACACATTGGGACAGATGTACGCCGATGCACTGGACGACCAGGCCGCGCGCGGATTCGCGGTCACTGAAAAGCAGTGCGAGCGGCTCGCAGAGCTTGTGCGGCGTGGCGACACGTTCTTCGCGCAGCACTCGTTCGTGCGAGACGATGCCGAGATCGCGCGATGGGCGCAGGAGCTACACGTTGAGTCGTTGCAGATCAAGGCGGCGCATCGCAACCAACGGATGTGGACACGCAACCCCGGGGCGTGCACTGGTGCCACGAGCTACGGGTGTGCCTACTCGGCAGTATGTGCGGAGGACTCGCCCGCGACGCGGCAGGGGTTCCGCGTTGCGGAAACCGAGCACGAGGAATTAGTTTGACTCGGGAGGATCGAAGTGAATGACGAAACGGTAATGGTGGCGCCAACACGCGCGGATCGGGCCCTGCAGGAAATAGTGTCGTGCTACGCAGGCTTGCAGCAAGCGCGCGAGGCGAAATCCGCGGAGGCCGCGGCTCACACGGCAATAATCGAAGGATTCGAGCGGGAATTCGATGAGGCGATGGCATTCGAAATCCGCGCGCAAGCAGAGCCATCGCGTGTGATGGCCAAGCTGAGGGCGGTCGAACAGGCA
>Ga0315288_10013619_pt1 | contig 10180 bp, 9 predicted proteins | sample YL17G11_20_MG_FD_203454 | JGI IMG/M metagenome (GOLD analysis project Ga0315288, IMG submission 203454) | Sediment microbial communities from Yellowstone Lake, YNP, Wyoming, USA - YL17G11_20 | ecosystem: Environmental > Aquatic > Freshwater > Lake > Sediment | place: USA: Wyoming | collected... | reverse complement strand
GTACTCGATGGAGAGAAAGCCCCGGTAATCGGCGGCCTGCATGATCCCGGCCACCCGCCGGTAGTCAACCCAGTCGTGCTTCCCGGCGAAGTCGGCCGTCGGCTTGGCATGGGTCATCACCGTATACGGCGCCGTCTGCGCGAACTCCGCATAGGGGTCCTTTGTGTAGTTGCCGAAATCGAGCAGCGCGCCCACCCAGTCGGAGCCAACTCCTTTCAGGATACGGATCAGCCCGTCGGCGGTCCCCGTCAGTCCGCCGTGGTTCTCGAGCCCGATCATCACCCCTACCTGTTTTGCGTGCTCGGCGCACTCCTTGAGCCCCGCAACCGTCCACGAATGGGCGTCGGCCCCACTCGCTTCCTCCGGCGGCTGCCCGGCGAACACGCGGAGCACTGGCGACCCCAGGTGTGAGGAGATGTCGAGCCACTGCTTGACGAAGGCGATGTGCTGTTCCCGCTCCTGCGGGGTTGGGAGGCAGAAGGCTCCGCCGATGGCGGTTCCGGCTAAGGAGAGCCCCTTTCGGAATAGGTACTGCTTCAGGCTGTTGAGATAGGCAGGGCCGGTCTCGGGGAAGTAGTACTGAGTTAGCTCGATTCCCTCCAGGCCCATGCTGGCGCACACGTCGGCGTACTGCTCGAGCGTGAGGCCTCTCTCCCGGAAATAGGTGTTGAACGTGTATCCGGCACAGCTAAGTTTCACTTTCCTCCTCCATTTGGCGAGAAACAACCGTCATGGCGTTCGGCGTCGCTGGGCGAAACCCTTGGATAACGGCCGACGGCGTCAACGGGAGATCGGCTGCCGGCGCTGTCTCAGTCAAGCGCGAGCGACAGCGCCGAGAGAACCTGCTGGGCGGTGACGGGCTTCTTGAGGAAGGCCGTCACGCCCAGCTCTCGCACCGCCGCCTCGTCCTCCGGCTCTTGGCGGCCGGTAACTATGATAACGGGCAGGGCGCTGCCGAGAACATTGCGGAGGAAGTTGAGCACCGAGATACCGCCTTCCAGGGGAAGCCCGATGTCCAGTAGGATGGCGTGGGGGAGATCGCGCTGGGGCGCGGTCAGGGCCACCATCGCCTCCACACCGTTGCGTGCCTGCAGCACTTCATAGCCGCGATCGGCCAATAGCGCGCTCAGGAATCCCATGACGGCCGACTCGTCTTCCACCACCAGCACTCGGCGCGAGCTCTTGTAGGTTACCTTCAGCTCACCACTCACGCACTCTCTCCTCTGACAGGCAGCACCGAGGAGGCATGGCTGAGCGGCCTGATCGCGCGCCCCCTTGGGTCAGAGAGAAAGCACAGTCGCGAAACGCCGCTCGGCAGTCGCTTGCTAAGGAAAGCGCACTGCGCGCGAAGCTCGGTGATGCGTCGGGAAATGACCGGCGGACAGTCTTCTGCGCGGGGGGTGAATGCCCTTCTGGGATCCAGAAAAGCTGGGTTCAGCGGCCTCTAGCCGACAGCCGCCCCGGTCGCCATGCCCTCCTGCACGGCTGCTTCCACCACAGCCAGCAGTTGGCGGGCCGAGACCGGCTTGGCGAGGAAAGCGCTGATGGCGAGGCCGCGCTCGCGGATGGTAGACTCCATGTCCGGCCGGCCGGTCAGCACTACCACGGGCAGGTCGCGCGTTTCGCCCGCCTTCCTGAGAATCGTGAGCAACTCAATCCCCCCGTACTCGGGCAGCCCGAGGTCCAGCACGATCGCGGCCGGTAGAGGTGGGTCCGGCGCGAGCACGGCCGCCATTGCCTCCGCCTCGTTCTGCGCGACTCCCACGCGATAGCCCGCGCCCGCCAGAATGTCGCCGACGACCGCGCCTACCTCGGGGTCATCGTCCACGACCAAGATGAACGGCCTGGGCGAATCGGGCCGGCCCCGCAACCGGGCCTGAGCCCTGAGAGCGCGCTCGAGCTGGCGAGGCGCTACTGCGCCCAACTCGAGCAACACGTCGCCCAACCGCCCCCCACTCATCGCCTGACGGTGAAGCGCCTCTCGAAGCTCCTCCGCGGTGATGATCTGCTCGGCGAGCAGGAGTTGCCCCAGTAGTGCGCATGCCAGGTCTTCGCCCATAGAGATCTCCACGGCCAGGTTTGCGTGCCCGCCCAAACCTGGAGCAACCATTATTCTTCCACAAGTCGGGGCTAAACCGACGCCAGGTTGGCCGCCAAAGGGAATCGTTTGGCCCAAACCGCGCCCAAGAAGAGGAGGAAGTGCCCGTCCTCCCTGGAAAAGGCCGGGCAGAGTCAGATGGCAAGGAGGGCAGGCAATGGCGCGTGGGACGCAGTTGTCAGTGATGCTTGAGAACAAGCCCGGTCAGCTCGCCAGGATCGGGGCCGTACTGGCGCGGGCGAAGGTGAACATCGAGGCGATCTCCGTGCTGGACTCGGCCGAGGTGGGTGTCGTGCGGGTCGTGACCTCCGCTAGTGCCAAGGCGCGGGCTGCGCTTCAACGAGCCGGTATGATCGTCGCCCAACACCCGGTGCTCGTCCTCAAGCTCGCGAACGAGCCCGGCGCTCTCGCCAGCGCGGGGAAGAAGCTGGCCGACGCAGGCGTCAACATCGAGTTCGTCTATGGGAGCGCGGCCGGCGCCGGGGCGATGAGCACCATCGTCATCGGGGTCTCGGACATCCAGAAGGCAGCCCGGGTGCGCGTCTGATACGCTGCCTCGGACGAGACACAGCGCGCGGCCCGACGCCCCCGGGCCGCGTCATGTTCTCCGAGTCTATCGGCCGCCCAGCAGCAGCCTGGCGGCGGCCGCCACCAGCCCCGCGCCCGGCATTGTCAGCAGCCAGGCCCACAGCACGCTGACCGTCACACCCCACCGAACCGCCGAGACCCGCCGCGTGGAGCCCACCCCGACGATCGCCCCTGTTATAGTATGGGTGGTGCTCACCGGTATCCCCGCCCTCGCCGTGCCGAACAGGGAAACCGCCGCCGCCATCTCCGCACAGAACCCATCAACCGGCTGGAGTTTGGTGATCTTCATCCCCATCGTCTTGATGATCCGCCACCCGCCGGCCATCGTCCCAAGCGAGATCGCCATGTAGGCAATGACGACGACCCATCCAGGGACGTGGAACTCCCCGCCGAGATAGCCGTTCGAGAACAGCAGCACGGCCACCACGCCCATCGTCTTCTGCGCGTCGTTGGCGCCGTGGCCAAGGCTGTAGAGCGCCGCCGAAACAAGCTGGAGCCGCCGGAAGAGCTGGGCGGTTGACTTGGGCGAGCTATGCCAGAAGATGCGGCTGACCAGCCGCCTCGCCGCGTTGCCCAGCACGAGGCCGATCACCGGCGAGAGGATGATGAAGATGACCACCTTCATGATGCCCGGGAGGATCAAGGCCTCGGCGCCGGTCTGCACCAAGGCCGCCCCCGCGAGCCCGCCGATCAGCGCGTGGGAAGAGCTCGTCGGCAGCCCAAGGTACCAGGTCAGCAGGTCCCAGATGATCGCCCCCAGCAGCGCTGACAGAATCAGCTCGTTAGTCATAGCCCGCTGATCCACCAGCTTCTCCCCGACCGTGCGGGCAACGTGCACGCCGAACACGAAGTAGGCTGCGAAGTTGAAGAAGGCCGCCCACACCACAGCCTGGCTCGGCCGCAGCACCCGGGTCGAAACGACGGTTGCGACCGAGTTCGCGGCATCGTGGAAACCATTGATGAAGTCGAAGAAGAAGGCGACCGCGCAGATGAGTATTACGTAGATGAGGTTATAGTCCATTTCGGCCAAGCGTCAGGTGTGCTTGACGACTATACCTTCGAGGATGGAGGCGACGTCTTCGCACTTATCCAAAGCGTTTTCCACGTGGTCATAGATCTCTTTCCACTTGAGCGCGCGCATCGCATCCGATCCCCTGAAAAGCTTGGCGAGCGCCAGCCGGCTTTGCTCGTCCCCCATGTTCTCCTGGCGGTGAATCTCGATGCAGTAGTCCAGAATCCGCCGGCCGTTCTTGTTGACATCACCCAGCCCGGCCACCGCGTGCTCCAGCGCCTTCGTCGCATCCGCCAGCACCCTGACCAGGCCGACCATCTCCGGCTCCGCCGCGCCAGCCTCGTAAAGGAACATCCGGTCCGCCGTCGCCTCGATGTTATCCAGCACATCGTCCAGCCGCGACGCCAGCGCGTGTATATCCTCGTGATCGAACGGCGTGACGAAGGTTCGGTTCAGCCGATCGGCGATCTCGTGCGTCGTCTTGTCGCCCTCGTGCTCCACCTCCTCGATCTGCTTCCTGATCTCGGCCGTCAGCGTGTGGTCCGCGACCAGTTGCACGAGCAGGTCCGCGCCCTGCACCAGGTTCTGCGCCTGCTCCTCGAACAGCTCGAAAAACCGCTCTTCCCTGGGGATCAGGTTGAACTTCATCACTCACCTCACGCCCAGCACGCTCGGGCGGCCTATCATTCGCCCTGCCCGCCGATTCGCCCTCTCGCCCCCGACGCTTCTTTCGCCCCAGAAACATCGGCTCGACCCGGCGGTGGACAAGCTCTCCTCTCTGTGCTAGTCTTTAGCAGATATTCTGTGCCTCCGCAGGCCACTTCCGCGGCTAACGGCGCGCGCTTCTTCAGCTAGAGGAGGAACCTCGGCGTGTATGATGTTGTTGTGCTCGGAGCAGGGCCGACCGGCTGCTACGCCGCACGGCAGCTAGCCCGGATGGGATATGAAGTCCTCGTCCTCGAAGAGCATCCTCAGATCGGCGAGCCGGTTCACTGCACCGGGATCATCGGCCTGGAGGCCTACGAGCGCTTCGAGCTCGACCCCACCTGCGTCGAGGCATATCTCACCGGAGTCCGTTTCCTATCTCCGGCTGGGCAGTCCTTTCGAGTTCCCTGCAAGGAGGCGCGAGCGGTGGTGGTGGACCGCTCCCGCTTCGACCAGATGCTGGGGCAGGAAGCGCTCGCCGCGGGTTCGAGCTTCCTGCTGGGAACCCGTGCTGAGCGAATCACGGTCAAGGACGACGCGGCTGTTGTGTCCGCCCATTGTCTGCGAGAGCCGATCTCGCTCCGCTCCTCCCTCGTGATGGTGGCCACCGGCGCGGATGACGCGATCACCCGCGAGGCCGGCCTGGCCGAGCCCTCGGGGCGACCGATGTTCGGCGCTCAACTTCTTGCGCACACCGGCGATCTTGACGAAGTGGAAGTCCATCTCGGCCCCAGCATCGCGCCCGGCGGGTTTGCCTGGGCGGTTCCCGCCAACGGCCACGGCTGCCGCGTCGGCCTGGTCTGCCAGAGCTATCCCCGGCCACTGCTGAACAGGTTTGCCAGGCGGCTGGAGCAGCGCGGCGCGATCTCGCGCAACGGCTCTCGCATAAGGTGCCGAGCGGTTCCTTCTGGACCTCGCCTGCCGTCCTATGCTGATCGCATCCTCGTCATCGGAGATGCCGCCGGCCAGGTGAAGGCGACGACCTGTGGGGGCATCTACTATGGGTTGCTCGGCGCCGAAGCCGCGGTCGCCGCGGCCGACAGAGCGCTGCGGCTGGGTGATGCCGGCTCCGGCCATCTTGCTCAGTACGAGGATGAGTGGCTGCGCAGAATCGGCTCCGAGCAGCGCACCGGCCGCCTCCTCCGCAGGGTCCTCACTTCGCTCAGCAACCGCGACATGGAGGCTCTCTTCTGGTTCGCCCGCAGGACGCGGCTGCCACACCTGCTGAGTCGGCTCCCCTTTGACTGGCATACGAGCGGCCTGCTCACCATCCTCTGGCGAGACCTCTTCGGCGCGGCCACAAGGGGAAGCCGCGCCGCGGTCCCGACTAGCCGGAACTAGTCTGCCGTCGGCGCCTCTCCGTCCCGCGGAAAAAGCCCCGCCACGCTGAAACCAATCGTTCGTTTGATGCGTCTAATAGGTCTGGAACGCTGCGGCGGGTGATTCGCCGGGTCCTTCAAGACTCGCTGGGGATCTGTGGAGTGCGATTGCTGCGGCCCTGGGAACAATGGAACCAGGGCCCCCGTGGGAGGGTCTGCATGATAACCGACAAGGCTGTGCGCTATGTCGGCTAGGTTTGTGTCGCTGGGTGCTGTGTCGGCTACCTCTGCTTGCTTGCTGCTCGCGGCCGTTATGCCGGTACCGGCCGCGGACTACCTGCGACCCGAGTGGCAGGTTGGCCAGGATCAGGTTTCCCCGGACAGCCTCCAAGTCATCGTCCCCCCGCCGGCGCCGGCGCGGCTCAAGCTGGAGGAGGCGATCCAGTTCGCCCTCCGCCAGAACCTGGGCTTCCGACGCACGATCCAGGGGCTGCTGAGCGCCCGGTCCAACTGGCTCGTGGCGCGCCAGCGCTGGTCGCTGGAGGTCTTCGGGTCCATCCAGCGCGTCAGCAATGATGAGACCACGGACCAGAGCCAAGGGGGCGCCGCTTTCTTCTACGCCGCGATCACCGGCGCCGACTTCTCCGTGACGGCCGAGCTGAACCGGCTCGACACCGAGGAGGATGAACGGATTCTCACCGCCACCCTCCGCCAGCCGCTCCTGGCCGGCAGCGGTCGGGCATCCGCCGCCTACGAGGAAGTTCGCCGGGCTGGCAATGGCTACCGCGCCGCCCTGCTCTCCTTCTTCGACGACCGGCAGGGCCTTATCGAGCGGGTCGTCTCCGCCTACTTCGACGCCGTCCAGCAGCAGCAGTTGGTCACGATCCAGGAGTTCAGCGTGACCCTCGCCGAGCAGGCCGTCAAGGATGCCCAGCTCCGGCTCGAGGCCGGCCTGATCGCGGAGATAGACCTCACCCGAGCCCAGCTTCGCCTCGCCCGCGAGCAGACGGCCGCCGTCTCACAGCGGCAGGGACACCAGGACTCGACGGACCGGCTCCTCTCCCTGCTGGGCCTCCAGGTGGGCGGCGTACCGGAGCTGGTCACGAGTGTAACCTATCAACCACAGCCTCTGGACCTCGATGGCTCCGTGTCCCAGGCGCTCGAGCTGCGACCTGACCTCAGGCTGGCCGACCTGACGATTGAGAACGGAGAGGCGACGCTGCGGATTAGCCGAAGCCAGCGCCTGCCAACGCTGGACCTGTTCGGCGGGCTGGCCCGCCAGCGAGACGGTGTCGAGGACCGTTCCTGGAACGCCGGCCTGGAGCTGTCAGTCCCGATTGCCTCCAGCTCACTGCGCGAGGCCGTGCGCCAGGCGCAGTGGGACCTGCTGGTCTCCCGGCAGGCGAGAGAGAATCTCCGCCAGCAGGTGGTCGTTGATGTCCGCTCCCAGGTGAGGGCGGCGGAGGCGGCGCGGGCGAATGTGGATATCGCGGAGCAGAGTCTGGAGCTCTCTCGCCGAAGCCTTCACATCGCACAACGCATGGTGGAGGAGGGGCTGCGAACCAACCGCGACCTGCTCGACGCCCAGGACGACCTGACGCGGAGCGAGATCTCGCTGGTGACCAGCAAGATCGGTTACTACCTTGCTCTCATTCGGCTCAGAGTAGCCATCGGACAAGATGTGCTTCCTTATGTTATTGAGGCGGCTACCGCGGGAACGCAGGGCACGAAGCAGCCTCCGGCGGCCGCGCCGGAGGGGCAAGCGGCGCCCGCTCCTCCTGCGGACACCGCGCCGCAGCCGCCGGCGGACCAGGGATGATCGCACGCGCCATAAGACCGATGCTGGCGGCCGTCGCCGTCGCGCTCGCCGTCTGGCAGGTTGACCTCCTGCTGGACGTGCTGCGCGGCAACCATAGCTCGAACCAGGTGGAGACCGCCACCGTCAAGAAGGGCTCGTTCATCGTCGGCATCTCCCGCGAAGGCGCGATCGAGAGTGCCGACGTCATGGCGCTGCAGTGTCCGGAGAGCGGCTCGACCATCACCTGGCTGATAGATGACAGCGCCGAGGTGAAGGCCGGTGATCTGGTGGCGAAAGTGGAGGTCGGCGAGTTCCGGTTCGAGGTGGAGCGACAGAAACTGGAGCATCAGAACCGGGTCTCCCAGGTCGAGCAGCAGCGCCGCGACCGGACGCGCGATTACGAATCCGCCGACCTGAATGTCGAGAAGACGCTGCGCTCCCTCGAGATGCTGAGCCGGTCTCAGTTTACCGAGACCGAGCAGTCCCAGGCCCAGATCAACTACGACCGCTGGAACGTCACCTTCGGCGAGCAGGACTATGACAAGCAGACGCGGCTGCGGGCCGCCGGCATCGTGCCCGAGACCTCCGTCGAGCAGTCTGAACGGAGCCTGCGCAGCAGGCAGCACGGTCTCGCCAAGTCGGAGAAGGAATCCACTTACCTCGAGGCCGAGCACTCCTCCAAGAAGGCGCAGTCGCAGTCCGACATAGACACCTCCCAGTTCGAGTCCGGGCTGGCGAAGCGCCGCATCGGCGAGGCCGTGCAAAGCGCGCAGGAGCAGGTCGAGCTCTCCGCCGAGCAGCTTCGCCGCATGGAAGAGCAGTTGGCCGCCGGCGAGCTGCGCGCGTCCAAGGCCGGTATCGTCATCCTCGGCAAGACCTGGGGCGAAGGCGGCCGGCGCACCATCCGGGAAGGCGATCGGGTCTGGTCCAGCATGAAGATTGCTGATGTCACCAACCTGGAGTCGCTCCAGGTCAAGCTCATCGTGGACGAGAATTCGATCCACCGGCTGAGAGTGGGGCAGGACGTCGTCATCACGGTCAAGACGGCGCCGGACAAGCAGTTCGCTGGAAAGATCACGAGCATCGGGGCGGTCGCACGCGAGGTCAGCCGGTTCGAGGACCCGACGGGTGTGCCCGGCCAGCGTGTTTTCGACGTTGTCGTCAGGATTGTCAAGCCGGACATCAGGATCCTCCGGCCGGGGATCAGCGCCAAGGTTCAGTTCGTGTCCGCGCGGAGGAACGAGGCCGTCTACGTCCCCCTTTCGGCCGTCTTCGACAAGCCCGAGGGGCAGGTCGCGTATGTGCGCAAGGGTGCGGGGTTCGTCTCCCGCAGGATCAAGACCGGAGACCGCAATGACGAAGCGGTCGTGGTACTCGAGGGGCTGAAGTCAGGCGAACAGGTGGCGCTCAGCGATCCCACCCGCACGGAGGCGCCATGATGGCAAGCGATCGTCCGGTCGTCATCGCCGAGGGCTTGACCAAGGACTACCAGGCCGGCCTGGTGGCCGTGCATGCCCTGCGCGGCATTTCGCTGGAGGTCTCACGGGGGGAGATTGTGGCCATCATGGGCCCCTCCGGGTCGGGCAAGACGACGCTCCTGAACATGCTCGGATGTGTTGACCTCGCCTCTCACGGGCAGTACTGGCTCGACGGAGAGGATGTCAGCCGGCTAAACGACCAGTCGCTTTCTCGCATCCGCAACGAGAAGATTGGCTTTGTCTTCCAGACGTTCAACCTGCTGCCTCGGCTGGCGGCCGTGGAGAACGTGCGGCTGCCGCTGCTGTACGCGCATGTGAGACAGCCGCGTGAAGCTCCGATCCGCGCGCTCGAGCGCGTCGGTCTCGCGGACCGGCTGCATCACCGGCCCAATCAGCTCTCCGGCGGCCAGCAGCAGCGCGTCGCGATTGCGCGCGCCCTCGTCATGGAGCCGGCCATCCTGCTGGCCGACGAGCCCACCGGCAACCTCGACTCCAGGTCGGGAGAGGAGATCATGCTGGTCTTCCAGCAACTCAACCGCGAGGGCGTCACGACCCTGATCGTTACCCACGACGACCACGTCGCCCAGCACGCCACGCGAACCATCCAGATGCGTGACGGCCGCATCATCTCGGACCACCCGGTGACAGGCCGCCTCGACGCCCGCGAGGTGCTGGCGGGCATGCCCGTGCCTGAGCCCGAGACGGCGGAAGAGACAGCATGACCCGCAGTCGGCACCCGACCCGCAGTCGGCACCCGACCCGCAGTCGGCGCCCGACCCGCAGTCGGCGCCCGACCCGCAGTCGCTTGGCAGTGGGCCTTGCCCTGGCCGTGCTCGTCGTCGTGGCCATCGCCGCCCGGCCTCGCTCGAAGCGCGACGCAGTTCTGCGCGCGGTGGAGACTGCCCAGGTCACTGCCGCCGACTTCTACATCGCCCTCTCTGTCGAGGGCATCCTGGAGGCGGCCCGCTCCGTCCCCATCGTTAGCATCGTCCCGGAGACCCAGATCGTGTCCGCCCTCACCGATGGCATCCCCGTGAAAGAGGGCGATGTCGTCATGTCGCTCAACGACAAGGAGCTTCAGAAGCGGGTGGATCAGTTGGAGACCCAGGTCGGCGAGGCCGAGGAGAAGGTTCGTCAGGCCGAGGCCGAGGGCGAGAAGCGCGTGCAGAACAGCCACAATGC
>Ga0315288_10013617_pt1 | contig 10181 bp, 2 predicted proteins | sample YL17G11_20_MG_FD_203454 | JGI IMG/M metagenome (GOLD analysis project Ga0315288, IMG submission 203454) | Sediment microbial communities from Yellowstone Lake, YNP, Wyoming, USA - YL17G11_20 | ecosystem: Environmental > Aquatic > Freshwater > Lake > Sediment | place: USA: Wyoming | collected... | reverse complement strand
ACTCCTACAACATGTACGCAATCAACGTCATTAACATCAACGCTTACCAAAGGGGAGAATGTAATAGCTGCTCGTTGCTCTAATGGGGGCGGTCCAGATGCTTGTTCTATTATAGCGTTGACTCTTCCAGATGCAATGACGAGGAAGAAGGTGTCTGTGGAGCCATCTATAGCAATAAACAAAGAAGTGTTATCTGGTTATGATACGATGAGTATTCATAATGATAATGCGGATACCTGGGCGTATGGTAATATTATATCAACCGATGGAGTGCGTAATTATTATGTTGGTTGTTATGATATGGTGTTAAATTATAACACCACTAAGAATAGGACATTGAGTATCGATACTGTTGCACCTGTTTTGACTTTTGTTTTTCCAAGTATGACATCTGATATGTATCCGAATGCTTGGATAAATGACAACGTATCAATGTCTGATCTGAATAAGAATCTGACTACTGTCAGATTATATAAGGTTGGGGTTGGTCTTGTCAATTACAGTACAGGTATAGGAGGCAGATATGTAAATATTAGCGGGCTTGATGATGGTTATTATAAGGTAAATGCTACAGGATTTGATCTTGCTGGCAATATAGGAAGACTTGCTTCTAGAGATTATACATTGGATGTTTCAGCACCAACTCCGGTACAGATAACTCCATACAATAATTCTGTCAGTGTTAATGTAACTGCTAGGTTTGTGTGTAATTCTACTGATCTTATAGGTCTGACAACCGTTGGTTATAAGGTATGGGATTACGACGGGTCTTTGTTGTCGTCTGCAAGTAAGTCTGCGAGCGGATTAAATGATATAACCACTTGGAACTTCACTTCATTGTCGTACAATTTCAAGACGTGGGAGTGTTTTGCTATAGATAATTACAGGACTGGCAAGAGCAAGAATTTCACATTGTTGTTCGATAATGCTCCGCCAGAGTTGCAGTTCGTAGCTCCGACTCCATTTGGCGGATTCTGGGGGTCTGGTGCACTTAAATTGAATGTGACTTCATATGATCCTAACCAGAAGAATATCAGTATAAAGTTATATTATGTAAACGGTACTAGGAGGAATAATACGGTTGTCAATTGGGTGAATAATACTATAGTAACGTATAATGTTCCTGATGGAAATTACAGATTCAATGCAAGTGCTTGGGATACTATAGGGAATAAGAATGTTACGAGAACATATAATGTTTCTGTCGATTCTAATCCACCTATCGTAAGGCAGGTAACACCAGCAAATTATACTATAACCAATATTTCATCAAGGGATTTTGTGTGTAATGCCACTGATATCATAAGGCTTGATAATATTACTCTTACTATATGGGATAGGTTTAGTAATGTTATTTTGCATAGGATAAGGTATCTTGATAATGTGACATATAATAGGACTTCTTGGAATTATAATTTCACTCAGACGGGCAAGTATATATGGGCTTGTGGTGCTGGTGATGGTCATTTGACAGGTCATTCAAAGAATTTCACATTCTATTATACAAGTGGCGTTCCAAGCATATCTTTCATAGATCCGACAACCGCATCAGGTTATAGTAGAAACAGCTGGATAAGCATTAATGTATCTGCTTTTGATCCTCTATTGGATACTGTCAAGATAAAGATATACAATGGTTCCAATATATTGATAAGCACTACAACTGGTTATAACGAGACTCTGTATGTCAATGAGACTGGGTTGCCAGATGGAATATATAGGTTTAATGCATCAGTCAACAATTCTGCTGGTCAGAGGGCATTTACTGGCACGAGTTTTGTGATATTGGATACACAGCCACCGTCTATTTCATTCACGAGCGGTGCCGATAACAACGGTACTGTTGCAAGAAGATATATATTGGCGAATGCGACAACTTATGATAAGAATCTGCAAAAGGCTTATGTGAGGCTATATAATTTCACTGGAGCAATAGTTGCAAATAGGACTATATATGGAAGGACAGATATTAAGTTCGACAACTTATACCAGGGCAGATACTTCTTGAATGCGAGTGCATTTGACAACGCTGGATGGAAGAGTGCGACTACTACGAGGAATATAACTATAGATCTTATAGGACCGGATTACAGGTTGGTTTATCCGACACCAAACGATGATACGTATACAAAGAAGACTTATATATTGGCAAATTTGACTGCTTATGATTCTGTAGTGTCTGAATCTACAATATGGCTATGGAATGCAACTGAGTTGGTTGATTATCATTATTGTGCGGCTACGATACCATGCTTCCGTAATTTCAGTGATCTGCCGGATGGTATATACTATCTGAATGCTTCTGGGTTTGATAGTGGCGATCAGCCGGGCAGTTCTATAACTCATAGGATAAGATTAAGTACTATACCGCCAAAGGTTATAATCAATGGGCCGGCTTCGGGGAATTACACGAATCCAAACTTCACGTTCAATATGACTATATTGGGATCTGCTATTGATAGGTTTAATATGAGCTGGAATAATGGTTCATTCAAGACTAACTATACTTTCTACGGGGATGGATTGATATTTGCGGCAGGTTTAGATCATAACACTGCCATAGGTGACACGCTTACGGAGACAAGGGATTTCAGTGTGTATTCGAATAATGGTACTATAACGGGGGCAACTTATACTGGTGGTAAGTATAGTAATGGTTTGCATTTCAATGTCAATGGAAGAAAAGTAAAGGTTACCGGAGTGCCAGTTGATACGAATGATGGTGCTAAGAATACAGTTGAATTCTGGTTCTACAGGAACTATCATTCGATGGATCATGATAATAACTACTTCCAATCTGTTCCGTTTGCATTCCAGAATATGTACTTCTTGGATTGGAATTCCAATACATGCTTTGGATTCAACACTGGTGTTGGTGGGATTGTCGGGTTTGATCCGAACGGTCTTGGTGGAGGATGGCACCATATAGCTGCTGTATTCTACAATGGGGTTGCTTCTCCTGCAAACAACAAAATATATATTGATGGTAATGCTAAGACTCTGTCCATGTGCGGTGGGGGGCAGTCTCCTGCTTATAAGACTGCTGCAGAGACTTTCTGGATTGGCAATGTCAATGATAATGCGAGCTTGCGCTGGGAGGGTGTAGTTGATGAGGTTCGTATCTGGAATAAGGAATTGACTGCCACTCAGGTTAAGCAGGATTACTATTCTAATATAAGGATGTTCAACGAGACAAAGTTCACATTTGTCAGCACTCAGGCTTTATCAGATGGCAATCATGTGTTTAGGGGAATTGCTACGAGCAGGTATGGTTTGATGAATTACTCGACTGTCAGGATAAATTTGGATACTACAGTACCGGTTGCTTCGTTTGTTGCTCCAACGACTGTTAACGGATATAAGAATGATATGTGGATATCTGCGAATGTGACTGCATCCGATAGGAATGGAATAAAGAATGTTTCAATATATCTCTACAATGATACAAACAGTCTTATAACGAAGCAGAGTGTTGCGGATTCAAGATTGTTTGTCAATTTCACTAATTTGGGCAACAGGATATACAGGTTCACTTACACGGTATATGATAATTACGGTCTAAGCAGTTCTGGCGGTCCAAGATATGTTACCATGGATAATACAACTCCAAGGACTAAGTTTGTGTTCCCACCATCGAATGCTTTGACATACGGTTATATGCCTCCGATTAACATTACGATAGATGAGAGGAATATTAACTATACCAATTATACCGTTACAAAGGTTGGGGCGTATGTCAAGAATTACACTCTCTATGATAGCAATTTGGTGTTCATGAGTTCATTGGATAACAATGCTAATATAGGAGATGTTGGTTCTGTAGTCGTTGATACAAGCAGATACAAGCACAATGGTACGATGTCCGGTTCATACTTTAATGGCAAGCATGGCAAAGCTCTTGCTGGTACTGTTACTGCAAGCAATGTTCCAGCTGATTCAACGTTAGGTAACAAGAATACCGTTGAATTCTGGACATACTATGGATATGATGGATATGCTTTCTCGTTCAGCAACGGGTATGGTATCAAGAAGGACGGAGATTGTTTCGGTGTAACTTCAGATAAGAGTTTTGGTGGAGCTCTAAGAGATATAATAGGTGCTACAGGTTTAACTGGTCTTACCAATAAATGGGTACATGTCGTGGCAGTGATGCCAAATGGTGTTCCATCTCCAAGCAATGTCAAATTATACTTGAATGGCAAACAGCAAAGCATAGGATATTGTACTGGGGGGACGAGTTCTGATTCAAAGACTGGAACGTCTGCTATTGGAATGTATGGATATATTGATGAGTTTAAGTTGTTTAAAGGCGAATTGTCTGCTACACAGATAGCACAGGAGAATATAACTGTTTTGACTAAGCAGAACAGGACTCAGTGGATATTGCAGAGTTGGGCTTCACCTCCAACCGGAAGTTATCAGTTGGATGTCTTGACTAAGGATCGTCTTGGTTATATTAATTCATCAAAGACCGACTTCTTGGTAAACAGGTCTCCTGTTGCCGTATGGTTTGAGTCTCAGACGACTGTAAGCGGGAATACTACAAACGATTGGATAACTGTTAATGTCAGTGCAAGTGCGCCGCTTGGTGTGAAGAATATAAAGCTTTATGTTTATAATGCTTCTGGGTATCTGTATAATAGGACTGTATGGATAAATCAAACAAGTGCATTTGTCAATATTACTGATATGCCAGACGGAGTTTACAGGTTCAACGTTACTGCGAATGATACCCTTAATAATATGGTAAACGATAGTACGAGGGTTGTCAATCTGGATCTAGATGGTATTGCAATAACTCGTATTACTCCATCTGTTAATAATTCTAATTTGAGGCAGAATAGCATAACGGTAAGGATAAATCTTGGTGACGATCCAACTTACTGCGACGTGAATTGGAATGGTACTGTGTATCCGATGACTCTATTCAAGCACGGTAGCAGTTCATACGCATACAGGGCTATGACTGGTTTGAGTAATATGAAGTATTACACTTACAATTATACATGCCAGGATTATGTCGGTAATATGAATAAGACAAAGACATATTCATTGTATGCTGATTATATAGTTCCGATATTCACTATAACATCTCCTGTCAATAATAGCAGACGTGTGGTTAGTCCAGTTTGGATAAATTACAGTCTTGACAGTTATAGTGCTACTTGGTGGGGGTACGAATACCAAGTTCCGTGCGGAAGGCATTGTGAGTGGACTAAGATATACAATTATACTTATACTAGTCCTGTTATTTATAATGCTCCGGACAACTGGGATGGGTATGATATCATATGGTTATTCGCCAACGATAGTATAAACAATAATGCTTCGAAGAGGATACAGTTTAAGGTTGATACTGTTCATCCAACGGTGTCCTATGTGTCTCCAACAACTCCTAATGGGGGGTATTCGATGAACAATTACACTTTCGTGAATGTGACTATTTCCGAGACTGCTGGCATATGTAATCTTGTGTTGAATGGCACAAATAGTTCTATGACTAAGAAGGTATGGTGTTCAACTGGGTATCCAGTGACATGCATAAGATATGCAGAGATCAACAAGGCATTGGCATTTGACAAGTTGTATGAATATCATGTGTGGTGCAATGATACATTTGGGAATGGGGGGAATTCATCTACAAGGACTATAATAACCACATCTAATCTGAAGCTTGCTTATGTTGGTAAGACTGATTCTGATGGGCTGTCAGCTTCTAAGAATTATATACAGGTTAATACAACTGTCAATACGCAGGATCTGATAAATTCAACGGTTAACATATATGATGGTAGCAATAATCTTATCAACAGGTCTGTCAGATTGACAAACGGTTATATATTCGTGAATCTTACTGATCTGGTTGTTGGCGTATACAAATTCAATGCTACTGCTTATAACAGTCATAGGAATAGGCAAATATTGGCTACAAGGACAGTTGCATTATTCAACGATTCAATACCACCGGTTGTTCATAACATAGGTCCTGTAAGCGGAACTTATTCATCTGCTAGGGTGCAGAATTTCACTTGCAATATAACTGATGATAAGGCGATATATAATGTATCAGTGTACTTATATAATGGTATCGGTACGGTTATTTCTAGAAATAGTACGGTTCGCACTGGCGTCTACAATTTATCCAATTTATCATTGACTCTGCCATACGAGCAGGCATACAACTGGACTTGCAGAGGATCTGATATATTCAACAAAGTGTGGGCTCAAGAGGGTTACTTCAGGATAACGAGGGACTTCCAGCCTCCGTATATGGTATATCTCCCATCAACGAGTGGTACTTATATAAATTCAAGGTCTATACATATCAACGTTAATGTTTCAGATCTTTCGTTGGATACTGTTAAGGCTAGGGTGTATAACGATTCTGGTTATCTGATCAATGTGAGCACTTATGTGGGTTCGAGCAATTATGTTTACTTCACAGTGCCAGTTACAACCGATGGCGTTTTCAGGTTCAATGTAACTGCAAATGACAGTATAAATAGGGTTAACAAGTTGTATACAAAGTTCACTGTTGTTGATACTGTATTGCCGACTATCAATTGGTCTGGTGGAACTACAGAGAACGGAACGTATCTAAGAAAGTGGATATTTGCGAATGTTTCTTCAAATGATATGCATAAGGATCATGTTACTATAAACTTGAGCAGAAACGGTGTTTATTATGCGAGTTACACAGCATATGGGACAGAGCATAATTTCACTAATCTACCGTCAGGTAATTATGATATGATTGCCACGGTTTATGATCAGGCTGGCAACAAGTTGTCAACCAATGGAAGGGATATTACTCTAGAAGCTGACAGTCCGAATTTCGTATTCGTTGATCCGACTTTGGATGCTGGTGTGAATATATCAAGTCATACTATTGCGGTTAATTTGACGACTTCTGATCCATTCAGCAACTATAGCATATATCTATGGAAGATGAATTCCGGTCTTGCTGGAAGAGCTAACGGAACTACTATGCCAGCTTATAAGAATTTCACTGAGTTGCCGGATGGGGTTTATGTGATGAATCTAACTGCCAATAATTCTATAGGCAATAGGGTGTATTCAATCTCAAGAAACGTGACGTTGGATACTTGGACTTCTGCAAAGTTCCAGAGTCCGACTCCACCATCCGGGAATGATGTCAATAACAATCTTACTATAAACGCTACTATAGTTGACAGGAAGATAGCCGAGATAGGAATGGATTGGGGCTTTGGCGGCAATTCATATGAGACTGTGTTATATGACAATAATTTGATACAAATGGTTTCATTCAATAATGAATTGACTGATCATTCGTTCTATAATAATAGTGTTGGAAAGAGGGATTTCCAAGCTGGTGAGCATCAGTATAAGTACTGGGTTAATACAAGTTATGTATCGGGTAAGTATGGCAGTGCTGGTATAGAATTGGTAACACTAGATGATCAGGTTTATTTCGGTGATGTATTCCCGCAGAGGATGAGTTTCACTTATACGTTCTGGTTGATGAGGGGCAATGATCAGCCGCAAACCATAAACGTGAATTGTCCGTTGATCATTACAAACTACGAAAACCACAGGATGAGAATACATGCGCAGAATATGCAGGATTACGGTATAACTGTAAATACGCCTGTTTCTGGCAGTTGGTATTTCGTTGCGGTATCGTTCAATAAGGCTAACAACGAGACTAAAGTCTATGTAAATGGAAACATGTCTGGTTACCAAGGTGCTTGGGATCCGAATTATCCGATGGTTTGGGGGCAGCAATGTACATTCAGTGGTGGTGTCAATTATTGGGAAGCTACTATGGGCGGTAAGATGGATGAATGGAGAGTGTGGAACAGATCATTGTCTCCAAGCGATGTGGCAAATATGTACAAGTCCAACTTGCAATTCATAGGATCTGACAATGTGAAGTGGAACAACAGATCTACTTGGTATGTTTCGAGGACAGAGAGGGGAATGCCTCCAGCTAATTACACTTATCAATTCTATGCAATTGATCAGAATGGTAATCAGAATGCAACTGGTTCAAGATGGTATAATATATTAGATAACATTCCACCGGTTCTTATTTACAGATATCCTACATATGCGGTTAATCAGTATAAGAGAACTTCTATATTGGTTAATGTGACATCCGACGATGGGAATCTTGCTAATATCAGTGTATTCTTGTTCAACGTGGGTGGAATGGTTTCAAGGCAAGATACATTGACAAGTCCAAATTTCATAAATTTCAGTAGTTTGGCTGACGATACATATTATATAAATGCGAGCGGATTTGATACTTATGATAACAAGGGGTATATAGGATCTAGGCAGATTGTATTGGATAATGTTGCTCCGGTCGTGACTATAGAGGAACCAACAAGAAGTAATGGTACTCAAAGATGGATTTCATTTAATGTATCGAGTGTTGACACTAACAGGAATTACATAGTCATAAGATTGTATTCAGAGTTTGGGTTGTCGCAGGTCGTGAGTAGCACTGCTTCGAGGTTATTTAATAATTTCACTGGTCTTGCGAATGGTTGGTATTATGTGAATGCAAGTGCGAATGATACTGCTGGTAATATAGCATACACCGAGACAAGAACGTTCTATATTGAGTCTGGATCTGTTGATCGTATAACTTTCAATTATACAATGCCTTCTACTGGTTGTACGTTAGGAAGCGGTTGCGAGACAGAGGGATGCAGTGCATGTGAGTATACAAGCTTCAATACGTCAAAGTTCATACAATATAATGTGAGTGCTAATGGGCAGACAGATATATTGTCATTCTATAACATCACAAACAACGGCACGGTTGCTATAAACATAACTTTGCAGTTGAACCAAACTTCTTATCCTGGGGTCAAGTTTAAAGTCTCGACAACGAGACTTGGCGGCATAGAACATGTCTGCTCGCAGACCTATACACCATCTGGAGGCTGCATGTATATCGCTGATACATCACCCCATGTTCTGGCTGTGAACGTGACCCCAGGATCTCATGTTCAAGGTTGGTTATACACGGACTTCGTTGGAGTGCCCGGAGGGACGCTTGTAAACAGGAATATAAGCATAGGGGCTGTCAGATATTACACTCCTTAGATAAATGAGATTTGGTTTTTAAGCTTAGAACTCCTAGTTTAATATAGAGTGTAGGATGTTACCTGAAAGGCGTAATTTAGCATTGGCTTTAGTTGTTTTATTCATAGTTTTCATAGTGCCAACTTTTTTTATCACTACTTCTACGCTTGATTTTGTGACATTTATAGTATGCGCTCTTTTGGTCAGTGCAGATTATGGTATTGTCAAGAATTTGGTTTCTATGGGGGTGGTTTATTTCAATCCACTTAAAGTCGTTGATGGTAGATATGGAATGTCGGGAGCATGGGTAGGTGCGGCTCCAATAGGCTATATGGTAGTTTCTTGGATGTCTGCTTCTGTGTGCTCTTTCTTAAATAATTCGGTTGTGTGCGTGAACAATGTCTGATGCTTCTTCTAAGTTTAATACTGAGTTTGAATCCATTGTCGGAGATGACGACAAGGTTGATAAGGAGAGGAGGCGTTATGAGAGGAATCTCTTTAAGGTGGTGTTGGTTTTGACTGTTATGGGGTTTGTTGCTGCGGGGATTAATTCTAGTACTGTTCAGAGTCTGGTATCATGGTTCAGTCCGTCTGGGGGTAACAATGTTACTATAGTTTATTATGCTGCTGTTTCTGGCAACAATTTAACATTCAATTCTACACAGAGTCACCCCACTTTCAACAATACTTTCGTTAGATTCAATGTCTCGTTTACAGATGTGGATCTTAATGATTGGCATACACTATATGTCTGTCATGGGATGAGCAATAATTATACTCTGAGGCATAATAACATAATTTATAGGTTCAATTGCAGTGGGTTGCAGTTGTGCAATTATAGTAATAAGATAATGACTACAGACAATCCTTTGACATGTGATTTCTATCCGAGGGGGTTTGGTAATCAGACGCAAAATTTCACTGCATTCATATTGGATAGTGGTGCTAAGGCTGCATATGTCAATGGTACGTTTGCAGTTGATAGACCACCATATATCATTAATATTCAACTCACTAGATTATGAAAGGGGCGTTTAAATATTTAATGGTTGGGTTTATGCTGATGATGCTGGTTTCGGGAGCATCAGCTTTGACGCCTATTT
>Ga0315288_10013615_pt1 | contig 10183 bp, 3 predicted proteins | sample YL17G11_20_MG_FD_203454 | JGI IMG/M metagenome (GOLD analysis project Ga0315288, IMG submission 203454) | Sediment microbial communities from Yellowstone Lake, YNP, Wyoming, USA - YL17G11_20 | ecosystem: Environmental > Aquatic > Freshwater > Lake > Sediment | place: USA: Wyoming | collected... | reverse complement strand
CGCCCTGGACCCGCCGCCCCGCAGCGACTACTGGTCGGGCGCGGGCGAGCACAACCTCACCTTTGTGTCCGCGCAGCTTGCGATCAACCAGGACTGCCCCGGCGTGACGCCCACTCCCACCCCCGGCACGCCGACGGCCACGCCAACGTCCACGCCCCTACCCACGCCGCCTCCCGGCACAATCATGCTGGTAGGCGGCTGGAATAATCCCTGCTACGTCGGGCCTGAGCAGCCCATCGAGGACGCCCTGGCCGACGTAGTCGATCACGTCCTGGCTGTCTATCGAATGACGGCCGACCAGGGCTTCGAAAGTTGGTTCCCCAACAGGCCTGAAGCCAGCAACATCACTACCATCAGCCCTTACCAGCCCCTGTTCATCCTCATGGGCCAGTATGCGTTTTGGCCGCACGAACCGTCGGGCTCGCCTCCTCCCTCCATCCCTCTAGCCAGGGGCTGGAACAACGTCTGCTACACGGGCCAGGCGGAGTCGGTGGAGGACGCTACCGCTGGCGTGGCCGGCGGACTCGTCATCATGTATCGATTGGATAGCGAGCAGGGCTGGCGCTACTTCGTTCCTGCCAGGCCGGAGATGAGCAACATCGCGCAGCTCAGCCAGTACGATACCGTCCTAGTGCTGGTGAACCAGGAGGCCGGCACGACCTGGACGTTTGACCCTTAACGGGCTGCCTAGCGCCAACCAGTGGGTCTCGCCGGGTCCCAACATGGATAACCCCGGCGTCCCTCCAAGGCAGGGCGCAAGTCGCGGCAGGCTTTCAGTCAGCTTCCTTCGGCACGTTTGAGGAAACCAAGTAGCTCGTCTGATGCCTAAGGCGCGTTCGAGCGGGTCACACGGCAGGCGCAAGTCGCTATGGGTGGGAGTTGCTGCCTCAATTGACCCCAGGTACGTCGTCCAGCGTCTAGCTGCACCTCTGGCCGAGCTTGCCTCTATACAGGAACACGTCGCCGGCCATGGTGATCACTCCGTCACCATTGAAGTTCACACGCTGCCGCCACTTGGGGTCGCCAGGCGTAGCGCCGAGGTGGCCGCGGAAGTTCCACACGTCGCCGGCCATGGTGATCACTCCGTCGTTATTGATATCGAGGGGCCAGGCGGCGTCGGATGGGTCATCGGGGCAGGCGTCCAGAGGGTCGGTGCTCAGGTAGGTCTCCCGCCCGTCACTGAACCCGTCGCCATCGTCGTCTGAATCGCAGGCGTCGCCCTGGCCGTCGCCGTCGGTGTCGGTCTGGCTGGGGTTGTCGACCAGAGGGCAGTTGTCGCAGGCGTCGCCCAGGCCGTCGCCGTCGGTGTCGGTCTGCGTGGGGTTGGGCACAAGGGGGCAGTTGTCGGTGACATCGGGGACGGTATCGTTGTCGTCGTCTGAATCGCAGACATCGCCCCGTCCGTCGCCATCGGTGTCCTCCTGGCCTGGGTTGGCGATCAGGGGGCAGTTGTCAGAGTCGTTCTCGAGTCCGTCACCATCGAAGTCCGGGTTACAGGCATCGCCGATGCCATCCCCATTGCTGTCCAACTGGTCGGGGTTATATACCAGGCGACAGTTGTCGTCGCAATTGGCGGTCTGGCCGCTGGCGCAGGGGTGGTCGCCCTCTGTGCCGCTCCCATCTCCGTCGTCGAGGATGCCGTCGTCATCGTCGTCGGGATCGCAGGCGTCGCCTTGGCCGTCGGCGTCAGCGTCGGCCTGGTCGGGGTTGGCGACCAGGGGGCAGTTGTCAGAGGCGTCGGGAATAGTGTCGTCGTCATCGTCAGGGTCGCAGGCGTCGCCCTGGCCGTCGCCATCGGTGTCGAGCTGGTCAGGGTTGGCGACCAGGGGGCAGTTGTCGCAGGTGTCGCTGATGCCGTCGCCGTCGCTATCCGGCTGGGCAACAGCGATCTGGGCGTTGAGAATGGGCCCATCGAAGTAGCCGTCGCCGTTGGTGTCGCCGATGAACAGGTTGTTCTTGTCTTTGAGCTCAAGCCAAACGAGGCTGGCGGAGCTGACGCCTGGCCCGACTGCCCGCAGGGTGAGCCTGGCCAGGACGCCGGAGCCAGAGTCCTCGGCACCCGCCGTGAGTTCGGCGGCGCCGGCGTAGTACAAGCCGTCGCTGTCAGGGGTGGAATCGGAGACGTTGAAGACACTGCTGCCGGGGTTGGCGGCCTGGAACATCCGGACGTTGACGGCCGTGACGTTCACCACCGAGCCGTCGTATTGCAGGTACGTGTCCCAGGCCAGCAGGTCGATGACGTTGGTGACGAAGATGTCGATGTTGAAAGTGGCGTTAGTTGCCAGCGAGATGCAGGCCTCAATGGAGCCGAGGGAGGTGGCGGTGTTCGCTGGCGAGTGAAGGGGGTCGGCGTCCACGCCGATGGTCACAGGGCCAGGTGTAGGAGTGGGTGTGGGCGTGGGTGTGGGTGTAGGCGTCGGTGTAGGCGTGGGTGTGGGGGAGGGGGTGGGCGTGGGGGTGACGCCGGGGCACGGCTCGTCCACGGCTATTTGAGCGTTGAGGACAGAGCCGTCAAAGTAGCCATCGCCGTTGCTGTCCCCGATGGGGTCACCGTTATTGTCCTTGAGTTCCAGCCAGGCAAGGTTGGTGGGGCTGATGCCCGGCCCGACGGCCTGCAAGGCGAGCCTGACGAGGACGCCCGTTCCGGAATCTTGAGCGCCAGTCCCCAGGTCTGCTGCGCCGGCGAAGTAGGACCCGTCGCTGTCCGGCACTGGCTCGGAGAAGTCGATGACGTTGCTGTCGGGGTTGGCGGCCTGGAACATCTGGACATTGACGGCGGTCACGTTCAGGACGGAGCTGTCATAGAGGAATGAGGTAGACCAGCCCATCAGGTCGGTGACGTCTGCGATGAAGATGTCGACGTCGAAGGTGTCGTTTGTGCCGACGGTGATGCAGGACTCGATGGAGCCGAGGGAGGTGGCGGTGTTCGCTGGCGAGTTGAGGGGGTCGGCGTCCAGGCCGATGGTCACAGGTATGGGTGTAGGCGTAGGTGTGGGGGTGGCGCCGGGGCACGGCTCGCCCACGGCTATCTGAGCGTTGAGGACAGAGCCGTCGAAGTAGCCGTCGCCGTCGCTGTCACCGATGTGGTTGCCGCTATTGTCGTTGAGCTCCGGCCAGGTGACGTTGGCGGGGCTGATGCCCGACTCGACCGCTTGCAGGGTGAGCCTGACGAGGACGCCCGTTCCGGAATCTTGGGCGCCAGTCCCCACGTCTGTTGCGCCGACGAAGTAGGACCCGTCGCTGTCTGGCACTGGATCGGAGAAGTTGATGACGTTGCTGCCCAGGTTGGCGGCCTGGAACATCTGGACATCGACGGCGGTTACGTTCAGGACGGAGCTGTCATAGAGGAATGAGGCAGACCAGCCCATCAGGTTGGTGACGTCCGTGATGAAGATGTTAACATCGAAGGTGTCATTGGTCGCCAGCGAGATGCAGGCCTCGATGGAGCCGAGGGAGGTGGCGGTGTTCGCCGGCGAGTGAAGGGGGTCGGCGTCCAGGCCGATGGTTACAGGGATAGGTGTGGGGGTGGCGCCGGGGCACAGCTCGTCCACGGCTACTTGAGCGTTCAGGATGGAGCCGTCGAAGTAGCCGTCGCCGTCGCTGTCCCCGATGGGGTCACCGTTGTTGTCCTTGAGCTCCAGCCAGGCAAGGTTGGTGGGGCTGACGCCCGGCCCGACCGCCTGCAGGGTGAGCCTGACGAGGACGCCCGTTCCGGAATCTTGAGCGCCAGTGCCCACGTCTGCTGCGCCGACGAAGTAGGACCCGTCGCTGTCTGGCACTGGCTCGGAGAAGTTGATGATGCTGCTGCCGGGGTTGGCAGCCTGAAACATCTGGACATCGACGGCGGTCACGTTCAGGACGGAGCTGTCATAGAGGAAGGAGGCAGACCAGCCCGTCAGGTTGGTGACGTCTGTGATGAAGATGTCGACATCGAAGGTGTCATTGGTCGCCAGCGAGATGCAGGACTCGATGGAGCCGAGGGAGGTGGCGGTGTTCGCTGGCGACTGCGTGGGGTCGGCGTCCACGCCGATGGTCACGGGGCTGGGTATAGGCGTGGATGTAGGGGTGCGTGTCGGCGTAGGAGTAGGTGTAGGCGTAGGTGTTGGGGAAGGGATGGGGGTGGGGGTGGCGCCGGGGCACAGCTCGTCCACTGCTATTTGAGCGTTGAATACTGAGCCGTCAAAGTAGCCGTCGCCGTCGATGTCGCCGATGAACTGGTTGTTCTTGTCTTTGAACTCAGGCCAAGCGAGGTTGACGGGGCTGGTGCCTGGCCCGACGGCTCGCAGGGTGAGCCTGGCCAGGACGCCGGAGCCGGAGTCCTCCCTACCCGCTGTAAGCTCTGCAGCACTGACATAGAACATGCCATCGCTATCTGGGGGGACTTCTGAGGCATTGAAGACGTTGCTGTTGGGGTTGGCGGCCTGAAACATCTGAACGTTGACGGCGGCAACGTTCACCATCGAGCCGTCGTATTGGAAATACGTGTCCCAGGCCATCAAATCGGTGACATCGGTGATGAAGATGTCGATGTCAAAAGTGGAGTTGGTTGTCACCGAGATACAGTCTTGGATGGAACCGAGGGAGGTGGCGGTGTTCGCCGGCGAGTGAAGGGGGTCTGCGTCCACGCCGAGGGTGGTGGGTACTTCACAGGCGTCACCAACCCCGTCGCCGTCGGTGTCGGTCTGGTCGGGGTTGGTTACCAGAGGGCAGTTGTCGCAGGCGTTGCCGAGCGCATCACCATCACTGTTGGTCTGATCGCTATTGGCCTTGGTGGGGCAGTTATCGCAGGCGTCGCCTCGGCCGTCGCCGTCGGTGTCAGTCTGGCTTGGGTTGGCGATGAGGGGGCAGTTGTCGGTGGTGTCGGGGATGGTGTCGCCATCAACGTCCGAATCGCAGGCGTCGCCGATGCCGTCGCCGTCGCTGTCGGTCTGATCAGGGTTGGCGACGAGAGGGCAGTTATCGCAGGCGTTGCCGAGGCCGTCGTTGTCAGAGTCGGCCTGGGTGGGGTTGGTGTGCGCGGGGCAGTTGTCGCAGACGTCTCCGATGCCGTCAGCATCGGAATCGGCCTGGGCGGGGTTGGCAGTTAGGGGGCAGTTATCGCAGGCGTCGCCGAGGCCATCCCCGTCGGTGTCGGTCTGGCTGGAGTTGGCGGCCAGCGGGCAGTTGTCGGTGGCGTCGGCGATAGTGTCATCGTCATCGTCAGGGTCGCAGGCATCGCCCTGACCATCGCTGTCGGTGTCGGTCTGGCTGGGGTTGGCGATGAGGGGGCAGTTGTCGGAGGCGTCGGGGACGGTGTCATCGTCATCGTCGGGGTCGCAGGCATCGCCCTGGCCGTCGCCGTCGGTGTCGGTCTGGTCAGAGTTGGCGGCGAGGGGGCAGTTGTCGGTGGTGTCGGGGATGGTGTCGTCGTCATCGTCTGAATCGCAGGCATCGCCCTGGCCATCGCCGTCGGTGTCAGTCTGGCTGGGGTTGGTTACCAGGGGGCAGTTATCACAGGCGTCGCCAAGGCCGTCGCCATCGGAATTGGCCTGGTCGGGGTTGCCGATCAGGGGGCAGTTGTCGGTGGTGTCGGGGATGGTGTCGTTGTCGTTGTCTGAATCGCAGGCATCGCCCTGGCCGTCGCCGTCGGTGTCGGTCTGGTCGACGTTGGCGACGAGGGGGCAGTTGTCGGTGGCGTCGGGGATGGTGTCGTCGTCATCGTCTGAGTCGCAGGCATCGCCCTGGCCGTCGCCGTCGGTGTCGGTCTGGTCGGTGTTGGCGACGAGGGGGCAGTTGTCGCTGGTGTCGGGGATGGTGTCATCGTCATCGTCGGGGTCGCAGGCATCGCCCTGGCCGTCGCCGTCGGTGTCGGTCTGGTCGGTGTTGTCGACCAAGGGGCAGTTGTCGCTGGTGTCGGGGATGGTGTCGTCGTCATCGTCTGAATCGCAGGCATCGCCCTGGCCGTCGCCGTCGGTGTCGGTCTGGTCGGTGTTGTCGACCAGAGGGCAGTTGTCGCAGGCGTCGCCGAGGCTGTCGCCATCGGAATTGGCCTGGTCGGGGTTGGCGGCCAGGGGGCAGTTGTCGGTCGTATCGGGGACGGTGTCATCGTCGTCGTCGTCATCGCAGGGATCGGCAATGCCATCTCCGTCGGCATCCGGCTGGTCGACGGCGACTTGAGCGTTGAAGATGGGCCCATCGAAGTAGCCATCGCCGTTGGTGTCGCCGATGGGCTGGTTGTTCTTGTCTTTGAGCTCGGACCAGACGAGGCTGGTGGAGCTGACGCCTGGCCCGACAGCCCGCAGGGTAAGCCTGGCCAGGACGCCGGAGCCGGAGTCCTCCTTACCCTCTGCGAGTTCGGCGGCGCCGGCGTAATACAAGCCGTCGCTGTCGGGGGTGGAATCGGAGACGTTGAAGACGCTGCTGCCCGGGTTGGCCGCCTGGAACATCTGGACGTTGACGGCCGTGACGTTCACCAGCGAGCCGTCGTATTGCAGGTACGTGCCCCAGGCTAACAGGTCGATGACGTCGGTGATGAAGATGTCGATGGTAAAGGTGTCGTTGGTCGCCAGCGAGATGCAGGCCTCGATGGAGCCGAGGGAGGTGGCGGTGTTGGCCGGCGACTGTGTGGGGTCGGCGTCCACGCCGATAGTCGTCGCGCCCTGGCCGAGCGCAGGCGCGGCCGGCGGCAGATCCGTTCCAAGGCTAGCTATGTAGCTGCCCAGGAGGATTATCGCCACGAGTAGCCCAATCGGCGGGCCTACCGATGATAGCCTTCGCATGCCCCTCTCTCTAGGCCAGGTGGCCTCGCGCCATCACAGAGCTGCCCGGTCGCAGCCACCTGGGCACGCCTTCACGAGAATTACCTGCGCACCCTTGGCACAGTCGCTCTGCGCAGATCATAACGCTCGATCCGCTGTCTCGATGCGCCAAGCAGGGAAGAAGACACGTCTTCGCTGCCGAAGCGCAGAGTTCGAACTGAATCCCCCTTGTTTGAAGATTGGCGGAGCCCAGTGCTCCGTAAGCAAGCAGCGCTATCAAGGCAAGGGCAAGGCCTCCTTCAAGAAGGTGACATAATTATAACACTTGGCCAAGACATTCGCTCGAACAGCCGCTGATGCGCCATGGTGAACGTTCTGTGAAGACGGGGGAAATTCGGGGAAAGAATGGGCGGGCTGGAAGTCGGAGGGCCAGACGATCAGGATTGGCCTGCCGAGCGCGGTGCTGCCACGACACACCTGGCTGGGTGTTTAGAGAGCTCTCTCGTCGGGCGACGAGGAGAGCCGCGCTAGTATCGCCGGGAGCCTTTGGCCTGCTTATCTGGCTTCTCGGCAGCCAGGGGCTTGCTGCTCAGCAGGCCTTCAACTGCTATGCGTCGAATACCCAGAGGGCCCCATCCCCATTGGTGATCAGCATGAGGACGGAGGTGGAGGATTCTAGCTGGCTAAGGGTGCTCACATCGGTTCTGTCAGGAATGAACCGGAGCCATTTCTGGTCTGGGGCCAGGGTGTACAGTACGCCAATGTCTTCGGCGATGCCCTCCGTGGCTGCCTGCACGTCTTTGGTCTCGCCGGTGTAACACGCGCTGTTCCAGCCGCTGGCAAGAGAGACGGAGGGAAGAGGCGTACCCGACGGTTCGTGCGGCCAAAAAGCATACTGGTCCATGAGGATGAACAGGGGGGGCTGGTAGGAGCTAACGGTAGTGATGTTGCTGGCTTCAGGCTTGTTGGGGAACCAACTTTCGAAGCCCTGGTCGGCCGTCATTCGATAGACAGCCAGGACGTGATCGACTACGTCGGCCAGGGCGTCCTCGATGGGCTGCTCAGGCCCGACGTAGCAGGGATTATTCCAGCCGCCCACCAGCATCATTGTGCCAGGAGGCGGCGTGGGTAGGGGCGTGGCCGTTGGCGTGGCTGTCGGCGTGCCAGGAGGTGGTGTGGGCAGGGGCGTGGCCGTCGACGTGGGCGCCGGCGTGGGACTAGAGTCGGGGTCGCAGGCGTTGCCCTGGCCATCGCCGTCGGTATCGATCTGGTCGGCGTTGGGGACTAGGGAGCAATTGTCGATCTCATCGGGCACACCGTCACCATCTGCGTCTGGTGCGCACCCTCGGTCCACGGCTATTTGGGCATTCAGTACGGTGCCGTCGAAGAAGGTGTCGCCGTTCGTGTCGCCGATGGGGTTGGTTTCGAGGTCGGTCATGAAGGGACCGTAGTCAATTGTACCGTCGCCTTCCGTATCGACCGAGGGGAGCGTCACTGGACTCAGCCCTGGTCCCACCGCCTTCAGCGTGAGCCTGACTAGCACTCCCGACCCGCTATCATGCGTCGGCGGCTCGGCGACGTCTACCGCACCGGGCTGATAGAGGCCGGTGGCATTGGGAACTGCCCCCGACAGGTTGATTACATTGCTGCCAGGATTACCCGCCAGGAACATGTTAACGTTACGGCCGATGACGTTTAAAACCGACGGCTCATACGCAAAATAGAACTGCCAGGCCAGGAGATCGGTCACGTCCTTGACGAAGATGTCCACATCGAACGTGTCGCCCGTGGCCACCGATATGCATGAGTCGACTGACCCCAGGGAGGTGGCGGTATTGCCGGCCGTGTTCACGTCCACGCCGATGGTGACCCCCGGGCTTGCCTGCGTCGTTCCTTGCCCGCTGCTGGCGCTCCACACCGCGGCGACCACCGTTATCACCAAAGCGGCCGCCACAGCGGCGGCCAGGAGCCTTGTCTTCATGAGCCTGCCTCTCCTCTCCACCTTACCCTGCTGGCAAGGCCGACCCCGGCCATGTTGTTCGTGCCTATGAGCACGCCCATCACGCCCGCCGCCTTGTGACAGCGAGTAGAGCCACGCCCGCTGCTAACAGAACCGCTAAGCCTCCCACCACGTAGCCTATGATCCAGGGGCGACCGGTCCAGTTTGAGCCGTCATTACCATCCGTCGGTAGCGTTTCCGTCGGCGTTGGGCTGGCGACCACAGCCGTTGGTGTGGAGCTCACCGCTGACGGGGTGGCAGTCGCTGTCTTCGTCACCGCGGGCGTCGTCGCAACAGTAGGTGAAGCGGGCGATGTCGGCGAGGGGGAAGCAGCAACTCGCGTGGCCGTGGGAGCCACCGTGCCAGGCGGGCAGGCCGTGTCTACCGCTATCTGAGCGGCAGAGATTTGGCCGTCGAAGAGGCCATCATTGTCCGCGTCACCGATAGGATCACCATGGAGGTCGTTCAGAAAGGGCCCCAGGTCCATCGTCCCGTCATTGTTGAAGTCGATGGGTGAGACCCTGGCGGGGCTGATGCCCGGCCCCACGGCCTTGAGGGTGAGGCGGGCTAGCACCCCCGAGCCACTGTCGGGCGCCGGTGGGTCGCCCAGATCTGCCGCTGCCAGTAGATAGAGAGCGTCGAGGTCGGGCAGCACCTCCGACAGGTCGAAGACGTTGCTGCCCTCATTGCCCGCCTGGAACATTTCCACGTCATGATCGACGATGTTGACGATGCTACTGTCATAGGTGAAATAGACCTCCCAAGCCAGTAGGTCGGTCACGTCCTTGACGAAGATGTCCACGTCAAACGTATCGCCGGTACTGACCGACACGCACGAATCGATGGGGCCGAGAGAGGTCGCTGTGCTCTCCGCCGGGTTAGCATCCATGCCTATAGAAGTCCGTGTTTGAGCCATGCTTTCTCCGCCATGCAAGATGACTGCTGCCAGCATGGCCGCGGCCAGCAGTGCCCCAGCTAGTCTCGCATTCTGCAACATCATCCTCACGGGTGGCGCTCCTTTCGGCTGCCCAGCCCAGGCGCCCACTCATCAGTGAGCTGCTTCGGGAGCAGCCTGCGGCATCGAGTTAGGCGCATTCCTCGCCAGCTCGAGCGGCGCGCAGCAGCAAAAAGCAGCCGGACAAGAGTTCCCCAATTCACAACGTCGCCGGCGTCCCAGCGATACGGGGGCTGCCTGGGCCTTTCCCTGCTGCCCGTCGGCAGGAGCCTGCTTGGCTACATTGTAGCCTCCCCGAGCGGCTTGGCCAAGGCGAGAATCGATCTCGCCTCTGCCAAGAGCTATTCACCCCTGGCATGGCCATGGGTGAAGCTGCAACGTGTAACATTGGCGATACGCCCTTCGTCTCATTAAGATGGCGAAGGGGTCGCGCTCGTTACACTTTTTAAGGTCGGGGCGCGCTCGTTTGTTTATGGTGCGATGCGCAAGGGA
>Ga0315288_10013613_pt1 | contig 10184 bp, 11 predicted proteins | sample YL17G11_20_MG_FD_203454 | JGI IMG/M metagenome (GOLD analysis project Ga0315288, IMG submission 203454) | Sediment microbial communities from Yellowstone Lake, YNP, Wyoming, USA - YL17G11_20 | ecosystem: Environmental > Aquatic > Freshwater > Lake > Sediment | place: USA: Wyoming | collected... | reverse complement strand
ATTATCGCCATTTTTGCCCCATCTTTTGTCCTTTGTTTGGCGCTTTTGATAATTCTTGTATATCCGCCTTGGCGATTTTTATACCTTGATGCCAAAGTGAAATAAAGTTTTTCAACACTTTTTTTGTTGGATAACCGGCTAAGTAACAATCTGAAAATCGCTGGGTTTTGTTTCTTGGCAGCCGTAATCAGTTTTTCCACTTTGGATTTAATCGCTTTGGCTTTGGCTTCTGTTGTTTCCATTTTTTCCCGCAAAATCAAGTTATTCAATAAACTCTTAAAAAGGGCGACTCTTTGCCCTTTTTTGCGATGAAATTTACGGCCCGCTTGAAGGTGTTTCATGTTACTGTTTCTTTTTTCTGCCTCTTTTCTTTTTTTCCGGCTCGCCCCGTAAACTCAACTTAGTTGAGTTACGGGGCTCGGTTTTCTCTTCTGGCTTTTTTTCCCCACCAATAACTTCCGCTTCCTCATCTTTAACTTCAATCTCGCTGATTTTTTCAAAATGGTCTTTTAAAATATTGCACGCCTTATGCAAGGCGCTGGAGGGAGAAATACTGCCATCGGTTTCAATTAAAATCTTCAATCGGTTAAAATCAGTGCGCTCTCCTACCCGCATATTTTCAATGTCAAAGTTAATTTTGACAATCGGAGTGAAAATGGCGTCGATGGCAATTGTTTTTATTCCCAGTTTTTCAATTTTCCTGGCTTCTACCGGCACATAGCCAGAACCTTTTTCTACTGTTAATTCCATATCCAATTCCGCATTTTTATTGCTTAAAGTCGCAATGTGACAGTCAGGATTAACAACTTCTACTTGAGCGTTAGCTTTAATATCAGCAGCCGTAACTTCTTTCTCTCCTTTTACTTTAAGAGTTAAAATTTGCGATTCGGTCGCATGAAAATGAAAACGAACTTTTTTAAGGTTTAAAACTAATTCCAAGTTGTCTTCAAGTATGCCGGGAATTGTGGAAAATTCGTGTTCAGCGCCTTTAATTTTCACTTGAGTGATTGCCGCTCCGGGAAGCGAAGATAACAAAACGCGGCGCAGAGCATTTCCTAAGGTTAGGCCATATCCTGTATAAAGTCCTTCAATTTCAAAAACGCCTTCCTTATCGGTTTCAGAAACTTTTTTAATTTTTACGGTTTCGCTTAATCGTGGATAATCCATAGAAATTTATTAAAAATTATTTGCTGTAATAATCTACCACCAAACTGATATCAAACGGTATTTCTGCGTCTTTGGGCAAGGAAATTACCCTGCCTTCCATTTTATCTTTATCAAGATAAAGCCATTCGGCTGGGTCGTATTTTTTAAGTTTATTGGATAAATCATCAAAAATCAAGAGTTTCTGCGAACTCGGCTTAACAGAGATAACATCGCCAACTTTTACCGCGAAAGAGGGCGAAGAAACATTTTTACCGTTAACCAAAAAATGACCGTGATTAATTAATTGTCGGGCAATCACCCGCGAAGAAGTTAATCCAACACGAAAAACTGCGTTCGAGAGCTGGCGTTCTAATTCGCTGACAATAATCTCGCTGACTGTGCCGGTACGCTTCATCGCTGACTTAACTATTTTGGAGAGTTGCGCTTCCCGCAGACCGTAGCTTACTTTCACTCTCTGTTTTTCCAAAAGTTGGTCGCCGTATTCAGATAAAGCTCTGCGTCGTCTTGCGCCATGTATGCCTGGCCTGTTAGGGCGTCTGACCATGGCGCATTTCGGCGAACTACAACGATCCCCTTTTAAAAAAAGTTTCATTCCTAAAGCGCGTTCTCTTTTTTCTGCCGATTTTTTCATAATTGTCTATTGATTATTTGTTACTAGTTGTTTATATACCGTTCCCATTACTCCGTTGATAAATTTTCCTGAATTTGGTCCGCCGTAATTTTTCGCCAATTCAATCGCTTCATTAATCGCTACTTTTGCCGGCACTTCATTTGGGTCGGCGAATAATAATTCATACAAACCGATTCTCAAAACATTTCTGTCAATTATAGAAATTTGGTTAATTGGCCATTCCGGCGCCGCCTTTTCTATAATTTTGTTTAAATGGTCAAAATTTTTAATGACGCCGTTAGCTATTCGCCAGACAAATTCCGGCTCGTCTATGCCGGGACCGAATTCTTGCAAATCTCGTTCAATAATTTTTGTCAAATCGCTTTTCCGATTATAAAAATCCCATTCGTATAATGACTGCAGAACTATTGAACGAGCCAAATGACGTGTAGCCATTTTAATTTATTTCTTTATTTTCAATTTTCTTTCTTTAACAACTTTTCCTTTATAAAAACCGCAATTGGCACATATTTTGTGGGGTAAAACAGGGAAACCGCAATTAGAACAAACAAAAACCCCAGCCGGTTTCAAAAATAAATGAGACCGTCGCCTTCTGACTTTTGAATGAGTATGATGTTTTGTTGGCACGCCACCCATTGTTTAATTTAAATTCTAAATTCTAATATCTAAATCCTAAACAAATTCAAAACTCCAAATTTTCAAATTCCAAACGGTTTGTGATTTTGGATTTGTGATTTGGGATTTGTTTAGAATTTAGGATTTCGGATTTAGGATTTTTATCTATATGTTAATCTCTCTCGGCTTTAAATTATTGGCAAAAAATCTGGAATGTTGCGGAATGTCTTCTGTAATAATACCCGTTCCTCTAACTACGCAAGTTAGCGCGTCCTCAATAACCAATGCCTTAACAGAAGTTTCTCTCTCAATTAATTGATCAATGCCCCTTAATAAACTTCCTCCGCCGCAAAGATGAACTCCTTTTTTTAAAATATCACCGACTAATTCTGGCGGAGTCATCTCAATTGTTTCCTTAATTGCTTCAGTAATTGAACGCAGAGAACGACTAATTGCCATTCTTATTTGCCCTCCTTTGACAATAATTTCTTTAGGCAGGCCAGTTGTCATATCGCGACCGCGAATAGCTAAATCCAATTTTTCATCAATCGAAATTGCCGAACCGATATTTATCTTGAGTTCTTCAGCTGTCGGTTCGCCGATAATTAATTTGAATTCATCGCGGATAAATCTAATAATATCATCGTTCAATTTGTCGCCGGCAACTTTCAAACTCTTTGATGTAACTATGCCAGCCATTGAAATAACGGCGATTTCTGTGGTGCCGCCGCCGATATCAACAATCATGCTGGCGCTTGGCTCATCAATTGGTAAATGCGCTCCTAAAGCCGCCGCAATCGGCTCTTCAACTAAGTACACCTTTGCCGCGCCAGCCAAGATTACCGCGTCTTCAACTGATTTTCTTTCCACTTCGGTCAAATTAGTGGGAATGCCGATGATTACTCTACAATAATTAAAAATTCTGTTGCCATTCGCTTTCTTTAAAAAATGGCGGAGAATTTCCCGCGTCATTTCAAAATCTGAAATAACTCCATTAATTAACGGCCTGACTATTGAAATATGAGCCGGCGTACGGCCAACCATTTTTTTGGCTTCTTCGCCAATAGCCAAAATTTGATTGGTTTTATTGTTGACCGCGGTTAAGGACGGTTCGTTAATGACAATCCCCTTGCCTTTAATGTAAAGCAAGGAATTAGCTGTCCCTAAATCAATACCAACATCTTTTCTAAAATAATCAAAAAACATGAATCATGAAACATGAAGTATGAAGCATGAAAATTTTGAATGTTTCATATTCCAAATCTCATGTTTTATGAAATTACTTTATCAATAATTTCATCAAATCTTTCTCCGTTATTAATTCTATTTCGCTAGAACTACGTTTCTTAATTTCAATCTTATCTCCTGTTTTTTCGCTGATAACCAGTCGATACGGCAGACCAATTAAATCCGCTTCGGCAAATTTCTCGCCAGCGCTTACATCAGTGCGGTCGTCATATAATACTTCAACTCCTGATTTTTGTCCACCTTCGCCAGAGGCTACGGTGGATCCTCCGTAGCTTCTCCCCTGAGAAGCGAAGGAGGATAAAGAGCTGTAAATTCTGTCCGCGAACTTCTTAGTTTTATCTGATTTTCCTAAATTAATCAAGTGCCCCTTAAAAGGCGCGACTGATTCAGGCCAAATGATTCCTTTTGCGTCATGAAAAATTTCAACAATTGTTCCCATTAGCCGACTAAGACCAATGCCGTAACAGCCCATAATGACTTCTTTTTCTTTGCCTTTTTCATCGCGGTATTTTAAATCAAACGGCGCTGAATATTTTGTTTTTAATTTAAAAATATTGCCTACCTCAATCGCTTTTTCTTCTTTTAATTTTTTATTGCCGCATTCAGGACAGGAATTTTGCTCTTCAATAATTTCTTTGTTTATTGCCACGCGGCATTTTTCGCAAACATAAATTTTGTCTTCGCCTGTTTCTGATAATGTCTGAAACTCATGGGAATATTTTGAAAAAGTGCCGCCTGAAGCAAAAGTCAAAAACGTTGAATTTCCGAGGCCAACTCTATTAAAAATATCAAAATAAGCGGCTTTAACTTTTTCATAATATTTATCGAGGTCTTTTTCATCGCTGTGAAAAGAATACAAATCCTTCATCAAAAATTCCCGACCTCGCAATAAGCCCGATTTTACTCGTTTTTCATCGCGAAACTTGTTCTGAATCTGAAAAACATAAACAGGTAAATCTTTATAAGAAAAAATGAAATTTTTAAGCAAAGGAGAGACGATTTCCTCGTGAGTCGGGCCAATAGCGTATTCATTTTTTGATAGTTCGCTAATCAATTTAAATAATGAATCGTAATTCTGCCAGCGGCCGGTTTTTTCCCAATTCGCTTTCGGCTGAAGAGTCGGCATTAAAATTTCCTGACCGTTAATTTTAATCATTTCCTCGCGGATAATATTTTCAATTTTTTTCAAAACCCGAAAACCGAGCGGCAAAAAAGTATAAACGCCAGCCATTAGCTTATCAATAAAACCGGCTCTAATAAGCAATTGAGCGTTAACCGCCTCTTCGTCTTTAGGCGTTTCGCGTTTGGTTTTGGTAAAAAGTTCAGATTGAAGCATGATTTTTATTTTTTAAAACCTTCTATTTTTTTATTTCCTTTTGACTGTTTAATTTCTTTTTTGACCAATCTGATATGTTTTTCTGAAGGTAATTGCTCAGGAAGGATACCGCCAATATCTTTTATGGTTTGTCTGACTTTGCCGCCAACCATAAAATGCGTTTTGGACGCTAACGCTTCGCCGTATACTCTATCCTTTTTTATTTTTTCGTCAGTTTGTGTGATACGAAAAAGATTTGCCGCGAGTTCCGTAGAACCTGCTTTGTCTAATAGCTCTCCTTTTTTTATTCCTTTTTTCTGTTCAATACCATACAAGGGCATGCCGTAAAGTCCTTTATAGCCAGCGTCATTAAATAATCCAAAATTTGCAACTCCCGCGCGTCTTGCTGTTTTAAACAAATTTTTATTCGAGCTAGAAACCTCATTGCGGATAAAAAGTCTTTTTTCGGCGTCCGATAATTGTTCAAAAACTTCTTGTCTTCTGGTTTGAACGGCAAAATAAGTTTGAGCTACTGCTATCTCATTCTTTTTGGGGTCTCCGTTTTGGGCTATCAAATAACAAGCGTATCTATCTAATTTATAATCTCTGACTTCTCTAACAGTATTTGAGCCTATTTCAACCATTTTCACCGTTCGGTGAAAATGGTTATCCACGGCTTGACCGCTATTTATACAAGCTCTTGCAGCTCTTACTATGACTTCTTCGGCTTTTTCCCAGTTTGGATAGCCTAAAATAGGCATCAGCTCGCGAGCTTGCCAATACTCAACGCCATTCTTATCAATTTTCTTAATGCTTTCAAAATCCTTATTTGGAGATAAAAGTATTAATTCGTCGGGCATAATTTTAAAATAGCTCCCTAGAAGATTCGCCAAGTCGTCTTAAATATTCATTAACATAAAAATAATCTGGTTCATTTTTCAACGCTCTTGTTCTTATTTCAAAATTTGGATTTTGATAATTATTTTTATCAAATAGAATAAGCCCAATACCAAATCTAGAACAAAGAGATTCAACTCTACTAACGTCTTTTTCTGCTTCTTTTGGAATAACGAGATAAACTTTATGGCTAAAAAGCTTATAAGAACATGATTGGCCAAAAGCAGTAATAAGTTGATTAGTATCAGTTTTGATTTCCGCACTTACAATTTCAACAGGTGGTCGTATTGGATCGGTTTCTGAAAATTTATATATTCCCAAAACATCTGGAGTCCCCCATTTATCTCCAAATCTATTTCGTCCTAACGGAATGGCTTTTATACATTCTCCTAAATCATTCATAAGATATTCAGCAAACGGTAAATAAAATTTCTCTTCGTCTATAGTTAGTGGCGTTCTAATTTCCTCAATATTATTTCTTGCGGTCTCACTTAAATATTTTTGTAATATCTTAGCCTGTTTTTCTGGCGATAAATATTTCATCAGAATAAAAATTCCCCGGTCCGGTTTTGTAATATTTTTAACCCGCTTATCTAAATCCCAAATTGTCCCATGAATTGTATTTTCTGGTACCTCCGGCAATAACTTTTTTAATTCACGAAATAATTCGGAATATCTAATTCCGTTGGGCCGGCCGTCTAGAACTATCAATACTTGTTTAATTATCTTCTCCTTCTGTGTGGACATAACCATTATAACCTTAAAACCTTACTATATCTCTTATGGTAATAGAAATCATTAAAATAATCAAAATTACCATGCCTAACGCGTTGGCGTACCTTTCGAATTTTACGGGCAATGGCGAGCCCTTGATTTTCTCAATCAGTAAAAATAATAATCTGCCGCCGTCCAGCGCAGGGAATGGAAAAATGTTAATGACAACTAAGTTAAGCGAAATCAAAGCCAAGAGTTGAAGCAAATAACTAAACCCCAAAGTTTCCGCCTGGGCCGTTATTTTGACAATTCCTACCGGACCAGCCACTTCTCCTAAATTAGCTGTGCCTGATGTAAAAAATTGTTTAAGAAGATTAAAAATTGCCGAAAAAACCAATTCGATAATTTGAATTGATGTTTTTAATCCTTCCCAAACGCTATAAAATATATTTTGTTTCGGCGCGCCTGTTTCAATTAGGCCAATGCCCAAAACACCTTCGTCAGCCGGAGGATTAATTCTCGGCGTTACAAAAAATTCTTTAATTTCTCCGTTTCGTTCTATTTTAAGAGTAATTTCCTTGCCGCGATTTTCATTTGTAAATTTAATAAAATTATCGGCGCTTGTATTTATAATTTTATCCCCCACTTGTAATCCGATACTCTCCGCCGGGCTATTTTGAGAAATTTGCGTAATGACTATTGCCTGTGGCGCGCCCACCGCAAAAACAATCGAAATCACCAGCCAGCCAAGCAAAAAATTCATCAAAACGCCACTCAAAATAATTAAAGCGCGGCGACCAACAGACAGAGAATTAAAACTCCGATGATCGGGAATAACGATTTTCTCCACAATTAACTTCTCGTCTATGATTAATTCATTATCTGAAGCAATAATTTCTTCTTCCATTTGAACAACAGATACTTCTTCGTCTAGTTGAGGGGCCGTCTCGTCTTCCCTGTTTTCTCCAAAAATCTTTACAAATCCGCCGAAGGGCAAAGCGTTAATACTGTAGATTGTCTCGCCTATTTTTTTTCCCCAGAGCCGCGGCGGCAAGCCGAAGCCAAATTCTTCCACTAAAAGCCCGAATTTTTTTGCAGCCAAAAAATGCCCCAGTTCGTGAACCAAAACTAAAATAGAAAGAAAAATTATGACCGCGATTATTCCAATGAGCATTCGTTATTAAATTTCATTCATTTATTTCCCTAATTTTACTCGTTAAGATTCCATCAATTTCTTTGTTTAATTCATCGATTCTTTTCTGAACCTTATCTTTCAGTTTAAACTTTTCGTCCTCGCTGATTTTTTTTGTTTCGAATTGACCAGCTATTTCTTTATTGATTTCATCGCGAACCGAACGAATTTTTATTTTTGCTTCTTCCGTTTCTTTTTTCGCCAATTTAGCTAATTCCTGACGCCGCTCGCCCGAGAGCGCGGGCAGATTTATTCTGATAAGATTTCCTTCAAGTACACTACTGGCGTTTAAATTTGACGCTTCAATGGCTTTTAAAACTGCGGCCGCGGTATTTTTATCCCAGACCGAAATCTGAATTTCCCGGGGCGGGATAATGCTGATTGAACCCAGTTGCTTAACCGATAATTTCTGGCCAAAATAATCTAACTGAATGTCATCCACTAATTTTGAATTGGGCCTACCACCGCGAATAGCGGATAATTCATCTTTCAAATGTTTTAACGTTTCGCCGATTTTCAATTCCAAATTTTTTAAAATATCCATTTCTTGAAAATCCCAAATCCCAAGCACCAAATCCCAAACCGCCGTATTGGGCATTGGGAATTGGAAATTGGGATTTTACGATTTCGTTCCTATAATAATTTTATCACCAATCGGCTTGATTATAGAAATTAACCTATTATCAAACCCGGTACTTATTACCTGCCAGTTTAAATCATGGTCTAAACTTATATAAATTTTACCACTAGAAGCCGCGAAAATCTCGCCGGGATTCGCTTTAAAAGCGACGGCTGAAATCATTTGTTTTTCCGCTGGTAAAGATTTAAAAACTTGCCAATTTGCGCCGCTATCAACTGAACGAATAAGCCCGTAGTCAGTTGAAGCATAAACCAAAGCGTTATTTAAAAGAGACGGCTCAAAATTATGGATTTTATTTGCTCCGCTGTATTTATCTAAAAATGCCATTCTGCCAAACGACTCACCATAATTTGTACTGACCCAGAATCCGCCTGATTTAAGAGTTAAATAAATCAATCCGCTGTTCTGAAAAACTTTCAATTGACTGATGGGCGAATTAAAAGTTGTTAAAATCCGGCTGGCATTTTTTACTAAAGAATAAATGATTAACCGGCCATTGGATAAACCAAGATAGAGATTTTGTCCGTCAGTATTAAAATCATAAACTGCTTCATTATTGACTTCAAAAATTTTCTCTAAGGAAAAAAAATTGTCGTGACTTTTATAAATTACGCCTTTGCCCTGATAAAACACAGAAATGAACCCTTCGCTTGGACTATTAGGATTAAATAATATTTTATAAACCTGGCTGTCAGAATTGATTTTATGTTCAACGTCGGAAAAATTGTACCAATTCAAGCTATTATCGCGAGAAATAAATAATCCGTGATTTGAACCGGCAAAAATTAATGGCGCGCCGTTTGAGACATTTTTAGAAATCTCAATGTCAAAAATATCCACCGATTGATTAAAATGGATTTCTGCACTTTTAAAATTTCCCTGGCTGTCACTAATGCCTATGACTTTTCCTTGGCTTTGGGAGTTGGTATTTAAACTCGCGACTACCGAACTCAAAAAATTCGAACTACCGAAATTCGACGCAATCGGGCCGTTAACAAAAAGAAGATAAAACAGCCCTCCCCAAACCAAAATGATGGCTAAAAATCCAAACTTCTCCATTGTAGTTTTTTATTAGTGTTAAATTGTTTCATTAAAGTCAGTCGGCTTAATGTTTCTTTGAGTTTTCGGGAATTTTTTATATTGTCTCTTTTTAAATCCAAAATCAAATCTTCAAAAATTTTATCTATTTCAACTTCGCTCAACACGGATTCACGCGGATAGGAAAACGGATTTACACGGATACTATTGCATCTGTGTCCATCTACTTTTTTATCTGTGTCCATCCGTGTTTTAGATGAAAAATAAATTTTTTGCGTTCTGGAAGCCAAGGTCGGAAACAAATCTTCGGCGGTTCTAGTGATAAAAATTATTAAACTAAGCTCCGGCGGCTCTTCCACTATTTTTAAAGCCGCGTTTTGCGCTTCATCAGTTAAATTTTCCGCTTCTTTAATAATCGCCATTCTTCTGGCAGAATTTACCGGTTTTTGCCAAAGAAAATATTTTAAAGCCCGTATGCTATCAATTCCGATTACTCCTTTTTCGTCCGGGGAAATAATTAAAGTTTCATTTAAAATTGTTTCCGGCTCTTCAAAAATTCCTTTCTCTAAAAAATTAGCCAGTGACAGGCTAAAAACAAATTTTTCCTCATGAGTTTTTTTATCGCCGCCGAAAAAAAGATAAGCATGGGATAGAGTATCACTACTTATCAAATTTTTAAAATTATTTGTTAATTCATCATAACCAGTAATCATAATTCAGATTTTTT
>Ga0315288_10013612_pt1 | contig 10184 bp, 5 predicted proteins | sample YL17G11_20_MG_FD_203454 | JGI IMG/M metagenome (GOLD analysis project Ga0315288, IMG submission 203454) | Sediment microbial communities from Yellowstone Lake, YNP, Wyoming, USA - YL17G11_20 | ecosystem: Environmental > Aquatic > Freshwater > Lake > Sediment | place: USA: Wyoming | collected... | reverse complement strand
GTGCAATAATCTCCGCCATTCCATTATTTCCTAAAATATCTCTGCGTGATGTAAATCTGTCAGAAAAATGCTCTTAGCACTTCAGATACCGAAAATCAACCAAATTCTCCACGAAACCGCCTTAATAACTCACATACTCCCAGCCCTCATAGTACACAGTGTTTATCAAACCAAAATGTTGGATACTCTTTTTCATTTTTTAAGTTTTTTTTCAGTCTGGGCCTAAAAATCCCCATCCAGAACACCATTACACGACAAAAGAGCCTCTGCAGATTGGGATTATTCCTTAAAAATACGTAGTCACCATAATTGAAAGCATCGTCTGTATACAGGTAGATAACCCGCATGCTCGAAGGCAAACGCCCACAGCGCAGCGACTGCTTCGGTCCCGACGTGTACGCCGTGCTCTTCCGCGAGGAGGACTCTGAGCAGGACCTTATCGTCGCCTGGAGCACAAAGCCTTACGCGTACATCCGCGCCAGCAATCCGACGGGACTGACGTTCTACGACATCTTCAAAACTCGCCGATCCGTGCCGCATGACCCGGTGCGGACGAAAAACATGAGCGTGCCCCTGGGTGAAAGCCCGATTTACATCGTCGGTCCCAAAGGACTCAAGGCCGAGCTTCGCCCAGACCCCGGCTGGTGACGCCGGGCGCGCAGGAGTCAGCTCTTAAACGGATCAGAATCAATTCTTGAGCGGTGTTTGTCATCCTGAACGGAGCGTAGTGGAGTGAAGGATCTGGGCTGTGAGCGAGAGAAACCTCCTTTTCGCTGGCCAGATTCTTCGGCTTTGCCTCAGGATGACAAAGTCGCTACCTCGCGAAGAGCTTCCCGAATCCGTATCAGTTGCCGATTGGGAGCAGCCCGGGAACTTAGAGCCGGGAACTGACAACTTCAGTTCAACGACTCGCAAGCGTCGGGACGGTGATACTGAGGGCCGGCGGGCCTTCTCTATCGGTGGGCGGCTTCACGGGTTCCATCGTGATTTCCACCGCCAGCGGCTTGCCTGCGTTGTCCGGCAGCGGCGAGCTGACCTGCGTCCACCCGTTCTTCATCGACTCTTTGTTCACCGTCGTCCCGGCAAGGTCCTTGCCGTTGGCCTTGATGCCGATCTTCCACCCATCGGTTCTCGGATCGCAGGCCACTACAATGTCCAGTGTCCCGGCCTTGCCCGCAGGCACGGTCAGCGTCTTGGCGAGCACATAGCCTTTGGCGCCCTTGCTCAGGCCTGTGAGCATGAACACGTTCTTGCGGCCCTGAGACTCCCAGAGCATCGAGCTCTGGCCGAGGTCGCAGTTGGTCAGCGTCCAGCCATCGAGGAATTTGGAGGCCCATTTCAGGCCGGGGCTGTGAATTTTCGCCATCTCCTCATCGTTGTATACACTGCCGGCAATCGGGCCCGGGTTCTTCAGGTCCTCGAACTTGCTCGGCGTCGGCGCCTTGACGGGGATGACGAAGACCTCTTCGCCACCGGCGTTCTTCTCGATTCGCCCACCGACTCTCGCCAATCCCTGTCGGGCCAGCTTCTCGCAAACGTCAAGCAGCCTTGGGAAGTTGTAGGCGGTGTGGCTGAAGATTTTCGTTTCGTCGAGCTTTTGATAGTACTTGTCGGGTAAGTTCGATACGCCTCGGGTGGTGAACAGGATGCCGCCGCCGGAGGATGGGTTGCAGTCGCTGTCGAATCCGCACCGGCACGAAATGATCATCGTCTGGTCGAGGTCGCCGTTGCCGTAGAGCAGTCCCATCAGGACCCAGGCGCCCTCACGTTTCACGTCCAGCGCACTGATGTTATAGTTCTTGTCCTGGTTGTACTTCTTCTCAGCCAGTTCCCACGTCTTTTCCCAGTTGGTTGGGTTCTCCTTATGCCACTGGAGCATGTCACGGACCATGCCGGCGTAGAGAGACTCGGCGGGAATGGCTCTCATGCCCACCTCGATGAGCTTCATAACGTCCTTCTCGAAGAACGCCTCGGCATACATCGCGCCCATAAACTGGCCTGCATACACGCCGTCCCCGTAATTCATCAGCCGGCCGAACTTCTCGCCTAGCGCAATGACGACATCCGGCATGCCCGGCGCAATCAGGCCGGAGTAATCCGCTTCGATCTGGTAATCGATCGCGCCGGCACAGTTGTGGAACTTCGGATGGCTGGAGTCCGGCGGAGCAATGCCGTTGCGCAGGTTGCCACGCCCCGCCGCGTTGGCGACCCAGAGTGCATAGCCGCTGTTGGCAAAATCGATGCCCGCCTGGCGGATGGAGACTTCGTATCCGTACTCCTCCATGGTCCGCAGGAAGGTCATCTCCACGTAGAGGTCGTCCTGCCCGAAGGCGTCGTTGATGAGGTCCTTATTGAACGGCGGCATCTTGTCCGCGGGCATGACCTTCTGGTATCGGCCCTCGGTCGGCGCGCCCCAGGAGACCCCGAAGATCTGGCCGATCCAGCCGGCTTTCATCTTGTCCCGATACTCCTTGACCGGCAAGCGACGGAACTCCTGCGCCGCCGCCTGCACGGAGCCGATACCCAACACGCACAGGACCATCCAGATTGCATTTCGATGAAACCTTGCCGAGCGTCTTGTCTTCATATGAGCCTCTTCTCCAATTTCTTCTTTAATCTTGCGAGTCGTGACGGACAATGTAGTGCCAATGCGTTAATTCTCTTTGACCATGAGGCGAAATGCAAGGACCGACCGGCCCGTGGGGCCAAAATCGCCCTGCAGCTTGATCCAGTCGGAAGCGCTGCCCGAGGGTATGACAATCTGGGCGGGCAGAGCCTTGCGTTCCATGGGGTGGAGGGCCACCGTCCAATTTGCGGGCGATTGCCGCCGTCCTGCCCCAGTCTACCCGAGACAGGGTATCCCTGCCGATATCGTAGTTGAGTTCTGAGAACAGTTCTTTGGCGGTATCCAGACCGGAAAAATCCATCAGAATCTGCTCAAGACGTTTCTTGGTTTCATCCGCCATTTCTCTACTTCCTCAAATACCTCTATGTGGTGCGGACCTCTCAAAAACCCAAACTTAGCACTTCAGACAACGATAATCAATCAAATTCTCCACTAAAACCATCTTATTAACTCACATACTACAATCCTTTATCATACACAGCGTTTCTCAACCCCAAAATGTTGTGATAGTCTTTTTCAAAAAATATCACTTTTTTAGCAAGGGAAAACTCAGCTGATCCAGATTACCCTCTATTTTACCCAGATGTCTATCGAGCCCTTTTTCGGCCGATTTTGGGATTCTTTTTGTAAGTAAGTTTGTAATCGCATAGCTGGCCGTTCTGTAAGCTATTGATAAATAAGGGATTACCAATTTACGGCACCGGATTGTTAATCCGATACTCGTCTTTCACAAGCGATCGACACAGTACACGTACTGCGATGTAACAAAAGGGCTGACCCCCGTTTCTGTCTTCGACAGAAGACATGGGGGCCAGCCCTCATTGACTATATTGGGCATTTTGTTTCTTTCTTAGATAGCCTACTGTGCCAGAACTCCGATTTCCTCTGCACTCAACGCTACATTGTATATGCGGACATCATCGATCAGGCCGGAGAAGAAGGTCCCTGCACCAAGTGTTTTCTCGGCGCCGAAGTACAGGCCGCCACTGGAGCCAACGCCGCCGGAAACGTCGGTATCCTGAGCCACCTTTACTCCATCTACGTAAAGACGCCTGAGCAAGGTATCGAAATCGTAGACCAAGCCGACGTGATGCCACTGGTCGTCCGTGATTGTCGATTCCGACATCAGCGGGTCAAACGGTGGATGCATCACCCAGGTAATCAGTCTGCCGTATGAGGGGTCCGTCCAGAGCCATCTCGTGCCGGCCTCATCGTTCTGCGATATAATCACCTGCCCCCGAGCGCCGCTCTTGATCCAGGCAAAGATGCTGAACGAGCCGGTCGCGGGGTCCAGGATAAAGGGCGTGCTGACGTAGTCATCTATACCGTCAAATTCCAGCGCACCGCCTTCCTTGCCGCCGGATGGCTGCCAGACGGGCCCGCCGTGAAGGTCGGCGTCGTACGGGCCTGCGGTATCGTAGGCGGTGTCGCCCTCTTCCTCGTCCAGCTTCCAATGCGCGGTCGGACGAGAGGCCTCGAACAAATGTTCAGCTAAAACGGTCAGGTCCTGGGCATCCACGAAGCCGTCACCCCAGGGCATCGGGCCAATGTCGCACAATGAATAATCCGTGTGCCAGTGCTCAAGCATAATAAACACGTCCGCAATGTCGACAATGCCGTCGCCGTTGAAGTCTACGATGGGGATGATCGGAGCTTGGTAAGCTTCCCAACTGCCCGCACGCTCGGAAGCGAAGTACAGTGTGCGACCATCCGGTGAGATTCGTGCCGCTCCGTCCATCGAGGGGGTGTTGAACTTGGTGCCCAGATTCACCGCCGCTTGCCAAGGTTCAGACAGGCTCGCCCGTCTTGCCATCCAGGTGTCACCACCACCGTGGCCGCCGGGCCGCAAGGCCAAGGTAGTGTCGGAGAAAAAGAACAACAAACCATCTGGTGAAAGGGAAGGCCAAACCTCGGCGTACGGGCTGTTCACTAGTGGACCGAGGTTGACCACCTCGCCCCAGGGGTCGTCCTGTGTCGCACGTCGTGCCACATAGATGTCGCCACTACCGTATCCACCAGACCGCCACGATTCAAAGTAGAGTTCCAGCCCGTCTTGCGATATCCAAACACTTGAATCGCCTGCAGAGCTGTTTATCTCTGGGCCCATGTTTACGGCGAGCCCCCATGGGGCGTCTCTCGTCGCGCGAGTTGTCGTGTATATGTCGTAGTTGCCGAACCCGCCGGGCCGGTTCGAAATGAAGTAAAGTGTAAGTCCATCGGCCGAAATCGATGCCCAACAGTCTACCTTGGGGCTGTTGATGGCAGACCCAAGATTCTTCGCAGTTTCCCAGTCCTCTTCTGCCGCACCACGCTCCAGCACCCATATGTCCCAGTCGCCCTCGCCTCCGGACCGATTTGAGTCGAAGTACATCTCCAGTCCATCATAGGAGACGCAATCGATACCATCGTCACCGCTGAGGGCTGGTGTGAACTTTACCGGCTCGCCAAACGTGAAATCTGCATACGCGGGCGGCGTATCGAGACCTGACAAGAGACAAAGCCCAAGCAGTGACATGGCCACGCCATGAATTGACAACATTGGAATCTGAAACGACTTCATGTTACACCTTCCTTTCTGCCCTAAGGCAATACATGGTACTTGAATCCCATCTTCACGTTTTTCAATAGAGAAGACGAGCTGATAACCGAATGGACCAGTTAAAATACGTCTGTTGTTTCGCGCCTTGGTAAGATGCGAATCAGAAAACGACCCACCGCTGAGGATAGCTGACCAGCGATTCATGTCGGCTCTGGCCTTCTCCCGCTCATGCAGGCAATCGTAGTAGTGCGCCCGGCCGGAATAGGCGTATGTATCCTCTGAATCAGCCTCGATACGTCGGTTATAGAAGCCAAGCATTTCCCGGATATGCTCATCAGGTGCTTGTGCCGGGCCGAGGGCTTCGATAGTTGAGACGTTGGGATCGAGTTCAGCGGTCCAAACCTCAAAGTACGGCAAGCCAACACATAAGGCCAGGTCCGTCCCTTTAGAAGACCAGCAGGCATTCCCAATCTGGCCGTTAAGAACGCTTAAAAGTTCACTCTTGTCGCGATCATATATCCAAAGGCCGATCTTTTCCCTCGATTGGTTGCTGCCGCCTATACAGACTTCGTTGCCCGTTGGAGACCATGCAGTCACGCCCCACGACATGGAAGGCACCGGGCACTCAACGATGGATTTTTTCGAGGCCAGGTCCTTGATTTTCAGTTTTCCCGCTTCGAAGTACGACACACGCTGATTGTCGGGCGATACCGAGGCCAGGGAATCCGAGCACTTCATAATCCGTTTTGGCTCGGCGTTTTGGTCCACGATGGAAATCGAAAACAGTACATTGTCCACACGCGACTGATAATAGATGTGCCCGGAGTCGCTTCCCCACGAAGGCCAACTGCCTCTGGCCAACAGCCTGGGTTCCGTGCCGTCTGATTTCATGACCCAGACTTCCTCATCTGCCACCGGGCGCTGCTGGCGATTGTTCTCGGCTGTGGCCAGCTCCTCCAGTCGCAGGAGCTGGCAATCTCGGACGAAGGCGATGTACTTGCCATCGGGCGACCATCTCGGGTCTTTGCCGGGGACAATCAGCAGCTCAGTCTCCTTCGTCGCAGGATCAAAGACCGCCACGCCGCTATAGCCGTGCACGCCTGCGCTGAAGGCGAGTTTCTTCCCGTCCGGCGACCAGCGTGCGCTGAACCCATCCGTGGTCAGACGCCGGGCCTTGGCCGAGAGTTCAAGATATGTCTCTTCGGCCTCGACCATCGGCAGGAAGGCCGCCCCGGCAGGTTCACTGTCTTGCGGATGCCATAACCGTCCTGCGGTGTCGCGGCCATCTTGGCCGCGTTGTGCCGAAGGCGTCCCGCCTTCGGATCGCGGGCGGGACGCCCGCGACACGGACGCACCGGCAGGCTCGCGGTCTTGCGGATGCCATGAACGTCCAGTCTCCAATGTATCGAAGACGTATTTCATGCACCAGTCCTGGAATTGCTTGCGAGCTTCATGGCCGGGGCTGATGATCTGCCGGAACAAGTCAGTTGCCTTATCATAGTCGCCAAGGGCCGTCAGAGCAGAGAAGATGTGGTATTGTAGGGGCGAAAGATCTTGCGTGTCGAGGGCGTCCCGCCCTTGAATCGCGGGCAAGATGCCCGCGACACTGACAGGCTTGTCGGGTGAGAGCTTCAGGCACGCCTCGGCGTCCGAAATAACACGTTCATATTCGCCCATCTGAAGGAGTGCCTCGCAGCGCTGGGTAGATAGATCGATGTACTGACTATCTCCCTTGGGTGTAAGCGAAATCGCGCTGTCATACTCCGCGATTGCTTCTTTGTACTTTCCCAGCTCTCGCAGTGCCATTGCACGCAAAGAATAGCTCAACGGGTCGCGCGGCCGCAGGATGGTCATGACAAGCGCCTCGTCCTTCATCTTGTCGTATTTGCGAGAAGCATAATATGTGAATGCCCGCAGTCTGCGAGACTCGTAATGGCCGTGATCAAGCTGTAAAGCCCTGTCGAGTGAGGCAAGTTGCTCTTTGATTGTGATAGCCGTCATGGCCTTAAGGAAATAGGCTTCCGCCGTCTCTAGAAGTAATGCCTCAGCCTGCCGGCGGTGCTCCTCAATCTCCTTGAGCTTTTCGGCGTTCGGCGATTCACTCTCCCAGAGGATTCGGGCCAGCAGCGAATGGGCCGCCCCGGCAATCTCCGGGCGTTCATTCAGTAGACCCCGGAGGATGGTCATGGCCTCATCTGAACGACGATTATCCACGAGAATACCGGCATTGAGAAGCTGCGCTTCGGGGCCAACGTGCTTGCTGCCAAGAATGGGCTTGAGCGTTTCAAGGGCGGCTTCTCGGTCTGCCTTGGCGTACTGCTCGCGGGCCTGGGACAGGATGCCCCTGTGACTGAAGCCCTCCGCTTCAGCTAATTGGAGCCGGTCCTGATTCCACATCGAAAGGATCATGACCACGGCACCAGCGAAGATTACCATAGGAAGAGCAGCAACGGTCTGGGAACGATGTCTGCGGAGGAATTTTTGAAGGCGATACGTTGTGCTTGGGCCTCTGGCCGCGACCGGCTCATGCTCGATATGACGCCGGATGTCTAACGCCAGGCCGTTGGCGGTCTCGTACCGTCGGGCACGGTTTTTCTCCAGCGATTTCATCACGATCCAGTCGAGGTCGCCGCGAATTGCCCTTGTCAACAGATCAGGTGTTGAGCCATGATATTTTGCTATATCTGTCAATGTCTTGCCAAGAGTACTCAGTTTCGTGGACGGTTTCGTAGGTTCTTGTTCACGGATAATGCGCTGCATCTCAATATAGCCGGCCTTGCGAAGCTCTTCTTCGCCGAAAGGCGTGGTCCCGGTTAGCAATTCATAGAGCAGCACGCCGAGTGAGTAAATATCCGAGCGTGTATCGACGTCCATGTCGCCCAGGTCGGCCTGTTCCGGACTCATGTAGGCGGGTGTGCCGATGATATGGGCATAACGGGTAAAGAGCGTCTTTTCCGTGAGTTTTTGATTTATCGCTTTGGCGATGCCGAAATCGATGATTTTTGGTACAGGTTTTCCATCGTGCAGCGTAACCATTACGTTTGTGGGCTTGATGTCGCGGTGGATAACGCCCTTCTGGTGGGCGTGCTGGACGGCGTTGCAGACCTGGATGAATAATTCCAGCCGCTCTTTTGTGCTGAGGCTATTCTGGTCGCAGTAGTCGGTTATCGAGACGCCCTTGACCAGCTCCATCACGAAATAAGGCCGGCCTGTTTCGGTCGCCCCGGCATCCAGAACCTTGGCAATATTGGGATGATCCATCATGGCAAGGGCCTGGCGTTCCACCTCAAACCGGGCGATAACCGACTTGGTGTCCATGCCCAATTTGATGATTTTCAATGCGACTTTACGGCGAATCGGTGTTTCCTGCTCGGCCATATAGACCACTGCCATGCCGCCTTCGCCGATTTTTTCCAGCAGCTTGTATCGGCCGATGACCGTCCCGGGGCTCTCGACAAGTGAATAACTATCAAGTGTGATGTTCTCGCCCCATGGTGGAGCCTCGAGAAAATCGTCCTGAGCATCATATACCCTGAGTAGACTCTCGATATGACTCAATAGCTCAGGATTGTTTCCACAGACCGTCTGAAGATAAGCAACTCGCTCCGAAACCGGCTTAGCAATAGCTGTGTGAAAAATCTTCTCTTCGTTTTTGTTTTCATCTTCCATATGACCTGATCCAGAAATTCTATTCCACTATATAGTGCGACAAAACTACTCCAAATCCCCTCAAAAAAATCCAAGATACAGGAAAAAATTTCACTTAGGATTGTGGATATTTTGTTGTCGATCAATTTCTGCGCCAAGCCAGCAATGTGCGTACACCCAATATCTCTCGGCTGTGGCATGGGAAATATTCAGGATTTGAGCAGCTTGCGGTATGGTTAATCCAGCAAAATATCTTAATTTTACAAGATCAGCCTTGAGTTTGTCCTTCTGGGCGAACCGATCCAGAGCATCGTCCAAAACAATAAGTTCGTAAGCCATGTGCTCATCCGAGTCTGCTGGGGCAGATTCGCTCAATTTAACACGTTGGAATCCACCTCCATGCTTGACGCGGCCTTTTCGACGCGCATTCTCAATCAGAATCCTTCTCATTGCTTCAGCAGCAGCTCTGAAAAAATGACCACGGCTGTTCCAACTTTGATCTTTTACCTCCACCAGTCGAAGATATGCTTCATGAACTAATGCTGTTGCCTGAAGTGTTTGGCCGGGAGGTTCCTGCGACATCTTCTGAGCAGCCAGGAGACGAAGCTCCTCATAAACCAACGGAAGCAGTTCCTCTGTTGCCCCGTCATCGCCTTGCTCAATTGCGTTCAAAATACGCGTAACATCAGTCATAGCCGTTCCAGAAAATCAGATATTAGCTTTTTCCGGCCCAAAGCCACTGAAAGAGCATATAGAATACAACTCGCTCTCCATAGATGCGTCCACAAAGTTTTAATTTCCTGGGAGGCTTATACTATTATACAAAGTACGCGGCGGTTTTTCAAAATACCGGTATGTAGAAGTGCTGGTTTAAAATTTTTTCAGGGTCCAGTTTCCTGTTTATTTATGTGCCGGCAGACTGCTAAAACGCGAGTCTGCCGCAATTCTGTTTTGTGGGTTAAGAATCGTTCGATTCGGCCTTTTTATACTGGAAACGCAATTGTTTTCTTGCTATCTGTATCGAATTCAATATACTTATTTACCAGAGGTTGGTGTATATAGTTACGTAGAATGAGGCTATATGACAAAGCAATACAGTGTTACAAGAAGAAGGTTGCCTCAAGCGGGCATTATAGTTCTTTTATCTTTATTATCAAATCTGGGCATGATTGATGATGCACTTTGCGGACCACAAGTCGAAAGTGGATCAATGTTGAAAAAGATGCCCTCTCCGCGGGAGGAGCTGGATCTCGGGGGAATTCCTTTTAAGATTTTGTATGAAACCTATCGTAAAACCGACGGCATAGAGAACTGGGAGCTGTACCAGATGAATGCCGACGGCTCCAATCAGGTCAATCTTACCCAAACGCC
>Ga0315288_10013609_pt1 | contig 10184 bp, 14 predicted proteins | sample YL17G11_20_MG_FD_203454 | JGI IMG/M metagenome (GOLD analysis project Ga0315288, IMG submission 203454) | Sediment microbial communities from Yellowstone Lake, YNP, Wyoming, USA - YL17G11_20 | ecosystem: Environmental > Aquatic > Freshwater > Lake > Sediment | place: USA: Wyoming | collected... | reverse complement strand
GGTACGTGCGAAAACCGTCCGGACATGCCGCTTGGTTCTCGCGGACAATCCCTTCCGGGATCACATCCGGACACCGACATTATACACCAGTGGGTTCGAGACATGCAACGGGGATCTTTCGACCCACTCGCTCTCATCCGACAGGGCAAGCCTGTCGGTTTTCCCGCTCGTGCTGTATAATCCTGTCACTGAATACGGAGGCTCAACGCCCAATGATTATCGGCATCGGCGGCAAGTCAGGCAGCGGCAAAGACACGATTGCAGAGTTCCTCCAAGCTCGGTATGGATTTTCCTACGACCAGATTGCATCTCCTCTCAAGAGCGCCGTCAAGGCTCTCTTCTCCCTTTCCGATGCCGAAGTTTACGACCGGGAGCTGAGAGGGAAGCCGCTGGCCGGATGGCCCGGCTGGACTGTAAGGAAACTCTTGCAACTGATTGGCGACCTCCTTCGCGACAACATTGACGGCCAAATCTTGGTCAAGTCGTTATGCAGGAGGCTCAACAACCGCGGACAGACTCCCAGCGACTGGGTCATACCGGATGTCCGTCTCCCGAACGAAACGGAAATGCTTCGGTCGGTGTTCGGGAAGGATTTTGTGATGATGAGGGTGACTCGCCCAGGGTTCGATGGCAGAAACATAGGAGGCATTGAAGGCCACAAGACCGAGCAGTACGACTTGGACGCCGACTACACATTCGCGAATGATTCGACAAAAGAGGATCTCTGGAAGGAGGTCGAGGCGGTAATGGAAAAGCTTCTGGGACGAACGGGGCAAACGTGAACAATCCACCCCGCCGCATTCCCCCGGATTTATCCGTGGGGAGGTTCAATAACAGGATCATAGTCGGCATCTGTGGCGGGGCTTGGGGCATGGAGGGCGTCGGGAAGACCAGCGTCGCCGGTCTTATGGACGAGTTGGCTGGCTTCAAGGTGGTCAGCTTTTCCACGCCGATTGTCGATTTTGCCAAAGCTCACATGAAGTGGGACGGCAAGATGGATCTCTACGGCAGGAAGATCGTAGACGCCGTCTGCCGCATCGGCAGGAAGGTTTCTAGGGACTATTGGCTGAATTTGGCCATGCACAAGGTGGATCCGACATGGCCCAAGGTTGTTTTTGACGACCTGTTTTTCGAAAACGAAGAATGGCTCGTCAAGTCGCTTGGGGGCAAGATCATCCGGGTCTCACGCCCCAGCGTTCCAGATGCCGCGACATGGCTGCAATCCGACTTCACAATAACCAACGACGGGACCTTGGACGACTTGCGAACCAAGGTTTCCAGCCTAATTCTGGCCAATTTTTAGCACTTTCAAAATCCTTCTTTTTTTTCAAAATTTTGCTTGCTTGCTTGTGACCCCGCAGGTATAATCTTGGTCGTGAAAAGGAGCCACAATGCCTGAATCGTATTATCAGAAGTATCGGCCGATTCAACTGACGGACGTTGTCGGTCAAGACGCAATCGTCAGTGCGATTACCAAGGCCGCCGAGAAGGAGATCTTCAACCACGCTTATCTGTTCGCGGGTTCCTTCGGCTCCGGCAAAACGACCATGGCGAGAATCCTCGCGACGCTGCTCACCTGCATCGCAAAGAAGCCCCACACCGCGAAGGTCTGCGGCAAGTGCCGTTCCTGCGTCGGGATCCATCACGGCTTTTGTTCGGATGTCATGGAGCTTGACGGAGCCAGCAATCGCGGCATTGACGACATCAGGGATCTGAAGAAGACCGCCCATTACGCCCCCCAGGAACTGCCCAGGAAAGTCTACATCATCGACGAATGCCACAAGCTCACCCCCGACGCGTGCAGTTCGATGCTCAAGATCGTTGAGGAACCGCCGCCCTATGTTGTCTTCATCCTGTGCACCACGGACGCTAGGAAAATCCTCCCCACCATCACCTCCCGCTGCCAGCGGTACAACTTCACCAAGATAGCAACCCCCGCGATGGCCGAACGCATAGCCAAGGTCGCCGCCAGGGAGGAAGTTGAAATCGACGTCGAAGCGGCCAGAATGATCTGCCGCATGTCCCACGGCAGCCTCAGGGATGCCCTGTCGTTCTTGGAGCAGATAGCCATGGCGAACGACAAGAAGGTCACCACGGTCGCCGCCTCAGGTTATTTCGGATCTCCCGAGCAGAGGATAACCCACGAAATCGTTAATCTCATTGCGGACAAGAATGAGTCCGGCCTGCTTTACAAGGTGAACGAAATCTCGGCCGCGGGCGTCGACTCCAAGACAATTCTCGTGGAGGTGTCGAAGGCCCTCCGGGACATCCTCCTTGTCAGGTCGTGCGGGCCGGACACGAATCTCGTCGACCTTGACGTCGACGAGCGCAAGGCCGTTGCAGCACTTTCGGAGAAACTGACTACCAGGTCGATAGTCAGGATGACGAACGTATTCAGCAAGATCGATAAAGAGATTGCTGTTAACATCAACGAGAGGCTCATACTGGAAGCTGCCCTCATCAACTGCATCTTCATCGCAAACGACGAGACAAAAACATCGGGACAAACATAGTTTCACCAATGGCGCTTAGGCAGCATCCACTCCAAGCCTGGAGGGATGCAAAATGGCCAGACGCCATGACAAGAAGTCGGAGACCAAGCGGGCGGTCAGACGGATCGCCCAGAAGAGCAAGCCGGCGAAGCCCGCTGCCAAGGCGGACATACGACATGCGGAGCCGCAGGCGGTACCCGCCTCGGTGCCTGTCTCGGTGCCTGTTGTTAAGGCGAGGAAGGAACGTAAGGACGTCCTCAGGTCGGTGTTCGACATCGATAGGGTTGACAACCCGATCGTCGGCACCCCGGCGGAAGTCCAAGACGAGCTCGACGAGCTCGCCCTTAAGCTCCAGAAGAACCCCGATGACGAGGACCTGTTCATGAAGATCGTGTGCTACATGCACAAGTATATCCTCGGATTGGTCTTCAAGAAGTTCTCGTTTGTGACGGGCTCGGAGGAGAAGGACATGTATCAGGAGGCGCTTATCGCCCTTTACAACAAGGCGATACCGGGGTTCAGGATGGGCAGGGGGATGTCCTTCCTGAACTTCGCGAAGCTCTGTATAAACCGTCACCTGATCACGATCCTGCACGCGTCTAGGCACCGCCGCCGCGACTGGCCCCTGAACTCGGCCATCTCGCTGGATCACAACCCCGCGTTTTCCGATGACGACGAGGAGTCCTCCCCGCTTTCGAACGTCATCGTCGGAAGGAGGCCCCAGCAGGCTCCGTTCGAGCAGATGGACAAGGCCGAGGTCTTCGATCGGACGCTGAAGACCATGAAGTCCAAGCTCAGCGGTTTCGAAAGGGTTGTGATTGATGAGTACTTGGACGACCAGTCCTACAGGGACGCCGCCAGAAGCATAAACAGGCGGTATGGCGAGCGGTGCAACGAGAAGAGCATAGACAACGCCCTCCTGCGCATCAGGAAAAAGGCGGCTGAACTCGCGGACGAGGTCGAAGACGACCAGCTGCCGCTCGTCTCCTTCTGAGTCGCCGGGAATTGCGGTTTTGATGTTGCCTCCGTCGTCGGCCGGTGCTACTATTGGCTCGCTGATGTATAATCATCGCGTGCTTCACAAACGACAAGATACGGAGGTAATAAAGGATGAAGATCACATTGCCGCAACCGGTTCTTAGCAACGCCATCGCCAAGGGCGGCTCCGCCGCGTTCACGGCCGAAGGGCAGAGCGAAGAGCAGAAGTCCAGCAACATCACGAAGAGTTGCATGTGCGTCAGGGCAACCGCGGAATCTGTGACGTTCGAGTCGACCGTCACCAAGATGGCCGCCCGTCTTGTCACGAAGGTGGGGGACGGGGTCAAGGTGGATGAAGCCGGCGAAGCCTGCATCCCCGCCAGGGAGCTCAAGGAGCTCTGTTCGAAGCTGAACAACAACCAGTCTGTCACGCTCGAGTTCGTACCGTCTGCGTCCCAACAGGCCGTCATCAGCCCGTATGGGATCCAAAGCAACGGCAGCATCGACCTGAGGGTCTTTGACGACGGCAGCGAGGTCCTCCAAGCCTCGATAGAGTCTTACCCGACCGACAAGTTCGAGAAGGCCACTTTCAAGACCGAACCGGTGATCCTGAGGGGCAAGAACAAGCAGATCGAGGAGGCCTGCGGCATGGTGGTCTTCGCGATCAACCCCACGGACTACGCCGAGCTCCTCAACAACATCGGCATTTTTGTCGGAGAAAACGTCGTCTTCTTCGTCGGAACCGACCGGAAACGCTGTGCCATCTCCAGCGTTGACAAGAAGGCGTTCGGGGTTGTTGCCGTTGATTCCGTCTTGGTGGAGGCCGAGGCCTTGGGCTTGGCCTTGGGCATGTTCGAGGACGACGACGATGTCAGCTTTGCCATGGAACCCAACACCACCCACGTTTCGCTTTCCGCCGGCAATGTCAGCGTCAGGCTCTGCACGGTTGACAAAATCAGAATGGCGAAGTTCCCCGACTATAGGCGGGTGCTGAAGATGGGTACGAAGGTCAAATTGGTCATCGACAAGAAGGCACTGGGGTTCGCTCTCAAGGCCGTCGCCCTTGCCAACAAGCGGAAAAGCACTTACGTCATCAGGCAGGGGGCTGAGGTCATCTCCATGAGGGCAAAGAGCGTGACGGCAATCCGCCACATCGAGGCCAAGGCGAAATGCGAGAAAGTCGCCGAGGCTCTGACTGCGGAAGCAATTTGCTTCTCGACGGAGGCATTCTTGGGCTGCATCGACAAGATGTCCGGCGAGAAGATCAGCCTGTCCTTCACCCCGGACGAGATGCGGGCGAAGGTCGATTCGCCCGACAGCCCGAACTTCGTCTACCTCATGCAGAAGGTGCCGGACGACGAGATGTAAGGCTTCATGGATCCCGACAACCAAACTAGCATCGAACCCAGGGTCAGCATGCCATGAAGAAGTCCGTTCAAAGGTTCCAGTATTGCCTGAAGGGTCCCGATGGTGTCCTTTGGACTGACACGATGGCTCCAACCATGGACGGATGCTGGGGCAATGGCGGGTTTGACACTGTGGCAGCTGTTGAGGGCGGCGGCTGGAAGGTCAAGTACTGGAAGAAATGGGATCCCGCCAAGCGGAACGCCATCAAGCTCGGATGGAAGTTCCAGCGCGTCAAGATCGTGGAAGTGAAGGGATGAATTGTGGCTGGAGACGTCAGTAAGTATCCAAGGGTCACACTCATTGTCGGGGATCCATACTTGGGGCTGAACAAGGTGCTTGAGATCAAGAGGGAGAGATTCCCAGACGGCCCGTCGTCCGCCGAATGGATCGAGTTCGAAGCCCCGCCGGCAAAAGCCCGCAAGGCCTTCATGAAGGACGGCCTCAACGCCATGGATGCCGAAATCTCCAGTCCCGACTGGGAGGGCCAACACAAGGTCATATACCTCAGGGGGCTCATTGACACCAAGGAGTTCAGGCCAGTCATATCCAAGTTCGTCAAGGTCGTCGCCGAGGGCAACACGTTCCTCATTTTTGATGAGGACGAAGTGCTGGCCAAGGACGCCGACGGCAACTGGAAGGAATTCAGGAAGGCCTGCGAGGCCGCGGGCAAGATACTCGACGTTGGGATGCCTCTGTCGAGGTTCACCCAGAACCAACAGATTGACTTCATTGTGAACGAGATGGCCAAACGGTCGAAGAACATAACTAGGCCTGCGGCCTTTCTCCTGCTGGAGATGATGCCGCCCGAACGGTCCTATGTCATCCCCGAGATGGACAAGTTGGCCGCAGTCGTGGACGGGGTCAGGATCACCGAGGACGACATCCGGCGCATCGTTTTCCCGATGGCCACGGAATACGAAATCTGGAAGTTCTACGACGCCTTCAACAGCGGCAGCTACAAGCGGATTATGATGGCGGCCGAGAGGCTTGTGGAGAACGGCTGGGAACGCTGGCAAGTCATGCAGTTCTGCGTCCGGATGGCCAGGTGGCATGTCGTTGCCGCACATATGGTGTCCTACAACAGCGACGCCAAGAAAAGCCTTGTCATGTTTTCGAAGCCACCCGACGAGGAGGAATGCCGGAGGAAGCTCATGGCGAGACCCGAAATACCAAGGAGGGCGTTTGCCGATTGGACCGAAGAGGGTGCCAAGGAGAAGGTCTCCAAGGAGAGGGGCTTGCAGCCGCGCACGGCGGACGACGTGCTCAGTTTTGTCAGGGGGCCGCTCCACCGTGCGGCGTCAAGGGAATTCCCAAACAACCCCTCCGGCGGCACAAGGCAGATGGCAATGAGGCGGTTCCTCTCCCTGAAGGAGGCCTTTGTTGACATGAGACTGTCTGATCATTCTGAGGCGGCACTCATTTTCGAAACTGCAATCCGCATGACGTCGTTGCAATGAAACAGGAGGACGGCGATGGCAGAAGAAACAGAGCAGCCCGGAAGACAGCCGTTGGACGACAAGCAAAAGCAGATTGAGCTGCTTCACGAGCTCAACAGTCAGATTGTTGGCCTGATGGTACTTATGTCCGGCATGGTGGATCTCTCAAAGGATGGCGAAAAGGAGGAACTGATTGCCACCTCGGACATATTCCTTGACGCATGTTCGGAATTCATGCACACGCTTTACCAGATGGGCGGCGTAACCCACGATGACGTCTATGGCGAGAACAAATCCGACTCCGGAGAGACTCCGGTTCCAGCTGGTTCGCCAGCCTCCGCCTGAGGATGCTTGCCGTCCCAAATGGCCTTTGACGACAGGACCTCAAGTTCGGCGGACGTCAGCGGCTCCTTGAGAGTCTGTTCAATCCGGGCCAAGGCCTCCCTGTCATTGAGGTCAACCTTGTCGTTTCTGTGAGCTAGGATGTATTCGTGTTGTTTTGGCCGGTTCTTGAGGAGCCAATCCATCGTGCTGATTGCTGACCTGTGGAACGAATCCCTGCCGAATTTGTGATGCCAGACGTCCAGTGCAATGCCGTTCATGATGTCGAACCGTAGGGAGGGACAGAACACCGATTCTATGTGGTGAGAGTCGAGTTTCTGCTGTGTACCGTCGACGGCAGTCTCATTGGGCATCCCGCAAACCGCACACTTGTTGCCATGGGCAAGCCTGACCTTTTTGCACCAGAGCTTGAGCAGGCGTCTCCTGATTTTCGCCCTGTCTTCGAGCTTTTTCCGCTTTTTCGCCTTGGCCATGGGCTTATTGTTTCCTTTCCCCTTCCATCCTGTGAAAGGCGTCTGCGATAGCCATCCTTAGAAGCTGTGAAATGTTGACGGCATACCTTGTCCGGAGGATCCCGGCCATCTTTGCGGTTTCCCCGTCTGTCTTGATGAATATCCCCTTGCCCCCTTTTGCTCTCGCCATGGCAAGCTCCAAGTCTATACTTTTATATACCCAGGAAGAGCCGCGTTTCCCTTCTTCTCGGAGGTTTTATCCGGCTCTTCGCTGTATAATGAAAGCATGAAAGACATCCGTTGGATATTGGAAGTCCAAGCAAAAACGGCTCGGACGCCGAAAGGGAGAACCATCGGCGAACCGCTGCTTCCGGAAATCGAAAACTCGATGAACAATCCGAAGTTGGCCGAGGCGTCCATGGTCGCATGTCGGAACTGCGGCCTTGTCTTGGACGAGGGACTGTTCGCGGACGGGTGCAAGAACTGCAGGATGAAGGGCGAATGGGACCGCATTGAACCACGTTGACGCCAGCGCGTCGGCTTTCTGTAGGAGAAACAAAGATGCCACCGAAACCAGTTACGTCACTCGCAGGGAACCTGAGGAAGTCCGGAGCTGAAGCCGTCCTTGAAGCCGAATGCCGGGAAGTCTTGGACACCTTCGGCATGTTCCTTGACGGGCTCGAAGCCCAGTGCAACGGAACGGCGATGCCGAGTGCTCCCACTGGGGAGCTGGCGAACACGGCTGGCGTGAAGTTCAACAAGCCGCCAAGCGAGATGGAGAAGCTCGTCCTGTCGCTTCTGGATGTCAGGGACGATTTGGCTGCGGCCTTTTCCAGCCTCGGAGCTGGGGGTAACAAACAGGTGTCGGACTCCCTGCTTTCGGCCATCGGGAAACTGGAGGTCGCGGTGCAGTCCTTCGGGGCGGAAGTTGAGCCCTTCAAGTCCATCGTGCATATGACCGGCCTGAGTGCCAGCATAGCCGCCGGCCCGCTCCAGAACGTCAAGGTGGTCGCGGCAAGGACCAAGGAACTGTACACGATGCACAAGATCAGCAAGATTGCCGTCGGCATGTCGAAGAACGGCAGGCCCGGCATCGTGCTGACCGTCGCCGGAGAGCACGGCGGCAAGCCGTTCGAAGTCGAGGGCAAAGTTGTCGCCAAGACCGACTTTGACGGCAACGAGGCCGTCGATTACATCAAGGACGACGGCTGCGGGCACATGTCTGTCAAATCTCCGAAACTTGGCCGCTGGGTTGACGCCAGCGACAAGTTCGACATCGCCTGGAGACTCGTGCCCGTCGTGCCCGCCCCCCAGAACCCAGCCTGAACGCCCGCCGCCATTCCTCAAAAAATCTTTCTGGCAGGAAGGGAAGCAACTTCCTGGGAAAGAATAAACAAGAGGAATGAAGACCGGCAGAAACATACAGCGGGACATGTTCCTGAGCAGCCTCAGGCAGCAGATGGATCATATGAGCTCCTCAATGAGGAAGGGCAAGCTGGAGGAAGCCGCCCAGACCTACCTTGACGAGGGGTGCAGCCCCGAGGAGGCACAGGAGCTCCTGACAATCGACGGCTACAACCGCGAGATGGTCAAGGCATGTCTGGCGAGGGTCGCGTCGGTCGAGGAGCCGGAAACCAAGATGCCTCAATGGGGCTTCGAGGTCGAGGACGCCTATGGCAGGACTGTCAGCAGCTTCGATGTGGATGTCACAATAACGGCCGCGACTGAAAAGGAGGCCTTTGAGAAGGTCTCCTGTCTTCTAGGAGTCGACGACAACCGGAAGAAGGACGCCATCAGGGTGTTCAGGCTCTGAACCATTGTGCTTGCCCCTCTAAGCGGGGATTAAAATTGAGCGTGGATTAAAAACAAGAATGGACATCAAGACCACATCCGTACAGGCGCTTGCCCTCCTCAACAACGCCAAGGGGCTGTGTGTCTACCGCGAACAGAGGCCGTTGGCGCGGGATGTGATAGCCGCCTGCAAGATGCTCGTAGCCGGAACGGCTCTTGACGCCGCTATGCCCGAACTGGACGAACTCGAGACCGCCATCCCCGGGAAGATGAGAGACGAACTCTTGGCTCTGTTCTTCAAAGCCAGGATGGCAATCGTTGGCGCCGCCAAGCAGTGACTTTTCGGCCGCTTCCGCATGCGGCCGGAGCCGGAACGGACTATAATTTCCACATGAACACTGAAAGCCCCAACAGCCCGAACCAAGTGCTGCCTGCCATGACAGGCCAAAACGTGCAACTAGCCCGTGTCCCCGACTTCAGCGCCCTCGCAAGCATCCTTTCCAATGTAGTGAACATCAGCGAGAGCGGCCTTTACCACGAGCCCTCATGCCCAGTGTGTTCCAGCCAGAACCGCGAGAACGCCGAGGACGCATGGAGGAAGCTCGATTCGCTTGCCACAGACCGGCTTGACAAGATGGTTGCCTATTTCCGGAATTTCAACGAGGGCTTCTCCCGTGACGCCGTACAGAACCACTTCAGGTCCCACATTGACAAGGGGGAAGTCGAGCTCAGGAAGTCCGAATACATTGCCCGGCTTGCGAACCTTTCCGGAGCCGGCATGGCGACGATAGACCATGTGAAACTGGCCATGGCCGCGGTGATGGAGTGCCTGACGTCGGCCGGCACCATAGTCGCCGACAGGAACACGAGCAACGCCAAGGCGCTGGAGGTCAAAAGCAAGATGGTGACCAGCCTCGTGAAGACGTGGACCGACCTCCTGTCACTGCAGGCCAAGATGCTCGGCGAGATGCTCGAGGACGGCGAACTTGTGACGATACCGAGGAACGCCTTCATCAAGGTTTTCGACGACGCCTTGAAGGCCGCCAAGACCAAGGAGGACGCCGCCCTGATTAGTTCCATCCTGAACGGGCTGGAGGCCTGCTTCCAACAGTAGCCACCATAAAAGCCGCCCTGAAGGGCGGGGTTTCAACCCGAAGGGGTTCTGATGAAGAAAGACCGGAAAATTCTCGTGCCGGGAGATCCCGGATTCAACAACCCCGGGCTCCCGTGGAGCGGCGTTCGGAACATTTTCGGGATGCCGAAGCCTGACAAGGTCAGGCTGGAAA
>Ga0315288_10013608_pt1 | contig 10185 bp, 9 predicted proteins | sample YL17G11_20_MG_FD_203454 | JGI IMG/M metagenome (GOLD analysis project Ga0315288, IMG submission 203454) | Sediment microbial communities from Yellowstone Lake, YNP, Wyoming, USA - YL17G11_20 | ecosystem: Environmental > Aquatic > Freshwater > Lake > Sediment | place: USA: Wyoming | collected... | reverse complement strand
TGATCCGAGAAAAACTTGAACCGCCATGACGCCAAGGTCGCCAAGAATACGATGTTCCGATCTCTCCACCAAAGAACCCGAAAGCGCGCTCATGGGGCCTTCCGAAGTTCCGCTTGTTTCCCCCAATAAGCCCTTCTGGTCTTGGCGTTCTTGGCGGCTTGGCGGTTGGTAATTTCGGATTGGGGCTAGCTTGACGACAAACCAGGACACGCTGACTGAAGAGGAAGCGATCGGGGTCCGCCTCTCCGTTGGCCACCTGCGTTCACGCGAATCGTGCAGAGTGGGTAACCCTTGCCGGAGCATACGATAGACATGGCCAAGACCACCGGGCAGGTCGAGCCCCTGCGGGGCGGCCCTGGGGGGCACCGGAGGCTCGACCTGATGCCGTACGGGCTCCTCCTCCCCTCCATGATCGTTCTTGCGGTCCTCTTACTCTATCCCATCGCCAGAGCCTTCCTCACCAGCCTGGGACGGCACGTGCTCTTTCGTCCCCAGGCGACCCGCGCGTTCATCGGGCTGGAGAACTATGCCTACATCCTGAGCGATCCCCGCACATGGCATTCGCTCTATTTGGCGGCGCTGTATTCGGTTGTTGTTGTCGGGGGATCGATGCTCATCGGTCTGGCTACTGCCCTTGCGGTGCGGCGGCCCTTCCGCGGGCGGGCGCTCTACCGCATGGCCATCATCATCCCGTGGGTGGTGCCTCCCGTGGCCACCTCGCTGGTGTGGAGCTGGATGCTGGACTACCAGTTCGGCGTGGTCAACCACCTGCTCAGGGCCGCGCATCTCATCAGCGCGCCGATCGGCTGGCTGACGACCACCCAATGGGCGATGCCCAGCATGTTCCTGGTCGGCATCTGGAAGATGTATCCCATTGCCTCGGTGATGCTCCTGGCCGGCTTGCAGAGCATCCCGGATGAACTCTACGAGGCAGCCAAGATTGATGGAGCAAACCGGTTCGACGGGTTTCGCCACGTGACCCTCCCCGGCCTGAAACCGGTCTATGGGATCCTGGCGCTCCTCCTCACGTTATGGAGCTTCAAGGCGTTCACGTACATCTACATCATGACGGGAGGCGGCCCGTCGCAGGCCACGGAGACGGCGGTGGTCTTGGTGTATCTCCAGGCCTTCAAGTTCTTTGACTTCGGCGTGGCGTCCGCCCTGGGAATCGTGATGCTGCTGATCCTCGTCGTGTTCACCATCGTCTACATGAAGCTGGTCTATGGGGGAATGAGCGCGGAGTCGCGGGCATGAAAACCGTGGCCGGCTATTCGAAGCAATTGCGGCTCAATCGGGGTCCGGGGAAGGTTGCGCTCTATGTCGGCCTGACCACGGTCGTCGTGCTCCTGGGATTTCCGCTATACTGGATGTTCGCCTCTGCCGTGCAAGAGGAACACGCCATCTTTTCCTTTCCGCCCACCATGGTCCCGTTCCGGACCTTCACGCTTGAGCCCCTCTACAAGGTCTTCTTCCTAGAGCGGCGCCCCATGGCGCGAATGTTGTGGAACAGCCTGATGGTATCCGTCGTCTCCTCGACCGCCTCGGTCCTGCTGGGCCTGTGGGGGGGCTACGCCCTGTCCCGGTTCCGCTTCAGGGGGCGGGCACTGGTAGGATTCCTGATCCTGCTCACGCAGATGCTGCCGGGGTCGCTGATCATCATCCCGCTCTACATGATCTTGACCGACCTCAAGCTCAGCAACTCCCTCTGGGGGCTGACCCTGACCTACATGAGCTTCAACACCCCCTTCAGCATCTGGATGCTGAAAGGCTTCGTGGAGGGCATTCCCAAAGACCTGGAGGAGCAGGGGCTGATTGACGGCTGCAGCCGCATGGGGGCTCTGGCCCGGATCACCTTGCCCCTGATGGTGCCCGGCATCGTGGCGACCTTTATATTTGGCTTCATCGCCGCCTGGGGGGAGTACGTGTTTGCCCTGACGCTCTTGGACAGCGTGACCGAGTGGACGTACGCGGTGGGAGTGGCGAGTCTCAAGGGGGAGTACATGGTGACCTGGAACGAAATCATGTCGGCCTCCTTCGTCAGCACCCTGCCCGTGCTCTTGCTCTTCCTGTTCATGCAGCGCTACTTGCTGGCGGGGTTGACCGCCGGGGGCGTCAAGGGATAGGCCGGAGACGGTGAGGAGGCGATCTTGAAGCGGAAATCGCGGATCGTGAGAGTTGCGGGCCCGGGGACGGTGGAGATCGTGGAACGCGCCCTCCCCGAGATTGATTCCCGAGACATCCTGGCCAAGGTGGAGATGGCAGGCATCTGCGGGACCGATGTGCATCTGGTCTTCGATGCCGAGCCCACGCCCGGCAGGAAGACAACCTACCCCTTCAATCTCGGGCACGAGGCGGTCTGCACCATTGCGGAGATGGGAGGCGATGCTCCCCGTCGTGACGCCCTGGGTGCACCGCTCAAGGAGGGAGACCGCATCGTCGCCTTTGGGCCGCGCTGCGGGGAGTGCTACTTTTGCCGGGTGCTGGAGCAGTCGGTGCTGTGCCGGCGGGTGTTCCGAGGACGCCGCGACCGCAATACCCATGAGATCGGAGGGACATACGCCGATTACCTGTACATCCGCGGCGACGCGTTCATCGTCCGGATCCCCGACGCCGTCTCCACGAAGGCTGCCGCCCTGGTTGAGCCGCTGGCCGGAGCCACCCGGGCCATCGAGCGAGCCTACATGCCGGGGGTGCCTGATCACCATCAGGGGCTGGGGCCGGGGAAGAGCGTGGTGATCCAGGGCGCCGGACCGATCGGGGTCCTCGTAACCATCCTGGCCAGGCTGGCGGGTGCCGCCAGGGTGGTCGTCATCGGAGCGCCTGACATCAGGTTAAAGCTCTGTCTGGACTTCGGCGCCGATCTGACGCTCAACTTCCGGGAAACTTCGGAGGCGGAGCGGGCCGAGACGATTCGTGCCATGACGCCCTTTGGCCTCGGGCCCGACATCGTCATCGAGGCAGCCGGGGCCCCTTCCGCCTTCGTTGAGGCCATGAACCTGGTTCGGGCCGGGGGAACGATCGTCGAGCACGGGCATTTCACCTACCGCGGCACCATCCCCATTGACCTGACACCCATCGTCCTCAAGGACCTGCAGATCCTCGGGAATCTCGGCTACTACAATAGCGGCTTCGCCACGGCCGTCACGATCCTTGAGGCGCAGGCTGCCCGGGTGCCTTTCGAAAATGTCGTCACGCACGAATTCCCGTTGTCCCGGGTGGAGGAGGCGCTCGAGACTGCGCGCCGGGAGGAGTGTGTCAAGACGGTGCTGGTGCCCGGCTTGGGATGATGTGACGTGGGTTGATCGTTCGTGGTAGAGTGTAACAGGAACAGAATCAAATACTTTCTTGGAGGAGCGTTATGAGCAAGCCCTGGCGCGGCATTTTCCCGATTGTGGTAACTCCGTTTACCGAGGGGTACGAGCTGGACGAGAAGAGCCTGCGCAAGCTCGTTCACTTCTGCCTGCGGGCTGGCGTCCATGGCTTGGTGGGCCCGGCCAACGCCAGCGAGTTCTCCACCCTTTCGGACGACGAGCGGAAGCGGTGGATCGAGATCGTCGTTGCTGAGACGGGCGGGCAGGTTTCCGTCATCGGAAGCACCACCTCGGGCCATGCCTTGCCCGCTGTCGCCCTCAGCCGGTACGCGCAGAAGGTGGGAGCCAACGGCATCATGTCCATGCCGCCCCACGTCCAGCACCCGGATGCGGCGGGATGCTACGCCTACTACCAGGCCCTGTCGGAGGCGCTGGACGTCCCCATCATGGTCCAGAACTACATCGGCCCCATCGGTACGCCCATGAGCCCTGACCTCTTGGCCCGTATGTGCCGCGAGCTGCCGCGCGTGGAGTACATCAAGGAGGAGACACTTCCCTCGTCGCGCATGATGAGCGCGACCATCGCCGCCGCCGGCAAGTTCTGCAAGGGGGTGTTCGGCGGACAGGGTGGCCTGTACCTGGTGGATGAGTACCGGCGCGGCACAGCCGGGAACATGCCGGCCTGCGAAATCCCCGACGTGCAGGTGGCTCTCTGGAACAAGCTCGAAGCGGGCGACATGGCGGGAGCGCGCACCCTGTTCAACCGGGTGTTGCCTCTGGTCAACTACGAACGGCAGTATGGGGTGGGGCTCTACAAGGAAATCCTGTACCGACGCGGCGTGGTGGCAACGCGGGTCTGCCGGACGCCCGGAAGGGATTTGGACGACAACGATCGCGCCGAGCTGGACGCCATCCTGGCCGACATCGAGCCGCTGTACACGATTTAGCATCACGATGGATACCAAATCTGGAGTTACCGGGGCTCGCCTTCACGGAAAGGTTGCCGTGGTCACGGGCTCGACCGGCGGCATGGGCGAGGGGATCGCCCGCCGGCTGGCAGCCGAGGGCGCCGCAGTCATCGTGTCGGGACGGCGGACAGAGCAAGGCGAACAGGTGGCGCGAGATATCCGTGCATCTGGTGGGCAAGCCGTGTTCGTTCGCGCCGACGTGGCGTGCGAGGCAGATTGCGTGGGGTTGATCCGGGGTGCTCTGGATCATTTCGGGCGATTGGACATCCTGGTCAACAATGCGGGCATCACCCCTGCGGCGCCGCTTGACCAGGAGACCGCCGAGAACTGGGACCGGGTTTTTGCTATCAATGTGCGCGGCGCCTTCCTCTGCTGCCGCGAGGCAATTCCAGCGATGCGGCGACAGGGTGGCGGCCGCATCATCAACATCGGCTCCACGGTGCCGTTCCGCGGCAAGATGGACCGGCTGGCCTACGCGTGTTCCAAGGGCGCCTTGTTGACCATGACGAAGGTTCTGGCTCGGGGACTCGTCGCCGACCGCATCCTGGTCAACTGGATCATGGTGGGATGGGTGGCCACACCGGCCGAGATTGAACTGCGCAACCGGATCGAAGGGGACGGTCTGGCCTTTCTGGAGGAGAAATCCCGCCAGGCCCCTCTGGGACGCCTGGAGACGGTGGAGGACATCGCCTCAGGGGTGGCCTATTTGGCATCCGACGAGGCCAGCCATGTGACCGGTTGCGAGTTGAACATCTCTGGTGGCCTCTGGATATAGCACCCGCCAGGAGGGAAGGAATGTGAAGATCACACAGGTTCAAACCTTCGTCGTGGGCAACCCCTGGAAGAACTGGCTGTTCGTCAAGGTCCTGACCGACGAGGGGTTGACCGGGATCGGCGAGGCGACGAGGGGATTCAGCACCAAGCCCAACGAGGCAGCGGTACGCGAGCTGTCTCGCTTCGTCATCGGTGAGGATCCCCTGCAACCGGAGGTGCTGTGGCAGAAGATGTACAAGGGGCTGTTCCTGCGGGTGGACGTGGCCATGAACGCCATCGAGATCGCCTGCTGGGACATTCTGGGCAAGAGCCTGAATCGTCCCCTCTGGCAGCTCTTGGGCGGGAAGCAGCGTCCCAGGCTTCGGGTCTATGCCAACGGGTGGTACCAGGGACCGCGGGATCCGGCCTTCTTCGCCGAGGCGGCCGCGAAGGTCAAAGCGATGGGCTACACGGCGCTGAAGTTCGACCCCTTCGGCACGGCCTATCGGTTCTTCGATCCTGCCGAGGAGAAACGCTCCCTCGCCATCGTCCGCGCCGTGCGGGAGGCACTCGGCGCTGACATGGATCTCGGCATCGAGGGGCACGACCGGTTCGGAGTCTCCACGGCGATCCGCATCGGCAAGCAGCTGGAGGAGTTCCGTCCCATGTGGTTCGAGACGCCGGTCATGTCGACGGACATCCCGGCGACCATCGAGGTGGCCCGCGCCATCACAGTGCCCGTCGCCACGGGCGAGCATTACAGCCGCCTCTCACAGTTCATGGAGCTTCTATCGCACCGCGTGGTGGACATCGTGCAGCCGGAGACATTACGGATCGGTGGCATCTCCGGGGCGCGCAAGGCCGCGGCGATCGCCGAGGCGGCGGAGGCCTTCGTCGCCTTGCATCAGGCGCAGAGCCCACTCAACACAGCGATCAATGCCCACATCCACGCCAGCATCCCCAATTTCCTCATCCAGGAATGTTTCGATGATTTCCTGGTCCCGTGGTCCCGAGAGATCATGCACGGCGTGCCGCGCGTGAAGGACGGCTACCTGGAGCCCTCGGACGCTCCAGGCATCGGCGTGGAACTGGACGAGGCCGAGATGGCCAAGCACCCCTACGGGGAGAACAATTTCCTGCGCCTCTTCGAGGAAGGATGGGAAAGACGAGGACGGTAAGGCGCACCGGTCTGGCGTCGTCATCGGCGCGGTGAAAGAGTAGGGCTCGCATGGACGAGGTGGAACGGGTTCTGAAGATCGGGAACCGCCTGGGCGAAGGTCCTCTCTGGAGCGTGGACGAGGGGGCTCTCTACTGGGTGGATATCGAGGGGAACCACCTCTATCGCTTTCGCCCGGCCGGCGGCACCTTGGAAAGCTTTGACACTGGCCTTCCGGTCGGCGCCCTGGGCCTTCGGGCTTCCGGCGGCTTGGTCATGGCCACCAAGAACGGTTTTGCCTTCTGGGACCCGCAAACCGTGAGTCTCACGTTCATCGCCAATCCGGAGCCGGATAAACCGGAGGCGCGGTTCAATGATGGCGCAGTGGACCGTCGGGGGCGCTTCTGGGCGGGGACCCTGGCGCCTGGCGCTACCAGCAGCCTGTATCGGCTGGACCCCGATCTCACCGTTCACACCATGGAAACGGGCATCACCGCATCCAATGGAATCGGCTGGAGCCCGGATAACCGGACGATGTACTTCACCGATACGCGGCGCAAGACGATCTACGCCTACGATTTCGATGTGGCGACCGGCCACATCAGCAACCGTCGATCTTTTGTTTTCACTCCCGACGAGGAAGGCGTGCCGGACGGCCTGGCGGTGGACAGTGAGGGCTTCATCTGGAGTGCCCGCTGGGGCGGGTGGAAGGTGAGTCGCTATGACCCCTCCGGAAAGCTGGAGCGCGAGGTCCGACTGCCGGTGCAGTATCCCACGAGTTGCGCCTTTGGTGGAGATCGGTTGGACGAGCTGTACGTCACCTCCGCCCGGACTCGCGTAAGCGAAGAGCAGATCCGCGAACAACCCTTCGCCGGCGATCTATTCCGCCTGGGGATGGGCATCAGAGGTCTGCCAGAGCCGAAGTTTGCCGGGTAGCTCCACAATGTCAAGAGAGGATGCGCTCTGAGCAAGGGGTCATCGATGAGTGAGAGCCTGGCGACATTTGACATTTAATGCAACGTCCCCTCCCTTGGCGGAACCAACCCTTGTGAGGAGGAACAGCCATGGCGTCAACGGACAAGCTGCGCGCAGGGGTGCGCAAGTGTTTGCCTGAGGTCGAGAACATCAAGAACGTCGAACTTCGCAACAAGGTCGTGGAGGCGTGGGCCTTCTCCCTCTCCCAGACCGAATTCACCAGCATTGACCAGATCAAGCCCTCCGGGAATCCGAATACGCCACCGCTGAAGGAGGGTACCCAGTCCCAACACCTTCGGGCCGTGGCCTGCATAGCCCATGGAATCGCCGACGGCTTGGAGAAGGTGCACGGGGACATCGGCATCGACAGAGATCTCTTGTGGGCATGCGGCCTCTGCCACGACGTGGGGAAGCCCTTTGAGTTCAGTCCGAAGAATCAGAAGCGGTGGAAGAACGACATAGGCGCCGCAGGCTATCCGGCGATCCGGCATTCCGTTTACGGGGTCCACGTCGCGCTCACCGTGGGACTACCCGAAGCGGTGGCCCACACTGCCGGAGCCCACTCCGGAGAGGGCGAACTCATCAAACGCAGCCTGGAAAATACCCTGGTCCATTACGCGGACCACGCGTACTGGAACGTGCTGGAGCGGGCAGGCAAATTGGACCTCTCGGCCGCAAACAAGTAACGCTTCAACTGCAAACGTCTCTCCCCCGGCCCAGTCGTGCGGTGTTTCCGCCGTCAGCAGGCCTGTCCTATACGGGGAAACGGGGCGTAGCCATCGTAGATAGGTACGTGCATCTGAGGGAGGCTCAAAAGGGGGCGCGTGCATCCGAAGCGGGAGGCAGAGGGGGGCTCAGAACACGGTCCCCCCCGCGAGAGGGGGACCCGTTACATTACAAGTCAAATTTCCTTTTGCCCTTTGCGAGGGAACTTACCGGATGCTGCCCGGAGGGACCCTTGCGACCACAGCAAATCACACTCCGCCCCCCTCTGGGCCATTCGATCAATCTCGCACGCGCCCGCGTGCGATCGCATGGTCTCTGGGCCGGATCAGGTGCTGAGGGAGTTGCGGAGGGGGCGCGTTGAGCCCCCTCTGCCGTCTGCCCTTGGGGACTGGAAACCTTCCCTAGATTCGCAACTCTCCTCCGTCCAGGACGGCGCGACCGTCCAGCTTCAGGGTCGGGCGGTACATCATCCCATCGAAGTGGCAGGCGGCCTTCGTCGTTCCACCGATATTGGCACTGGTCCCGATGCCGATATGCACGGTGCCGAAGGCGCCGTGGTCCTGGGCCCAGACACCTGTGAGCATGGGAATGGCAGGGTTCAGGCCGATGGCGAGCTGCGCGATGTTGTAGACCGCCGCATCCCCCATCTCGGCCCACACCTTCCGGATCATGTCGGCCTCGTGGCCGCCCTCCACCTTCACGATATTCCCCTTCTTGACGGTGCAGATCACCGGGGCCTGCAACCGCCCCAGCCGGAGATTCGGAATGCTGCCGTCGAAGACGATCACGCCCTCGGCCGTGCCGTCCACGGGCGAGATGTTGGCCTCGATATTGGGGAAGGCCGAGAACTTGCCTGCCCGATCGAGGATGCAGTCATGCGCGTTCCCGGAGCGCCCGCTGAGGTCGAAGGTGCAATTCGTGCCGGCCGGGGTCGTGAGGTGCGCCGTCGAGGCCGCGGTGAAAAGCTCGCCCATTTTCCTCACGGTGGGTGATGCCGCCTCGAAGTCCGCCTCGGCGCCGCCCCGGACGAGCTGGTCGGGTGTGGCAGCCGGCAGCGACAGGACCCGGGTCCCGTGCTTGAGTGCATTGCGGACGGCCGTGGAGTGGCTGATGGAGTAGCTCACGGGTACAAGCGCCACGTCGGCGGCCAAGAGGGCAGCCGCTACGACGGCCGGCGGCTCGTCGCCATCCACGGCCCGGGGCGTCATCATCGTCGTCACCACTTCGGGGGTAATCTCCAGCGCCGCCGTCGCCAGCGCCTCGGCGACCACGGGCGTATCGGTGTCAGCCACGATCAGGACCTTCTCCCCCGCCTTGACCCGCGCGAGGATGCGGACGACCTTGCGTGCGCCTCCGATGATTCCTGCGATCTGCATGGACCCTCCTCCTATCTGCGATATCGAAGCAGACGAAACATCCGTACACACCGTGAGCGGCTCAACGGCACTTCGTCATGAGCCCCACGCCTTCCAATGCCAACCGGGCATGCGGGGGCGCTCCACGCGCTATCTGCAGGGACCCCCTCGACAGCCTCAGGGCTTCACCTCTGCCGTCGGCTTTCTTGTGGATTGCCAGAGGGCGCGAACGACCGGGGCAAAGAGCGACAGCAGGGCGCAGATTGTCAACACCCCCGAGATCGGTCGGGTGAAGAAAATGGACAGGTCGCCGTGCGAGATCGTGAGCGATTGGCGGAGCGACCTTTCCACTAACGGTCCCAGCACGAGACCCAGCACCGCAGGTGCAGCCGGAAAGTCCAGCTTTCGCATCAGGTACCCGATGATGCCGAAAGCGAACATGACCCACATGTCGAAGACGTTGTTATCCGTGGCAAACACTCCCACGGCCGAGATTGTGACGATGAGGGGCATGAGGATCCTGTAGGGGACGCGCAGCAAGCTTGCCCACATCCCCACCAGCGGGAGGTTTAGAATAAGAAGCATGACGTTCCCGATGTACATGCTCGCGATCACGCCCCACACAAACTCAGGGTTGCTCTTGAAGAGCAAGGGGCCCGGACGCAGTCCATGGATGAGGAGCGCGCCCAGCAGCACGGCCGTTGTCCCGGAGCCAGGGATGCCCAGGGTGAGGAGTGGGACCATGGCCCCACCGGCGGCGGCATTGTTGGCCGCCTCCGGCGCAGCCACGCCTTCTATGGCCCCCGTGCCGAATCTCTCCGGATGCTTGCTCAGCTTCTTCTCAGTAGCGTAGGTGACAAAGGAGGCGATGGTCGCACCAGCCCCCGGCAGGACTCCGATGATGAAGCCAATGACGGAACTTCGGCTGATGGGGCCGAGGG
>Ga0315288_10013607_pt1 | contig 10185 bp, 8 predicted proteins | sample YL17G11_20_MG_FD_203454 | JGI IMG/M metagenome (GOLD analysis project Ga0315288, IMG submission 203454) | Sediment microbial communities from Yellowstone Lake, YNP, Wyoming, USA - YL17G11_20 | ecosystem: Environmental > Aquatic > Freshwater > Lake > Sediment | place: USA: Wyoming | collected... | reverse complement strand
GAGGAGATCGCGCGCTACCTGCTGATCGGCGTGGTCTTCGTCGGCGCCTCGATCGGGGTGGCGAAGAACAACCACATCCAGGTCGATCTGCTCTACCGCTACCTGCCGGCACGCGTCTCGCGCGCACTGGCCATCGTGGTCGATGTGCTGCGCGTGGCCTTTCTCGCGGCGATGACATTCTTCACGGCGCAGATGATGCAGAAGATGGGCAGCTACCAGATGACCATCGTCGACCTGCCGATGAACATCGTCTACAGCGTGGTGCTGTTCGGCTTCGCGGCGATGACGCTGCGCTCGCTGTGGGTGGCGCGCGTGCATTGGCAGCGGGGCTACAGCGTGCTCGAGCGGCCCGAGTCCAGCATGGGCGACAGAACGGCATTCTGACCTCAACTTCAGCCCGAACGAGGCCAGCCGCAGCATGCTCAAGATCATCTTCCTGTTCCTGATGGCCAGCGGCCTGCCGGTCGCGATTGCAATGGCCGGCTCGTCGCTGCTCTACATCTTGCTCAGCGGCAACCAGCCGGGGCTCACAGTGATCCACCGCATGATCGGTGGCATCGACAGCTTCCCGCTGCTGGCGGTGCCCTTCTTCATCCTGGCCGGCAACCTGATGAACAACGCCGGCATCACCAACCGGATCTACAACTTCGCGCTCGCGTTGGTCGGCTGGCTGAAAGGCGGCTTGGGCCACGTCAACGTCATCGGCTCGGTAATCTTCGCCGGCATGAGCGGCACCGCGATCGCCGATGCGGCGGGCCTGGGCACGGTGGAGATCAAGGCCATGAAGGACCACGGCTACGACCTCGAGTTCGCCGTCGGCGTGACGGCGGCCTCGGCCACGCTGGGCCCGATCATCCCACCCAGCCTGCCCTTCGTGATCTACGCGATGATGGCCAACGTCTCGGTCGGTGCGCTGTTCCTGGCCGGCATCCTGCCCGGCGTGCTGATGGCCTTGCTGATGATGCTCACGGTGGCCTGGTTCGCACACAAGAACGGCTGGGGCGGGGACATCAAATTCTCCTGGCCGCGCATCGGCCGCGCGCTGATGGAATTGGCGCTGGTGATCGTGTGGCCGGCGGCCACCTGGGCCCTGGTCAACAAGATGGAGTTGCCGGTGCAGCCGGTGGTCTTCGGCGCCATCGTCTCCCTTTTCGTCCTCGACCGCATCTTCCGCTTCCAGGCCGTGCTGCCGATCATGACGCCGGTGTTGTTGATCGGCGGCATGACGACGGGCCTGTTCACGCCCACCGAAGGCGCCATCGCCGCCAGCGCCTGGGCCCTGGTGCTGGGCCTGTTTTGGTACCGCACGATGAGCCTGAAGATGTTCGTCAAGGTCAGTCTCGACACCGTCGAGACGACGGCCACCGTGATGTTCATCGTCGCCGCCGCGTCGATCTTCGGCTGGATGCTTACCGCCACCGGCGTCACGGCGCAGATCGCGGAATGGGTGCTGTCCGTCACCCAGAACCCATGGTTGTTCCTGCTGATGGCCAACCTGCTGATGCTCTTCGTCGGCTGCTTCCTCGAGCCCACCGCGGCGATCACGATCCTGGTGCCGATCCTGCTGCCGATCTGCCACAAGCTCGGCGTCGACCCGGTGCACTTCGGCCTGGTGATGGTGCTGAACCTGATGATCGGCCTTCTGCATCCTCCTATGGGCATGGTGCTGTTCGTGCTAGCGCGCGTGGCGAAGTTGAGCGTCGAGCGCACCACCATGGCAATCCTGCCCTGGCTGGTGCCGCTGCTGGCCAGCCTGGTGATCCTGACCTACATCCCCGCGATCTCACTGTGGCTTCCCAGAACCATGGGGTTTTAGGGGCGCCGCCATGACCCGCATCGCCGCCGTCGAGATCTGGCGCGTCGACCTGCCGCCGCCCGTACCGCGCAGCGACGCGATCCAGGCCTTCGTGACGCAGGAAACGCCGATGGTGCGGCTGACGATGGACGACGGCGGCCAGGGCACGGGCTACAGCTACACCATCGGCACGGGGGGCTCGAGCGTCGTCGCACTGCTGCGTGACCACCTCGCGCCGCGCCTGCTCGGCCGCGACCCGGCCGAGGTCGAATCGATCTGGCGCGACGGGATGTTCGCTACCCACGCCACCACGGTCGGTGCGATCACGAGCCTGGCGCTGGCCACCATCGACACCGCGCTGTGGGACTGGCGCTGCCGCCGCGATGGCCAACCGCTGTGGAAGGCTGCCGGCGGCGCCAAGCAGCGCATCCCGGTCTACACGACGGAGGGCGGCTGGCTGCACCTGCCCACCGAGGCCATCGTGCGCGACACCGTGGCGGCGAAAGAGGCCGGCTTCAAGGGCGCCAAGATCAAGGTCGGCCTGCCGCATGTCAGCGACGACGTGGCGCGCCTCAAGGCGGTGCGTGCCGCCGTCGGCGACGGCTTCGAGATCATGGTCGATGCCAATCAATGCTTCACGCTCAGCGAGGCGCTGCGCCGCGCGCCGCGCTATGCCGAGCTCGGGATCGCCTGGTTCGAGGAGCCGCTGCCGGCTGACGACATCACCGGCCATGCGCGACTGGCTGCGGCGAGTGAAGTGCCGATCGCGGTCGGCGAATCGCTCTACTCACCGAGCCAGTTCGCGGCCTTTGTGCAGCAGGGCGCGGCGTCGATCCTGCAACCCGACGTGGCCCGCATCGGCGGCATCACGCCGTGGCTGAAGGTGGCGCATCTGGCGGAGTGCCACAACCTGATGGTGGCGCCGCACTTCCTGATGGAGTTGCACGTGAGCCTCACCGCCGCGGCGCCGAGCGCGTCGTGGGTCGAATACATCCCGCAGCTGGATTCCATTGCCTCCAGCCGCATGGCCATCGTCGACGGCCGCGCCGTCGTGCCCGACACGCCTGGCCTGGGCATCGAGTGGCTGTGGCCCGAGATCGAGCGTCGCGCCGTCGAGCGCCACCGCGTCCAATGAGAACACCATGAGCAGTCCCACGATCCGCATCCACGCTGCAGACAACGTCGTCATTGCCCGCCGCCAGTTGCTCGGCGGCGCGGCGATCGCTGATGAAGACATCACGATCTCCGGCCTGGTGCCGCCCGGCCACAAGGTGGCCACGCAAGTGATCGCGCAAGGCGAACCGGTACGCCGCTACAACCAGGTCATCGGCCACGCCACACAGGCCATCGCGCCGGGCCAGCATGTGCACACCCACAACCTGGCCTTCGCCGACTTCGCGCGCACGCATGACGTCGGTGCGGGCACGCACGACACCGACTACGCTGCCGCGCCGGTGACGTTCGACGGCATCGTCCGCGCCGATGGCCGCGTGGCCACGCGCAACTACATCGGAGTTCTCACGAGCGTCAACTGCTCGGCGACCGCTGCGCGCGCCATCGCCGACCGCTTCCGCCGCGACATCCACCCCGAGGCCCTGGCCGCCTACCCGAACGTCGACGGCATCGTCGCGCTGACGCACGGCATGGGCTGCGCCACCGACAGCGAAGGCGAGGAACTGCGGGTCTTGCGCCGCACCCTCGGCGGCTACGCCAGGCACCCGAACTTCGCTGCCGTGCTCGTCGTCGGCCTGGGCTGCGAGACGAACCAGATCCAGGGCCTGATCGCGCAGGAAGGCCTGCAGGAAGGCGCGCGCCTGGTCACCTTCAACATCCAGGACACGGGCGGCACGGCAAAGACGGTCGCCCGCGGCGTCGAGATCATCAACAAGCTGCTGCCCGAAGCCAGTCGCGTCAAGCGCCGCCCCGTCCCGGCGAGCCACTTGACCGTGGGCCTGCAATGCGGTGGCAGCGACGGCTACTCGGGCATCAGCGCCAACCCCGCGCTCGGCGCCGCCGTCGATCGCCTGGTGCGCCATGGCGGTGCGGCGATCCTGTCGGAGACGCCCGAGATCTACGGCGGCGAACATCTGCTGACGCGCCGCGCCGTGAGCAAGGAAGTCGCCGACAAACTGCTCGCCCGCATCGCCTGGTGGGAGCAGTACACCCAGCGCAATGGCATGTCGATGGACAACAACCCCTCAGCCGGCAACAAGGCCGGCGGCCTGACGACGATTCTGGAAAAAAGCCTCGGCGCTATTGCCAAGAGCGGCACCACGAACCTCGTCGACGTGTTCGAGTTTGCGGAGGCCGTCACCGCCCGCGGCTTCGTCTACATGGACACTCCGGGATACGACCCGGTGTCGGCCACCGGCCAGGTGGCGGGCGGCGCGAATCTGATCTGCTTCACCACCGGCCGCGGTTCGGCCTACGGCTGCGCGCCGAGCCCGTCGTTGAAGCTCTCCACCAACACGGCACTCTTCACCAAGCAGCAGGAAGACATCGACATCGACTGCGGCGGCATCGTCGAGGGCGTCGAGACGGTCGATGAAGCCGGCGAGCGCATCTTCAGGTTGATGCTCGACACCGCGTCCGGGCAAAAGACCAAAAGCGAGCTGCATGGCTATGGGCAGAACGAGTTCGTGCCTTGGCAACTCGGGGCGGTGATGTGATGCGCGAGCCTTGCTCAGCCGCGCAGCGTGCGGTTGAACAGCGCCAGCGTCCGCGCCCACGCCTGCTGCGCCGACTTCTCGTCGTAGCGCGGCGTCGTGTCGTTGTGGAAGGCGTGTTGCGTGCCGGGGTAGAGGTGGGCCTCGAACTTGACGCCGACGGCCTTCAACGCCGCTTCATAGGCGGGCCACGTGGTGTTGACGAATCCATCGTTCTCGGCAAACGCGAACAGCATCTCGGCCTTGATCACGGCCACTTTGTCCGGTGCAGGCGCCACGCCATAGAACGTTGCGCAAGCCACCAGCTCGGGCACGCGCGTGGCGATCATGTTGGCGACACCGCCGCCGTAGCAGAAACCCACCGCGCCGAGCTTGCCGTTGCCGCCGGAGATCGTGCGTGCGTGGTTCGCCGCGGCGATCCAGTCCTCGACCGCCTTGGCCCGATCGATCTTGGCGAAGGCCTCACGCGCCTTGTCCTCGTCGCCGGGGTAGCCGCCCTGCGAGGTCAGCAAGTCCGGTGCGACGGCGATGAAGTTCTCCACCGCCAGGCGGCGCGCGACGTCCTCGATGTGCGGGTTCAGGCCCCGGTTCTCGTGGACCACCAGCACCACCGGCAGCGTGCCGGTAGCGTGCGCCGGCCGCGTCACCAGCGCAATGATCTTGCCGTGGCCCGCAGGCGAGGCGATCTCTATGCGCTCGGTCTTGATGCGCGGATCGGTCGGCGCGACCTTTTGACCGTAGGCGAAGTCGGGGCTCAGCGCCGCGAGCAGGCCCGCCGCCGTGGTGCCGCTGGCGGCGGCGAAGCGCGCGGCCTGGTCGAGAAAGCCGCGGCGATCGAGCTGACCGTGAGCATGTTCGTTGAACAGCCGGATCACCTCGGGGTCGAAATCGGCGGCGGTCGGGCGACCGGGCTTCGGGTGATTCATCGCGACAGGCTCCAACGACGTGAACGGAGCTCGCTTTGTAGCCGCAAACGAAAGTCCCTGCACTTATGAAGATCACCGGTGCGAAGGTCATCGTCTGCTGCCCCGGCCGCAACTTCGTGACTTTGAAGATCGAGACCGACCAGGGCCTCACCGGGCTGGGCGACGCCTCGCTCAACGGCCGCGAGTTGGCGGTGGCCAGCTACCTCAACGACCATGTGGTTCCCTGCCTGATCGGCCGCGACGCGCACCGGATCGAAGACCTGTGGCAATACCTGTACCGCGGCGCCTACTGGCGGCGCGGGCCGGTGACGATGAGCGCGATCGCGGCAGTCGATACCGCGCTGTGGGACTTGAAAGCCAAGGCCGCCGGCATGCCGCTGTACCAGCTGCTCGGTGGCGCCAGCCGGTCGCGCGTGCTGGTCTATGGCCACGCCAACGGCCGTGACATCGACCACACCGTCGACGAGGTGCTGCGCTACAAGGCGATGGGCTACCAGGCGATCCGCGCGCAGAGCGGTGTGCCGGGGCTGGACAAGGCCTACGGCGTGGCCCGCGGCACCCAGCCCTACGAGCCAGCCGAGGTCGGCCTGCCGAGCGAGCACGACTGGGACAGCGGCAAGTACCTGCGCCACACGCCCAGGCTGTTCGAGGCCGTGCGCGCGGCGGTCGGGCCCGACATTCACCTGCTGCACGACGTGCACCACCGCCTGACGCCCATCGAGGCCGCACGCCTGGGCAAGGAGCTGGAACCGTATCGCCTGTTCTGGATGGAAGACGCCACGCCGGCCGAGAACCAGGACGCCTTTCGTCTGATCCGGCAGCACACCACCACGCCGCTGGCGGTCGGTGAAATCTTCAACACCATCTGGGACTGCAAGGGCCTGATCGAGAACCAGCTGATCGACTACATCCGCACCACGGTTACGCATGCCGGCGGCATCACGCACCTGCGCCGCATCGCCGACCTGGCCGCGCTGTACCAGGTGCGCACCGGCTCGCATGGCGCCACCGACCTGTCACCGGTGTGCATGGGCGCGGCGCTGCACTTCGATTTGTGGGTGCCCAACTTCGGCATCCAGGAACTGATGCCGCACGGTGAGGTGACCGACGCGGTGTTTCCGCATGCCTACCGCTTCGACGCCGGATTCATGCACCCCGGCGAGGCCCCCGGCCACGGTGTCGAGATCGACGAGGCGCTGGCGGCGAAGTACCCGTACCAGCGCGCCTACCTGCCGGTGAACCGGTTGCAGCACGACGGCACGCTGTGGAACTGGTGACGCTGGCGCGGCTTCAACCCTCGACGTTGGCCGCGCTGCCAGCGGCCGTCGAGCGGCCGCGGTGGGATCGCGAGACCCTGGCTTGCGGCATCGTGCACCTGGGCCTGGGCGCGTTCATGCGGGCGCACCTGGCGGCGTTCAACGACGACGCGCTGTGTGCAGGCGGTGATCCCGCCTGGGGCATCAGCGGCGTGTCGCTGCGCCATGCCGATACGCGCGATGCCCTGGCGCCGCAGCAGGGCCTGTACACGCTGGCGTTGCGCGACGCCGACGAACGCTGTGTGCCACGCCAGCTTCTGAGGGTGATCGGCAGCGTGCGCGAGCTGTTGGTCGCGCCCCAGGATCCGGCCGCGGTGCTGCTGCGCATCGCCTCGCGCGAAGCGCGCATCGTCAGCCTGACGGTCACCGAGAAGGGCTACTGCCACCACCCGGCCAGCGGCGCGCTGGACCTCGCGCATGCCGACATCGTGCATGACCTGAACCACCGCGACGTGCCCAAGAGCGCCGTCGGCTTGATCGTGCAGGGCCTGGCGCTGCGCCGCGCGCGCGGGCTCGGCGGGCTGACGCTGTTGTCGCTCGACAACCTGCCGGCCAATGGCCGCGTGCTGCGCGGCGTGGTGCTGGCCTTTGCCAAGGCACGCGGCGACGCGGCGCTGGCCGACTGGATCGCCGCGCGCTGCACCTTCCCGTGCAGCATGGTCGATCGCATCGTGCCGCGTACCGCCGAGGCCGACCGTGAGCGCATCGCCGCGGCGCTCGGTGCTGACGATGCGTGGCCGGTGGTCGCCGAGCCGTTCATCGACTGGGTGCTCGAGGACCGCTTCGCCGCGGGCCGCCCCGACTGGCCCGGTGTGCGCTACGTGGCGGCCGAGGCCGATGTGGCGGCCTGGGAGCGGCTGAAGTTGCGGATGGTCAACGGCGCGCATTCTGCGCTGGCCTACCTGTCGGTCAGCGCCGGGTGGGCCACGGTGGACGCGGCGATGGCCCAGCCGACGCTGCGTGCTTACCTCGATTCGATGCTGTGCCACGAGGTGGAGCCGACGCTGACCGGCCTGGCGGTACCGCCCGGCTACCGCGAACGCCTGCTGCAACGCTTTGCCAACCCGGCGTTGGCGCACCGCTGCCTGCAGATTGCGATGGACGGTTCGCAGAAAGTCCCGCAGCGCCTGCTGGCCACCGTGCGCGACCGGCTCGAGGCCGGTGCGCCTATCGCCCACCTGGCGCTGGCCCTGGCGGGCTGGCTGCACTTTCTGCGCGGGCAGGACGAGACCGGCCGCAGTTACCCCATCAACGACCCGCTGGCGCCGGCCTTGCAAGAGCTGCACCGCCTGAGCGACGCGCGACCCGACCCCCGCGACCGCGCCGATCATTTCACCCGTTTTGCGCCGGTGTTCGGCAACCTGGCCGGTGAGCCACGGCTGGTCGAGGCGCTGGCGCCGGCGTTGCACAGCCTGCGCAAGCACGGCGTCGCTGCGACACTGGCGGCCTTTGATTCACACTCCACGGAATCGCTGACATGACCTCCACTTCACGCCTGGCGGGCAAGACCGCCTTCATCACGGCCGCCGGCCAAGGGATCGGCCGCGCCACCGCGCTGGCCTTCGCGCGTGAAGGCGCGCGGGTGATCGCCACCGACATCGACGCAGGTCTGCTGCAAGGCCTGGCCGGCGAGACGGGCTGCACCACGCGTGTGCTCGACGTGACCGACGCCGGGGCGATCACGGCTGCGGCGCAGGCCGTCGGTGCCGTCGACGTGCTGTTCAACGGCGCCGGCTTCGTGCACGGCGGTACGGTGCTCGAGTGCACCGAGGACGAATGGGCCTTTGCCTTCGACTTGAACGTGCGCTCGCAGTACCGCCTGATCAAGGCCTTCCTGCCGGGCATGCTCGCCCGCGGCGGCGGCTCGATCATCAACATGGCCTCGGTGGCCGGCAGCATCAAAGGCGCGCCGAACCGCTTTGTCTACGGCACGACCAAGGCTGCGGTGATCGGCCTGACCAAATCGGTGGCCGCCGACTTCGTCGCCAAGGGGATCCGCTGCAATGCGATCTGCCCGGGCACCGTCGAGTCGCCGAGCCTGCGCGACCGCATCGCCGCGGGCGCCCAGGCCAGCGGCCAGACGCTGGGCCAGGTCGAGGCCAGCTACATCGCACGCCAGCCGATGGGCCGACTGGGCCACGCCGACGAGATTGCTGCGCTGGCCGTCTACCTGGCGAGCGACGAATCGGCCTTCACGACCGGGACCGCGCAGGTGATCGACGGCGGCTGGTCGAACTGATTCCCCAACCCAAGGACGAACCCACATGAAACTGCTGCGACACGGGCCCAAGGGCCAGGAAAGACCGGGGCTGCTCGACGCCAACGGCCAGGTTCGTGACCTGTCGGCGCTGCTGCCCGACATCACGCCGGCCACACTGGCGCCGGCGGCGCTGGCGGCGCTGCGCGCGCTCGACGTGAACGCGCTGCCGGTCGTGCCGCAGGGGCGGCTGGCCGTGCCGTGGACGGGCATGAGCAAGTTCATCGCCATCGGCCTGAACTACGCCGACCATGCGGCTGAATCGAACATGCCGATCCCCAAGGAGCCGATCGTCTTCATGAAGACCGTCGACTGTGCGGTCGGTGCCAACCATGCGGTCGTGCTGCCGCAGGGCTCGGTCAAGTCCGACTGGGAGGTCGAGCTCGGCATCGTCATCGGCAGCCGCGCGCGCTATGTGTCGCAGGCCGATGCACTGGCCCATGTGGCCGGCTATTGCGTCGTCAACGACGTGTCGGAACGCGAATTCCAGCTCGAGCGCGGCAGCCAGTGGGACAAGGGCAAGGGCTGCGACACCTTCGGCCCGGTCGGTCCCTGGCTGGTGACCACCGACGAGGTCGGGGATGTGCAGAACCTGTCGATGTGGCTCGAGGTCAACGGCCACCGGTACCAGAAGGGCAGCACCAAGACGATGATCTTCGGCGCGGCCGAGATCGTCAGTTACCTCAGCCGCTTCATGACCTTGAACCCGGGCGACCTGATCACCTCCGGCACGCCACCGGGCGTCGGCTTGGGGCTGAAGCCCCATCCGGTGTACCTCAAGCCCGGCGACACGATGCACGTGTTCATCGAAAAGCTCGGTGAGCAACGGCAGACCGTGCACGCCTGGGATCCGGTGCTCATCGACGGTTAGGCCACAACCGCGACTTCTCGCGTCGCGTCGGGGTCGTCGTGGTGTGTGCAACACGCCCTGCGGTTGCGCTTGCCAGTTGCGGTGGCGAGCATTAAAACAGCATGCGCTGCGTCAGCGGGGGGACGGCGCGGTACGTTGAAACCCAGCCGGGGCCACGGGGGCGTGAAATGCGAGCTAAAAGTGCCGCATCTCAGCCCATTGGCCAGCGCCGACTGCGCGATCCTGCCTTCAAGATCGCGCACACCATGTGTTCGAGGATCGGAAAGCTCTGATGCCGCCTGGGCCCGTCAAGCCGGGACTGCATCAGAACTTCCCAGACACTGGCAGGCAAGTTGCTTGCGGGTGCCGAGTCCT
>Ga0315288_10013606_pt1 | contig 10185 bp, 6 predicted proteins | sample YL17G11_20_MG_FD_203454 | JGI IMG/M metagenome (GOLD analysis project Ga0315288, IMG submission 203454) | Sediment microbial communities from Yellowstone Lake, YNP, Wyoming, USA - YL17G11_20 | ecosystem: Environmental > Aquatic > Freshwater > Lake > Sediment | place: USA: Wyoming | collected... | reverse complement strand
ACCATGGCTAAATCAGGACTTAAGCACATAGACGTCGGAGCGGAGCTCACCAAAACGGAGTGGGAGAGCGAGGACAGCCACGAGCTGCTCCACGGCAGCAGCTTCCCCGGAACACCGGTCGAGCGCCAGCTATTCTACCGGGACGACGAGCACAAGTGGTACATCTACAACGCCTCATCCTGGGTCTGGCTGGGCGGCGGCGGCGGCGGCATGGCCGACCACGGCAACGAATATCACACCCCAGACTTCGCCGAAGCCACTCACGGCCATGCCCAGCTCCATACCCAGGGCACAGACACCGCCCTGGGAGCACTCGGCACCAAGAACCCGCCCATCGATGCAGACAAGGCCATCTACCGGGACAGCGCAGACTCCGACAACCTCAAGACGTCCACCTGGTCCCAGATTAAGGCCTTCCTCAAGACCTACTTCGATACCCTTTACGCCACCCTAGCCCACACCCACGCCCAGCTACACGACCGGCTCCACGCCATTACCTCAACCTCCGACCACTCCAGCTCAGCCACCAGCGGCCAGATATTGAAAGCCGACGCCAACGGCCTGCCGGTCAATGCCACCAACACAGACACGGACGTAGCAGACGCAGTTACCAAAAAGCACAGCAATAGCCTAGACCATGCCAGGCAGCACGGCATAGCCACTACTGCCGACCACACCAGCGCTATCACCGCCGGCAAGATGGTCAAGGCAGACGCAAACGGACTGCCGGCAGAAGCTACGAACACAGACACCGAAGTCGCCGACGCTGTCACCAAGAGGCACTCCAAGGTAATCAGCTTGACCTTTATCATTGACGGCGGAGGCTCAGCCATCACCACCGGTCAGAAGGGACACCTTGAGATACCCTTCGCCTGCACCATCACCGGCTGGACTCTCCTGGCCGACCAATCCGGCAGCATCGTCGTCGACGTCTGGAAAGATACCTACGCCAACTTCCCTCCCACCGTAGCCGATACCATCGCCGGCTCAGAGAAGCCAACGCTAAGCTCAGTCCAGAAGAACCAGGACCTTACCCTCACCACCTGGACGACCGCCGTGTCTGCCGGCGACATACTCGCCTTCAATGTCGACAGCGTTGCCACGGTAACCAGGGTCACCCTCAGTATCAGGGCGGATAAAAGCTAATGGCCACAATACTTACCGACAACTTTAACAGCTATAACGACGGAAACCTGGACGGACAGGGCAGCTGGGCCTACTACCTAGGCCACCCCCAGGTGCAGGGCACCACCGTCAAAGAGGGCGCCAAGGCCGTCGCCAACGGGTCATCGGGAGACGACGTCTCCACCAAGACCGGCACAGCCCGAACAGCAGGAAAGACAACCTTCTACGCCCTCATGAAAGACCACGCCAGCTGGACCAGCGGCCGCCGCCTCGAGTTCCGCTGCATACAGGGCAGCAGCTGGGGCAGCAGCCCCTTCATCGATGTCGGCTTCTGGCAGGACGGCTACATCAAACTCTGGGACGGCGCCACCACCTGGGTCAATATCCAGACCTACAACGACGACCAGTGGTATTGTGTCGAGATGGAGTGGAGAAACAGCCCCGACTACAAGTTCCGCGCCAGGGTAGATGGTGGAACCTGGACCAGCTGGTACGCCGGCTACGGCGGAAACTGGACAAGCGGCCTGAACATAGTGGGCTTCGACCTCTACTGCAACCTGTACCCCAAGCAGTTCCTGGACTACATCGCCGAAGACCCAATCCTTGCCGGAATACCAGCCCGAAGCTCCGCCTTCGTGATAGGCTAACATGAGAACACTCACCGCCACCCTACTGGCAGCCCAGAAGAACCCCCGCCGCACGCCCTACGTCGAAGCCAAGGTCTATGACTACGAGGCCGGAATCAAGAGGCTGTCCTGGACGAGACTCTATACCGGCACCGAGCCCGACAACCATCACGGCATAGCCTTCGACGGCAACGGAGACATGCACCGAATTCGTGCCGGCGCCGGCGGCGCTCTTTACTACCAGAAACAGGACTGTCCCTTCGATACGCCCCCCACCTTCCCGATGACCTTCCCCTTCCCCATGGTGGACCCGCCCGCCCTCGATCAGTGGACTCAGATTGCCTCGGATTGCGACGGTCCCTGCGCCATCGCCGCTTACGGCGCCCGGGTCTATATCTTCTACAAACACAACGAACTCAATCAACTCAATAAACTCTATTCCCACGACTACGGCCAGTCCTGGAACAACGCTCAGCTCTACGCCCTGGCCGGCGCCCTATCAATGGCCGCCTGCTGGAAGGGAACCACCAGCACCGTCGTCTGCTTTGCTGCCACCCTGGTCAAGATCTCGGCCACCGTTCTCAACACGGACACCCAGGCGGCTACCGAGTACTACTACAACCACGCCCTCGATACCACCTACGGCATAGGAGCCACCTACGACGGCGGAGACTTCCCCATCGTCCTGGGAGGGAAGGACACCGACCCCGGCACCGGAATAGTAGAGTACACTTTATACCGCACCAGGCTCAGCTCCAGTTACTCATTCCTAGCCTTGAAAATGCTTATCAGTGCCCACGACGACGTATCGACCGCGTTCAAGTACCCCGACTGCCACTTACCAGCCTCACCGCAGGCCTACGAGGCCATACACCTCACTGTGGTAGAGGACTACACCGGTGTCACCGCCTATACACGCCCGCTCCTCGCCCACCTGGTCAAGGACACCGACTGGTCTAGCGCCACTATCACCGAGCCCAGGTTCTTCCTCGATATCAGCTCCCCCTACGGCCTGCGGGTGATCACCGACTGCACCTACTGGTGGATCTCCATCCCCAGCGGACTCTGGAGAGCACCCCGCACCGCCGACCCGCCCATCGACCTCACGCCCTACATCGTCTCCCTCACTCAACGAACTCAACAAACGCAAGGAACTCAACCAGCCCTCACCATCGTCCTGGATAACTCCAGGGGCCAGTTCAACCCCATAAACTCTACGAACTCAACAAACTCTATCCACTTTCGTTCCGAACTCGTATTGAAGCTCGGCTATAAGACCACGGCCGGCACGGAATCCGTGGCCAACATAAACTACTGGATAGATAGCTGGAAGTACTCCATAACTCAACAAACCCAATCAACCCTGACACTCTTTTGTGTCGACTCCTGGGGCCTCGCTGCCGCCTGGTCCGCCAGGTACTCACTACGCTGGAACTACACCTCGTTTCAACCCTGCCGGGTCTGGGAGATCCTGTACCAGCTCCTCGGCAGACTCGGCATACGACTCTGGAACAACGGCGCCGTCAGCCAGAGCGACCCCATGAATAACTACTACCCCAAGTTCCTCTCCAGAGGGGGCACCCTCGCCGACACGCAACTCAGCCGGCTATTGAGCTTCGTTACGGACCGCCTGGTCCCCAGGGAGAGCCTTTGCTTCGCTAAGGACCTGCTATCCTCCGAGGCCTCGTGCTACTCTTACTCAACAAACCCAAGCAACCCAACAAACTCGCACCCCATCTTCGAGGCAGCCTTTGCTGACCAGCTCACCATCACCCACGCCCAGGTCAGCGGAGACACCGAGGACGAGCCGCCCGTCCACGTCCGGGAAGCAGCTTTCGACTGGGCCCTGCTGGGCGCCGGCATCGACAACCTCACCATGCAGTACGACGCTAACCTGGAGGAAGCCGACCAGGCCGCCAGGAGGGCCGTCGCCCTCCTCCGCTCTCAACAAACCCAAGCAACTCAAGCAACTATCCTCGTTCCAACTAATTGTGGCCAGGAGCTCTACGACGTCATCACCATCACCGACGCCCGCTGCGGCATCGACCAGGAGAAGTATAGAGTCCTCGCCATCCAGACCGACTACGACCGCCGCCAGGGTAACTACCACCAGCGGCTAACACTGGGGGCGCCATGACTCCCCGTAGATGGGCCACCAACACCAGGGCCTGGGCCTACCGCTATCTGGCGGTCAGGGACGGCGAACACTGCGCAATCTGCCACGCCAGCCCGACTACACAAAATACCCCGACCACAGCAGATTCGACTACACAAAATGGTTCGACTACACAGAATACCCTCGATATAGACCACATAGATGGCGACCCCAACAACAACCACCCTGACAATCTCCGTCTCCTTTGCCGCCAGTGTAATGTAGCCACGTCCAATAGCTCCAACCCGCGCAAAAGCGATTCAAGTGACTTGAGAGAGAGAGCGAGAAAGGAAGGCCGGTCATCCACACGCATCGCCAGGAAAGATGCAAACTACAGAGAGGGTAGTTCCGAGATGCAGGCCAACCTACTGTACGAAGTGCCCTTCAGGCGGTGGCTAATGCACAAGATTACAACCGAAGGAAGCTACGACCGGGCCACCGCAATAGCAGAAGGAGCCGAGCTGGTTGGATGCTCACCACTCACAACCGCCAGGTACATCACAAAACTCACATCACCCTCCGGACCGCTCATGGAAATGGACGACGCCCTATACCATCGCATCCTAGTCCTCAAGCCGCATCTCCAAAACCGAGAGAGAAACGCCGACGGCCCACAACAGGGACCATCTCCCTCGATTGCACCGAACCCGGCTCGGACACCTGACACAACCCTGAAACGAGAAGAAAAGAAACACCCCTAGACGTTAAAAGGAAACACGGAGAGTCAAACACACAATGCTGACAACTAGGACACAATCAAGATGAAAGACCTAACAAAGAGACAACTCCAGGTCATCAGGTACATAGCAGAAGGCGACACGAATAAACAGATCGCACTCAAGCTCGGCCTCAGTCACCAGACAGTCAGGCGCCACGTCTATAATCTGATGAAGAAACTCAACGCCAGGAATCGTGCACACGCCGTCGCCATCTATAACCGCACACCACGAAACCCTCTGTTGTAGGTGTCGCAAATATGAGTGTCAATCAAAGTGGAAAAGAACCCCCACAGACAAGTTGCACCGTAAGTACTAGCTAATCTGTGGAGTAGGTGGCTTCAGTTTTTCCTCCCTTCTCTTCTGAATATTTTGGCATCGTGCCTTAACCATCTGTACGAAGTTGTTGAGAGACGCAATGTCCCGTCTTAGTTCGTCTGGAGTAGGGGCAGGTTGGTTAACTGCCGGAGATGTGTCATGGAGACACTCTGAGCATTTCGACATAGCTCTGTCAATGCTCAAGTAGTCATCGTCATCTATGGAAACTTGCTTGAGACTCAACGTATTCACCTCTGGATCAAAACGTTCAACTACTCTATTGAAGAGTACTTCTTCAATCACTCTCTCCCAACATTGTCGGAGTAGGTCGTAGCAGTCCCGTGCAAGCGCCTGGTATTCCTCCATCCGCTTGTTCTTGTATTCCTTCGCTGCATCGCTGCAACGAGAATAGAGATACTCGATCCTCTTTCCTACCTGCTTAGTGGCCCAAGGGGCATCGTTATTACTACTCACGCCTGTCCCTATCGAGCTATCCCGTAATGTGTCGCAGATTATTGGCACTGTTTGTCGTGCACACTCCTTTTCAAGAGCCAACAGAAACACGATATCGTGCGTGAATACGATTACTTGGCGTTTCTTTCCTTCCTCAGCCAAACGTTTGGCAACTTTATGCCTCCAAATATGATCGAGAGACGATACCGGGTCGTCAAAAACAAGGCCACAGGGATAGGATGCTGTGCGGATTTCTGCAAGCAGAGATGCAATCGCCACAGCACGTTGTTCCCCTTCACTTAGGACACTTGAGACGCTTAGATTCTGGTAGGTGCTACTGCTTAGCCTCAAGTAATGAGATGCCTTGCCGGCACGAACTTCCGCCACCAGATCTAATTTGAGTCGATCGGCTCCAAGAGACCGAAGCTCATACTCTAGATTATTCTTCAGAACGTCGGTGACAGCTGCATTCATGAGTGTTCTACCTTGAAGAGAGATCTCCCGTGTATCGGTGTCGTCAATACATCGTTGTATGCGATATCGATGGACTATCCTGCTTAGATGATCAATCACAAGAGATTTACAGGTGGAAAGCACTTTTCGTGCTTCCAACTCTTCGAATTCGTCTCTCATCTTTTGTTGGTCAGCAGGTTGTGACGTAGCATCCCATTTTTTGGCACTGGTCTCCATAGTGTCAGCCAGTGTTTTCAGGCAGGGTACGGGTGTGGGACCTAATGTCTCCATTGCACCCCATTCCTGCTTCTCATGGCTCGTACGAATCCTGCGAGCCAATGTATCTACAGATTCTAGGTACTTAACAAACAGGTCTTTGCATTCTGGATCTGCTTCACCAATTTCCTCTACTATGGCCGGGTCGTTCAATTGAGGATGAAGCTGCAGACCACAAAAATCATCCCACGCTTGTTTGAGCTCTGCTTCAGCTGTTCTTGCCCGACTCGCCGTATCTTGTTTGATGAATTCTTCAAAGCTCTGCATCCTTTGCTTGGCTTCCTCTTCCAAGGGTTGTTGGCAGAGCACACAACGGCTATCCGGGGCCGTATAGGGAAATGAATAGCCGGGATATGCGAGTGATTGCGAGTAACGTCTTGCAGCTTCGAACATTTCCCTCCAAGGTTCGGTACCGACTCCCTGCAGTGGTTGACTCTTGAAGGCTTCCTGTGAAGCAAACTGAGCTGCCGCGGCCGTTTCAAGAGCTCTAGTGTGAAGTGTTCTCAAATTGCTGCGCTTGTCGGCGGAGAGGCCATTATCCAGGGCAAGTACCGCATCTTTGAGCTTCTCAATTCGGCTTTTGAAACGCCGACACTGGGCAGCCATAATCTCTGGCCGATTAGCATCGAGCTGAGCAACTGACCTACGAAGCTCCTCCAATCGTTCTAACTCGACTTTCCTAAGTCTCGCCAGTTTTTCCACGTCTGAAGGGTCTGTTTCGCGTGTCAGTGATTGAATTAGACGCCCCACAGCGGTCTTAGTCGTAAGGCTTCTCAATTCCATAGGAAGCGGTTCTATGGGCGTTAGCTCTGTTTCCAGCTGTGCCCTCAGATTCTTACATAGGTCACCAAGTTTATTGAACACGTCCAGTCCATAGGGTACGTAGACTACTTCATTATGTTCATCTACGTAAAAACGAGCTGCCTCGCTATCAAACACAGCGATACTCGCGAGACTGTCCGGTGCAGGTTTTCTGTCGACCCACTGCACTTCACTATCTTGCCCATCAGCAGTGATACTGAAGACTGCTTCAGCCACAGCACTGGGATTATAGGTGGTATAGACGTTGGGAAGGATATCCTCAGCTTGTCCTCGTGCGCGGCAAGCTTTTTTCAGTACCCGAGAATACCCCGACTTGCCGCTGGCGTTGCCACCATAGATCACGGTTACACCATTGGGGGCGAACTCCAAGGTTTGGTCTGGTGCAAGCGCGTTTACATTTTTCACCCCGTGCATCGACTTCAGAGTTACAACACTCGCGGAATCGGGGGGACCAGGCACGTCAGATGCCTTCAGAGGTGTAGGGGATGGCGCGGGATTACTAGGATCTTCAATCCCCTTAGTCTTCTTCAGCATGGCAAGAAGTTCTGTTCGGTCGCTATCGGTGAGACGGTTGTTGACGAGGATTCTACGGGCGGCATCACTTTGCCAATCTGGCAATCCTCTAGTCCATTTCACGATTTGACTTAGAACACCCATGGCAATCACCTCCAGAGAATGGCAGCATAATTCAGCTTCTCCCCGTACGTTTGTAGGTCGTCACAATTTCTTTCGAGTTTCATGAAATCGGCTGTGTCCGTAAGCCTCGCATCGCTAGGTCCCGTGGCCCTTACACAATTTCCGTAGCACATTCCCTTTGCAGCAATTCAATTATACGCTCAGGAGGTCTCAAATAGAATATATCTGAGGGGAAAGAGGTTGGGATAGAAATCACCCCGCGCAATCACTGCACTCTACAAGCCTCCACTCACACCCGACACGCCCAAACGCCCGGTCCTGCACGGCTGCAGAAGAAAACCACAACCACGCCACCCGACCCGATCACGCCCCCCAGGCCAGCCGCTCGCCACGGCGGCCACCAAACCTAGGCTCGGCCGCTTCTCATTCTGGCCGCACAGCGGCCATGCAGGCGGCGCTTCCTGCAGGTCGTTCCGCCGCTCGCCGTTTTCGGCTGCCCGAGGCGGGCGCCGCCTAAGAAGGCGGCGATGCGGCGCGGAACCACCACACCAGCACGTCTTACAACAGCCATCCGTCCATACCACAAGCCAGCCCGTCATTAACGCTATTACGCCCCTGTTTTTGCTGCGGCGCGCCGCCCGCCTTGCGGCCCGCAACTCGTTAGCTTTTCGTTCCCACGCCGGGCGGCCGAGAAGGGAAACCAAATGGGTCGGCCGCTCCATTAAGGCTCGCCTCTCGTTGCCATGTCGCTCTCCGTTCTCCGTGCTCCTGCCGCTGCTGCGGCCGGCATCGCCGCCGCCCCCAGGTCAGTTCCCACCGGTCACCCTTGGCTGGCCACCAGGCCCATGGGCCACCGCCACCACCCCTTCAGGTTACCACCACCTAGCACTAAGGTCGCCCGGCAGGCATGCTCCACCAGGTTAATCAACCAAGCACCCCTCCCAACTCAACCACCCATGCTCCCATTCACAGGCTTGCATGCCCTCCGTGCGATCCATGTGCTCCCATCCCCAACGGGCCAGCCGGGGCTCGAAGAACCCCCGACCCGTCCACGTCCAGGGAAAAGCTACGTCGAATCGCACCAAGCGTCCCTACGCCTTTACCTGTCAGGCATCTTTTTCCGAACCTTCCTTTTTGAGAAGCTTAGCAGTTAATGGATGTGTCAAGTGGCAAGCTGCTAAAGCCGTCTGATACTTCGTTCAGACCACTATGACACTAGAAGGGACTGCTACCAGCAGGTAAAAAGGAGGTTCGTTATGAAAAAGATGGAGTTCAGGCTAAAGTGCGTTAGGGGCAGCTTGCTGCGCGATGGGCGTGTCTATACCGTGCGTGGCTATGATATGTGGAGTGAGTACGTTGAGGTTGATGGTGTTGGTCGTTGCTTTCGAAAGCATGTGATCGAAATCACTTGCAAAGAGGATCTGTTGAAGTTTTTGAGGTGGAGTGGTTTTGGTTCTGTCGATGAATGGTGGGCTGCTATTGAAAGCTTCTGCGCTGGGAAGCGCAAGTGGTTGTATTATGTGTTCATTCGTAACGGAGTCGGCGAGTAACCGCCGACTCTTTTTTTGCTTTCTTTGTAAAGAAAGCCGCCAAAGAAACTTCACACACCAGTCACCCGGGTGGACAGGCACGACAGCTCAGCTCACCAGGCGGGCAGCGTGGATATAAGGAAGAAGATCCGTTCTGCCCGCCAGCGCTCGCTTCGTGCACAGGGCAGCCGGGTCCGCCAGGTCGCCGCCTCGAGCGCAAAGAGGAATAAAGGTTTTGCGCGCGTGAGGCGTCTCCGTGCCGATCTCGGCGCCGAAAGGGCACGATCTCGGCAGGTCGGCACGCCTCCAAGAAGGCAGCGACAATCCCATCGGGCATAGCCCGACGCTGCGGAGGCCACACAGGTTTCACGTGCCAGCCCCACCTTATGCCTGCTACTTTCTTATTGTCTCGTTCCGTGCCGAGCTCATTGCCGTCCGTCCAGCTCGTTGCCGTTGCCTAATCTTGTCCCCCAGGTCGGTTCGCTCGGCACTACGCCGTACCGTCGCCGTGAGCAAGGGTTCGTCGCCCTGAAGGGTTCCTTCCTTACGCAAGCGTAATGGTCGTCAGTTTCGGCGGTGCTTGCCCGCTTTTTTTTGAGGTGTAAGGGCAAAAAAAGGCGGTCACCACAGCCATTTCCTAAAGGACTCCTTCTGTTATCACCGCCGAAATCTCCCGATGGCCTACGGCCTCGCCCTTGCTTTCTCTGCATCCCGGGCTGGTCCAGGCCAGCGTTGCACGGGAACTGGGGGAAATAAAAGCAGGCAGTTCCCCCCGGGTGCTGCTTGCAGAAGGAGGTGTCTCGTGTCTCAAGTCTTGTCCCGTTACCCGCACCTGGAGCCTGGTCTCTGTCACCGTCTCGAGTGCCCTCGTATCTGCAGTCGAGTCTGCCATTGCGAGGCTGGGCTCCGCCGCTCCCGTGTCCGCCTGGCTGAGCAGGCCCGCCGGCGCTTCGCCGTGCGGGCAAACAGGCGCCAGGAGGAAGTCTGCGCCAGGGTTCGTAAGGCTCGCCTCTGCCCTCAAATCTGCCAGAGGGTCGGCGGGTGCTTCTTGCCCCAGGCGGGCGATCACCCGTCCG
>Ga0315288_10013605_pt1 | contig 10185 bp, 6 predicted proteins | sample YL17G11_20_MG_FD_203454 | JGI IMG/M metagenome (GOLD analysis project Ga0315288, IMG submission 203454) | Sediment microbial communities from Yellowstone Lake, YNP, Wyoming, USA - YL17G11_20 | ecosystem: Environmental > Aquatic > Freshwater > Lake > Sediment | place: USA: Wyoming | collected... | reverse complement strand
CGTTCTTCTTCGGGTCGAAGTCCCCCGTGTTCCCCATCAGGAACCTGAGGGTGTTGCGGATCTTGCGGTAGGCGTCCTGGAGGTTCGAGATGAGGGCGTCGGAGGCGCGGATGTCGTAACTATAGTCGGTGCTGGAGGCCCAGAGCCGCACCACGTCCGCCCCGAGCCGCCCAACCTCGTCCAAGACGTTCACCGTGTTGCCGAGGCTCTTCGACATCTTCCGCCCCTCTTCGTCCACCACGAAGCCGTGCGTGACGCACGTGCGGAACGGCGCCTGGCCCCGCGCCACCACGGCCAGCACGAGGCTCGACTGGAACCATCCGCGGTGCTGGTCCGAGCCTTCGAGGTAAAGTTCCACCGGCATCCCCAGGTTCTCGGCCTCGCAGACGCTCCGCCAGGACGCGCCCGAGTCGAGCCAGACGTCGAAGACGTCGGTCTCCTTGCGCCACGTCCGGCCGCCGCAGTCGGGGCACGCCGGGGCCTCGCCGAAAATCTCTTCGACCGTCGCCTCGTACCACGCGGTGCTTCCCTTTTGGCCGAAGAACCGCCCCGCGGCGCGCATCATGTCGCCCGTGAGGAGCGCCTTGGCGCACGCTTCGCAGTAAAGCGCCGGGATGGGAACGCCCCAGATTTTTTGCCGGCTGATGCACCAGTCGGGGCGCGTCTCAATCGTCCCGCGGATCCGCGCTTCGTTCCACGCCGGCACCCACTGGACGCCGCCCACCGCCTCGAGCGCCCGCTGGCGCAGGCTCTTGCCCGTCTCGCCGGAGTCCAGCGCAACGAACCACTGCTCGGTCGCCCGGAAGATGACGGGCTCCCGGCACCGCCAGCAGTGCGGATACCGGTGGACCGTCGTTCCCTCGGCCACGAGGTGCCCCGACTCGGCGAGGCGCGCGAGGATGATCGGGTTGGCTTCCCAGACCGTCTTCGCGCGGATCCATTCCGGCACGGTTTCGTCGAACCGCCCGTCCCCCAGGACCGGGCTGTAGATGGCAAGGTTCTCACGCATGCCCAGGAGGTTGTCCTCGCGCCCGTGGCCGGGGGCGATGTGCACGAGGCCCGTGCCCTCTTCGAGCGTCACGACGCTCGCGTCGGCGACGACGCGGCGCACCCCGCCTCCCTCCGGCGGCCCCATGAACGGATGCTCGTACGCCAGGCCCGCAAGGTCCGCGCCCGTTAGCGTCGCGAGCATCTCCACCTCGCCCAGGCGCGCTTCCCTCGCGGCCATGGCGACGAGGTCTTCCGCGAGGATGGCGACGCGCGGCTTCCCATTTTTTGTGAACCGCACCGCTGCGTACTTGAACTCCGGATGGACCGCCACCGCCAGGTTCGCCGGAAGGGTCCACGGCGTCGTCGTCCAGACCATCAGCGCGACCTCCTGGCCCTTGAGCGCCGCGGGCAACTTCGCCCGCGCGCCCTGGGTGAGGGCGAAGAGGACGTAGAGGCTCGGCCCCGGGTCGTCGGCGTACTCGAGTTCCGCTTCCGCGAGGGCCGTCTCGCAACTCGCGCACCAATGGATCGCCCGCCGGTCGCGGTACAAGAGGCCCTCGTCGGCCAAGGCCGCCAGGACTTCCATCTGGCCTTCCTCGTACGCCGGGTCGAGCGTGAGGTACGGCTTGTCGAACCGCCCGAAGACGCCCAGGCTCTGGAACTGCTCGCTCTGCACCTTGGCGAAGTGGAGGGCGTACTGGCGGCACCGCTCGCGGATCTCGGTCGCGCTCAAGCGGTCGGCCTTCGCCCCGAGTTCCGTCCGCACCTTGTGCTCGATCGGCAGCCCGTGGCAATCCCAGCCGGGGATGTACGGCGAATCGTAGCCGCGCATCGTCCGGTACTTCACGACGATGTCCTTCAGGATCTTGTTGATGCCGGTCCCGATGTGGATGTCGCCGTTCGCATACGGCGGGCCGTCGTGAAGGACGTAGCGCCCCTTCGGGTGCTCCGCCGCGCGGATCATCCGATAGAGGTCCATCTCGGCCCATCGGCGGCGGAGGTCCGGCTCGTGCTGGACCAGGTTCGCCTTCATCGGGAACTCGGTCCGCGGCAGGTTGAGCGTGTTCTTATAGGCGCTTTCACCCATGGTGGCGTTCCTCGTTACCCGACGATTGGAATCGCCGGACGTCGAAAAAGCAATGCCCTGGCGCCGCGCGAGAGGCAGCGTGCCAAGGCCGCGTTCTTCCGGTCAGCCGGCGTCCGCCCTTTCCGGCACGCTCCTTTCAGCAAATACCCGCGCGCAGAACCCCGTGTCACGGCACAGGATATCGGCTTGCCGGCGCGGCTGTCAACTTTCTTTTTGCCCGGGACCCCTCTCCCTGGGGTGTGACATAAGGTTGTCACAGGGTTTCCGTCCAGCGGCGGGTTTTCCTCGCGTCCGACGCCGCATCCTGCCCAAGATACGGGTACGGCAGGACGGCCGCAGACAACGACACCCGTGCGGGGTCGGGGGGATCCCGCACGGGTTTTTTTTACTCCTTCGTGCCGCGCGCGTCGGGCGGCTTCAGCGGCAAGATCCGGTCGCCGCCCATGGAAGGCCGGAGGGCCTCCGGCAAGCGGACCGAGCCGTCCGCCTCCTGCCCGTTCTCCAGCAGCGCCGCCACGAGGTGCGGCATCGCCACGGCCGCCCCGCCCACCGTGTGGACCAGGCGCGGTTTTCCGTCTGCGGCCCGATAGCGCGTCTCGGTTCGGCGAGCCTGGTAATCGGTGAACGACGATAGGGCCGCGACAGGCAGCCAGCGCTCCGTCGCGCCCACCCACACCTCCAGGTCAATCGTTTTCGCGGCCGCGTGGCTCAAGGACCGCGCGCCGCGGAGGAGCCGGCGGTGCGGCACATCGAGCAGCGCCAGGATCGCCGTCGCCGCTTCGACGGCCCGCGCGAGTTCCGCCTCGGATTCCTCCGGCCTCGTGAAGGCGTACACCTCGACCGTCGGGAACTCGTGGAGGCGCAAGAGGCCGCGCCCCTTCGCGCCGCCGTGGGCCGACTCGCGCCGAAAGGCCGGGCCCGAAGCGACGAACCTCATGGGCAGGGCGCCGGCATCAAGCACCTGTCCGCGGAAGAGGTTCGCCAGGTGCGGCTCCGCGCGCGGGGCGAGAAACAGGTCGGTGTCATTACTAGGCGGTTTGAGGTAAATTCTGTCAACTTGTCGCGCGGCGGGTTCGCCGCCCCGCTTGCGGGGCGCTGGCTGTTCCGAGCGCGGGGCAAGCCCCGCGGCGAACCGTCGCGCAAAACTTATGCGCCCCCGCTTAGATACCGCGTACATCTTCTCTTCGAGCCCCGGCAGGTGGGCGGACCCTTCGAGGGCCTCGCGCGTCGCGACCGCCGGACAGCGGACCTCCTCGTATCCGAAGTCGCGCGCGTGCACGTCGAGCATGAAGGCCGCCAGAGCCCGAAGGAGCCGCGCGCCCTGGCCCCGCCAGACGAGAAAGCCTCCTCCGGCCGACGCCTCCCTGGCACGCCGCGGCGAGCCGTGGCCGGCGGCCGGGTGCGCGAGCGAGAGGAGTTTGACAAGATCCCAATGCGTAAGTGCCCCGCCGCTCCCGCGGCGGGCTCGGGGCGGTGCGCCGAGAAAGGTTTCCTCCAGGACGATCGTTTCCTCGGGGACGTCGGAGGCAGGGAGATTCGGGAGGGCGAGGAGGGCCTCGTCGCGTTCGGCCGCCAGGTGCACGAGGTCGGCCTCGACCTGGCGGAGTTCGTCGGCGGCCTCGCGGCCGGCGCGTTCGAGTTCGGCGGTGGGCTCGCCGGCGGCCCTCGCGCGGGCGACTTCCTCGCTGGCGCGGCGTCGGCGGGTGCGCAGGGCGTCGGCCGCCGCCTGGCGGGCGAGCCAGCGGGCGTCGCATTCCGCCGCCCCTTGAACCGCCTCCGCCGCCATGCCGCGCCGACCGAGCGCCGCCTGGACGCGCGCGGGTTCCGTGCGGATGAGGGTCGGGTCGAGCATGGCGTCCCCTGCCGCGCCGTCGGCGGTCAGTCGCCGCCGCCCTGGCAGCACTCGCCTCGCACCAGTTTCGCGAGTTCAATCTGGTTCTTCGCGATCCGCCGGTGGGCGACCGTCCATGCGATGCCCATCAGGATCTGGACCGCGAGGACCACCATGACGAGTCGGCCGACCTTGTCCACCGCGTTCATCAGGTCCACCTGCGTGACGACTTTTGCGACTTCTTCGGCGAGCATAGGCGTCTCCTCCTGGGACCGATGTGTCCTCGGACCGTCTGAGTTTCCCGCGCCGGGCGGGGCGGGTCAACGAAAAGAATTGCGGATTGAACAGCGAATGGCGCGCAGGAGTGGCGCGAACGGCGCGACGGGGCCTTGCATCGCGCCCGCCGTTTCATTAGGGTGCGGCCCGGAGGGTCCATGGCCGAGGTGCTCAGAGTGGGTTCGCGGGCGAGCCGCTTGGCGCTCGTCCAGACCGAGTGGGTGGTGGCGCGCCTGCGCGAGGCTTGGCCGGACTTGGAAGTCCGCATCGAGAAGATACGGACCGCGGGCGACCGGGACCGCGCGACGCCGCTGGCCGCCGCCCCGGCCGGGTTGGGGGTCGGCGTCTTCGTCAAGGAACTCGAGGCGGCGCTTCTGGACGGGCGGATTGACCTGGCGGTCCATTCGATGAAGGACGTGCCGACGCGCGCGCCGGAGGGCCTGGAGGTCGAGGCCTCCGTGCCGCGGCGGGCGGACCCGCGGGATTGTCTGGTCACGCCCGCGGGCCATGCGCTGGAGGACCTGCCTCGCGGGGCGAAGGTCGGGACGTCGAGTCCGCGTCGGCGGGCGATGCTGCTGGCGGCCCGGGCGGACCTTCGCTTCACGGACCTGCGGGGCAACGTGGAGACGCGCCTGGCGAAATTGGCGGCCGGCCGGTGCGACGCGACGGTGCTCGCGCGGGCGGGCCTGGAGCGGCTGGGGATGCTGGACGGGCGGGCATGGACGGTGCCGGTTTCCGTGGCGCTTCCGGCGGCTGGCCAGGGGGCGTTGGGTCTTGAGTTCCGCGCGGGCGACGAGCGGGTCCGGGGACTGGTGGCGGCGGTGGACGATGCGGCCTCGCGGTGGGCGGTGGCGGCGGAGCGGGCGCTGGTGCGCCGGCTCGGGGCCGGGTGCCGGACGCCGCTCGGCGTCTTGGGCACGGTGGACACGGCGGGGCGCCTCGCGCTGGAGGCGTATCTGGTGAGCGCGGGCGGGCGAGCGAGTCTGCGGGAGCGGGCGGAAGGTTCGGCCGCGGACGCGCCGGCAATCGGCGTGCGACTGGCCGAGACGCTCCTCGAGGCGGGCGCGGCGCGGTGGATCGAGCGGGGAAACGCCGCGGCCGACGCCTGAGGGTGCAGCACAAAAAAGTGGCAACGTCCAGGGGTGCCACCGATTGCTTGTCAATCGGTGGGGCTGGGGTGCAGCGCACGGTTTGACAAGTCCCGGCGCGCCGGGATGGCACCCCCCGGCCGAAGAAGTGCCACTTTTTTGTGCTGCACCCATGCCTGAAAGAGGAAAGTTTTGCGCCGCCTTTTCCGATAGAAAGGCGGAGACGCGGGCGTGCCGGCGTCGCCGTCGGCCGCGAGCGACTCGGCTCGGCGAACGACTTCGCCGAGCGTTTTGTGTTCCGGCAAGCAGCGCAGGGGGATAGGGTTTCGGACCGGCAGAAGGGTCGAGCATGAGCACGGTGATTCACGTCACGCACGAAGCGATTCAGAAGGTGGGCGGCATCGGGGCGGTGCTTCAGGGCTTTTTCACTGCCAAGACTTACAACGAGGGCGTCAAGCGTTCGATCCTGGTCGGCCCGCTCGGCGGCCCGGAGGACGAGGCGCTCCTGGCGAAGAACGGCAAGGTCCTGTATTCCGCCGTCAGCGGCGCGGACGACGGCGGCTGGGCCGCCAAGTTCCGCCCGGTCCAAGAGCGTTACGGCGTGCGGATCGTGTACGGCCGGCGGATGTTCCGCGACAAGGCGACCGGCGTCGAATCGAGCCCCGAGGTGGTCCTGGTGGACGTCGGCCAGATGAACCTCGACCGCCTGGGCGAAGTGAAGCGGATGCTCTTCGAGCGTTTCGCCATCCGGAGCGATCTATACCGCGAATGGGAATACGAGCAGTACGTTCGTCTCGCCGGTCCAGGGCTGGCGGCGCTCGACGTGCTGGGCGCCGCCTCGGACGGACCCGGCATCATCCTCGCGCACGAGTTCATGGGCATGCCGCTCGCGCTGGCGGCCATCGCGCGCGACTCCGCCGACTACCGCACGATCTTCTACGCCCACGAGGTGGCGACGATGCGTCGGATCGCGGAGGGCCATCCCGGCCACGACACGATGTTCTACAACGTCCTGGCGGAAGCGATGGCCAAGGGCAAGTTCGTCGAGGACGTGTTCGGCCTGCAGGCGCCGTTCTTCAAGCACGCCCTGGTCTCGGCGGCGCGGTTCTGCGACGCCATCCTCTGCGTCGGCGACTACGTCCTGGAGGAGATGAAGTTCATGGCGGCGGACTTCGCCGACAAGAACATTCGCCTGGCGTACAACGGCGTCCCGGCCTACGAGGTCTCCGTCGAGGACGTCGAACAGTCCAGGGCCCGACTCCAGAAGTACACGGAGGCGATCCTGGAATTCCGGCCCGACTTCGTCTTCAGCCACGTCACGCGCATGGCCCTGTCGAAGGGCATGTGGCGGGACCTGAAAGTCCTCTGGCACCTGGAGAAAAAGTTCCGCGAGACGGGCAAGACGGGCGTATTCTTCCTCCTGTCCAGCCAACTGGGCGCCCCGCGCAAGGGCCACGAAGTCCTCGACATGGAAGCCCGGTACTCCTGGCCGGTCGGCCACCGGGAAGGGCACCCCGACCTCTCGGGCGGCGAGGCGGACTTCTACGTCCACATGCAGAAGTTCAACGCCTGCGCCCGACAAATCAAGGTCATCCTGGTCAACCAGTTCGGCTGGAACCGGGCGATGTGCGGCCTGAAGATGCCGGAAGATATGGACTTCCTGGACATCCGCAAGGGGACGGACATCGAGTTCGGCCAGTCGATCTACGAGCCGTTCGGCATCGCCCAACTCGAACCGCTCTCGTTCGGCGGCCTGTGCGTGATTACGAACATCTGCGGCTGCGCGGGGTTTGTCGCGAAGGTTACGGGCGGCAAGCCGGTGCCGAACGTCCTCGTGGCCGATTACACGCGCATCGAGAAAGACGGCGGGCTGCACAACGTCCTTTCGATCGGCCCGAAGGAGCGCGACGCCGTCGAGGAAAAGGAAGCCAACCGCGTCGCGGGCGAGATCCTGAAGCTCCTCCCGACGGACCGCAAGAGCCGCGAGGCCTTCATCCGGAGCGGATACGACCTGGCGCGCCAGATGTCGTGGGACGTCGTCTCGCGCGATTATCTTCTGCCCGTCCTCGACGAGGTGGCGAAGGCGTGATTGCGGCCGGCGGGCCTCCCGGCGGCGCACCGTGTGAATGACCTGTTTAGCCGCCCGCCCCCTCGACGATGTTCGGGGCAGGCTTGGCGGGCGCGGTCTTTCGCCCTACGAAAGGACTCCCCATGCCCCGACGCATCACGAACCTCGAAGAGGCCGTCAACGCCCTCGACGCCGGCGCTCGCCGAACGTTCGATCGGCTCTTTGAGTTCACGGTCGGCGAGGCCAGCGTCCTACCCCCCAAGCCGATGGAAGACTGGATCGCCAAGGCGTTCGCCTACCTCGCTCCGACGCGCGATCAGATCCTGGCGGCCATCCGGCACCAGACAATCGTCCACGTCGTCAACCGCGTCACCGGGCAGGGGACGCTCTTCAACGCCATCCGGGCCCTGCGGCCCATCGAGGCGAAGGACTCCTCGAACCTCGAGGCCGAAATCGAGGCCGCCCGCGCCAAGTGCGCGTTCTGCCGGCCGATGGAATTGACGCCGGAGAACACCTTCGGCCGCATCGGCGGAAAGACGGCCGCCAACGTTGCGGCCTACGACGCCTGGCACGGCCTGGTGATCTTCGAGGACCATTCGCCGCTCCATTTTCAGAGCGGCGCCTTCACGGTCGCCGAAGTCGCCGACCTGCTGGCCACCGCCCGCGCCTGGGCCGAGAAGGTCCATGCCGAGGACGCCGAGGCCCGATACTTCTTCCTCATGTGGAACTGCCTGTGGAAGGCCGCGGCCAGCATCATCCACGGCCACGCGCAGATGACCGTCGCCCGCAAGTTCCCTTACGCGAAGGTGGAACGGCTGCGGCGCGACGCGCTCGCGTATCGCGAGGCCCATAAGACGAATTACTTCGACGACCTTGTGCGGGTCCACGACGCCTTGGGCCTCGCCGTGCGGTGGGGCGCCGTGACGGCCCTCGCGCACCTCGTGCCCATCAAGGAGAAGGAACTGGTGCTCGTGGCCGATCGGTTCGATTCGCCCGACCTCGCCCCGGCCGTCCACCGCGCCCTCAAGGTTTACGCGCATCTCGGCGTCGAGTCCTACAACATGGCCGTCTACATGCCGCCGCTCGGAAAGGCGGACCCGGCCTGGGAATCTTTCCCCGTGCTGGTGCACTTCGTGGACCGCGGCTCTCCCGGCGCGAAGACCGCCGACGTCGGCGCGATGGAACTTTACACCTCGAGCGTCGTCTCCAGCGATCCGTTCGATGTGGCGGCTGCGCTGCGGCGCACGGGGAAGTGACGTGCCGCGCCTTTCGACCGCGCGTCGTTCGAGACCGCCGCGGAAGTTTACCCGCCCGTGGCGGGCGGCGGGGCATCCCGATCCGCCATGGCACGTGCCACGGCCGATCGCGCGTGACCGGGTGCTCCCGCACCCGGCTCGAACGGCGCCTCAGCGCCCCAACTCCCGCCCCCGGTCGCGGGCGGCCTTGACGGCCTCGGCGACCATCTTCGGAAATCCCAGGGCGTCGAAGGTGCGGATGGCGGCTTCGGTCGTGCCGCCGGGATTTGTGACCTTGGCGCGGAGCGCTTCGGGTTCTTCGCCCGACTCCGCCAGGAGCCTCGCCGCCCCTTCGAACGTCACGCGCACGAGGCGCTTCGCGTCCTCCTCCGCCAGGCCGACCTCGACGCCCGCCGACGCCAGGAGTTCCACGAGGTAGAAGAAATACGCCGGCCCCGACCCCGACACGGCGGTGACGGCGTCGATGAGCGTCTCCGGCACGCGGAGGACTTCCGCGGCCGCGCCGAGGAGCCGCTCCGCCGTCTCGAGGTCCTCCGGCGTCGCCTTCGAGCCGTCCGCGATCGCCGTGATCCCGCGGCCGACGACCATCGGCGTATTGGGCATCGCGCGCACGACGCGCGTTCCCGTCGGCACCAGCGCCTCAATGTGCCGCGTCGATATCCCAGCGCAAATCGATATGAGCAGCGTGTCCGGCCCGAGGAGGCTCGCCACCGGCACGAGGGCCTTGTCGAACGCCTGCGGTTTGACGGCCAGGAGGACGACCGGCGCCTGCTCGGCCACGGGCCCGCCTTCCACGAACGTGCGGACGCCCAGGTCTTCCTCGAAGAGTTTTCGGCGGTTCGCGTCCGGGTCGGCCGCCAGAATTTCGTCGGCCTGGAGCACCCCGGCCCCGAGGATGCCGCGCACGATCGCCTCGCCCATGTTCCCTGCGCCGATCAGGCCGAGTCGGATTTCTCGCATGGCAGAACCTCGCACCGCGCCTTTCGAGCCCGCCGCGGCGGGCTCGAAAGGCGTCATTTTTCCTTCGCCAGGACGCCCTGCTCGCGCCACATCGTGACGAGGCGGTTCGTGTTGTCGGTGAGGGTCTCGAGGTTCTCGATGAGCGTGACGAGTTTCAGGTGCAACTCGTCGTCGGCCACGAGTTTTCCAAGCGTTCCCTTGCCCTGCCGGATGCCGTCCACCACGGCGCCGACATTCGCCAGGAGTTTCTGCGCCTCGTCCGCGTCCTTTTTCAGTTGGTCCGCCAGCGCACTCGCTTTCTCCATCACCTCGTTCGCCTTCGTGCCGCTCTTCTGGTAAACCGCGGCCGTCTCGCGGATCGAGGCGAACGTCGTCCGCGCCTCGGTGAGCGTCTTCGAGAGTTCCTCCGTGCTCTTCTGCGCGCCGGCCAAGAGTTGTCCGAACCCGCTCTTCGGGTCCTTCAACTCGTCCTGGAGCGTCCTGGCGGTCGTCTGGAATTGTTTCACGGCACTCGACAGATTCCCCGGCTTCGCGCCGGATTCGACCTCCTCCACCGTCCGCGGCGCCACCAGTTCCTCGAGGCTCTTGCTCAGCGGCTCCAGGCGCTTCAGCGTCGCAATGCCCTCGCG
>Ga0315288_10013597_pt1 | contig 10187 bp, 9 predicted proteins | sample YL17G11_20_MG_FD_203454 | JGI IMG/M metagenome (GOLD analysis project Ga0315288, IMG submission 203454) | Sediment microbial communities from Yellowstone Lake, YNP, Wyoming, USA - YL17G11_20 | ecosystem: Environmental > Aquatic > Freshwater > Lake > Sediment | place: USA: Wyoming | collected... | reverse complement strand
AAATTATGAAAAAATTAAATTAATTATAAATTCAGCAAAGAAAAAAAATTTACCTATTAGATTAGGTATAAACTCAGGTTCATTAGATAATAATATACTAAAGAAATATAAAAAAATAACTCCTCAAGCTTTAATGGAAAGTGCTGATAATATGGTCAAGATATTAGAAGAAGTTAACTATCATAATATAATTTTCTCTATTAAATCTACCAACGTAATTGATACTATTGAAGCAAATTATATTTTTGCCTCAAAATACGATTATCCTTTGCATCTAGGCATTACTGAAGCAGGTCCTCCTTTTCAAGGCATTATTAAATCATCTATTGGGATTGGTTCACTATTATTTCAAGGAATTGGGGATACTATCCGAGTATCACTTACTTGCGATCCAATAGAAGAAATAAAAGTAGGTTATGAAATATTAAAAGCTTTACATCTCAGACAAAGAGGCACAAATTTAATTTCCTGTCCTACTTGTGGAAGATGCAAAGTAGACCTCAATAAAATTATAAAAAAAGTTGAAAGACAGATTTGTAATATTGACCAACCATTAACTATTGCAGTTATGGGTTGCATGGTAAACGGTCCAGGTGAAGCAAGAGAAGCAGATATAGGAATTGCTTACAATGAAAAAACTGGAGTTCTTTTTAAAAAAGGTAAAATATTAGGTAAATTTAGTGAAAAAGTGATAGTAAAAAAATTGATAGAAGAAATAAAAAATATGTAGGATATGTAGGATATGTAGGATAAGATATAAATTTAATACAATTATTATTATATGGTTATTTCCCAAAAAGTTAAAAAATATTTCCAACAAATTATATATATGGTGTGTTGCAGATAATTTTATAGTAAATTATGACTTTTTGGTTATAATTATGTTGTAGGGGCACAATGAATTGTGCCCTCGCCATATTATTACTTCTCTCCTGTGGGCACGATGCATCGTGCCTCTACATTATCATTTTGTTTACTTTTTGGGTTACAATCATTATATATTTTTAAACCATTTAATGAGGTGAAATTTTTGATAAACAAGCTTATAGAAGAAATTAAAGAAACCGAAGCTGTTGCCGATAAAATAATCAAAGATGCGGAAGATAAAGCATCTAAAATTATTAAAGAGGCTCATCGAGAAGCAGATGAATTGATAGAGAAAATTAAAAAACAAACCATTGAAGAAGGAAAAAAAATAATAAAAAAAGAAGAAATATTATCAAAAAAGGATGCAGAAAATATTATCAAAAAAAGCGAAATAGAAAAAGAAGAGATATATAAAAAAGCAATAAAAAAGATGGAAGACACGGTTAAAATAATAGTTAAAGGTGTGGTGGGGGATAATGGCGGTCTGTAAAGTAAAAAAAGTTAATCTCTTCACTCATATCGAATTAAAAGATAAGGTTATTTTAGAACTTCAAAAAGCAGGATGTATTCAAATAACAGATGTTACAACTAAATTAGTAACCTCAGATTTATTAACTTATAAAAAAATAAAGACTACAGAGTTTGATTCTGCATTGGTAGAAGTAAAATATTGTATAGATTACCTTTCTAATTTTAAAGATATTTCTAAAAAATCTGGTAAATCTATAAATCCTTTAAAAGATATATACGATTATAAAAAATTGTCTTCTTTATTTTTTCAATATAATTATAAAGAAATTTATGAAAGGTGCGTAGAACTAGACGGAAACCTTAAAAAACTAAAGACCAAAGAAAATCATCTAAATAATATTCGAGAAAACTTAGAAGAATGGAAAGAATTAAACATTAAAGTAGAGGATTTAGAAGGAACAAAAAATACCAAGATCATCGTAGGAACTCTCCCTTTAAAAGATTTTTTTTCATGTTTGGAAGAAATAAAAAAGATAGGAAAAGAGATTGAAATAAATAAATTTACTGAAGACAAGAAACGATGCAAAATTGTGATTATTTCAATATCTGAATATTTTGCTCCTATTAAAAAAGTGCTGGATAAATATAATTTTGATTCTTTTCAAATTCCTTTAGAATTCGCCAAAACCCCAAAAAATATTTTGGATGATATTTCCGAAGAATTAAACAGCATTAAAGAAAAAAGAGAAATAATTTCTGATGCAAGCAAAAAACTGTATAGGGATAATTTACCGTTATATCTTGCTTTTGATTACCTTTCTATTTTAAAAAACAGGCAAGATATAGAAAAATATTTAAAGATGACTAAACAAGTGATAATTATTGAAGGATGGATCTTAGAAAAAGATATAAGTAGAATGAAAAACAGCTTATTTAATAAAACGAACGAATTGGAGATAATCTTTAGCGACCCCGATGAAAAGGATGATATACCTGTTGCTTTAGATAATAATAAATTTGTAGAACCTTTTGAATCAATTACAAAACTGTATGGAATCCCCAAATATAAGGGATTTGACCCTACTCCTTTGTTTGCTCCATTTTATTTTATTTTCTTTGGAATATGTTTATCTGATGCCGGTTATGGTTTAATTATGGCTGTTTTATGTTATTTTGCTTTATTAAAATTTAAATTCGAAGGAGCAACTAAAAAATTTATAAAATTATTTCTCTTATGCGGATTATCTGCTTTGATTTTTGGAACAATCATGGGTAGTTGGATGGGTGATGCACTTAATTATCTTCCCCAAAATATTTTGTTTTTAAAAATTTTTTTAATCGATAAATTATCCTTGCTTGATCCTATAAAAAATCCTATGCCTTTATTGGTAATATCTCTATCTTTGGGAGTAATTCAAATTTATACTGGGTTTATTATTAAATTAATCGTAAACATTAAAGAAGGTAAAATGAAAATAGGTTTAATGGATCAAGGCTCATGGTTGTTGTTAATTTCCGGAATACTTCTGTTTATGATAGCAAATACTATTATTTCTTTGGAAGGGTTTACAATTATTACAAAATATATAATTTGGACGGGATTGCTATCTGTAGTTATTACCCAAGGAAGGTCAAAGAAAAATATTATATTAAAGATTGCTAGTGGGATTCTAAGTTTATATAATCTTACAGGGTATATGAGTGATATTTTATCTTATTCACGATTATTTGCTTTAGGATTATCAACTGCAGTTTTAGCAGTAGTATTAAATACTTCAGTATTATTTTTTAAAGAGGTACCATTTATTGGTATTATTTTAGTAATTTTAGTTTTTCTAGTCGGGCATTTATTTAATATGGTACTGGGTGTTATGGGTGCATTTGTTCATACAACACGTTTACAGTATGTAGAATTTTTTACCAAGTTTTATGAAAGTGGAGGGGTTCCTTTTAAACCTTTTAAGGTTATCACTAAATATATACAGATTCAAAAATAGTAATTAGCGAACAAATCTAACGTATAGCGTATAGTTTTAGATTAATAAAATTTATCCTAATTAAATTAAAAGCGAAAAGCGCAAAACGTAAAGCCATAGCTTAAAATTTAAAATTTAAATATATTGTTTTATCTATTAAGTTTTATCTTTATTATCTCGTATACTATATAGCAAAAATGAAAAGATAAAAAAGTAAAAAACAGAACTTAAAATTTAGTATTAAGAAAAAAGTTTTGAGTTTTGAATTATGGTTTTTCGCTTTCCGCTTTAAGTTTTTAGCTTAATAAAGAGATTGCCACGCTCTGATAAAATCATAGTGTTCGCAATGAGTATATACTGACGACTATTCACTAACGCCTGATTCATAATAATATTAACAGAAATAGGAGGGAAAGATGATCACACAAGGAATAGTATTGGCATTTTTAGGTTCTGCAATAGCTATTGGATTAGCTTGTTCTGGCTCTGGTATGGGAGTTGGCATAGCTGGAGCTGCTGCTGAAGGGGTATTAACTGAAGAACCAGAAAAATTTGGTCTAGTAATATTTTTGTCAGCCATTCCAGGCACTCAGGGTATTTATGGTTTATTAGTTGGATTTTGGGTTTTAATGAAAACAGGTATTTTTGCAGGTTCGCCAATTCCTTTGAATTTAGATCAGGGATGGCAGATATTTTTTGCCTGTATACCAGTAGGAGTAGTAGGTTTTTTTTCTGGGTGGTATCAAGGAAAAACTGCTGCTGCAGCTATAGGATTAATTGCTAGAAATCCAGAAGAGGTTGGTAAAGCAACAGTAATGATTGCTATGGTAGAAACCTATGCAGTATTTTCTTTATTGGCTTCTCTGTTACTTTTTAACGGAATAACTCTATAAAAGGACAAACATAATATGACTATTAAAGATATAAACGAAAAAATTGTATCTAATGCCAAAATTCAAGCAAATAAAATTATCGCTGAAGCTGAAGATAATGCAAATAATATAATAAAAAAAAGTGAAAAAGAAGCAGATAATGTTAAAAAAGTAATACTATACAAAATTAACCAAGAAGCATCTCTAAAAAGGAATAAAATATTAACTGAGGCGAATTTAGAGGCAAAAAAAACTATTCTATTAGAAAAACAAAAAATCATGGAAGATGTTTTTGATAAAGCCTTGGAAAGCATTGCAAAATTGAATAGTAAAGACTATCTTAATTTTATAAAAAAAATGATATTGGATAATATTGAAAGTGGCGATGAAACCATTTTTACTGGATCTTTAGATAAAGATAAAATATCCAAAGATTTTATAAAAGAAATAAATAAAGAATTAAAAGTTAAGGACAAGATGGGTGAATTGAGATTATCCACCTCTTATCTTCCGATAAAAGGTGGGGTAGTTATCGGTTCTGATAAAATAAGAAAAAATATTTCATTAGAATTTTTATTGAGAAAAATTCGAGAAGAATTAGAAATACAAATAAGCAAAGATTTATTTAACTAATATTTTTATAATGATATTTATTATCTAGTTTAATGAGAAAAAGGTTTATTAATGTTCAAATATTTTACCGCAGATACTAATGATCAAGAAGAATATGCTTTTGCTAATGGAAGTGTAAAGTCATTAGAAAAGGGATTATTAAATAAGGACATTCTAGACAGAATGATAAAATCCGGCGATATTGTTTCTGCATTAAAAATATTATCCGAAAGTGATTTAAATGATTATTCTTTTGATCTCAATAATCCTGCAGATTTTGAGCTTTCATTAAATAAAGAACTATTACACACTTATGATATCATAAAAAGTATTTCCCAAGTTTCTACTTTTAATTTTCTTTATTTCACCTTCGCCTCCAAGTATGATTTTCACAATATCAAGATACTTATGAAATCGAAATACTTAAAAAAAGATATTTCCAATGAATTACTTTCACCCATTGGAACCATAGATATAGAAAAACTAAATTTAGCGATTAAAGATGAAAAATATGATAATATCTCCGATTCTTTCGAATTTCTAATCAAAAAAACCTTCTCAGAATATAATAAATATAAAGACCCTGAGATGATTGATTTTGTTTTAGATAAGGAAAGATATGTTATGATATTTAATAAAATCAGAGAAATAGAAATAATTGAAGCAGAAGAGCCTTTTTTAAAAAGGTTTATTAATATAAATATAGATCTTAACAATATCATTAACTGCATCAGGACAAAGATAAGAGGGGAGAAAAAAGCTTTTATCAAAGAGTTTTTAATTCCTAAAGGTGATTTTAAAATAGAAAAATTAATAGAAATATATGATTCTCCTTTATCTTCCTGGTGTGAAAAATTGATTTATACTGATTATAAAAATATAATAGAAACGGGAGTGAATTATTTTCAAAGAAATAACTCCTTAATGGAATTAGAGAAGCTGAGGGATAATTTTATTCTAAATTTCTCAAAAATAGGAAAATACATTACCTTTGGAATTGAACCAATAGTAGGCTTTCTTACCGCGAAAGAGAATGACATAAAAAATATTAGAATAATACTATCAGGCAAGTTAAATAAACTATCTCCTGATCAAATCAAAGAAAGAGTACGTGATACCTATGTATAAAATTGCTATAATTGGGGATAGAGATACGATAATTGGTTTTAAATTATTGGGTGTCTCTTTATTTCCCGCAACTAAAAAGGATGAATCTATTGAAGTATTAGACAAACTGGTAAAAGAAAAATACGCAGTGATATTTGTAACTGAAGATATAGCCTGCCAAATATTTGAAGAAATAGAAAGGTTACAAAAAACCTCTTTTACCAGCATAACCATAATACCCAATAAATTAGAAAAAAAATGTTTGGGGCTGAGAATATTAAGAAGAAACATAGAAAAAGCCATAGGAACAGATATTTTATTTAGAAAAGAGGTAGAATAATGGAAACAGCAAAAATAATTAAAGTTGCCGGACCGGTAGTAGTAGCTAAGGGATTAAAAAACGCCAAGATGTATGATGTGGTAAAGGTTAGTAATCAAAAATTAATTGGTGAAATTATTGAGCTAAGTAAAGATTCAGCAACGATACAGGTTTATGAAGAAACTTCCGGAATTGGTCCGGGAGAATCTGTTTTTTCTACTGATATGCCTCTAAGCGTGGAATTAGGCCCAGGGCTCATCTCATCAATCTACGATGGTATTCAAAGACCTTTGAATATATTGAAATCAACCAGAGGGGATTTTATCACCAGAGGAGCAGAAGAGTTTGCCATTGATAGAAAAAAGAAATGGGCTTTTGAACCAATTTCTAAAAAGGGAGATAAAGTAATATCCGGTGATATTATAGGCACTGTTCAGGAAAGTAGCATTGTTAAGCATAAAATTATGGTTCCTTATGGAATTCAGGGTGAAATTAAAGAAATATATAAAGATAAATTTATAGTTACCGATACTGTTGCCCTAATAAAAGACCGAGAAGGTTTGGTTCACGAAATTAAAATGTTACAAAAATGGCCGGTAAGAAGACCAAGACCTTATAAGAAAAAATTACCTCCTCTTGAACCGTTAATTACCGGACAAAGGACAATAGATATGTTTTTCCCCATAACTAAAGGAGGAACAGCCTGTATACCAGGTCCTTTTGGTAGTGGAAAGACCGTAGTACAACATCAGATATCCAAATGGTGTAACGCAGAAATAATACTCTTTATCGGATGTGGCGAAAGAGGCAACGAAATGACCGATGTTTTATTGGAATTTCCGGAATTAATCGATCCTTATTCCGGAAAACCATTAATGGAAAGAACTATCTTAATTGCTAATACCTCAAATATGCCGGTAGCAGCTCGTGAGGCCTCTGTGTATACCGGTATAACCATTGCGGAATACTATCGGGATATGGGGTATAATGTTGCGCTTATTGCTGATTCGACTTCTCGTTGGGCTGAAGCAATGCGTGAAATATCAGGCAGGTTAGAAGAGATGCCGGGAGAAGAAGGCTTTCCTGCATACTTAGGTACTCGAATTTCAAGTTTTTACGAAAGATCGGGAAGAATAAAATGTCTTGGCAGTGATGATAAGGAAGGAACGTTAAGTATTGTCGGTGCGGTATCACCACCAGGGGGAGATCTATCTGAACCGGTTACTCAAAATACTTTACGCACTGTTCAAGTTTTCTGGAGCTTACAAGATAAATTAGCCTATAAAAGGCATTTTCCAGCAATAGATTGGCTCACCAGTTATTCTCTTTACTTGTCCGGACTAACAGAATATTACAATGAAAAAATTGGAGAAGAATATATGGAGTTAAGGAATAAATCTATGGCATTGCTCCAGGAAGAAGCGGAATTAGAGGAAATTGTAAGATTAGTAGGTGTTGATGCCTTGTCATCCCATGAAAAGCTAATATTAGAAACAGCAAGATCTATTAGGGAAGATTTTCTACTTCAAGATGCTTTTGATATTACTGATTGCTATAGTTCCACCAAAAAACAATTTCTTATTTTAAAATTAATTATGCTGTTTCACAAAAATGCTGAAAAAGTAATTGAAGACGGAGTGACTATAGAAAAATTAAATGCATTACCCATAAAAGCAAAAATTATTAGGGCAAAATATATAGAAGAAAAGAACTTAAAAATATTTAGTGAAATTGAAAGAGAAATAATATCCCAAGTTAGTTCAACAACCGATTAAAGAGAAGGAGATAATATAGCAAAGATGATTAAAGAATATTTAACCATAGCAGAGGTGGCTGGGCCTTTAATAGTAGTAGAAAAAACCATCGATGTAAAATATCAGGAATTAGTTGAAATAGAGCTATCTTCCGGAGAAATAAGAAGAGGGCAGGTGCTTGAAATTACTGAAGATAAGGCAGTTGTCCAGGCATTTGAAGGAACCACAGGAATTGATGTTTCCAATACTAAGGTTCGGTTTTTGGGTAGGGTAATGGAATTGCCTATTTCCCTGGATGTTTTAGGAAGAATATTTGATGGCTCAGGAAGACCTATAGATGATGGTCCTCAAATTATTGCAGAAAAAAAATTAGACATAAATGGAAATCCTATTAATCCTTATGCTCGAGATTATCCTAACAATTTTATACAAACCGGTATTTCTTCCATCGATGTATTAAATACTTTGGTCAGAGGACAAAAACTGCCCATCTTTTCTGGTTCAGGATTACCCCATGCAAAACTTGCTTCCCAAATCGCACGGCAGGCAAAGGTATTGGGAAAAGAGGAAAAATTTGCCGTTGTATTTGCCGCCATGGGAATTACTTTTGAAGAAGCAAATTTTTTTATCAGCGATTTTAGAAGAACCGGAGCAATAGAGAAGAGTGTTATGTTTGTTAATTTAGCCAACAATCCGGCAGTAGAGAGAATAATCACTCCCCGAATGGCCCTAACTTGTGCAGAGTATTTAGCATTTGAAAAAGATATGCATGTCCTGGTAATACTTACTGATATGACTAATTATTGTGAAGCCTTAAGAGAAGTTTCTGCGGCCAGAAAAGAAGTTCCCGGCAGACGTGGTTACCCCGGTTATTTGTATACAGATTTAGCTACACTTTATGAAAGAGCAGGGAGAATAAAAGATAAGAAAGGATCAATAACCTTAATTCCAATTTTAACTATGCCTGAAGATGACAAAACACATCCTATCCCAGATTTAACCGGTTATATCACAGAAGGTCAGATAATATTATCCAGAGAACTTCATCATAAAGGAATTTATCCCCCTATTAATGTATTACCTTCTTTGTCTCGTTTAAAAGATAAAGGAATTGGGTTAAATAAAACGCGCGAAGACCACCCAAATGTTATGAATCAACTTTTTGCTTCCTATGCAAGAGGTAAGGAAGCTAAAGAATTAGCAGTAATTTTGGGAGAAGCCGCACTCACAGAAATAGACAAGAAATATGTTAAACTCTCCGACAATTTTGAGGAAGTCTTTGTTAAACAGGGTGAAGATGAAAATAGAACTATTGAAGAAAGTTTAAATATAGGATGGAACCTATTAACCATTATACCGAAAGAAGAATTAAAAAGAATAAAAGATGAACTTATAGAAAAATATTTGCCAACGGATCTAAGTGCGGAGGATAAAGATATTCATGTTGTTAAAAGTTAATCCAAATCGAATGGAGCTATTGAAATTAAAAAAGAGACTATTTGTCGCCAAGCGAGGGTATAAACTATTAAAAGATAAGAGAGACGCACTAATTCAAGTATTCGTTCGCTTAGCAAAAGAGAGCGATATCCTCAGGGATGAATTAGAGGAAAATCTTTTAAAATGTTATACTTTTTTTTCTAATGCTTCTTCTTTAATAAGTAAGCTGACATTGGAAGAAACCTTGATGTTCCCCAAAGCAAAAAGTGAAACTGAAGTATCTTTTAAAAATATAATGAGTGTAAATGTTCCTCAATATAAATTAAAATGTGAGGGAAAATATTATTCATATGGTCTGGTTGATACTACCGCCGAATTGGATGATGCTTTAAAAAATTTTCATGATGTTTTACCTCTAATGCTAAAAGCAGCTGAATTAGACAAATCAATAACTCTTTTGGCCAATGAAATTGAAAAAACTAGGCGAAGGGTCAATGCATTAGAATATGTAATAATTCCAGATTTAGAAGAAACGATAACATTTATTACTATGAAATTGGATGAAATGGCAAGATCTACAACTTCAGCAATTATGAGAATTAAAGAAATTATAAGGGCTTAATTTATATAAAAAAACGGCGAGGTATACGCCGTTTTTTTATTTATAAATCAAATAATAATATCAATGTTTTGAAAAGAAAGTCAAAATAATTATGAAATTTGGAATAATATCAGATATTCATAGTAATTCCGAAGCATTAGATTGTGCATT
>Ga0315288_10013596_pt1 | contig 10187 bp, 8 predicted proteins | sample YL17G11_20_MG_FD_203454 | JGI IMG/M metagenome (GOLD analysis project Ga0315288, IMG submission 203454) | Sediment microbial communities from Yellowstone Lake, YNP, Wyoming, USA - YL17G11_20 | ecosystem: Environmental > Aquatic > Freshwater > Lake > Sediment | place: USA: Wyoming | collected... | reverse complement strand
GCGCAAACTTGACCACCTGCGGATCTGCGCAGAGAAGGCTGTTGAGAGCGGCGATACCGGGTTTAGCGACATCCGATTTGTGCATAATGCCCTTCCGGAATGTGACATGGGCACTATCGATCTCACCACCCGGTTCCTGAACCGTACGTTCTCCTCCCCCCTTTTTATCTCGGCAATGACCGGGGGTCACCCCGGAACAAAAGAAGTAAATGTGCGGCTTGCCCGGGCTGCGGAACGCTTTGGGATTGGGATGGGTGTCGGCTCGCAACGGGCTGCACTCGAGAACCCTTCTCTTGCAGACACTTTCTCGGTAGTCCGCGACGAGGCACCCCATGCGTTCCTGGTGGCAAATCTCGGTGCTGTCCAGCTCCGTGACCACGGGATTGAATGGGCGGAGCGGGCAGTTGAGATGATCAGTGCAAATGCGATTGGGATCCACCTGAATTTCCTGCAGGAGGCGATTCAGCCTGAGGGGGATCACAATGCCCTTGGTTGTCTGGCCGCTATCGGAGAACTCTGTCGCGAGTTCCGTACCCCGGTCATCATTAAAGAGACCGGCTGTGGCATTTCTGCAGCAACAGCGAAACAGTGCTGGGGTGCAGGTGTCAGCGCCATTGATATTGGCGGCTGGGGCGGGACCTCCTGGGCGGCAGTAGAGAGTGTACGCGCAGATGAAAGCAGAAACATACAGGACAAGCGACTGAAAACTCTCGGGGAAGATTTCATCGAATGGGGGATCCCGACGGTCGTAAGTCTGGCTGAAGTGCTCGCAACCGGTGGCCCGGTTATCGCATCCGGGGGCGTCAGGTCAGGGCTTGACATTGCCAAGGGGCTTGCGCTCGGTGCTGATCTCTGCGGGATGGCATTGCCCCTCCTGAAACCCGCGATGGATAGTGATGAGGCACTGGATCGTACGATTGAGCTGATCCACCAGGAACTGACCGCTGCGATGTTCCTGACCGGATCAGCAAATCTTGCCGATCTTAAGAAGGCAAGAATGTTTATTCTGGGCAGAACCCGGCAGATGATAGAAAAGGACAATCCGGCACGCATCAAGCGATAACATAAAAACCGGCACATATTTTAAGAAATACTCTAAACACGAACAACAAGGAGATAAAAAATGGATATTGAGATTATAGCAGTGGGCGGATATGACGAGGTCGGGCGAAATATGACCGCCGTCCGCTGCGGAAAGGAAATTGTCATATTTGATATGGGACTCCGCCTGGACCAGGTAATGATCCACGAAGATGCGGAGATTGAGAATATGCACTCCCTTGATCTGATCAAGATTAAGGCGATACCCGATGATACGATGATGAATTCGGTCGAGGGGACCGTAAAGGCGATTGTCTGCTCACACGGGCACCTTGACCATATAGGGGCGATCCCGAAACTGGCGCACCGGTACAACGCACCGATCATCTCAACCCCCTATGCAACTGAGTTGATCCGGCAACAGATATCCGGTGAACAGAAGTTTGGCGTGAACAACAAGCTCTTCGCGCTTAAGGCAGGTCAGAGGTACACACTTTCCCAGAACCTTGTTTTAGAGTTTGTTCACACGCAGCATTCAATCATTGATACGGTCATGCCAGTACTTCATACCCCGCAGGGTGCGATCGTCTATGCTTGCGATTTTAAACTTGACCGGACACCGGTGATAGGGCAACCCCCGGATTTTGCCCGGCTCCGGCAGATCGGGAAAGAAGGTGTACTTGTGCTGATTGTGGAAAGTACCTATATCGATCGCCCGGGACGGTGTCCCAGCGAGCGGATCGCCAAGGACCTCGTGCGGGACACCATCACCAGTTTCGAGGATGACAAGAACGCGATTCTCGTATCCACGTTCTCATCGCATATCGCCCGCGTCAAGACGATAGCAGAATGTGCACATGAGATAGGGAGAAAACCCGTGCTTCTGGGACGCTCCATGGAGAAATACTCGGTAACTGCCGAACAGATGAAACTCGTCTCGTTCCCCGAGACTACCAGTGTGTTCGGGAACCGACGGACAGTCGATCGCACGATGCGCCGGATGATGAAGGCGGGGAAAGATAAGTTTGTGCCCATCATTACAGGACACCAGGGGGAACCCGGATCTATCCTCACCCGTCTAGCACTCGGTGATACACCCTACCAGTTGACCAAGGGCGACAAGATTCTCTTCTCGGCAAATGTGATCCCGAACCCGATGAATTTTGGGCAGCGCTACAAGATCGAGCAGCATCTGAAAATGGCCGGAGCCCGTATCTTTGAGGATCTTCACGTTAGTGGTCATGCCTATCGCGAGGACCACTACGAGTTTATTCAGCTGTTGAATCCCCAGCACATCCTCCCTGCTCACGGGCACCTGAAGATGACAGCAGGCTATACAGACTTTGCATCAGAACTTGGCTACACTGCCCATTCTACTGTCCACATGATGAAGAACGGCCAGAGGCTCAAGATCAACTAGAACGAAGGAATACGATGTCAGAACTTTTACCGTATCTGGAATCGGTTGCACAAGAGATCGACCTCATGATCGACCGGTATTTTATTGACAAGGTTGGTGAACTGAACAAAGCGAGCGCTCACCTCCTCGCGGCCGGGGGCAAACGACTCCGCCCGGCCGTCGTCATGCTCGCAGCCGATGCGGTAAAAAGGGGAAGCTCCCAGGATATTATTCAGGCGGCGCTTGCGCTGGAGCTCACGCACACGTTTACCCTTATCCATGATGATATCATGGATGATGATTTCCTCCGGCGCGGCGTTCAGACTGTCCACACAAAATGGGATATGCCAACCGGTATCCTTGCCGGTGACGTTCTGTATGCCCGGGCTTTTGAGTTCATCTGCCTGTCAAAGGCGCATGACAACGCAAAAGTTCGTGCAGTGTCCATGCTTGCCCGTGCCTGCGCCGATATCTGCGAAGGACAGCATATGGACATGTCCTTTGCGCACCGGAATGATGTAGACGAGTACGAATATCTCGAAATGGTGAAGAAAAAAACCGGGGTTCTCTATGCCGCAGCTGCGGGAATCGGTGCGATTCTTGCGGGGAGTACTGCACACCAGGCAAAAGCTCTCTACCTTTTCGGGTTGAATACCGGGATAGCGTTCCAGATACAGGACGATCTCATTGATCTTTTAACCCCGGCTGAAAAGAGCGGCAAGGACCGGGCTTCTGATCTGCGGGAAGGAAAACAGACGCTGATTATGATCAAGGCCCGGGAGAAGGGTGTTGACCTGCAAAAATACCGGCGCGATCTCTCGGATGCAGATATCGACGCGGCCATAAAAGAGCTGACAGATGCTGGTGTCATTGATGAGGTCAAAAAAGTGGCAGCAGATCTTGTCATGGCCAGCAACAAACATCTTTCCCTGCTTCCCCCATCAAAAGAGCGGGAGCTCCTGATGGAAATGGGTGAATTTTTTGTGACCCGGAGCTCTTAGGATGGCAGGGGAGGACCCAAAAGAACTCCTTTTCCTCTGTGCTCTCCAGAATGCGGTGAAACACGGGGGTGTGCCGCAGGCCGGTGCGGTAGTTGGTATGGTGTTGGGTGCCCACCCCGAATTTCGCCCGCGGGCAAAAGAAGTTGCAGCTCTGGCAAAAGAAGCCATTGCTGATGTTGCTGCACTCTCTTCTGAGGATCGGGTAAGAAAACTACAGGCACTTGCACCTGATATGTACGAGGCCCTCTTTGTAAAACATGAGCACAGGAAGGTGCTTCCCGATCTGGAAGGTGCGGAACATGGCGTGGTAATGCGATTTGCGCCAAATCCCTCAGGACCTCTTCATATCGGGCATGCCCGTGCGGCGGTGCTCAACGATGCATACGTGAAACAGTACGGTGGAAGGTATATCCTGCGCATTGAGGACACCGACCCGAAACGTGTCGATCCCGCGGCGTATGAGATGGTGAAAGAGGATATTGCATGGTTGGGACTTGGCATAACCGAAACCGTCACGCAAAGCGAACGTCTGCCGCTCTACTACGATCTTTGCAAACAATTGATCGGGCGGGGCGGGGCCTATGTCTGCACCTGCAATAATGAGCACTTCAGGGAGCTCAAGCTGGCAAAGACTGCATGCCCGTGCAGGGATCAGCCGGTGGAGAAAAACCTCGAGCTCTGGGAGAAGATGCTCGATCACAGGTTTAAGGAAGGGGAGGTGACAATCCGTATCAAGACCGACCTCAATAATCCTGATCCGGCCATGCGGGATTTCCCGGCTTTCCGTATACTCGATTCACCACCCCATCCCAAGGTTACCGCCCATGTCTATCCCCTTATGAACTTCTCAGTCGTTGCCGATGATCACCTGCTGGGAGTTACCCATGTGATCCGTGGTAAGGACCACATTGCAAACACCCGGCGGCAGCGCTATATCTACGACCATTTTGGCTGGAACGTGCCGGTATACCGCCACTATGGCAGGATGGGGATTGAAGGGGTGGTGCTTTCGACATCTCAGATGCGCCTGGGTATCAACGAAGGGACTTTTACCGGATGGGATGATATCCGGCTTGGTACGCTCCGGGCTCTCGCACGGCGGGGGATCAGTCCCGACGCGGTAAAGAATGCAGTGCTGGCAATAGGTATCGGTGACACTGACATCTCATTCTCGTGGGACAACCTCTATGCAGAAAACAAGAAGATCGTGGATCCCGTAGCGAACCGGTACTTCTTTGTGCCGGATCCCATCACCGTGACCGTTGAGGGGGCCCCGAATCATACCGCCCATGCTATGCTGCACCCGGGCGATGCTGCACGGGGCACCCGGACTCTCGCGTTTGAAGGGACTGTGGCACTGCCAAGGGGCGAAATCACGCATGATACTGCGATGGTGCGGTTAAAAGATCTCTTCAACGTTACGATCTCATGGGAGGGGAGCATACCGTCGTTCTTGTTCGCCGGGGATTCACTGGCTGAAGCCCGGGCAGCCAAGGCTCATATCATCCAGTGGCTGCCGGCACAGGAACTTGTGCCCTGCACCCTTCTCACGCAGGAGGGGGAGATCGCCGGTGCCTGCGAACCTCTGGTGAAAAAAGAACTGGGAAATGTTGTTCAGTTCGAACGTATCGGATTTGTGAAGATTGATGCGGTTGGTAATGCTGGCGTGAGGGCATATTTCACGCATAAATAATCGCTCTCCGTTTCCCCTATACGTTCAGCCCGGCTCGAAATGCAGGAAAAAAAGGCGCCTTTTTAACTGCAGGAAATACTTCCTCAATCAGTCCGTATCAGTTGTGTGATGGCTGCGATCCAGATCTTCTTGGCTTCTTCTTTTTCCATTCCTGCCATGATATCGATGAGGAGACCGTTGACAAGTGCATCACAGGTGATGGCGAGAACATGGGGATCGAGCTGGCCAGAGACCAGTCCGTTCTCCTGCTGCCGCGCAATAAACCGCTCAACGACACGGATATCCTCAATCCGATCCTCCCGGAGCAGGTTTCGGATCCTCTCGTTATGCAGAGCGAGCATCATCATCTCTGAATACATGCTGTTGAACTGGGGTGCATACTGTGCAAGGGTATCGAAAAGAACCTCACTGCCACTTCTTAGATCTCTTTTATTGAAGGATCGTTCAATGATTATGGCCAGTTCCTCACGGGAGTGTTCAGCAACTGCGGCATACAGGTCCTCCTTACCGGAAAAGTACTGATAAAGCGCCGGTTTGGTAACACCGAGAATCTCAGCAATCGCACTCATGGTTGTGCCGTGATACCCTTTGTGGAGAAAGAGACTATACGCTGCCTCCACAATCTTTTTTCTGACCTCTTGCCTGTATTCCTGAATAATGCGTGGCATGATAGTTTCATCCGGATTGCGCGTTGGATAAAAATCCCGGTTTTCAGGAGAATACCCTTGGTAATATTAGGTTACCCATGGTAAGTTTTATACCTTTGGGTAATTCACCTAGTACTACTAATTCCGGTTTTGAACCGGTTCGGAGTGACGATACCTTTGTCATCAGTTTCAAACAACAGGAAAATACCGAAGAAGCCGGCTCTGTTCCGGGAATCCCTGCGCTCAGGCGTACTCATCGCGGTTCTCATTCTGGCAGTATGTGCCCTGCCTGTTTCAGCAGCAGACGTGCCGACCGTAACAATCACCGATTATAAGGTATCCCCCTCGGTTCTGATGCCGGACAGTCTCGGAACTATCACCATTATGGTGAAAAATACGGCAACGAGTGCGACCCTCAAGGAGAATACAGGAATCTTTACAACGGATTCAGCGACCACCAAAGTTACGGATATCAATGTCAATATTGAAAATGTCAAGCTTGAGGGCAATGGCATCATTGTCCAGAGCAAGGATTTTCAGCAGGTAGGTGAGATAGGGCCCGGACAATCCATCCAGCTGACATTTTCTATCCAGGCCCCTTCAAAAAGCGGGATGTATTATCCTGAGGTGTGGATTGATACCACCGGTGGAAGGAGCACCAGATACCCAATCCCGGTAAACGTTAACACGGCAGTGGGAATAGAGAGGCAGGCTATACTTATTTTGGGCAGCTCACTGAGTGGCAGTGTAAACCCGGGTGATGAGATCCCGGTGACACTTACCATCAGCAACGCCGGACAGACCCTTGCCGATGATGTAATTATCAGGATCGAAAACGTAAGTGCAACGGTCGCTCCGAAAACTTCTGATTCATATCATCTTGGGGCAATCCCGGCGGGTGGACAGAAGACCATCGATCTGGCATTACTATCAGATAAAAAAACCAATGCCGGTCTTATCAGGATACCGGTAACTATCAGGTACAATGCAATAGACGGATCCCAGCGTACCCAGATGACCGGGATCGATTTGATGATGAAAGGGAAGGCCGAATTAGGATTCGTATCGGTGGATACCAACCCGTCACGGCTTTCAGAAAATACCCCGTTTGATCTCACTATCCGGATCGAGAATACCGGGACGGGGGAGGCAAAACAGGTCTCGGCGAAGATTGATCTCCCGGCTGAAGGTACAAAAGAAGCCTTCATCGGAAAGATCAAGCCTGGTAACGATGCACCCGCCGTGTTCCTTCTTGAAGGGGTCAAAGCCGGGAACTACCCCTATAACCTTACGATCTCGTATACCGATGATATGGGGGTCCATACCCAGACTCGGCAGATGAACCTGAGGGTGCCTCCCGCTGACAGGTCGGGGACAATTATCCTCGGCATCATTATCCTTGGCATCCTGGGATTCCTCGTCTACCGGTACTGGTACCTGCCAAAAACAAACGGGAACGGAAAACTCCCATGGGTAAAAAAGAACTGAAGGTTGCGTTCCTCCTTGCGCTGCGCTCGCTCCAGCGGGGGAACCGGTCGAGCGTGCTCCTGATCATTCTGATCATCGCACTGGTCTTCACCAATATGATCTATATGCCCGCACTTCTTTCGGGCATTGGCCAGAGCATCACCAGACAGGTTGTGGACTACGAGGTCTCCAATGTGCTGGTGAGCCCCAAGTCGGGCGAACAGTACATCTCCGACCTGGATGCCACCCTGGACCTCATCAATGGCATGCCCGGGGTGGAACGGGCCTCCCCTCATTATTCGAAGGGAGCTACCTTAAAATTCCGGCAGAGAATCCTCGGCGTCTCCGTCAGGGCCATCAACCCCCAGGATGAGAAGTACGTCTCACCTCTGTACACAAAGATGGTAGCCGGCAGTTACCTGGGGGAAGACGATACGGGTGAGGTGATCATCGGGAGTCCGTCAGCAGGGTCCTCCTCCATCCGTGAAGAGGATGAATTCCAGCCATCGCTGGGCGGTGTGCGGGTCGGAGACTCGATCACCATCGAATATGGTAACGGGTACGCGAAAGACTACCGGGTAAAAGGCATCTTTACGACCGGCTGGACTCCCGTAGACAGCGCGGTCTATATCACGTGGACTGACATGGAACAGGTGGTCGGGAAGAAGCTTGACGAAGCGGAGTATATTACGGTGAAGTCAAGGCCCGGCTATTCTGAATCCTTCATCAAAAACGAACTCCTCCAGTATGGGGTGACAGAGAAAGTCCAGACCACCAAGGACCTGCTGAGCAAGAGCCTGGGCCGGGCACTCCAGAGTTTTGCCATCATCAACACGGTCACCTTGATCGTCAGCCTCATCATCGCTGTTGTCGTCCTCTTCATCGTAATTATGATTAAAATACTCAACAACCGCCGGCAGATCGGTATCCTGAAAGCGATCGGCGTGGATAAGGAGGTCATCATGCACAGCTACGGGATCCAGGTCATCATTCTTGCAGTTCTCGGGATCGGTCTTGGGATCATCATGACCCAAATCCTCGTGGTATACATGTCGTATAACCCTATTGTCACGCCCGAGTGGTCCGCTTCGCTGTATGTTACGCCGTTCGATCTCGCCTTTAACTCCGTGATCCTCTTCATTGCGGCACTTGCTGCCGGGTATATTCCGGCATGGCGGGTCTCCCGCGAGGATATCCAGAAAGCGATGAGGGCCTGATGGGATGATAGAGATCGTAAATTTACGAAAAATCTACCCAATGGGTTCAGTTGATGTCAAAGCTCTCGATGGGGTAACTCTTGATATTGCAAAGGGGGAGTTTCTTGGCATTATGGGACCAAGTGGAAGCGGTAAGACAACGCTCCTTCATATGCTGGGGCTTCTCGACACCCCAACGTCGGGGAAGATCACCATCGATGGGACAGATGTGGGCAAGCTCACCGATTACGAAAGGACCATGTTCCGGCTTTACAAACTGGGGTATGTCTTCCAGGATTATGCTCTCGTTCCTGAACTGACGGTTATGGAAAATGTTTCCCTGCCTGCCATGCTCCGGGAAGACCGCACTGAAGAACAGTACCGGACTGCAAGTCACGACATTCTCCAGAAAATCGGGCTCTGTGACCGAAGGGATCATCTTCCCGGTGAATTATCAGGGGGCCAGCAGCAGAGGGTCTCGCTTGCCCGGGCGATGGTGAATAAACCGGATATCCTGTTTGCTGATGAACCCTGTGCGAATCTCGACACGGAAAACTCCCGGATGGTGCTCGACCTGTTCAGGGAGATCAACGAGCAGATGCGCCAGACGATTGTCATGGTCTCTCACGAGGACTGGCACAAGGACTATTTCCACCGGATCATCAGGTTGAGGGATGGGAAGATTGTCAGTGATGGGATTAACGGGAAAACGTCTCACTGACGTGCCGATGCAGCACCCCGAACCTTTTTTTTATCGCGTGACAAAAACCGTACAGGTAGTCCATCCCCATGGAAGAAATCCCCGTTGAAAAAATTATCCGCTCGCGTCGCAGGACCATCGCGCTCGAAGTGACCCCGGCCGCGACCGTTATTGTCAGGGCACCCCTTCGGGCTCCTGCTGCGTATATCGAGAAGATACTCCGGCAGAAGAGCTCGTGGATCCTGCGGAAAATGGACGAGATGAAGCGGCGCCCGCGCCCACCCTGTCATGAGTATGCGGAGGGGGAGCTGTTCCTCTTTCTCGGGCGGTCATATCCGTTGCACATTGTGGAAGACGGTAGTATGGCGATTGAACGCAGCGACAGGCTGTACGTGTCCAGTACACTCATACCCGATATCAGGAACCAGCTCAAACACTGGTACAGGGAGGAAGCCCACAAGGAAATCAAGGCCCGGTGCATGTGGTTCTGTCTGAAAACGGGGCATGTCCCGTCTACGATCCGTATTACCGATGCACGGCAGCGATGGGGGTCGTGCACCCACAAGGGCGGACTCAACTTCAGCTGGCGGCTGATCCAGGTCCCTCCCGAAATTGTTGATTATGTGGTGGTACATGAACTGGTCCACATCAGCCAGCCGGATCATTCGAAAAAGTTCTGGGCTAAGGTCAGAAAAATCTTGCCGGATTACGAGCAGCGCAGGAGCCGGTTGAAAGACCATGAGTGGTTGCTGAAAATCTGAGGGTGCAGGTTTTTTTCTGTCAGCCCAATAATGATATAAAAACCACTGGAAAAGCAAAATCAGTTCTCGCCGATCACATCACCGAATCAAGGGAGATCGATCCTGCATAGAGGAGCATGGTGACGTGGAAAAGCGGAAGCATTTTCAGAGCGGCGTCCGGTGTCCTGTTCTTCAGGATCACACCGTTTGCAGCCATGAGGATTATCAGCCCGATTAAAAGACCCGCACGACCGATCCATCCAAGCCGGGTCATGAAAAGGAATGCCATCATCGCATGGATAA
>Ga0315288_10013595_pt1 | contig 10188 bp, 10 predicted proteins | sample YL17G11_20_MG_FD_203454 | JGI IMG/M metagenome (GOLD analysis project Ga0315288, IMG submission 203454) | Sediment microbial communities from Yellowstone Lake, YNP, Wyoming, USA - YL17G11_20 | ecosystem: Environmental > Aquatic > Freshwater > Lake > Sediment | place: USA: Wyoming | collected... | reverse complement strand
CGTTAAGGTTGGGTTTAAAACCTTTCAAGTAGCTGTGACTGTTTTGCAGTTTTGTTGTCGCTAGCTTCCTTGCCCAGCAATAATTGCAGTTGTAGAGGCATCCCGTAACTGGATTCCATGTCCCCGACACGATATTGAACATTTTTCCTTTCGTTTTCTTGTTCAACATATTCTCAAGTGTGTCTTTAATTAGGATGAGACTGTGGTTCTTTTTCAGTAACGATAAGTAATCCTCTTCAGAAACAGTGATTTTTTTCTCGTTCAGAGTTACGATATTTGATACCTCACTTCTAGATTAGCACTTGTTTTTAATATATTTAGACCTCTTTTCAACTTGTTAAGAAGCATCATCAATAGTCGTTTGTGCGCGCTAGTTCTGCATATTGGCGTTCTAGTCGATGTATTCGCCAAACAGGTGCCTGAGAAACCTTAAATCACAATCGCCCGTAGAGATCTGCACAAAATCGCCAAAAGCCACTCCATACTCCCTGCAAAGACTCTCCAGCTCAGATGCATACACCGAACCTTGGAATTCCCAAGTTGCACTTACTCTAGGGTGAGTTTCAAGCAAAGGATTTGGGTCTAGCGCTGTTTTTCAAGGAAGAAAGCGAGATGCACGACTCCGTAACCTTCGGTGTCTCTCTAGGCGAGTCTTGTCCGATGTATCTTCTTGCGAGCCTTTAGCTTTTGGTTTAGTCTATCTGGTTGATTAGTTGGTCGGCAAGAATCTTGCATCAATCGGACTAAGCTGTCGTACATATTCTCTTTTGTCCCCTTGTAACTTAACTCATAATTGTTGATGTTCCGTTCATCTTGCAGCATCCAGTAGAAGTAGTAGTGTTTGCCTTTCGATTTGAGAAGAGAGAATAATCGGTTATCAGGTAAAGCGATTTTTAGAGATTTTTTCAGGATTCTACATTCACCAGGTTGCATTCGTGGTTCATTGCTTTCGCTGTCTGAAAAAGCGTCTATGTACGCCTGCCCTCTGATGCAGTTCTTTCTTATATAGTCAATCTCTTTTCTGTTTTCATAGTGTAACTGACCATACGCAATCGAACATGTTGTTATGAAAGGGTAATGATGGTTGATGAATGTACGGTTCATGTTCTTGATAATCTCTAGAATTATCGATAAACCTTCAATTTTGTCAACGTCGTTTCTTCCTGCGCTATCTTGACGTGACAAGAAAAGAACTGCGCAGTCAGAGACGACAACAGCATTGAACTTTACCCGCGTGGAATCGCCAAAATTGGCACGATAGACATTATCGTATATTGTTCCATAGAAACCATCCAAAACACATTCTGCTTTTTTCCTATTGTCTGACATCATTTGCTTGAATCCAGAAATATCCAGGTAACCCACGTACGTATTTCCTTCGTATTTCGGCATCAGTTCACGGTTTGGCATCTCTAGTCTCCAGTTGTAATTCATTGGTTTTTCTGCTTTTAAGTTTAGGTCAAATGTCTGCTGGTTTATGTTCTTGTGCACTTGCCTAGACTGACCTGACCCATGTTGTGAGATTCATCAGTTGCAGGTGGGAGCGAGACAGCACTAGTGTAGGTCGAATATTATGAGCCACTCATTATGTGAGCAGAAATATCGAGAACATTGCTAGTACATACTAAGAAGAAGGGTTTGTGTGGGTAGTGGAGATATCTCCACTTCATGGGGCAAATGAAATTTATGCACAGATTCTAAGAACCAACAATCATTAGATTTTACTAGTAAATTAGTGCTGAAATCCCGCCCCACGCACCACAATAGTTTTTATCGCTTGTTCATTGTGTGCTACCTGCACACTGTTGGGAAGACTTGTTCTTCATAATATACTTTGCAGACAGTATCAAGGAGCCTGTAGAAAGATTCTCAATATTGACTGTGAAATCTCTCAAAGATTGACCTTTGTATCTTTCTTGGATTTTTCTCACGGTTTCTTTTCCTTCTTCTGTCAGAGAGTAAGCATATCTGTCGTGTACTACACCATCAGATTTGATTTCTTCACTATCTATCGCAAGGAAACCTAGTCCAGTTAACATATTGACATCATCACTTAATTCTTCCGAATATGGCCCATATAGATACGGCTTGAACTTATATCCGATATTGATTCCTTGTTCTTGTAGCAAAAATACAATCTTCTGAAAGCGCGTTCTGCCTTTGACTATTTGATTGTTCATATTCTGTAACAGCAAGAGCAGCATTTCTGTGCGAGAGAACGTCATTCTCCTTCTCCACCTCTAAGTACGTTTTTTACCTTTTTAAGTTTGTTATCATCTATCTGTGTTTTTTCTGTGTCTACGTAAATTCCAAACGTCATCTCTTTTTCGATAGAATTGATGAGGGCTCTAATTACGCCAGACATATCCTCTAGTGGCTTAGCCTCATCATCGATTTGCACAAAAACTCGATTTCTTTCAAAACCTTTTCTTTTAATAATATCCAACAACACTCTTTCTTGATCTGTCTCCAACTCTTTTGCGACCTCTATATTGATATTCATGATTTCATCGCGGTCTTTCCTTGCCACCGCATCTTTCAACCGTTTCATACTTGCTACTTTATCTTGAAGAATTACCTTGAAAAATCTCCCTTCCTTGATCCTTTGCACTGTTTGTTCGGCGTATCCACCAGAATTTTTAAGTAATGCGAAGAGTTCAAAATCGTCTAATCTGACAAAGTTCTCTGGGTTTAAGAAAAGACTCTCTTTGGTCTTGTCTTGCTCTATCATCCACATAATAGCCCTTGAAATCATGTTTTCAGCAATTCGAGAAGAAGTTTCGTAATAAACATTCTCATACATCGTACGTCTGGTGATCAACATCATTTCTGCGTGAACGACACCGTCTTCATTGCATATACATACATGATCGGTCCATAGGTCTTTGATTCGATTAATAGCCTCTGTAATCTCTTCTCGTTTCGGTATTTGTGATGCCTCAATTTCCTTGTGTAATGCCTCTACTTTTTCATCGGATATTCGAGGAGGAATTTTGGAAATCCGCATTAACTGAATGAAGCTATACGCTCTCCATTGATATTCTGTGGCTGTAAAATAGGCATCTCTAGCGAGATAATCCATTCTGTCTACATCTAAATGCCCATGAATTATGTCGTTAAGGTACGCATGGTTTAGGTTTCTCCCTAGTATAATAGAGCACACATCTCTAATGTCAATATTCGCATCAATGCTTTTGATTTCATCTGCCAAATATTTCTCTATGATTTCCACGGTTATTGCTTCATGATCTTTGCCAAAATATTCTAAAATATCGTCGACAACGTGTGAGAATGGGCCATGACCTATATCATGCAACAGTGCGGCTGTTTCAATCGTCGGTTGATATTCTTTTATGCTACCTTTTAAATCAAGGTCACTAGTATTATCATACAATTGCTTGCATAGTTGACGTGACAAATGCATTGTTCCTATAGAATGCTCGTATCTAGTATGGTTCGCACTAGGGAATTGCCCGCTATAAGCCTTGAGCCCAAGCTGCTTGATAAAACGCAATCTATTCACTGGATACGATTTCATCAGTTTTGAGAGTCTGTCGTAATCATAAATCCTGAACTCAGGATATATGGGATCCTTCATCCTAAATTCTGACATACATATGATTTAATCTTGTGCAAAGAATTAATGTTTTTCTTCTTCTTGCCAGCAAACGTAACAAAATATGGGTTCATGAAAAAACGCCTTTGGTTAACATGGACAAGTTTTTATCATACAAGCGCCGAAGAGTTACCAGAGCCCTTTCGTCTTCTGAAGATTTTGGCATCACAGACGTATAGTGTAGGTCTCAAATCAGCAATAAGCATTCTTGATCTTTCTATGAATATATTGTTGGTGCTGTAGAAAGGGATTTTCAGTGTTTTTGACTAATTCAACACATTTGAGCCAGGGAAAATCACGCTGATACCTTGCTGTATACATGTTCCAGACTTCTGCTGCCTGATTCGATAACTGCACCAGCTCTTCTTTGTGCTCTTCAAAAATATCTCTTGGATCTTTCTTCTCAGCTTTAATCCATTTAATAAGTTCTACACTTCGTTGTGCAAAATCTCTCATCATAACTTGGTCAGGGATGCTCTCTTTACCAAGACAATAAGCCGCAGCATAAGCGTAGGCTAAGTCCTGGTAACGCTGAAATTGGGACATACAATCAGGGCAGATATCAAGCGTGATTGTTATCGGCTTGTCCTGACTCACACAGCGGACTATTTCATCTCGTATGTATTTGCAACAGTATTCGCACAAAACCTGCGCTCTGCTGGTACCCATTTTCGCCCAGTTAAACCTTGGCAACGTTGTTTAAAAACGGTTCTAACGGATTGTTTTCAAATACAGTAGAAAAAGGGCATTGCGCGGGAGATATCTCCACTGTATGGTGTAAATGGGAATTTCCACCTTGGCTGAAGGGTTTTCGCTGTGTTTTTGCTTCGAATCCTATTTTTTCTCTTTGCCCTTGCGGTTCTGTTAACTCAGGCGCTCGCATGAACCAAGAGGTGCCAATCTACTAAAGAGGTATGATTGTTAGAATCACTCCAATGCCGAAGATGACCAAGAGACTAAGATACGTAGGTTTTGATGAACATCTATCTATTGCTGGGTCGATGAAGGGAGAGAGGTAGTGTTGGTGAATCCTTGAGATTGATAACAAACGGTTCTTTAATGTCGGTGTTACCGCACACATATCCTTTATGAACGCTACCAGTAAGATTGACGCGACGGACGCGAAAATTAAGAAGAGACCATATGGGAATGTTGGCGAGATTCTCATTCCACCTTGTAAAATCAACAGAAGAAGCAATGAGGCCATAATAACTGCGGCAGAAAGAGCCATCCATAGCCATCCCCAGATTCTGAAACCCCAATTATCTCGCAGTGCGCCTCTGAAGTACCCTATGTAAAAAGAAAAAAGAAAGTAAAGAATTGCTCCAACTATCAGAATCTCTCTATATAGGAAATCTGCTAAAATAAGGTTGGCAAGACTAAACAGAATAGACAAGAAAGAGAAGCCTAGTAGAAAACTGTTATCCAGTTTTGAGACCGCAAGTTTCTCTATGATTAGGTCAAGCTTGTAATCAATTTCACTCAATTACCAGCACACTTCACTATAATTCTCTGCTGAAAACAACTTAAATCCTTTGGAGCGTGCGAGCGAAAAAGCGCTGATACAACAGACCTCTCAGTAAAACCCTAAAGCACCGAAGAGTTAACAATATCCTTTGAGAATACACTCATATGCGCGAGCTTGAGAAGAAATATGAAACAAAGAATGCGCCTTGGACTGCAAGAAAACGCGCACTTGTAGGGAATATCCTTTGTCTGTTGAGGAACTGGAAGAGTTGGATGATAGAAACACACTTTCCCAGGTTGTTAGAGAACTACAGAAGCATTTTCCACTTGAGAAGCTTGCGTCACTAAACATGTCATATAGATCTTTCAATATGACACAATACTTCCTCCGTGAAATATGGGATCGTATACTGGAAGACGCACAGCTCGATAACGACTACTGGCGCATTTATGCGAAGCTTTATGATCCTGCCTTAGAAGAAGAAAGGACGCCAACCCCAGAGGAAGCGCAGATTTTGAAGAGATATCGAGCACATTGGCCTAGGTTGAATTTGGATATGGAGGATTGGTTTCTACATGCACATATTCTAATGGAGAAATTTGCCAGACTCGCAAAGGAGTTATTGCTTCTGACATCGGGAGAAGCAGAAGTCGCAAAACGAGTGCAGAACCTACCCACCAGAAGTTTTCACAAACACCTGAAGTTCTTTCTGCGACCTGACAACCAGAAAACAGTCGACATTGAATATGCCAAAATACTCAAGGAAAGCACGGCATGGTATTCTAAGGATTTAAAAGACATAAGGGACGACCTGATTCAACATGAAATAGTGGCAAGATTTTGGGGATATTCGATTTCTGCGAAGAAACTGAAAGTCAGTAGGTTTAGACACAGCGAAAAACTGGTTCAAGCATTATACAAACTACGAGATAAATACGCTGAAACTTATGTGGTCTTGAAAGACGAGAAAAACTTCTTTACGCTGTTATCTTTCTTTGAAACGAACGTCGACAAATTGCAAGTGTCTGATTCTGAGAGAGTGAAGCAGATTCGGAGAACCTATGGCAGGGATTTTCCAAATATACCAACGTTGTACTCCAAAATCAACAATTTCTTTTCCTTGGTTAATGATCACTTCATATCAAAGACTCGAAAATGTTTTCAACAGCATACATAGAATAGTAACTTAAGCATTTCATAGAAAAGGGGGATCGTGTGGGAGATATCTCTATCAAGTGACGCCCTACAAATTCACTCATTTATCTGAGGCCGAAGACTAGAACAAAAAAGAGGGTTTTGGTATAAATTACAGTCTGGGAACGGTAACTCAAGGGCTATCACACTCTAGAGTTTAATTTATACTAATTTGCTGAGGATTTCGCTCTCCCCCCTTTATTTTCATCAGCGACAGAGGTTTACGTAGGGTATGAGTCAGGTTTCTGACGTTAGGAAGGCTTTTGAGAATTCCCTGCGGCGGGTTGATGAGCTCATTGAGGGCATGCGTGCTGAGCGTGACCGCGCGCGCTAACATAATACTGACCTATCAAGGCAGATTGCCCCCTTCAGTTTGGAGGTCAAAGTAAGGAACTTTCTCTGCAAGACTTACCTTCTCAGGTCTAGAGAAGAACGAACGAAGCACTTATCAAAAGAACAAAGGAATATAGAGAAATCCAAGAAGGGCAAGCCATGACTGAAGGGGAAGAAAAACCTATAGTCAAGAGGACACCTGAAAAAGCCAAGCTTGGTGCTCAGTCAGCGAAAGTTTATTTCATTTCTGTAGTGATTGTGATTGCTGTTTCCTTTTTTGGCTCACTTGTAGCAAGCTCCTTATCTCCAGTAGCAGCTGACACTTCAAAAACTGTTTTAGAGAATGTAATAAGACTTGATGGAGTGCTTTTTGGCTTCACAGCAGCAATGCTTTCAATATTCTATTTCAAGGGAGAGCCTCATCACAGGAAGTTTCTGACAATTACAGTCCTTTCTGTGACTGCATTTGTCAGCTTTCTGCTTTCAATCTATATGTCATTCAGTTTTCTGATGGCAGGAGAACACAGTGGTGGGATATTTCTCCCAGTAATTCTAACATGTTTTGGGGGATTATGCTCCTCAGTCTACATAGTTCTTGTGATGATCAAAAGAGAACTGAACGGAGAGGGAGAATGATGCACATTTCTGGTCTGAAGAGCTTTGTCTTGCTTACTTTGCTGAGTCTCCTAGTTCTCCCATGCTTTTCTGCAAAAGACTACTATGCATCCCTGCAATTTTGGTGCTTTAGTTCACAGAACGTTCAATTCAGCTACGTTAGCTTCGACTTAAGAGTCGATGAATATGATGCACAGATGTCGGTTGTAACAGAGTTCAATTTGTATGGGACTGAGCAGTTTCTTAAACTTTGGGTAGATTGTTATCCTATGTCATCAGAAACCCAGTGGGCAAAGGCACTGGTTCGAGTAGAAGGATCATTCTTGGATTTGAATGGTTCAAGGACCTACTACAGGACATACAACAACACTATTCAAGTGGAACCGAATCGTGTTCAGGGCATCAACAGAACCGAATATTTCTTGAACTTCACAGACGAAATATTGGGTATTCAAAGGCAAATCTACCCAAGTCAATCTCCTGAGAACTGTGGTATCTATGGATCTCTTGTCTTGGAGAACAGAATTCATGATACAATAGGACAGGTTGGCACGAAGAGATATCTACGGCTATCTCTTCACGTTTCTTCCAATTCTCCTTACCCTTGGTTATTGTTCCCAATAGTGAAGATACCTGAAGCAGCAAGCTGGGTAAGTGCTAGAATTAATGCAGAAGACATGACTGAGATTTTTCCTGACCAACGTGAGGCAACCTTAACCATCATGCCATCCATAGAGAATAATCCACAGATCTATGCAGTCTGGGAATTGCCCAACCCAATGTCTTGGCAAGAAATATTAACAAAGTTCCCGTATTCCTTCATCCTGGGAATAGCCAGTGGGATAGTTGCTAGGTATCTTTATGATTGGTTATCTAGGTGGGGAAGAAGGAAAAAAGACGAAAAGTCTAGTGAGAGGTCGAAGGTCATGAATGGCAAATTGGAACCTGTAAGAGAAACAGAAACAATCTATCATTGTATTCTAGAACGTTTTTCACTGGAAATCGATCGAAAAAAAGAGCTAGATAACAAAGCCACTCAACTGATAGGTTTTGTTGGCATAATCTCAAGCATGGTTACTATACTAGGTGGCACTTACCTCAACATACCCAACATTAGAGAATGGAACCTGGACTCAATGATCTTGCTGAGCCCAATAATCGTGTTTGTTCTTGCCTTGATCCTCTTCTTTTCATCTTTTGCATTTGTGCTCAAAGCATTACAGATTAAGGAGTTCACCTATGTTCCAGATGCTTTCAAACTAATAGGTGCCTATGCAAGTTCCGACAAGGAAACTATTTTGAGGGATCTATCAGATGACTATGCAATTGCCATCAGTGACAACAGAAAAGTGAATGACAGAAAAGCTGATGACATAAAGAAAGCAGTGTGGAGCTTGTTCTTGGCTTTTCCCATCCTTCTTTTTCACATGATCCTTTCTCTGATTTTGTAGAGGGGGTGATTAAACGGCAAATGAAAAAAAGGAAGAAAAGAAGCCAATGCCAATCGATTATGAGGAGATGGTGAGACAAAGAGCTGCTGAAAGAGATACTACGTTAAGAGAGCTCAAAATAGAAGAAACTGTTCCAAGTCAAAAAGCAAAGACAACCTTAAGAGAAAAAGTCGAGTTAGCAGAGGAACCTGAAAATAAACCAACTGAAGAAAAAAAGTAGCCATGCAGAATCATTGGACAAGCTGATCTTCTTATTGACCCTGAACAACATTTAAGTGCCAGATTGGCTTTACTCACAGTGGGTATATCAAGCCAGACGAAAAGCTAACTATTTGTAAGGACTTCGGGAGAAGTCTCCACTCTTAGCCTTATTTATAGAATAACAGTGCATGTTATTCTATTTTGTTGAATTAGCCTTAAATGGGCTTCTTTTCAGGTTCTATGTGTATTAGGGTAGAGGCTCAAATTGTGGTTTCTGTTACGCCCGAATCAGTTCGCGAACGCATCAACGTTTCTGCAGCTGAGTGCCCAGATGATGTAGTGAACTGCTTCATAACTGACGCTACCGAAACAATCGAAGTCGAGACTGGCCTCACGATTGATCCTGTTAACTGTACGGCTGCCGAGGCTGTTGCCATCCGCAACCTGGCTGCAATCTACTGCGCATGCAGAATCACGGGCGGCTCCGCTTCTGGACTCAGTTTCAGGGTTGGAGACCTCACCGTCAACGAGTCGGCCAGCTCTTCACCTTCAGGATTAAGCAGCAACAATCTGCAGTTCTTGATGAATGAAGCCACAAAGATAATCGAGAAGCTGAACCAAGCCGATTTCAGGGCGGTGGCCGCATAGTGGGCACCGTTCCAGACGCCTATTATCAATTCGTGATGCACTATGCGCCTTATTTTTACGTTATTCCGACAGCTATGGCTGCTGATGCGGCTGCTGGGCAGAAAAACGTCACGGTTGTGGACGGTTCGAAGTTTCAAGCTGGTTTTCCCGTCGAAATTAAGGATGATGCTCACAGCGAATGGAATGAAGTTGACAGCGTTGTTGGCAACGTTGTGACCATGAAAAACAACTTGGCTAATACGTATTACGTATCTAAAAGCGGTGAAGTCGAAGGGCCTGACCCAGCGTTTATGCATGGAGCTTTTCCCGCTGCCTTTGCGATTGAGTTTCTCTATGAAGCATATTCAGCTAGTCAGTTTTCGGCGAGACAAGCGGAGATCCTTGCGAAGATTGTTAGTCTTGCAGAGTGGCTTCTCACGCAGCAGTGCATCGATCCAGCGAAGAAGGCTTATGGCGGATTCAGAAACAGCGAAACAGGAACAGAATACTGGAGCGTTGACGCTGGGCGATGTATTCCAGCTTTGCTTAAGGCTTATGCTTTAACCTCGGATGCGGATTACGTTAACGCTGCAAAACTTGCGGGCTACACTTTTCTCTATAACATGCAGCATCAGCCCGAGTTGTTAGGCGTGCATGACAAATACTATGGTGGCTTCGCTAAG
>Ga0315288_10013592_pt1 | contig 10190 bp, 8 predicted proteins | sample YL17G11_20_MG_FD_203454 | JGI IMG/M metagenome (GOLD analysis project Ga0315288, IMG submission 203454) | Sediment microbial communities from Yellowstone Lake, YNP, Wyoming, USA - YL17G11_20 | ecosystem: Environmental > Aquatic > Freshwater > Lake > Sediment | place: USA: Wyoming | collected... | reverse complement strand
TCTTCCTCGTTGATCTCGGTATAGGTGAGGCCGAGATTGTTGTACGCCTCGGTCATCGCGGCGTCGAGCTCGAGCGCTTTCTTGAAGAGCTCGAGCGCCTTTTCGTACTGGCCGTTGTGGTAGGCCATGACCCCGGCGTTGTTGAGCCGCCGCGCTTCGGAGACGCGCCTCTTCTTTTCCTCTTCCTCGATGCTCTTCTTTTGATTATCGACGAGCTGCATGATGCCGGCATGATTGTCCGAGAGCTCCCGGACGATCTTTCGATGCTCTCCGATACCGATCTCGATCGTCTCGAGATTTTTCGAAAGGGCGCCCTTCCATTCGGCGACCTCATCGCGGAACGACTGAAAGGTCTGCTCCCCCGATTCGATCTTGCGCTCGATCTCGTCGGTCTTCGCGTCGAGGGTGAGCGAGATCGCCTCGATCACCTTCTGTTTCTCGTCGGCGGTCGTGCGGACAAGGCCGGCGATCTCCTCGAGTTTTCGCTCGAGTCCGAGCGAGATCTCGGCGATGCGCCCCTCGTGCTTTGCCTCGATCTCGGCGAGACGCGCGAGCATGTCGCTCCCCACGCCCGCGAGCAGCCGGTCGAACCGGCACTCGCGCACCCCGTCGTGGAACCTGCAGAGCTCTCCGAGACATTCGACCTGTCCCCGGTACGATTTCGCGAGGAAGCGTGCCGGCACGGCTGGCGCGAGCTCCTCGACGAGCGTTTTCTCGGCTTGCGCCTTCGCCGGAGGATTCATGAAGATTCCATCCTCGGCGTGCGAGGCATTCCCGCTGCGTTCATTGTCGACCTCGACGTCCTCGAGCTCGTGGAAGAGAAGCTCCTTGTCGTCGAGAAGCGATGTTTGTGTGATCAATGGGCAAATCTTCATCGTTTCACCTCTCCTTTGGAAAGTATCAGATCACTTCCGATTTTTCGAGCACGATGGGCCGTTCCTCGAATCGCGTTTCGAGGAACCGCGTGTAATTGCGCAGCGCGCGCGCGCGGCTGTCCCTGAAATCGCCCCGGTCGGCGGCGATCGCCGCGAAGAGCGCGGCGGAGCGGCCGAAATCCCCCGCCCGCTCGCGGGCGAGACCGGCGTTGTAGCGCTGATCGTTCATATCGGTGTCCGGAACCAGGCCGCTGTCCGCGCCCGCGCCGAGCGCCGCGCAGGCGAGAGCCGGCCGGTCCATGCTCAGATAGATGGATCCGAGGAGAGCGTTCCGCATCGCCCCCGACACGGCGCTTCGTGACAGGATATCGAGCGCCCGGTCGGGACCCGTGCGATCGAGCACGAGGCGCACGAGGCGCACGACATCCGCTTCGAGCGCACCCCCCGCATCGAAGCGCGCGGTGAGGCTCGCTATCTCCCGGTCCGCCCAGCGCGTGTAGGATTGCTCGATGCGCTTGAGCACGGGGCCCTTCGCGGTCGCCGCTTCAAGCGCTTCGGCGAAGAGGCGCGCGCCATGCTGGAGGCGCCCCGCATTGTGGAGGATCTCGGCGAACTCGATCGTGAGGGTGAGCGCGTCGTCCTTTCCGAGCGAAGCGCAGCCCTCCATGATGAAGCGCTCCACTTCTTCGATGTCGCCGCATTGGGCGAGAAGCGAAGCGCCGAGCGAGAAGTATTCGCACCGCGGCCCGTTCGCGATGAGGAGCGTGAGGCGCGCGATGATCTCCCGCGCCACGGCGTGATCCCGGCCGGGGAAGTCGCCGAGGAGCGCGAACGCCTCGTTGTCGCGGCGAGCCGCGATGAGGCAATCGACCTTGAGAATCCGCTCCGTGTCGCGGAGCTCCTGCGGCCACACGTGCCGCTCGAGCGCGGCGAGGATGATCTCTGAGCGCGAGGCTTCCCGCTCGAGCGCCGTGCGGTACCGCGCGAGCGCCGCTTCCATCTCCCCCCTGCGGGCCTTGAGCCCCGCGTAGTGGACGAGGAATTCCGCGTTCCCTTCATGGAGCGCGAGGAATTCCGAAACGACAGCGTCCACGCGCGCCGGGTCGGCCTTTTCGTCCGAGAGGATCCGGAGGACGGCCTGCCGTGAGAGCTCGACGTCTCCCGATCGGATGCATATGCGGGAGAGGAGCCTGTTGGCGTCGATCTGCACGGGACGTTCGGTGATGATCGAAAGGAGAATGTCGGTCGTCGTCCTCGTGAGGCTCGCGTCCTTCGCGATGAGACGTTCGAGGATCGCGACGGCGTCTCCGTCGCGTCCCTCGAGGGAGAGGTTGCGTGCATAAAGGAGCTCGAGGCGCGCGTCTTCCGCGGCCCCCGCGCGTATCCGTTCGAGCGATCCGCTGAGGGCGGCGAGCGCCTCCCGGGGGCCCTTCTGGGCGGAGGCGAAATGGCGGAATGCTTCATCCTGGTTTTCCTCGAGCCATGCGAGCTCGCCGAGGATGCCGGAGAGGAGCCACGGCTCGATGCTCAGGGGAAGGAGCCTTTCCAGCTTTTCCTTGACGCTTTGCCGGAGGCCCGGCGACAGGTCGAGACAGCGCCTGATCGCGCTCACCGCCTCGGCGTCCTTGCCGAGGCGCATGAGCGCCTCTCCGAGGAGGAACTGCGCCTGCGGGTTCGCCGGGTCGCGCGCGATGATCGCTCGAAGCTCTCCCTCGATCGCACTGACGTCGGCCTCGGCGGAGGTGAGCGTCAGCGCGACGCACTGGAGCGCGTCGTCCCAGTTGCCGTCGGCGGCGGATATCTTCGCGCCGTACACGTGGAGGGCGGCGGCCTTTTCCCGGGGGAGCACGGAGATGGCGCGCGTGAGGACTTCCTTCGCGAGGCTCGTTCGGTTCATCGCGAGCGCCGTTCTGAGCATTTCTTCCCAGATGCCGAGATTACCGGGTTCCTTCTCGACGAGCTTCCCGAACCGCGCGATCACGTCGCGGATCTGGTTCGGGTCGAGCTCGAGGGTGCGGCAAAGATGATGCGCGGCCTCGGCGAGAAGCTCTTCCTCGAGATAGAGATGGTAGAGGGCGAGGTGCAGGGTCGCGTTCGTCTCGAAGCGTGTGAGCGCCTTCTTGTAGAGCTCGATGACGCGGTACTTCAGGTCCCCGTTGAGCATGAGGATCTGGTCGAACTCGAAGATGCTCCGTTCGACTTCTCCCGTGAAGAGGTGCGCGGCGGCCTGCAGGAAACGCAGCGGCTCCGAAAGCTGCTCCTCCTTCGCGAGATGATCGACGAGCTCGGCGATCGGGCTCCAGTATTCTCCATGCTCTTCGGCGAGATCCCTGATCGAGGAGGCGAGGTTTTCGTGCTCCTCCGGATTCTCGCGGTAGAGGGCGGTGACATGAGGAATCGCCTCGGCGCAGCTGCCGCTCGCCAGGCTGATCTCGAGCGTCGAGAGGACGCCGGTGAGAAACATGCCGCAGTGCCGCATGATCTCCCCCGAGAGGGAGACGAGGTCGCCGCTCGCGAGCGCGCGCGTGCGCTTGAGCGCGCCGAATATCTCCTCGGCGCTCGTGCGGTCGCCCGAACGCGCATAGAGCTCGGCGAGGAGCGCCTTGAGCTTCGGATCGCAGTCCGGTTTCTCCTCGGTCTTCCGGCGGAACAACTCTATGAGACTCGTGACGAGCGTTGCGTTCATGTCGGCGGCGCCGCGCGCGGCGCGAATGCTCTTCTCGAAAGCGCCGCTCTCGAGGTAGGCGCGCGCGAGGAGGTTCTGCCCCGGCGCGGTGAGCGAGGCCGTTTCGTTCTTCTCGAGCCATCCGATAATCGCGCCGGTTCGCGCCGGTTCGTTCGCGGCGATGCGTTCGAGAACCGCGATCGCTTCCTTCACGAGGCCGGTGAGCGCGGCGACGTCACAGTAGAGAAATGCGATATCGGCCGAGGTGAACACCGGGCCGGGAAGCATCGCGAGCCGCTCCTCCGCGAGCTTCATTCGTTCGTCCTGCGGCGGCGCGCTCCCGCGCTCCGTGGCGGGTGCGGGTTCGTTCGAAATGTATGCGCGAATGGCCGCGGCTCCCTCCGCGGTATTGCCCGACCGCGCGAGAATCTCCCCCTTGAGAAGATCCTGGTTCGGGCACGGTGTTTCCGCCGCCGCGAGGGCGGAAAGGATCTTTTCAAGGGGCGGCTCATCGAGCTCGAGACACTGGAAGAAGCGCACTTCCGCCTTGTCCGGGTGCGCGAGCAGCAGCGAGGCGAGCCCGAGGTAGAATTTCACGAGCACGTGGGCGGGAAGCTCCTGCTCGATTTGCACGAGAAGGGCGCCGATAGCCTGCGCGTCGGTGGGAAGTATCTCGAGAGCGCGCCCGAGCGATTGGACCGACTTTTCGAATTGCTTGCTGCTCTTGTAGAGCATGCCGAGGAGAAGCTCGTTTTCCGCGAAGATGGGGGAACGTTTCTGATCGTCGTCGGCGAGGTTCTTCGATCTCGCCTCTCCCCGCTTCGTGAGGTCGCCGACGAACGACTCGGGGCTCGCTTGGAGCAGATCCGCTACACCTTCAATATTCCGGCCCTTGATGAGCGTTTCGATGATAAAGCTTCCGAGGAGCGTACTGAAGGATTGCATGAATGCAGATCGCGCGAACTCCATGATCTCGCTCCGGCGGTTCGCGTGGCGCTTGTGGGCGTTCTTGAGAATGTTCGCCGCCTGGGGATAGTCGGAGAGATCGAGGCAGGTCTGCGCCGCTTCGATCGCGAGGTCGTAATCGTCAGGCCATTTCTCGAGCGCCTCGACGGCGGTCTTGCGGGCCTTGGGCATGTCTCCGCGCTCGCGCTCCTGCAGTATCCTCTTGAGCGCCTTCTCTTGCGTGAGGAAAAGAGGTACTTTCCCCGACAGTAGATCTTTCATGGTTTCTCCGGCGTAAATGTATTCGGAATAATGCAAAGCGAATTGCGTACCATATGCGCCCTTTTTCTGTCTTCTCTTTAATCGTTGATAAATTCCGTAGTTAGGTGTAGATTCACTCCTGCTCGTTCGGGGACGGGGCGTGCATTGTTGCAATTTGCGAAGTGATTGGCTCGTCGATCGATACGAACGCTCCAATAGGAGGCTTGTGCGCTCATGGCGGCCCGGTACGATGTTTCGACGGAAATCCAGTTCTCCGCGTCCCATGCCCTTGCCGGCTACCGGGGGGACTGCTCCCGCGTGCACGGGCATAACTGGGTCGCGCGGGTATCATACCGGTTCTCCTCGGTCGACGAGCTGGGGCTCACGATCGATTACCGCGAGCTGCGGAGCCTGCTCGAGCGCGTGATACTGCCCCGCTTCGACCATCGCCACCTGAACGACGTTCCCCCCTTCAACACCATGAATCCCACGTCCGAGAATATCGCCGCCGAGATCTTCAGGCTTTGCCGCGGGGAGGTTCAGATTCCAGGGGGGATGTTGCGCGAGGTCGAACTCTGGGAATCCCCGACCGATATGGTGCGATACCGTGAAGACTGACGTTTCGGGCGCGGAGCGAGCGGTCGTCCTCCTCTCGGGCGGGCTCGATTCCGCCGCCGCGCTCGCGCTTGCAGGATCTGAAGGCTGCACGCCGGCCGCCGCGCTCTTCTTCGACTACGGTCAGCACGCCGCGCGACGGGAGGCGGACGCCGCGCGACGGATCGCGGGTTTCTACGGGCTCCCCCTTGAGCGCATCGAGCTTCCGTGGCTCGCCAGGTTCTCGAAATCGACTCTCGTTGCGGGTGCGGGAGAGCCGCCCCGCTGGTCCTCGGACCGGCTCGACGACGCCGCTCCGCGCGCCGTGTGGGTCGAGAATCGGAACGGCATCTTCATCAACATCGCTGCGTTCTACGCCGCCGAATGCGGGTACGACGCGGTCATCGTCGGGTTCAACCGGGAAGAGGCGGAAGCCTTTCCCGATAACGGCGAGGAGTTCGTTGCGCGGATCAACGGCGCGCTCGAGCTCTCCCTCGAGCGCCGCGTCCGCGTAGTGAGCCCGACGCTCCGCATGACGAAGCGTGAGATCGTGGAGCGCTCGCTCGCGCTCGATATCCCCTGGGAGCTCCTCTGGAGCTGCTATCGGGGGGATGAGCGCCCCTGCGGGTCTTGTGAGTCTTGTCTGCGGCTCAAGCGGGCCGTCGCCGGTACGCCGGCGGAGCGGCGCGTAAGGTTTGAAAAGGAGGGCGCATGAGGAACAAAGGGTTCACGCTTCTTGAAGCGGCGTTTCTCGCCGCGGAAATCGAATACACGGGCTCGGAGTTGCGGAGCCATTTTGTGAGGGAGAAGGCGGGGATCGGGGGGGATGGCGTAATCGCGTTCACGGGCGCATGCCGCGTGGCCGGCTCCCGTCTCGTCGATCTCGAGGACGCCGAGGAGCAGCACGAGATCGTCGCGAAGCAGATGCTCCATTTCATCGGGGAGCATTTTCTGTGTCCGCTGAAGGAAGGGAACGTGCGGCTCAGGCTCTTTGCCTCGATCGTAAAAGAGACGCTCGAGGAGATGTCCCCCGGGATCGCGGTGACGCGCGACGGCGACGATCTCTTCGTCGGCGATCGCAAGCTCACCGTCGCGATCTGCACCGTCTCGCCCCTTTCGCTTCTCTTTCATTTCGGCGTCAATATCAATCCTTCCGGAGCGCCCGTTTCGGCGATCGGGCTCAAGAAGTTCGGCATCGATACGAAGCGATTCGGCCTCGCCGTGCTGGAACGCTACACGCTCGAGTGCGAGTCGATCGAACGCGCTCTCCGGAAGGTGCGGGGGGTGTCCTGATCATGGTGGTGGATGGATTCGTCCACGAGGTGTTCCGCTCGATCCAGGGGGAAGGCCCTTACGTCGGAGTGCTCCAGGCGTTCGTGCGGTTCTCGGGGTGCTCGGCGTGGTGCCGTTACTGCGATTCGGAGGATGCGCGCCGGCGGGTTCCTGAATGCGCCGTGCACGGCGTCGGCGAACCGGGGCGCATCCCGAATCCCGTGGCGGTCGACGATCTCGTCGCAATCGTTCGCGCTCTCGCGGACGTGCCGGGGTTCCACTCGATGAGCGTTACCGGCGGCGAGCCGCTCGAGCAGCCGGAGTTCCTGTCCGCGCTGATCGCGCGCTGCCGCCCGGAGGGAATCCCCGTGTACCTTGAGACAAACGGTCTGCACGTCGAAGCGGCCCGCGCCGTCGCCGAGCTCGTCGACTACGTGTCGCTCGACCTCAAGCTCCCGTCCCTCTGCCCCGACGCGTCGCTCGAGACCTACCGGCGCGTGCTTCCCCTTTTCGAGGGAACGCTCCTGTTCTGCAAGGCCGTCGTCGCGGAGGGCTTCTCCATGGAGGAACTCGTCGAGGCGGCGAAAATCGTCGAGGAATACGACCGCCGAACGACCTTCGTCATCCAACCCGCGACCCCGAGGCCGGGCTGTGGCACCGTCGCTGCGGAGATGCTCCTCGCGTGCCACGCGGGGGTGTCAGGGCATCTCGATGATGTTCGCTTGATTCCCCAGTGCCATCCGCTCCTGGGACTCGCGTAGAAATAAAAAAATGCTGCGAGATAGTACGATGCAGGGTCGGGTTCGTGAAGGCGGCGACCACCTCGCAGCGATTTGGTTACCGTGCAAGGGGCATACCAGTATTTTGCGCCTCGAACCGCGTTCTTGCGCGCAATTCATTGATGGGAAGCGTGTTATCAACCCCGTCGCCTCCGTGCGGCTATTGAGCGTTGATCCCCGTTATTCCCGATCGTTACTCGGGCTAACGTCAAAGCTACGCAGGGCATTTCGCGCTTTTGCAACGGCTCGCATGCGTATCTGCAACGGGAGGGCTCCGCGGGCGATGCCCGGAGGCGCCTCGATGACACCGAAAAATCTCTTGACAACTTGTAACTTCCGCATTAAAAACAATATATACTTACGACCAAGCGATTCTGCACAGAGGGGACCGGCAACCCTGGATTTTTCCAAGGAGGATGTCCAATGACGAAAGCCGAGATTGTGGAAAACATTTCCAGCAGAACAGGGTTGACGAAAAAAGAAGTGGCGGAAGCCGTCGATAATTTCCTCAGTTGCATCGCTCGGGGTCTCGCCGCAGGGAAACACTACGAGATTCGCGGCTTCGGGACATTCAAGGTGAAGGCGCGCAAGGCCCGGATGGCCAGAAATCCGAGGACCGGCGAGGCTGTTCCCGTTCCCGATCGCAAGGTTCCGGTGTTCAAGGTGTCACGGGAATTGAAGGAGCTTGTAGCCCAATCCTGACGTCCACCCCGCAATCCTTCATTATTGCCCGAAAGCTTTCGGTTCCAGGCTGTACTGGAGCGGAAGAATACGTTTTGTGCGGCGCCGGCCGGCAGCGTAGCAGCGTATGACTGAGAGAATCATCGATTTGAGAAGCGATACGGTCACGAGGCCTTCCCCCGCGATGCGCGAGGCGATGGCCGCAGCGGAGGTCGGCGACGACGTTCTCGGCGACGACCCGACGGTGAAGCTCCTCGAGGGACGCATGGCGAAGCTTCTCGGCAAGGAGGCCGCCGTCTACGTGCCGAGCGGCACCATGTCGAACACGATCGCGCTTCTCTCGCAGACGAGCCCCGGGGACGAGGTGATCCTCGACAGAAACTGCCACATATTCAATTATGAGGCGGGGGGGGCGTCCGTTCTCGGCGGTCTGCAGCTTTTCCCGCTGGACGGGCCGGCCGGGCTCCTGCCCCTCGAAGGTCTCCCCGCCGCGGTGCGCCCCGCCAATATACACCATCCGCGGACGGCGATCGTCGCCGTAGAGAATACGCACAATCGCGCGGGGGGCAGAGTGTATCCCCTGGATCAGCTCGAAGCCGTCTCGCGATTCGCCAACGGCCGGGGCCTGCGTCTCCACATGGACGGCGCACGCCTGGCGAACGCGTCGGTGAGAACGGGGGTCGCATTCGACCGCTACGGCGCGCTCGCCGACTCGGTCACCTTCTGCTTTTCGAAGGGGCTCGGTTGCCCGATCGGCTCCATACTCGTTTCGGATGCCTCGACAATCGAAAAGGCGCGGGTCTGGCGCAAGCGGCTCGGCGGAGGGATGCGCCAGGTCGGCATCCTCGCCGCCGCGTGCCTGTACGCGCTTGACCACAACGTCGCGCGCCTGGCCGAGGATCATGAGAAGGCCGCCCTGATAGGGCGGATCATCGAGGCTTCGACGAAATACCGACTCACGTTCCCCGTCGAGACGAATATCGTTATCTTCGGACCCGCCGATGCGCTCGCCGATATGGGAACGCTGGAGGCCGCTCTGAAGAACGAGGGGATCCTCGCGCATCGCTTCGGCGAGCGCTCCATGCGCATGGTTACGCACCTCGATATCCGGGCGGACGACCGGGAGCGTCTCGAACGCCTTCTGCCCCGGATTCTCGCAGACTGAAAAGCCGGCCGTCCGGATGGGGAGGGAACGTGCCCATGAAGCTGTTTCAGTTCTACCTCGTCAGCACCCCCATCGGAAACCTCGATGATTTCTCCGCTCGCGCGGTGGAGACGCTCCGCTCGGTGGATTGCATTCTGGCGGAGGACACGCGCAAGGCGCGAGTTCTCCTCGACCGTTACGGCATACGGGTGAGCGTGCGAGCGTACCACGATCACAACAAGGAACGGGTCGTTCCCGGAATCGTCCACGAGATCAAGGAAGGAAAACGATTCGCCCTCGTCTCGGACGCGGGCACACCGATGATCTCGGATCCGGGATACTATCTCGTGCGGAGGCTCATCGAGGAAGGCATTGCGCTCACCGCGGTGCCCGGCGCGAGCGCAGTGACGACGGCGCTCGTGCTTTCGGGGCTTCCGCCGGACCGCTTCACCTTCTACGGCTACGTTCCGCGGAAGGTGGGGGAGCGCGACAGGGCGATCCGCGAGGCCGCCGACAATCCTTACACCTCGATATTCTATGAAAGCCCCCACCGGCTCGTCAAAACACTCGAGGCCTTCTCGCGGATCCTCGGCGAGCGCGAGGTCGTCGTGGCGCGGGAGCTCACGAAGCTGTATGAGGAGATCCTGCGGGGCAGCGCGGCGGAGCTGCTCGCGCATTTCACGGCGACTCCCCCGCGGGGGGAGCTCGCGGTCCTCGTGCGGGGGCTCGGGAAGCGGCGCAGAAGCGAGTGAAGCGCCTCGTTCGCGTTCCGGTGACGGCCGAACCGGTTGACACGCCGCGGGAATGCGTTCCATAATACCCCGGCCCCAGCGAGAGGAAACAAACGGGTGATGAGCGACAAGGTCACGATCAAGAACAGGCTGCGGGGTCTCCTCGATCCCGCCGTGCGTCTCCTCATGAAGCTCGGTGTGCCGCCGATGGCCGTCACCCTTACGGGACTCGCGTTGAGCTTC